>Ga0207660_10001755_pt1 | contig 14533 bp, 12 predicted proteins | sample KBSC73BmetaG_FD_184335 | JGI IMG/M metagenome (GOLD analysis project Ga0207660, IMG submission 184335) | Corn rhizosphere microbial communities from Kellogg Biological Station, Michigan, USA - KBS C7-3B metaG (SPAdes) (version 2) | ecosystem: Host-associated > Plants > Roots > Rhizosphere ... | reverse complement strand
TGCCGTTTGTCGCGTCTCACCAGGTCACGGCCGACTACCGCTGGCACGAGGCGCAGATCAGCGCGCGCCCGCTGGCGCAGCTGCGGTCAGTGTACTGGGCGCGGAGGCGGCTGCTGGAGACGCTGGCCCGGGAGCGGGAGCGGGCGCTTCGTCGCGAGGCGATCGGCCGGCTCCGGTCCATCTGGATGGAAGACATGCGGGAGGCGGCCTGGCGGGGTGAGCGGAAGCGCGGGCGCCTTCTGCTCAGCATAGCGGGCAAGCTGCCCGGCATCCCGGTACGGGAGCGCATCGTTGCCGGTCTCCGGCTCTGGACTCCGGCGCCGCTCAAGCCGCTGGGGCGACGCCTGATGCGTGCGGGCTGATCTGTTGGGCGGGCTCGACCTGCTGGCAGAGCAGGGTAATGTTAGTGGTCTGACCCGGGACGCCGCCCTGTGAGTGGAGCTCATGGACGCTGATTGCGCACGCCAGCCTGACATCACGGTCGCGATCTGCACCTGGAATCGCGCCGACCTGCTCGACATTACGCTGGAGCATCTCAACCGGCTGGATCTGACTGACATCGGGTCCTTTGAGGTCCTGGTGGTGGACAATGCCTCGCCGGACCGGACCGCCCAGGTGCTGCAGACTCACTCCAGTGGTTCACTGCCTCTCAGATGCATTGCCGAGCCGCATCAGGGACTCTCGCACGCCCGGAACGCGGCGGTAGCGGCGGCTCGCGGCAAGCATGTGATCTGGACTGATGACGACGTGTGCGTGGCGCCGGGGTGGCTTGCAGCCTACCAGGCGGCGTTTCGCGAGCACCCGGATGCCGTGCTCTTTGGCGGGCCCATCCTGCCCAGATTCCTGGGGCAGCCGCCCCGGTGGTTGCTGCAAGGCATCGAGTGTGTTTCGACAGCCTATGCGCTGCGTGATTTTGGTGATCGCGCCTTCCAGCTGGATCAGCGCCGGCTGCCTTTCGGCGCCAACATGGCGTTCAGATCGGATGCGCTCTGCCGGGGCTCGTTTGATCCCGCGCTCGGCCGGGTGGGGGCAAAGCTGCTGTCAGGTGAGGAGAGCACGGTGATGTCGTCGCTGCTGGAAGGTGGGGCCACTGGCTGGTGGGTGCCGACGGCCACAGTGGAACACATGATTCCACCTGAGCGCCAGACGCTGGGCTACCTGCGGGACTACTATGCCGCCTGGGGCCGGACCAGCCACCGCATCAATGGCCGCGAGCCGGGCCGCCGGCAGCTGCTCGGCGCACCGCTCTGGCTCTGGCGCCAGACCATCGAAGCCCATGCGCGGTTTCTGGCGGCGCGCTGCGCGAAACCGGCATCATCCTGGCTTAGCCATTACCGCGACATGATGGTGGAGCGGGGCAGGCTCGGCAGCTACCGGGAGGAATCGCGGGCAGGGCTCACGTCGTAACGAACCAGTCCCACGTCCTGCCAAGGCCTTGTTCCACATCCACCATCGGCTGGTATCCCAGCACCTTGCTGGCCCGCTCCAGGCTGGCCTGCGAGTCGCGCACGTCGCCGGCTCGCGGTGGGGCATATTCGCGGTTGACGGGGCGCCCGGTGATCCGCTCCACCAGCGAGAGGAGCTCGTTCAGCGAAATGCGGCTGCCCGCACCGGCGTTCACTACCCAGCCATTCACCCGTTCGGTGGGCCCGTAGGCCGCCAGCATGTTGGCGGCGACCACGTTGTCAATGTACGTAAAATCGCGGGTCTGCTCGCCATCGCCAAAGACGGTGGCAGTGCCGCCAGAGCGTGCCGCGTCGAGAAAGAGCGGGATGACCGCGGCGTACGCACTGCCGGGGCTCTGGCGCGGACCGAACACGTTGAAATAACGAAGTGCTACGCCTTCCATGAGTCCGGCACGTGCGTACGCCAGCACGTACTGTTCACCGGCCAGCTTGGCTGTCGCATAGGGTGAACGGCAGAGCGGCTCCATGGTTTCGACCTTGGGGAGCACGTCCGTGTCGCCGTACACCGAACTGGAACTGGAGAACACCACTCGCCGGACGCCTGCCCGCCGAGCTGCCTCCAGAAGCTGGATGGTGCCGTTGACGTTGTGATCGTTGCAGGCCACCGGATCCTTGATGGATCTGGGCACGCTGGGCAGCGCGGCCAGGTGAAAAATGGCGTCCACGCCCGCGCAGGCGCGGTCGCAATCTGACGGTTTCCGGATATCCCCTTCGATGAACGTGATCCGGTCCAGCACCTCGGCGAGATTGTCTCGCGAGCCGGTACTGAGATTGTCTATGACCGTCACGCGCCGGCCGTCATCGAGCAGCCGGCGGACGATATGCGAACCGATGAATCCCGCCCCGCCCGTCACCAGGCAGGTGGTGGATGTCGTCGTCATGAATTCAGGTTCCTGTGCGTGTCGGTTGGCGATGCCGGTCCGCCAGCGACCGCGCATCGGTGGAGAGCGAGACGTGCGCGTTGGGCTGCACCAGGCCGTCGAATGGCCTGCCCTTGAGCACCTGCACATGCGCACCCGGCCCGGCCGCGACATCGCCGCGGTGTTCCTTGATGCGCACGCTGGAATCCAGCCCGTAGAGGCCGGTCGGCACGTTCATCTCCAGCGAGAATTGCAGTTCGAACGCGCCGCCACGCGGCAGGGTCACTTCACCGTGATCCGTGGTGATGGCGGCCAGCAGGCGCCCATCTTCGAGGTTGCGGATGGTCAGGGCCACCAGTTCGCGGCCGGTCGAGCGTTCCGCGTTCACGTGGCCGGTGATACTCACGCGCAAGGTGCCGCCCGAGCGCACCTGCTCCCCCTCGGCCACATGGATGCTCTCCAGGATGACCGGCCCGTCGGGATCGCTGGGTGCCTGCTCCACCGCCAGGTATTGACGAATGGCCTCCAGCGTCGGGCCGGCAAACTTGACCTCGCCGCGCTCCATGAGGATGGCGCTGGTGCAGAGTTCGGCCACGCGATCGAGCTGGTGGGAGACCACCACCACCGGGATACCGCTCCTGGCCAGTTCCTGCATCCGGCCAAAGGCCCGCTGCTGGAACTCGAAGTCGCCCACGGCCAGCACTTCGTCAATGATGAGCACATCGGGCGACAGATGGGCGGCGATGGCAAAGCCAAGCCGGGCATTCATGCCGCTGGAATACCGCTTGACCGGCGTGTCAATGAACGGTGCGACCCCCGCGAAGTCCACGATGTCGTCAAACCGTTCCCGGATCAGGGTTCTGGGCATGCCCATGATGGCGCCCTGCAGGAACACGTTTTCGCGCCCGGTCAGGTCCTGGTGAAAACCGGCGGCGATCTCGATCAGGGCGCCCACCCGGCCGCGCACTTCCGCCCGCCCCAGCGTGGGAGGCAGGATCTTGATGAGCGTCTTGAGGATCGTGGACTTGCCGGCGCCGTTGCGCCCGATGATACCGAGCACATCGCCCGGGTGTACCTCGAAACTGACGTCGCGAAGGGCCCAGAACTGGTCCTGGCCCAGCTCGTCGCGCTTGGTGCTGCGTCCTGTCAGCCGCCGTGCGACGGCCGGAATCAGGTCCCGAAGGCTGTCGTGCCGCTCGCCACGCTGAAATTTCTTCCAGACGCGCTCGAATGCGACCCCGGGGCGGATATCAGACATTTTCGGCGAATGCTGACTGGGAGCGATGGAAAATCAGCAGGGACACGAACAGGCCCACAATGGCCCATCCCGCCGTGTACAGCAGGGAGGCTGGGTGCCAGGCCGTCACTTCGGCCCCGGTCTTGGTCACTTCAGTGAGGGGCACCAGCAGGTCGTGGCCGGTGACGACCGAGAGCCGCAGCCCTTCGAGGACCGGCGTGAGCGGGTTGAGCCACATGAGCCAGCTCCCTTTGGGCCCCATCATGGCCGGCTCGTAGAACACCGGCGTGAAGAGGATGCCGAAAGTGAGCACTACCTGGACGATGTACTTGACGTCGCGAAAGAACAGGTTGGCGCAGCTCAGCAGCACCACCACCGCGGCGGTGAGCAGCCACAACAGCAGCAGCAGCACGGGCGCCCACAAGATGGTCAGGTGCGGCACCACGCCGAGGAACGGCAGCAGGATCAGCAGCGCCACCAGCCCGATGCCGGTGTCAAACGTCTGCGCCAGGATTGCGGCAATCGGCAGTACCTCGCGCGGGAAGTAGACTTTCGAGATCAGGTTGTGATTGGCGGTCAGGACTACCGTGCCAAAGGTGACCGCGCCGGCAAAAAAGGCCCAGCCCACGCCCTTGAGCGCGATTCCGGCGATGTCCGCCCGGCCGACCCCGGCACCCGCGGCCTGGCCCATCGCCACCCGGATCAAAACGCCCGAGATGACGATCAGGATCGGCATGAAGATGGCCCAGCCGAACCCCATCACCGCCTGCTTGTAGCGGATCCGGATGTCGCGCTGGGCAAATTCAAACATCAGCTCGCGGTAGGTCCGGATATCCGCAATGATTTCGCGGAAATCGTCCAGAAACCAGCGTCGCCGTGGAATGAGTACTGCGGCTGCTTCGGTCACGCGAGTGCGCCTTCCGTAATCAATAAAGTATCCGGGCCCGGTTGAGCAAATTCCGTGCGACCGGAGCCCCGGTTGCGGTATTCACGCCATGCATTGGGCCAGGCACCACCCGTACTGCCGGAACAATGCAACAAGGTCGTGGTGTGAGCACAACGATCGGCCGGTTTTGAGGCCTGCGCAACCCTGATCACGATGGCCCGAACCACCGAGAGGTCGTGAAGCCGATGAACTCGCGGACATGGAGTTCGTCGGAGAATGCAGCGCCGGGGTTGGTCTTGAGCCGTCCCGGCGAGAACAGCAGCCTGCGAATGGCGCCGAGGGCCTTCCGGATACGGTAGCGCGGAATCGCGGCCAGATAAGGAACCGGCTCAGGCCAGCTCCGGTCCAGCCGGCCCTTGGAGCGGCCCACGAAAAAGACCCAGCGTCGAAAATACGCCTTGGTGAGCCGCTCCGGCGGGATATGGTGCAAGATGACCAGGTCAGGGCGATATTCGCCCTTGGCGCCGAGGACGAGCAGCCGGCGATACAGGTCGGTGTCCTCACCGCCCATGAGGTTCGTCCCGGTCCGGCCCAGGGCGGCGTTGAACCCGCCGACACGCTCGAGCCACTCCCGGCGCACCACCGCGTTCCCGGTGAGCAGGATGCCCGGATAGTTGTCATCATAGGGTATGACGTCGGCGCCGCTGTCCAGCACGCCGATGACACCCCGGAAGTCCGGCGGCAGCCAGGGCGGCGCGTCCTGTGACCAGTTGCCGCGGTAAGGGCCACCGGCAAAATCGAGGGTTGGCCGGTCCGAGAAGCAGCGCGCCACGACCTCGACCCAGTCCTCGGCTATTTCCTCGTCGTCGTCAATCATGCCGATCAGTTCGGCGGAGGACGCCGCGATGCCGGCATTGCGCGCGTGGGACGAACCGGGCCGCTTCTCGGCAACATATCGGATCGGGATCGGGGCAGTTGCCGCAATCCGCTCGACCAGCGCCGGAGTGTCGTCCTGGCAGTTGTTGTCCACCACGATGACGGACACGCACATGTTGGCCGGTATCCGCGCGCGCGTGATGCTCGCCAGGGTCCGTTCCAGCAACGCTGCACGATTGTGCGTGGGGATCACGATATCGAGACGCAGCATCTCACTCATGCGGTGTGCGGTGAAAGGTGTCTCCAAAGTCATCCGTGAACTGTGCGCGGCGTGATCGCTTCAGGCTGCTTCTTGAAGGTTTCATGCCACACCGGTACTCCCTTCGATGATCGCAGACACGAAGATACACGGCCCGGCCCGCTGATTGGGGGTGGCGTGCAACTTGCCACGCGCGTTGCACCACTTAACGCGGAAGGCACCAAGTCCCGGGGGCGTGGGGCATCCACCTCCGACCCGGCTATTTTTCACCCCATGACATGCCCATGCCCGCCCCAAGTGGCCTACCGGCAGATTTCCCTCGGCGGCAGGCGACTTCCGGCCGCTGCCGCTCACGCCGGGATCCGGTGCCGTGATTGACGTGCGGCCTGGTGTGTCCCAGGCAGCCGCCAACTGGATCTGGCTCGCGCCCGGCGACTCCTTCGAATCCGCCATTTTCATCGGCGAGCCAGCATCCCACACGCTGGCGGCGCTCAGGCTTCATGTCGAGCGCGTGATGGCCGCCGCGCCTGCAACGGCATGGCTGCCCGCGGAGATCGGCGATTCGCAGGTGGACTGGGCCTATGTGGACCTGGACTACGTGCGGCGCCAGGATGGATCGCTGGCCACCCTCTGCAGGGCGCTGAAGCAGGCGCTGCGGCGGGATGGCCAGCTTTGCCTTGCAAGCCGGGCCTCCGATGGTCGGATTCATTCGCGCCTCCTGGCGCACTGGCGCATGAATCGCGCGCTTGGCTGCGCGCAGCATGCGGGATTCACCCGGGTGCGGCGCTATCACGCTGTGCCGGATCCGGACGCGCCCATCACTCTGGTGCCTGCGAGCCGGGACAGTACCACGGCCTATGAGCTGTTGTCGGAGCCGGTGCCGCGCAGGGAGATGCGGCTCCGCATTGCCGGCAGCGCCTTGTATCCGTTGCTCTTTCGTGGCTACCTCTGCCTGTGCAGCGCCTGAATCCCTCGCTCGCGGCGCTGCTGGAGAGTCTTGCCGCGCGCCTCGGCGCGCGGTGCGACGACTGGTCTGACGCCATACTTGGTCAGAACTACGGAGCTGTCCCCCTGCGGCCCGGCGTGCTGCCAGGCGATCGCCGCGGTTTCAACCTGCTCCTGCTCGGTCGGAACGGGCGGCCGCGCCACTTTGCCAAGTGCCGGCCCGGTGAGGACCGCGGCCTCCTGGATGAAACGGCGTTGCTGGCACGGATAGCGGCAGATCCGCGGGGCAAGGGTCACGTCGTCGCGGCGGTGGCTGGTTTCGATGCCCGCATGACCGTTCAGCTTGCGGCGTTCAACCCGGGCGAATTGCTGGTGCACTACCTCATGCGCGTCTCGGCAGCGGCACTTACAACTGCGCTGGTGGAGATTCTGGAAACGGCGGCTCAGCTCGGCGTGATCGCCGATGGTGACACGGTCAGCCCGCCGCTGGACCTCATGGCTGAGGGAGCGGCGCCGCTGCAGGCCGCGATCAAGGCCGGACTCGAACCCGTACGCGCCGAACGACTCGCATCGGCCTTGCGTGCTGCAGGCGCGGTCCCATCGCTGTGCCAGCATGGAGACCTCTGGTCCGCCAACGTGCTGCGATCATCCGATGGGTGGCTGCTGATCGACTTCGAGCAGTTCGGAAAGTTGCGTGTACCAATGGTGGATGCGTTGCAGCTGAGCCGGGCAACCGCTGAGCTCCGGTTTCCTTCCCATGGGGAGCCATGGGTCGGCCGGTTCGCGGAGGAGTCGGCGCACGCGACGTTCTGCCGGGGAGTGCTGGGGTGGGCGCGGCGTCAGGCAGGGCTCAGCGATCGGCAGGCGCTGGGCGCAGTGGCATTCGGGCTGCTGGAGATCAGCGCCCGCTTCTACCTGGCAGGCCGCTCCGAGCCGGCCTGGCTGCCGGCGCTGGACTCGGCGCGGGCGTGCGCCGATTTCCTCGCTGACGAAGCGAAGGCTCGTCACTACCTCTTCGGGGAGCGCTGACATGCGCATCCTCTATTATTACTCGTCGCACCAATTCAACAGCGGATCGCCCAAGGCGCTGGTTGCCATGATTGACGCGCTTGATCGCGCGCACTACGAGCCGCTCTTCTGGGCCAGCGGGGAAGGGCCGCTCGTCGCCGAGATGACCGTTCGCGGCGTTACGCTGCTGCGGGGTCCGGCTGGATCGGTGAGCCGGCGTCATCCGGTGGCGGCCCTCCGCCGCATCGTGGCTCAGGCACGCACCCTTCGGCGGGCCAGGATAGATCTCCTGCACGTCAACGAGTACAGCTGGAATCTTGACCTGGTACTGGGTGCGAGACTGGTCCGGATTCCGGTGATCCTGCACGCGCACAATCCCATCAGCGTCGAACGGTGGAATCTGGACCGGTGCCTTGCGAACCGGATACTGTTCGTCTCGGAGGCACATCGGCAGGAGACCGAGCATCTGGAGCGTCTCGGCCGTCGGACTGTGGTGCTGCACAATCCGCTCGACCTGGACCAATATGCTGGTGGAAACTCGATCCGGCCGGCGCTCGGACTGCAGAAGGATGACATTGTCCTGCTCACCGTTGGCCAGATCGAGCCACGGAAGGGAATCGATGTGGTGCTGGAAGTGATGCGGCGGTTGGCGCCTGCCTATCCTCGCTTGCGGCTGCTGGTAGCAGGACCAGTCAAGGCCGGCCGAGAGGTATTCGCGGAGGCGCTGATGGCCCAGGCCAGAACTCCGGCCCTCGCCGGTCGAGTGCAATTCCTTGGGTCGCGCAGCGACATTCCCGACCTGCTCGGGACTGCGGACATCTTCACCCTGCCAAGCAGCCAGGAGACCTTCGGCCTCGTGGTGGGAGAGGCCATGGTAGCCTCGTTGCCTGTGGTAACGACCGATGTGGGCGGCATCCCGGAAGTGGTGGGCGATCCGGATGCCGCGGTGATGCTGCCAGTGGGGGACCTCGATGCCTTTACTGGAGCGATCGAGCGGCTGGTGCGGAATCCTGATGAACGCCGGGCGCTCGGTGCCCGCGGACGCCGGTCGGTGGAGCGGCGTTTCGGCCGGGCCGCCTTCGCACGCGACCTCGAGGCGATCTACCGCGAGCTGTTGTGCTGATCATCATCCTGATCGCCGGAGGACTGCTGCTGCTCACCTGGGGTATCTATCCGCTGGTGATGCGGGGGCTCGCGTCGGGACGGACGGAACAAGTATCCGTCCCGCCGGCGACCTGGCCAACGGTCACTGCAGTGGTTGCCACCCGTGAAGAGCCGCCGCTGGTCGAGTCGAGGATCAGGGATCTGCTGGCCGCCGATTATCCGGCGGACCGCCTCACCGTCGTGGTCGCTATTGATGCCGCGCATGGCGGCGATCCGCGCACCTATCCCATGACGCTGCCAGGGGTGACGGTTGTGCCCGGCGAAGCGGCAGGCGGGAAGGCGGCCACCCTCAACGCCGCGGTACAAGCTGCCACCGGCGATATCCTGGTCTTCACCGATACCCATCAGCGGTTCGATGCCGGCGCCATTCGCCTGCTGGTGGAGGAGCTGGTCTGCGGTCCCTATGATGTGGTGTCGGGGCAGCTGGACCTGCCTGAAGGCCGGCGTCGCTCATTGGTGGAACACTACTGGCGCCTGGAGCGCCGGTTACGAGCCGACGAAGCAAAAGTGGCCTCGGCGATCGGGGTCAGCGGTTCGATCTACGCCATGCCGCGAGAGCTCTGGGCACCGCTTCCAGCGGGCCTCATTCTCGACGATCTGTATGTGCCCATGCGGCTGGCTCTCGCGGGACACCGGGTTGGATTCAGCGCCCGGGCCAGGGCGTTCGATGCCCGTCGCACAGTCGTAGATCAGGAATTCCGGCGCAAGGTACGGACGCTGACCGGCAATTTCCAGCTGTGCGCCTGGCTGCCGGGCGTCCTCCTGCCGGGGCGCAACCCGGTGTGGCCCCAGTTCGTCATTCACAAGCTGCTGCGCCTGCTCACCCCGTGGTTGCTGCTGGCGCTGGGCTTGAGCGTGCTCGGTCTCGCGATCAGCGCGTGGGGCTGGGGTGTGCTGCTGGCGCTCATGATCGGCGCTCTCGTCACGCTGGCGGTTGCCGAAGTGCTGGGCATCCGCCGCGTCCTCCTGCGCCATGCGCGGTGGCTGTTCAGCATGCAAGCCGCCATCCTCGTGGCGACGCTCAACGGTGCCACCGGACGCTGGAACGTATGGAGGGCCCCGAAATGACCGCCCGGCCGGTGCGCGTCTGCCTCGTAGGTCCGTCGCTGGACATTCTTGGCGGACAGGCCGTGGCCGTGCAGCGACTGCTCGCCCGGCTGCGGGAGCAGCCCGGCGTGGACGTGTCGTTTCTGGCGGTAAATCCCCGGCTGCCAGGTCCCCTTCGGCTGCTGCAGCGGATCAAATATGTTCGCACCGTAGTAACCAGCATCGCCTACGTCGGCTCGCTGCTGCTGCGAGCCTGGCGCCACGACGTGCTCCACGCATTCTCGGCGTCCTACTGGTCCTTCCTGCTTGCACCGACGCCGGCGATCGTGATCGGGCGCCTGTTCGGGCGAAGGGTGGTGCTCAATTACCGGAGTGGTGAGGCCGGCGATCACCTGCAGCGCCACGGGTGGATCGCCGTTCCCATCATGCGGCTGGCCTCGGTGATTGTGGTGCCCTCCGACTACCTGGTGGGGGTGTTCGCCCAGCACGGGCTCAGGGCACGGACGATCCTGAACTTCATCGAGACCGAACGCTACGCCTATCGGGAGCGCGAGCCGGTCTCACCCGTGCTCTTCGGCAACCGCAATCTGGAGCCGCTGTACGGCGTGGACGATCTGATCCGTGCCTTTGCCCGGATACAGGGCCGCTTTGCGGCGGCCTCACTTACACTGGTGGGGGATGGCAGCCAGCGGCCGGCCCTCGAGGGGCTGGTGGGCAGCCTCGGCCTTCGCAACGTGACGTTTGTGGGCCGGATTCCGCCGGAGTGGATGCCGGACTACTACGCGGGAGCCGACATCTACGTCAACGCATCCCGCATTGACAACATGCCGCAGTCCATCCTGGAGGCGTATTCGTCAGGCACGCCGGTGGTGACGACGGATGCGGGCGGAATTCCCTTCATCGTCAGGAATGGGGAGACCGGGCTGATGGTACCGGCGGGTGACTGGACGGCGCTGGGTGACGCGGTGATCCGACTGATCGATGACCCCACGCTCGCGGTCCGGCTGGCGCGAACCGGACACGAGGAGTGCCTGCAGCGCTATGCCGGAGGGCCCAACATCCAGCAGTGGGTTGCGCTGTACCAGACGCTCGCGGTGACCCGGTCGTGAGCGCGCCCCGGCCAGCGCCCGGCGCTCGGCGGGGACTGGTGCGGGTTGGACTGGTGGCGCCGTCACTCGCCATCATCGGAGGGCAGTCCATTGCCGCCACCCGGCTTCATGCCCGGCTCGCGCGGTCACCGGAGCTGGCGGTGGAGTACCTGGCCATCAATCCGTCCGCGCCCGGGCCGCTGCGGCGGCTGCAGCGCATCAAGCACATCCGCACCCTGATCACGTCGCTGGTCTACTGGGTGACGCTGATGCGACGGGTGCCGGAGCTCGATGTCGTGCACGTGTTCTCGCCCTCGTACTGGGCCTTCCTGCTGGGACCGGTACCCGCCATGCTGGCGGGACGCTTTTTCGGGAAGGCCGTCATTCTCAACTATCACAGTGGCGAGGCGCGCGATCATCTGCAGCGCTTCGGCTGGCACGTGCTCCCGCTGCTCCGCCTGGCCGACCGGATCGTGGTGCCTTCGGAATACCTGGTCGAGGTGTTCGCCGAATTCGGCCTTCATGCCGAAGCAATTCACAATTTTGTTGACGTGGAGCAGGTCCCCTTCCGGCGGCGGAATGCGGTGCGCCCGGCGCTGCTCAGCAACCGCAACCTCGAGGCGCACTACAACGTGGGCGCAGTGCTCGAAGCATTCCAGCGAGTGCAGGCCGCAGTCCCTTCGGCCACGCTGGTGGTGGCCGGCGACGGCGCGGAGCGGGACACCCTGCGGGAGCGCGCCGTGACCCTGGGCCTGCGTTCGGTCTCATTCACGGGGCCGGTGCCGCCGGGCGACATGCCGGCGCTCTATGACGCTGCCGACATTTTTGTGAATGCCTCGCTCATAGACAACATGCCATTGTCCATTCTGGAGGCATACGCGGCCGGCCTGCCCGTGGTCACCTCCGATGCCGGCGGAATCCCCAAGATTGCCTCGCACGAGCAGACCGCACTGCTGGTCCCCGATGCTGACCCCCAGGCAATGGCTGCCGCTATTCAGCGACTGCTCACCGATCCCTGCCTGGGGCAGCGCCTGACGGCCGCTGGCCGGGAACTGGTCATGTCCACCTTCAGCTGGGGAGCCGTGGGGCCGGCATGGATCCGGCTCTACCTCCGGCTGGCTGGCAGCCACCGATGAAGCGGCTGCGAGCTCGATCGCTGCGGGAACTGCGCGAACGCGGAACCGCCGAGTTGCGCACCTGGGCGGAGCGGCTGAGCCTGCTGCCCAGCTCACGCGAGCCGTCGGCCGCGCAGCTTCCCCGGTTGCTCGAACCTGGCCTGGCGGTAGGCGAGTTCGGCCTCGCCGCCGATATCGTCAACTGCTGTCGCGCCACCATTCCGGGGCTGGCAGACCCGGCTCGCGCAGCGGCATCGATCGTGGGGCACTGGCCCGAAGACGCTGAAGCACTGGTGGAGCGGGCCACCGAAATCGTGCAAGGGCGGTTTTCATTGCTCGGCTACGAGGGTCTCCAGTTCGGCGTGCCTCCCGACTGGCAGCTCGATCCCGTCTCGGGGCGTAGAGCGCCTGTGCGGCACTGGTCCACCATTCCCTATCTCGACGCCACGGTCGTGGGAGATCACAAGGTCATCTGGGAGCTGAACCGCCAGCAGTATCTGGTGACGCTGGCCCAGGCATGGCTCATCACCGGCAACGAAAAATTCCCGGCTACCATTGCCACCCATCTCGAGGGCTGGATGGATGCCAACCCGCCCAAGCGCGGTATCAACTGGGCCAGCAGCCTCGAGGTGGGATTCCGGGCCATTGCCTGGATCTGGACCCTGGCACTCGCTGGCGACGCACTGCCTCCCGTGCTGGTTCAGCGTGCCGCCGGGATGCTGCACGTTCATGCCCGGCACCTCGAGGCGCACCTCTCCACCTGGTTCAGTCCCAACACCCACCTGACCGGCGAGGCGCTGGCGCTGGTGTACCTGGGCCGCGCGCTGCCGATGTTCCGCCGAAGCGAGCGGTGGCGCGAGACGGGATTCAGCATCCTCGAAGCGGAGACTCGGCGGCAGGTGCTGCCGGATGGGGTCTATTTCGAGCAGGCCACCTACTACCATCGCTACACCACCGACTTCTATCTCCATCTGGCATTGCTGCTCGATGCCCAGGGAGCGGCCCGGCCGCAATGGCTTGATGCGCTGCTGGCACACCTCCTCGACTACCTTGCGGCCATCGTGCGGCCTGACGGCACCTGGCCGCTGATCGGGGATGAGGACGGGGGCCGGCTGGTGTGGCTCAAGTCACGGAGCTCAAACGACTTCGGTGATACCTTGGCAGTCGGTGCCGTGCTGCTTGGAAGGCGCGAATATTGCTTGGCCGGAAGCCACGCGGCTTCGGAGCTTGCCTGGCTCGTTGGTCCCGCTGCCCGGGAGCACTGGGGCCAGCTGGGCACGTCGGAGCCGCCGGCGTTCGCGCTGTTTCCCAAGGGGGGCTACGCGGTGATCCGCGGTCCCGCCGGAGACTGGCTGCTGATGGAGGCTGGCCCCGATGGAGGTCTGGCGGCTGGGCACGCCCACAGCGACGGGCTGGCGCTCGAGGTTGCCGCCGCGGGAACCACGGTGCTGCAGGATGCTGGCACGTTCACGTATGTGGCCGAGCCGGGACTACGCGACCAGTTCCGTTCCGGGATGATGCACTCGACGGTGACCGTGGGAGGCGAATCCGCTTCGGTGCCGGCTGGCCCGTTCCGGTGGGCGCACCGCAGTGAGGCCAGGTTCGAAAGCTGGAAGTCCGCCGATCCATTCGACTTCATTGCTGCTCGGCAGGACGGGTTCCGGCAGTTGGGCGATGGGGTACTGCACCGGCGACAGATCCTGTGGCTCCGGGAATGGCGCTGCTGGATCATCCGCGACGCTCTGGAGGGGATTTCGGCGGGGTTTGAAGCCCACTTCCACACGGCGCCGGGCATCGTGGTTGCGATGCGGCATCATTCAGCTCTTTTTCGCGGTGCGGCGGCCAATCTGCTTCGGCTCGACGCCCTGGCAGAGAGTTGCGATCTCGTGGTGACCGACTCCTGGCATTCAGCGGTGTACGGCCGCCGTGTGCCGGCCCAGTCGCTGGTTGTGAAAGTGACCCGCGGCACCGAACTCGTGTCACTGCTTCGGGCCGGGCCGAGCCACCTGACGTACGCCCGTGACGTGACCGGCACCACGGTGACGCTGGAGAAGAATGGCAAGCGCATCGAGATCATGGCCGGCCCATCGGGCTGGCGGCTCGATGGCAAGGCGCTGAACTCTTTCGGAGACTGAACCGGATTCATGTGCGGCATTTGCGGCATTGCTCTTCCTGATGGATCATCACGGCGGCTCGACCACGAGCTGCTGGAGCAGATGCGTGACCAGCTGTTGCACCGTGGTCCCGATGGCGCAGGCATTTTTCTTGATCGAGGGATTGCGCTGGGCCACCGCCGGCTGAGCATCGTGGACGTGGCGCATGGCACGCAGCCGATGGCGCTCGAGGGCGGGGCGGTGCAGATCGTCTACAACGGCGAGGTGTACAACCACCCGGAGCTGATGCCGCGGCTGCAGGCGGAGGGAGTGCGCTACACCACGCATTGCGACACTGAAACGGTCCTGCATCTGTACCAGCGCCACGGCGAGCGCATGGTCGAACAGCTTCGCGGCATGTTCGCTTTCGCCATCTGGGATGCGCGGACGCGGGAGCTGTTCCTTGCGCGGGACCGGCTGGGCGTCAAG
>Ga0207660_10001754_pt1 | contig 14534 bp, 15 predicted proteins | sample KBSC73BmetaG_FD_184335 | JGI IMG/M metagenome (GOLD analysis project Ga0207660, IMG submission 184335) | Corn rhizosphere microbial communities from Kellogg Biological Station, Michigan, USA - KBS C7-3B metaG (SPAdes) (version 2) | ecosystem: Host-associated > Plants > Roots > Rhizosphere ... | reverse complement strand
CATCCCTAACCGAAGAGACTAAGGCCGGAGAGCGGATCCCGGATTTGCCGGATCAACCGCTGGGCACGCGCAAAGCTCTGCCACCGTGCAGAGCCGTTGATCCGACTCGACTAATACGGAAATCCAATGGAGATCAATCGCGACGGCCAGTTGTATTCCATCGAGCGTTCGCACTCCATATTCAACCGCTGAACTCTCAGGAGCCGCGCGGCGGATCGATAGTGCTTCTCCTCGAGTGGTGGCAACAATAAGCCGGTTTCGCGCAATGTCTGCCCGGAAACGGCGCACCGCAATTGCCCGGCCTGTGCCGTCCAGAACGCCATTTCGAAGCTTAATCGCCAGCACCGATTCGAACTCGACCAGTGATAATCGCGATATGATCCGCTGCGATCCCCGCTGATTCAATATCTGTTCAAAATAATCCGAGCCTGGTTCCTGATGGTAGAGTTTCGCCAGCGCACTCGTGTCGAGGAAATAGCCAGCCACTCAGCGTTCTTCTCGCGAAGCGATCACCGCCTCCCGGAATTCGCGCCAAAGCTTTGCGGACTTCATTAAGGCTAAGGTCGTCGCGCGTTGCCAAATCCCATTCTTCGGGTTCGAAATAACCAGCTACATCACAGGCCGTCGCAGGAACGTCGGAGATTGTCACGAGCACATGCTGTCTGTCTGAGATCGGCAGTGCTTCGAGCGGTCGCAGAACGCCGTTCTCGTAGACCGCCTCGAACGTCTTCATGATTCCAGTCTAAACGGAGCCTGCTGAGGTGCTTCACGAATTGCTGAACAGGCGGCGCCATACGAACTGGCCGGCCACAACGGGTTGTGAGCCGATATTGGAGGCGCGACCGGCTTCGTCCTGGGCGCATGGCCAGCCCTCGGCGTTTCGCACTGGATTCAGCGCTGGAAGCCTCTCCATCAGCCGCTTGCCGGAGCCGAGGTACGGCGAATTCAGCTCTCTCCGGGTTTCGAGATCCAGGTCGGATTGGCGACTAATGGCAGCCGCTGATCTTAAATGACCCGATCCTCGTGTGCCAATTAAAAGTCCCGCTCGTTGCCAGATATTCGTTCGTATACCAGAAGGTGCAGTCGTCCGTCGGGTCGATCGACATCCCGCTGTAGTCGCCCCAGCGATCGAGGTTGCGCTTCTGGGAGCCGGTACCCACGAACAGCGTTCGCTCAGAACCGATCTTGTTGAGCGGGTCGGAAGGGCTGCGGAATGAATAGAAGATCGATGGGTATACGGATGAACTCGATCCGCTATATCCGAGCGCCAGATTGCCCGTTTTATCGGAAGCGATCGCGCCCATCCAGCGGCTGAGGCCGTCGCCGGGCGCGTAGGTCGATGCCTGATGGACGGTTACGCCGGTCGTGCCGTCGCTCGCGGGCCGCAGCTCATACCAGCGCGATCCTGAGGCGACGTAACCGGGGTTGACGGAGTGATTGACGAACAGCGCTTCATGTCCATCGCTGAAATAGCGGTACGAGAGCCGATACATGAGGCGATCGCCCAATGAGTCGAGCTGCTCCAGCGTGCCGGGCTGCGGAATGCAGACTCCTCCGCCGCACGCTTCAGTGAAGGCGGGCGCCGGAGTCGTATAGGGCCCACTGAGTGTGCTGTTGCTGCTGTCGCCGAAGTTTACGTGAAAACGCCACGTCAGCAGGGAGTCCGTGCCGAAGCCGATGAAGTATTCGCTGGCGCCCGCTGCCGGCTGGTTTGAGCCATCCACGTCCGCGGGCAGAATACCACCGTACGCTTTTGAAAGCTGGAAGCATTGCTCCTGCGCTGAGAGGCCGCCACGCATTGCGGCTCCCTCATAGGCGCAGAGCCTTGCGCCCACGAAGGTGTTTCCCTGAAACATGTTGTAGGTTGCATAGTACACGCCATTCCAGACGCCGAACTTGGGATAGTCGTTGAAGTTCGGCTGGCGGAATGCATAGACGTTAAAGTCGCCCGAAGCATCATTTGTCTTCGAAACGGCGATGCATTGCCAGTACCCGATCGAAGCCCCGTTGGTAACCGAGAACTGCGTCAGGATCCAGCGGTTGTTGACTTTGTCATACGCGACAATCGGATCACCGTCGTTGTTGACGGCGCACGGATGATTCGCGCCAAGCGCCTGAAATAACTCGTTGCCCGCAACCGGGCCGTCTTTCAAAGCGCCGGTTTTGTCGAAAACGGCAAACGATTCATTGACCCATTGAACATACTCGGTGGCCCCTGCCGCGCCGTTGGTGTCAGGAGGCGCCGCATCGACGCTGAACGGGGGGAATCCGTCGCCGAGCCCCTCGAAAGTGGGATTTGCCGTTACCTGGGCCGAGCTGGTGAAGGGCTCCGACTGAGCGACGGGATCGGACGCGGAACCGCCACCTCCGCCGCCGGGCTTACCTTTATTGGAATTGTTCAACTGCTTGAGCGGCCTTTCGTGGTTGGGGCCGTTGGTTTGTCCCTTGCGCATTCCGTGGACGGGGATGGTGGTCGCGCCGGGTCCGAAGCTGACGTCGGGATTGCTCATGACGACGGGTTCGACGTGATGCGGATCGTCGGCCAGAAGAGGATCACCGCCAGCGGAGGCGAGTAGCGTTATGAAAGGCAAAGAGATGAGAAGAGCGTTATTGCGCATACGTGTGACCGGTACAGATCTTTATAGCTGTATCAGGTTTCAGCCTGCTGAAACGCGATCTGCTGCGCACCTCCGGGCGGAAGCGCAGGCAGGGGTGTTTTTAATTACGCGAACATAAGCCGCAGGCTCCATCGGACTCGCTCTGCGGCGTTCCGGTTCTATGCGGATCCCTCCCTGAGAGTGAAGGTCCTGTATTCAGGATCGACTGAGGCTCCCGACGCCTCAGACTTTATTCTTCTGCCAGACCGCCTTTCCGACAAAGAACGGCCCCATCTCCTGAATATGAAGTGATGTCTGCTTCGTCTTGCGCATGGCCTGTATGCAGGCGGAAAGCGGATACAGCTCCTTTCCGATCAGGCCGATTACGAAGTCATTATCATTCTTATCCATGCCGAAGCAGGCGAGGCGCATGTCGTGCGCGAAACCGGCTTCTCCGAAGCTGTGCCCAATGCGTCCATGCTCTCTGAGGATGCCCATCTGATCCTCCGCCGAAAGGGTGTTGAATTCACCGCGCCGCCGCAGCGGATACCAGACATGCCAGCGCCATTCGCGATCAGTGACGACCTTTCCGGGGCGCTCGAGCAGCCACTCCTCGAGGTTTGGCTCATGGCCGAGCGCATAAGTCCTGCCAATCATGGTGTATTCGGGCTTCAGCGAAAGCTCCGCAAACGGCTGCCGGTTTAAAAAGGGACGCACGCGGCAGATGAAGTGATCCGGATTATCGCTCCAGCTGAGAAGAGCGATTCCGCGAGGGTCGTTCATATCCTCATACATGACGCCGGCGAGACCGGAATCCTCGAGCGGTTCGATGAAGCGGTCCGATTCGGGCGCGTTGCCGAAAACCAGGAGCTGCATGAAAAGGCGCCGGTCGGAGGCCTGCTGCTGCCCTCCTCGAACGCCGCCCTTCTCTCTGATATCAAGTGCTTCCACGAAAACTATCGTGGCATAAACGGCTTCGCCGGCAGATGAATCAAAGACGAGAGACGATGAAGGGCGTTGTGGTGGGCTGGGGAGAGCCTCCGTCTGGCTCAACCGTGACGGCGATGGCGGCCGCCGATTCCAGCGGTCCCGGATGCACGTAAACGGCAGTGCCTTCGCGCTCGCCTTTGAAGGTTCCGGCGGGAATCGGCTTGCCGGACTGCGGAAGCACCCACATCTCGAATGTCTTGTCCGGCGCGAGGGGAGGAAGACCGGCGGCAATCAGTACGATGCCCCGCCGTGGGCTGACGAAGAGGCGCCCGCGCGCCGGATGCGCGCCTTCACCGAATGAAACCTCTTTTGCGGATGGATCGTTCAGGATTTCCAGCGCCTCCTCGAACCGGCTGGCGGAAATGGATTGGCGGTGAGCCGGAACGATCACGGAAGCGAGGACAAGAGCAAGGGCGAGCGCGAGTCCCCAGGGAAGCCACACACCGAAACGGGAACGGCCGCCCGGCGCATCCACCATCGCGAGCACGCGCCTGCGAAGCGCCTTCGGCGGCTTCGTTTGTTGGCCGAGAGACGACATCGAGGCGACCACGGCGGCCGCTTCCCGTACGCCCTGAGTGCAGGTGGGGCACTGCTCGGAGAGATGCTGAATGATTCCCGTTCGTTCGGGATCTTCGGCCACGCCAAGAGCGAAGGCTTCGTATTCGTCACGAAGGTCGTCACAGGTCATGCGGAGACTCCCGGGGCCATTCTGGCTCGCAGTTCGCGAAGCGCGGTCCGGGTCCACGTCTTGATGGTCCCGAGCGGTTCGCCCAGTTTCTCCGCCATCTCCGTTTGCGAAAGGCCTTCGTAATAAGCCAGTTCGATCACCTTGCGCTGATTCTCCGAAAGATTCGACAGCGCCTTCTTCAACAGCTTCGCGTGCTGGTTGTTGAGGATGTCCCGCTCCATGTCGCTGAACAACTGAGGATGATCGGCGGGGTCGAACTCGACCGAGGTCCGCTCGATGCGGCTCTGGAACGATCGTACGTAGTCGATCGCGCGGTTCCGGGCGATCGCAAGAAGCCACGGTCCGAGAGCGCCACGCGCGGCGTCGAAAGCGCGAATGCGGGTCCAGGCCCGCAGGAATGTCTCCTGCACCAGATCTTCCGCGATTGCGGAATCGCGCACGACGTTCACGATGACAGACCAGGCCAGCTTGCCAAAGCGATCGTAGAACTCGGTCATGGCCCGGGGCTCGCGGTCGCGAAGGCGGCGGGCGAGGTCTTCGTCGTTCCCTCCGCTAAGCTGGATAGCCAGCAAAAAACCGGGTAACATTCTCCGCGTTCCTGTCCCGAAGAGCATACCGCGTTTTCCTGCAATCGCGAACTTGAACTCGCGCGGCGCGGCCTGCGGGATGAAATCTTGGCGCCGGCTTCGCGGCCGCTCCGGGTGTTGATACGAAGCGCAAGCGCGCGTGGATGCGCTGCGTGCGAGGTGAAGTTTGGGAACACCTCACGCTTTCGAGCAGGATCGGAACACGAATGTGCGCAAGTGCAATTTTTTTCTTGACATCCGCGCGGCTTACCTCTATATATGAATCACGCTGCGATTTTTAGATCGCAAATTCGATTAGGGAGAATCAATCGATGAAGAACGCAACCAAGAAGGCCGCGACGAAAAAGAAGACCGCCACGAAAAAGAGCGGCAAAAAGTAAGCGGCCGCGTCCGTCGGGACGCGAAACCATCAACTAAGGCCCCGATTCGTCGGGGCCTTTTCGTTTTATAGCTCCCGAGAAATCCGTTTTTTGTTGGAGCCCCCTCGCGAACACGGGACCAGGCCGGCCGTCACCATCGACGGTTTGACACCGCGCAAGGAAAGTAGCTCGATGGAGAGAGCGACGGTGTCTTCGTTACGCTGCCCGACGTTTCCGGAATTCGTCGAGCGTGACGGCAAGAATGATGACCGAGCCAATGATTACCTGCTGCCAGTAATTGGAAATGTTCAGCAAATCGGCGCCATTCGATAGTAGACCCATGATGAACGCTCCGATCAGGGTACCGACGACGCTGCCTTCGCCGCCGTTCAGGCTTCCGCCGCCGATCACGACGGCCGCGATCGCCTGCAGTTCGTAGCCGAGACCCGCGGTGGGTTGCCCGGTCATCAGTCGCGAGGCTTCGATCATGCCCGCGAGGCCGGTAAGCGCGCCGCCGATGGCGTAAACCGCCACCGTATGGAACGCGACCGGAATGCCGGCGTAGATGGCGGCTGTCTGGTTGCTGCCGATGGCGAATGCGTACCGCCCGAGCCGGGTGTTCTCCAGAACAAAGTGAGTGACGACGGCGCAGATAACCAGAAGCCAGACGACGAATGGCACGCGGAGAAGATTGCCCTCGCCCAAAAACGCGAATCCGGACGGGATGCGATGGACCGGGAGCCCGTTCGAAATGATCAGGGCGAGACCCCGGAAGATCCCGAGAGTACCCAGGGTGACGATGAAAGCGTTGATGCGAAGCCGCGTGATCATCAGCCCGTTCAGAAAACCGCAGGCCGTTCCCACCGCGATGCCGACCAGAACTCCGACGATGATGGGATAGCCGGCTTCGAGCGCCATCGTCCCGACAAGACCGCTGAGGCCGAGAATGGAGCCGACCGAGAGATCGATGCCGCCCGCGACGATCACGATGGTCATACCCAGCGCCATTGTGTTGAAGACGGCGGTCTGACGCGCGACGCTGGCGAGATTATTGGCCGTCAGGAAGTAAGGAGAGGCAATCGAAAGAGCTACGAACAGAATGGTGAGACTGAGAAACGGCAGCAGCCTCTGGACGAGGCGGGCGTTTATCTTCATGCGGCGGATTCCATAACGGCGAGTCTCATTATCTGTTCCTGAGTAGCTCCGTGTGGGACCTCGCCCGAGATCGAGCCCCGGCGCATGACCAGGATTCGATCCGCTACCTGCAGCAGCTCCGGAAGCTCCGAGCTGACCATCAGGATGGCGGCGCCGGACCGGGCGAGTTCGTTCATGAGTTCGAAGACTTCGGTTTTGGCCCCGATATCGATGCCGCGGGTGGGCTCATCGAAAAGAAAAACGCGGGACTGCCGGAACAGCCAGCGGGCGATGACTACCTTCTGCTGATTGCCGCCGCTGAGCGTTCCCGCAAGCTGCGCGGGCGACGCGGCTTTAAGGCGCATACGTCGGCCAAGCTCTTCCGATTCCCGGTTCTGGGCTTTATGATCGAGGATTCCGAATGGGCTGATGCGCTCCGTATTCGCGAGCGTGACGTTGGCGCCAATGGGCAGGCGCAGCGCCAGCCCGGAGACCTGACGATCTTCCGTTACGAAAGCGATGCCGTTTTTGACGGCGTCACGCGGAGAGCGAATCGAGACCGGCCGGCCTTCAATCAGGATTTCGCCCGAATCGATCGGATCAATGCCAAAGATTGCCCGGCAGAGTTCGGTCCGGCCAGCGCCGATGAGGCCGGCCATACCGGTGATCTCGCCACGCCGGAGCGAAAAGGAGATGTGGGAGAGTCGCATCTTCTTTACGCAAAGGTCGCGAACTTCCAGCAGCGTTTCCCCGGGCCTGAGATGCTCGCGTTCGTAGATGGCGGCCACGTCACGGCCCACCATATGGGCGATCAGGCGATCCGTAGGGATATCGGCGAGATTGCCCGTATGTACGGTGACGCCGTCGCGCAGCACGGTGACCCGGTCGCCGATGGCGCGCAGTTCGTCCATGCGATGCGTGATGTAGATGATGCCCATCCCTCGCGCCTTCAGATCGCGGACGATGCGGAAGACCTGTTCCGTTTCGGCATGTGACAGCGAGGAGGTGGGCTCGTCGAAGATTAGAAGGCTCGAGCCGTGGTGTATGGCGCGGCAGATCTCGACCAGTTGCTTGCCGGCGGGGCTGAGCCGGTCGACGCGCCACTCGGCCTCGAGCGGAAACCCGTACTGTTCGATCAGACGGCGCGCGCGCTCCGCCATGGCGCCGCGATCCACCCAGCCGAAGGCATTGCGCTCCTCGCGCCCGAGGAAAATGTTTTCCGCGACCGAGAGGTGCGGGGCCAGCAGCGATTCCTGGTGAACCATGCCGACCCCCACGGCCGCCGCTTCGGACGGGCTGCGGAAAAAGACTTCGTTGCCCTTCCACAGCATGCGTCCGGAATCCCGTTCCACGATGCCGGCCGCGATCTTCATCAGCGTGGATTTCCCCGCGCCGTTTTCGCCCAGGAGCAGATGAACCTCGCCCTGGTTCACCGTGAGGTTGCCGTCGCGCAGAGCGGTGACGCCGCCGAATCGCTTCGCAATGTGTTCAAAGCGGAGCAGTTCCAAACGTGTATGTTGGCACAACGGGGGCGTCGCGCGCACGAAATGGGTGTGTATTCCGGGTAATGGATTTTACGAGGCCATTAATTCTGCGCGATATATACTCAGGCATGGCCGCACTCCCCGATGCGGCGCCGCATGGCCCGGAGCTGGTGGACCTGCGGCGTCTGAGCGGGCGCGAACTCGATCCGCTTCTTCTTGAAGAGACGGTTGAGTGGCGCAACAGCCTCGACTGGGACTTTTCGAAGTCCGCCGAACTGGTGCGCCGGTATGCGGATACGCGATCCCTCGGCGGAGCGGCGGCGCTTGACCGCGGCGAGGTGGCCGGCTACGGATACACCGTCATCGAAGATCATAAGGGGCTGATCGGCGACGTTTATGTTCGCCCGGCATGGCGCGGAGAGCAACTCGAGGTCAGAATCTTCCGGGCGATGCTCGAGAATCTCATCGCGTCTCCCCAGGTCCGGCGGATCGAGAGCCAGTTGATGCTGGTGAATGCGGAATCGGCGCGGCAACTGCAGCGCGAGCGTTTCATCCGGCTGTTCGAACGCATCCTGATGACGCTCGAGCCCGATGCGCCTGTCGCGGACGCGCGGAGTGAAAGTCTTCCCTACCGGTGCGAAGGCTGGTCGGATGCGTATCACGACGCCGCCGCGGGGGTCCTGGCGCTTTCGTATATAGATCACATCGACAGCCAGATCAACGACCAGTACCGCACTCTGCCTGGCGCGCGGCGGTTCCTTTACAACATCATTCAGTTCCCGGGTTGTGGCGTCTTCTTCCGGCCCGCTTCCCTGGTAGCCCTCGATCCTGTTCTGGGCACGCTGGTCGGCATTTCGCTCTCCAGCTTTGTTTCCGAGGCGGCGGGACATATTACGCAACTCTGCGTCACGCCACAGGCGAAGGGCAGGGGACTCGGATTCGAGCTGCTGCGGCGGAGCGTGATCGGGCTCCGGGCCAATGGCGCGCGCCGGATCAGCTTGACTGTCACCGCGGCGAACACGGAGGCGGTGGCGCTGTACCAGCGGTTCGGATTCCGGGAGGTGCGGCGGTTCTTCGCCTACGTGTGGGAGGGCAGCCGTGGAGTTTAAGCGGAAGATCCTGCGGCAGATCGTCAAGGCGCTCCGGCAATATCTGCCGCGCAGGAAGAAATTCCGGCTGAAACTCACGCCGCACAGCGCTGTTGGCCATCTCATGCCGGGCGTGGACCTGCAGGACCGCGATTCGCTCTACGACATCATGGACGGGCTGCGCTGATCGCGTGCCGAATGAGACGCATATTTGTGCGTCCGGTGGTATGCTTTGATGTATGAGGACGACGGTAGACATCAACGATGAACTCTTCCGGAGCGCGAAAGCTGTGGCGGCGAAGCAGAACAAGACTTTGCGCGAGATCGTCGATGAGGCGCTGCGGCAGTATCTGAAAGGTCCGCAGAAGAAGAAATTCCGGCTGAACTGGAAACCGCACGAGACGACCGGCCGGCTGATGCCCGGTGTCGATCTGACCGATCGCGATTCGCTCTACGACATCATGGACGGGCTGCGTTGATCGCGGTTGATACGAACGTCCTGGTTTACGCCTCGCGCACCGAAACCGAATTCCACGAGCCTGCCGTCCGGCTCATAACTCAACTTGCGGAAAGCGAGAGGCCGTGGGCCATTCCCTGGCCGTGCGTCTACGAATATCTTCGGGTCATGACGCATCCGCGACTGTTCAAGCCGCCGAGCACCCAAACCGAAGCGATCTCGAGGTTGAATCTGCTGAGCGGCTCGCCGTCGCTGACGTTTATCGGCCACGGACCGTTGCACTTTAGCGCTCTCATGGCCGCGGCGGAACAAAGCGGCGCGAAAGGGAACCTGTTCTTTGATGTTCAGATCGCCGCCATCTGCAGGGAACACGGAATCACCGAAATCCTGACCATGGATCGCGATTTTTCGAGGTTCAGCGGAATCAAAGTTAGGCGCCCGTTCTGAAATCCACGCTCAGATCGAGGGAATCCCGCCGGGACCCCCTCTCCTGAAGCCATCGCGCCCGAATCCCCCGGGACATGCGCCCGGCGGAACTCAAACGGCGAAACGGAAAGCGACGTAGCCCAGAAGCGCGCCCATGCTGGCGCCGGCCAGAACGTCACTCAGAAAATGCATGCCCACGATCACCCGCGAAATCGCCACGTTGGCGGCCAGGATGAGCAGCACAGGCATGATCTCCGGATAGAACGACCCTAAAGACGTCGCCACGGCGAACGCCGTGGTGGAGTGTCCGGAGGGAAATGAGAATTTGTCTTTGGTCGCGATATAAGCCCAGCAGTGGGGCTCGAGATCGCGCGGCCGCGGGCGGCAAACCCGCCGCTTGATGCTGTGGAAGATGGCGATGCCGGCGGCCACTGCGCAACCCGCCGCTTCGATTGCCCGGAAACGCATGACATCCGACGAACAAAGCAGCGCGATGCCGACCGCGCCCCACAGCGAGCCATCGCCGGCCCGTGTAGCGAGCAGCATCCACCAGCGCACCCAGCGGGGCGCGCGCCAGCGGTTGACGCGCCGCATCAGCTTGTAGTCGGGAGCGGAAAGAGTGGTTCTCGCCTGCGAGAGTGTCATACGGACGCTTCCTGAGTGACGCCCGCCGGTTCTGCGTCGCGGTTCTTCTGGCCCCAGTACCAGGCGAACGCGAGCTCGCGGAGATAGTTGCCCAAAGTAATCACCGGCGCCATGCCGATGAGGGCGGCGAATGGCAAAGCCCAGCTCTTCGAGCGCACAAGGGACCAGGCAATGCGGCAAACAGCGGAGGTCAGCTTGAAATAGTCGCCCGATTCGCCGCACGGAACGGCGTGGCCCCGCCGCAGTCCGGCGAGAAATTCGGCAGACGATGCCGCGCCCGGAACTTCCGTCCAGGTTTTGCCCAGCCCGCAAAGCGTATGGGAATCACTTCCTCCAACCATCGGCTTCGCGTAGCGGCGAGCGAAATCAGCCGCCAGTCGATTCGCGCAGGCAGGGATCTGGCCGTTGATGGCTTCGACTCCGTGAAAAGCACGTGCAAAAACGGCGAAATCGTCTTCCGTGCGGGAACCGGTGAGACTCGAGTAAATATGATTGGCGGTTACAAACAGCCGGTTTTCCAGGGCGTAAGCGAGAAGGCCTTCCACATCCGTACGCCTTCGCTGCAGTTCGATGTGATCGCGCTCCCGGATGCCATACACGCCGGCATGCATTTCCGTGCCGCTCGGCATCGTGCACGTAACTTCCTCGCTTAAAAAGAAGTCGGGATAGCGCCGCAGTTGTTCGACCGCATCGATCGAATCGTGATCGGTGACGGTAATCAGGTCCATGCCGCGCTGTTTCAGCCTTGCGTACAGCGCGAGAGGTTCATTAAAGGATTCGGGGCAGATTCGAGTCAGCCCAGGCACAGTGCAAAAACCGGAATGCACGGTGTGGACGTGGAGGTCGCACCTCATGCTTTCGTTGTAAGCCGCCGCCAGTTACAAAACGGTGATTTCGCAACGAAACAATTGTGAAGGTGTATGTTGCACTTATGACGCAAGGCCCCGCCGGCGCGCCGCCGGTTAAAAAAGCGCTGCGCAGCCAGGACTGGTGGACAGGGAAGGAATATTACAATTTCGCGCGGCGGGCGTGGATGCGCTCCGAAGGGTTCACGCCGGATGTATTTGAGAACCGGCCGGTGATCGGCATTTGCAACTCCTGGAGCGAGTTGAATAACTGCAATGCGCACCTGAGGACCGTCGCGGAAGCGGTGAAGCGCGGAGTCTGGCGCGCAGGTGGCTTCCCGCTCGAGTTCCCGACGATTTCACTCGGCGAGATGTACCTGCGGCCTACTTCGATGCTCTACCGCAATCTCATGTCGATGGATGTGGAAGAGTCCATCCGCGCAAATCCGATCGACGGAGTGGTGTTGCTGTGCGGCTGCGATAAAACGACTCCGGCGCAGTTGATGGGTGCCGCGAGCGCCGATCTCCCGGCCATCGTCGTGACCGGGGGGCCGATGTTGAGCGGTCAGTGGCGCGATCGGAAACTGGGCGCCGGTACCGATGGACGCAAACTTTTCGACCTGTTTCGCGCGGGCAAGCTCAGCGAGGAAGAACTCTGTGAAGTGGAAGGCGGAATCGCGCGCAGCGCGGGACACTGCACCGTCATGGGCACTGCGAGCACGATGGCCTGCGTCGCCGAAGCGCTTGGAATGACGCTGCCCGGATGCGCGGCGATACCGGCGCCCGATTCGAGGCGACTTATGATCGCCGAGCAAAGCGGCCAGCGAATCGTCGACATGGTATGGGAAGACCTGCGCCCTTCGCGGATCATGACTCGCGAAGCGATCGAGAACGCCATCACCATCGATATGGCCATCGGCGGATCGACCAATGCCGTAGTGCACCTGCTGGCGATTGCCGGTCGCCTGGGGATCGATCTCAAACTCGAGGAGTTCGATCGAATTTCCCGCCGGACGCCTTGCATCGTAAACCTGAAGCCCTCGGGCGAGTATCTGATGGAAGACTTCTTCGCGGCCGGCGGTGTGCCGGCAGTGGTCAATGAAATTCGCCCGCTGCTGAAAATCGATGCTTCAACGGTGAACGGAAAAACGCTGGGTGAAAATGCCGGGGGCGCGCAGTGCTGGAATCGCGATGTCATTCGCACCGCGGCCGATCCGCTCTCGGATGAAGGCGGCACGGTGATCCTCGGCGGCAATCTCGCGCCGCGGGGAGCCGTCATCAAACACACCGCCGCTTCTCCCCATCTGCTGCAACATCGAGGAAAGGCGTACGTCTTCGAGAACTATGGCGAGATGCACGAGGCGATCGATTCCTCCGGGCTTGAAGTCACCGAAGATTCCGTTCTGGTGATGAAGAACTGCGGCCCGAAGGGCGCGCCCGGCTTTCCGGAATGGGGCCAGATTCCCATGCCGCGCGTGCTGCTCGATCGCGGGGTACGGGACGTGGTTCGCATCAGCGACGCCCGCATGAGCGGCACCAGTTTCGGGACTGTCGTCTTGCACGTCGCGCCCGAATCGGCCATCGGGGGACCGCTCGCTGCTGTCCAGAGCGGCGATGAAGTGGAACTCGACGTCGCCAGCCGCCAACTCACCTTGCATGTGCCGGATCACGAAATCGCGCTGCGGCTGGAGTCGCGGAAGGAAACCCCGGCTCATTACGACCGGGGCTACGGCTGGATGTTCCTGCGGCACGTGAACCAGGCCGATGAAGGCTGCGACTTCGATTTCCTGCGCAAACGTTATGCGCCCGGATCATGAACCCGGATCATGAACGTGGATAAAGTCGCGGTTGTCACCGGCGCAAGTCGGGGCGTCGGGCGCGGCATTGCGATCGCATTGGTCGATTCCGGATTCCGGGTATTCGCTACCGGCCGCAGCGTCGAAAGCGCGGACTTGCCAGACGGCGTCACCAGGCTGCGGTGCGATCACCTGCGCGACGAGCAGACCGCGGCCGCCTTTGACCGCGTGAAGAAGGAAGCCGGCAGGATCGACATTCTGGTCAACTCCGCGTGGGGTGGCTATGAACAGATGGTTGAAAATGGCGCGTTCACCTGGACGCTGCCGTTCCACCAGCAGCCCGCACGCCGGTGGGCGGCGATGATCGATGCCGGCGTCCGCCCGGCATTTGTCTGCTGTCAGCACGCGGCTCCCATGATGATCGGCCAGGCCCGCGGGCTGATCGTAAATATTTCCTTTTGGGCCGCCCGCACGTACATCGGCAATGTGATCTATGGCGTGGCCAAAGCCGCGGTCGACAAAATGACCGCCGATATGGCTCACGAACTTCTCCCGCATAACGTAGCGGTGGTTTCGCTCTACCCCGGTCTGGTGCGGACGGAAGCGGTGCTGGAGGCAGCCCGCCAGGGCTGGCTCGATCTTTCGACCAGCGAAAGCCCGGAGTTTTCGGGCCTCGTCATCGCCGCTCTTCACAGCGACCCGAACCTCATGAGCCGGAGTGGCGGGGTCGAGATCGCGGCGGATGCGGCACTGCGATACGGATTCACCGACATCGATGGACGCCAGCCGCCGCCACTCCGGATCGAAAACTTCTAAACCGTATCGACCGCCTCGTCCTTCGGATCGCCGGCCAGGATCGCCTCAATTCGCCCCTTCAGAGCGGCCGGCAGAAACGGCTTCGCGAGAAAATCGAAAGACGTGTTTCCCCGGGCAACCTCTGAACTCGTGCGCCCCGAGATCAGCAGCGCCTTTAGCCCCGGGCGTTCATCGCGCAGCTGCTTCACCAGTTCGAGCCCGTCCAGCCTGGGCATCGTAATGTCTGAAAGCAGAAGGTCGATCTTGCCCGTATAACCGCGTGAAATCTTAATCGCTTCCAGTCCATCGCACGCGAGGAGTAACGAATATCCGCATCGCGTGAGTACGGTATTGATCAGATTGCGAACGACAACGTCGTCCTCCGCAACCAATATTACAGTCGCACGCTCCACAACTATAAACACGCAAAGTCCGGGCCAAAGTTGTCCAGTTCACACAGGGCCGCCCGCGGGCCATTGACGCTGATTACTACCTCATGTACATCCCGCCGTTCACATCCAGAACATGTCCGGTGATGTACCCGGCGTCTTCGCTGGCGAGAAAGCGGACTGCAGCGGCGATATCGTCCGGAGTGCCGAACCGGCCGAGCGGAATCGCCTGTTTCATCCGGTTCTTCAGGTCT
>Ga0207660_10001748_pt1 | contig 14555 bp, 8 predicted proteins | sample KBSC73BmetaG_FD_184335 | JGI IMG/M metagenome (GOLD analysis project Ga0207660, IMG submission 184335) | Corn rhizosphere microbial communities from Kellogg Biological Station, Michigan, USA - KBS C7-3B metaG (SPAdes) (version 2) | ecosystem: Host-associated > Plants > Roots > Rhizosphere ... | reverse complement strand
TCCGCCAGGCGCCAGATCACGCCCGTGTGGAACAACATCGCGCGGTAGCCTCCACCGGACAGGCAGATGGCGATCCCCTGCTCGGGGGATCCGGAGGTCGACTCGCCTGGAAGCGGCTCGACCGGAGTCGGTGCAGCTACGGCGATTGCATTCATGGCCAATCCCACCCTCGTCTCGGCGCATAGCCATCCACTCGGTGGTGGCGTCGATATTACCTAAGCCAGGTTCTCCAATGGAAGCTCGGGAGCGGACATCTCCAGCGCCGTCCAGTTTGAGTAGCAGATGCAAGCAACTTAAGGTGGTGTCTACGAGACCGGCAGCAGCTCATACTGCATGCATAGTTACCAAAAGCTGTCTCAAGTAACCGCGCAACACCCGACGCGCTGGCTGCGCCGGATCGCCAAGCCTTCCACGCGTCGGGGGAATACGCAGCGGGGGGTGCCAGCTCATCACAGGACCGTTGACAGCTCGCGGCGGCCGTAGTAGAAGTGTCCTGAAGACTAGGCTGCACGCTCACGTCGTGCGACACGCGGTCTTACGACGGCGGGTTCCGACCTGATGTCGGTGCCAGTCAACTTCTAAAGCACCGTGGTATCGCAGCGATTCTCGCTGCCGATCCCGGTGCTTTTTTGTTATGGGTTGCACATAAGTGATCCCGAATATGGCGCGAACAACAACCAAATTTGCCGCTGTAGACGTCGCGCATGGCGGGCAAAATTGGCGCTCTGTGGTTGTTGATGGGTCTGGCGCGCGAGTTGCGCACCCTCGTGGGCCGCGGCCGTAGCGGACACGACCACTTCATTTGACTCGCATGTTCATTCCATCGGGAGGCCAATGTGAATCCAAATAGCGTCGCCGTTGTTGGCCACCTCTACGTCGACCATATTTTCGATGGCATAACAGACATTCCCCATTTAGGCGAAGAAGTCTATGCATCCGGCTACCACCGTTCGATTGGCGGCGGCGCGGCTATTGCATCCTGCTGGCTGGCGCGGCTCGGAAAGGACGTCAGCGTGATAGGCGTAATTGGGGCCGCCGAACGCAACCTCTTCGTCGACGCATTCCACAAATTCGGAGTTAACTGCCGCTTAGTTCGAGTGTGCTCTGATCCAAGTGGACTGACGTGTGCTGCCTCGCTGCACTCGGACCGGGCGTTCCTTACATATTGCGGAGCCAATGAGCGGCTCGAAACGTACTTGCTGGACGACCGCCTGTTGCACGAGCTCGAGTGCGTAAGTCACGTCCATTTCGCGGTCCCGCTATCTGCGCGCATCGCGCGCAAACTGCTGCCGCCGCTGAAAGCGGCAGGTTGTACCGTGTCGCTTCACGCGGGTTATAACCCGAAATGGTACGCGTCGGACGCCAGTCGGTTGGTCTGGCCGTACCTGGACTGCCTCTTCTGCAACGAGCCTGAAGCTCAACTGCTCGTCGGGTCGAATACTACAGACGAACCGCTGTATGACGCATTGTTTGACGCAGCTAAGGCGTACGGCATCAAGCAATGTGTGCTCAAGGTTGGTCAACATGGCGCGATGGCAGAGATGCACGGACAGAGAATTCAGGTTCTCCCGCCGCGTGTGACACCGATTGAAACGACGGGGGCTGGCGACGCATTTGACGCCGGCTATATCGAATCTTGGATGAGCGGTGGCTCTCACCGCGATCGTTTGCAGCGTGGTTGTGTATGTGGAGCTCTATCCATCGGGGCGCCAGGTGGACCCACCTTAGCGAGCAGCAAGTCGGTTATAGACGAGATAGAGCTGAAAGCGTACACGGAACATGTGACATCCCCGCGCGCGGCTAACGACACTCAGTCCATGAACGTTGGATGTTGATTATGCGCTGGCGTAGCGGTCGACTATTCGGTGGATGGGGATTCTGATTGTGTTCAATCTGTGGCGACGCTCGAGCGCGGTAGTTGCATCATCAAGAATGCGGCTTATTAGAACAGCACGTTCGGCGGTCAACGCGCCGCGAAGGCGGTGTGATCTTGAAGTACAGAAGCGCAACAGGCGGGACCACCGCCTTTTTTGCCGAACCCGTGGACAGTGCGATTGCGGGTTCCTAACCATTGAGGGGGGTTCAGATGAATTTAGCAAAAACGGCACTGTACGTCGGCGTTGCTACCGCGCTAACGGTTGTGGGTGCGTTGCGCCCTGCTCACGCCGCTCCAGCAATGGCGGGTACTGCGACCAGCCAGCAGGCAAACGCTCCCGAGACCACCACTGCAATGCCGCACGCGTCGGCTCAAAAAGACGAGCAATCAAAAACCGATGGGAAAGGCGGCTCGTCTGATCTCAAGACGCTGGGCACCGTAATCGTCACCGGTGTGCCCACCGTAGGCGGCGTTACGGTTCATGAAGCGAACTTCATCGCCACCACCATGGATCGGCAGCAAATCACAAAGATGAACGCTGTCAATAGCGATGACCTTCTAAGAGCGATTCCCGGTGTATTCCCGGAGCCTACCGGTGGCCAAGGAGGCAACAACGTGGACGTTGCCGGCTACCCCGCTGGCAACGGACTAACGTTCATCACGTACCAGATCGAAGGCATGCCGGTCTGGCCGCTTTACCTTGAGAAGAACATCGGAAACTTCTTCGACTCGTTGATTCGCTTCGACGACACGATCAGTAGCTTTCAGTCGATTCAAGGCGGGTCGTCGGTTGTGAGTGCCAACGGCCAGCCAGGTGTTTCCGCCAACCTCTTGCTACGTCGCGGCCAGGCGACGCCGTCGGGCGACATTGGAGTAACGGCGCTCTCGGAGGGGGGGTACCGCATTGACGGCTTCGTCGGCGGACCAGTTGCCCACACGGGGTGGCGCGCGAGTGTCGGAGGCTACCAGCTCAGTTCCAACGGCGTTCGCTCGCCCGGCTATCCGGCCGACAAGGGTTCGCAGCTGACTGCCACTCTGTCGAAAGATTTCGACAAGGCGTCGCTCATCTTTTATGCACGCCGACTAAACCAGCGCGATCAGTTCGTCACGGATACGCCGCTTATCAACGAGAGAGCCGGTGAGTTTCTTGCCTACCCGATGTTCGATCCGCTGACGGGAACCTTTAGCAGTCGACAAAACCGTTACCTGTTTCTCGCGAGCGAAGCGTGCAGCACCCCCGCCTGCGCACCGGGAGGCGACACGTACGATTTTCAGTGGGGCCGCGGAGCGCGGATGAATCTAGTCGGGCTCAATTTTGAGTACTTCGGGGACAACGGCTGGAGCTTTGCTGATGGCTTCCAGATCATGAACGCGTTCGCTCCAACGTATGGGTTCTACAGTACTGGCCAGAACCCCGTCCCGCTCAGTCAAGCGATAGCGCAACAGGCCGCCCGCAACGGCTTCGCGCCTGGCACTTATACCGCGGCAGCCACCCTGACTACCTCTCAACCGATAAGCGAGGATGCGCTTGTCACCGCGCAGACGCCTTCGGTGCAGCAAAATCGCCCGCGGGCTATTTCAAATCAATTCAAGTTCACTCGCGAGTTTGGGAACGGTAACACTCTGTCCGGTGGGCTCTATGCCGTTACAACGCAAAACAGTCGATTTGCGATAAATGCGCCATATCGCATATTGCTACAGGCAAAGTCGAATCCTGCTCCAGTGGTCGTGCAGTTGACCAATAACGATGGCGCGGTGCTTCCGTTGACCGATAATCAGGGCATCTTTACGGTACCTGCGGCAACCGCGCCAGGAGGCGACAACTACGAAACGTGGCACGAAAATATCGCAGCGATATTTCTGAGTGATACGTATAAGTCGGACAAGTGGGTCCTGACGGCAGGCGGACGGGTCGCAGAAGACTGGGTGCATGGGTATTATCATCTGACGAAGAACGTTGATATGGACGCCAACCCGAACACGCTCTATAACAACTTTGGTCAGATTTTTCTGCCACAAACGCAAAGACTTGAGTATAAGAACACGCTTCGATCGTGGATGGTTGGTGCAACGTTCCTGATTAACGACACTTCCAGCGTTTACAGCAACATTTCCTATGGCGTTGCGCCGAATCACTTCGATACCATTCGAAGCATTCCCCAAGCGGCGAATGTCGTACAGACCATTCACAGTTACGTAATTGGATATCGATTTGCGACATCTCACCTATTTCTTAGCGTCGAGGGGTTCCATCGGCAATTTTTGCACGACAATGCCGTCTTTAACTTAGCAGACGGATCCACGGTGCTTAGTTTTGGTCAGGGGCAGCGTGCCAACGGCGTGTTAGCCCAACTCCGCGCAGGCCCGTTCAAGGGATTTAGTGTTTCACTGGTGGCAGACGCACAGGACGGGAGACTTATCGACCCATCCTGTCAGGAATTCGTCAACCAAGCTGGTCAGCAGGTTTGCCACTCCAGCAGCGGGGAGCACCCAAATAGGCAGCCCAACTTTCAGTATGTGGTTCGACCCGAGTATCGGGCGGATTTGCCATTCGGTTTCCTCGAGCTGTGGGCGTCGTTTAATCACGTGGGTTACCACACCGCAACCGCCGACGCATCCCTTGGTATGTACAACGATATCGGCATCGGCGCGCAGCTCGGCGTCGGGGAGCATTGGAGGTTTACGCTGAGGGGCACGAACGTTACCGACAATATCGGGTTGACAGAGGGGAACGCGAGAATCTTTGCGGGTGCCCAGAACCTGGGTGGCGTAATTCTGGCAAGAGGGATCGAAGGTCACGAGTACAACCTTCAGATTCGGTATTCGTTCTGAACACGTGCCTGCTCCCGTCCGGGGCTCCAGCACGAGGTGCGCGCCTTTCACACATATGCGCCCGCAAAGGTCGCAGCTTTGTGCAAGAAGGCGCTTGGATTGCGGTCCGTGGGTGGGTGTGGCGGGCTCGGTGTGGATGGGCGGGCTCGCCACAGACGTTGGGCCGGGGTAGGCCTGCGAGCGGTCAGTGGATAGGTGGCGCAAGCGACGCTGACGCTGCATGCAAAGGGATTGATCGTGCGGGCGGCGTTGGGTGTCGGGCGAGCTCGTACCCCAGCCACCGTCAAGGTTGAGTGCGGTTGGCTCTGCGGGACCGGCAGTGGTCCCGAGCGTCGCCCATCTATGAAGCGGAGGCGCAGCGTGGCGTTGAAGGATGAAGGCGGAGGGTATGTCAGTGTGGTCGGCCGCGTGTATGTGGATCACGTGTTCGCAGGCTTCACTGCGCTGCCGACCCTGGGGACGGAGGTGTACGGCGACGCGTACTCCAAGAGCATTGGTGGCGGGGCGGCAATCACCGCCTGCTGGTTGGGCGCTATGGGAAGGCCGGTTCAGCTCGCGTGTGTAGTTGGCGAGGCGGATCTTCAGTGGTTCCGGACGGAGGTCGAGCGAGTCGGCGTGAATACGGAGCTCGTCGCCTCCAGTCGCGATAACACCGGGGTAACTGCGGCGATCGTGTTGGATGGCGACAGGGAGTTCTTTACGTATCTTGGTGCGAACCGCGAGCTCGAGCGGCAAATTCATGAACACGCCCGGTTGTCACGATTGTGCGCCAGCAGGCATCTTCATATTACGGCGCCGCTGCCCCCGACCACGGCCCGGATGCTCATTGATTGCGCTCACCAAGCAGGTGGAACGGTCTCCCTCGACGTCGGCTACCAGCCGGCTTGGTACAAGGACCAAGCCAATCTGCCGACGCTACAAGACGTAGATCTCTTCTTCCCTAATGAGGTAGAGGCGAAGTTGCTGGGGCTGTCTACGCCTGCCGGGCTACAGACGTGGCTGGCATCGGACTCAGATCTCGCAACGCGAGCGGTGCGCCGATGGGTCGTGGTCAAGCGCGGTCGTGCCGGTGCGATCGCTGCGAGTCGAGATGTGTACGTCGCAGTCGAGCCGCCGCCAACCACAAACGTCGACACGACAGGTGCAGGGGATGCTTTCGATGCGGGATTCATAGACGGATTTCTGCGCGGCGGCAGTGCCAAAGACTGGCTCCGACGCGCGTGCGTATGCGGGGCGCTGTCGGTAACGCAGCTCGGTGGCGTTGCCGGTGCGGCGAACGAAGACAAAATAAACCAAGTGATAGAGAGCACATATGGCATCTAAGGTTACGTACATTGGTGGCGGTGGTGTCAGAACGCCTCTGGTCGTTTTCGGTGTGAGCGAAGCTGCGACGGCGATTGATGCAGACGAGCTCGTGCTTTATGACCCGGACGCAGCGAGGCTGAAGGTTATGAGTGCCGTCGGTCGCGCCGCGGTACAGCTATCCGGCGGCCGCCTAAGGGTCAGGGAAACGCACACCTTGGCGGATGCCATCGATGGTGCACGGTTTGTCATGCACAGCATCCGTGTCGGAGGGATCGCAGGTCGTGCGCAGGACGAGGCGGCCTGCGTGCGCCACGGATTCTGTGGGCAGGAGACTACCGGAGTTGGCGGTGCAGCAATGGCGTTTCGAACCGTTCCGATCGCCGTCGCACATGCACAGGAGGTCGCCAAGTGCAGTCCGAACGCCTGGTTCATTAGCTTTACAAACCCGGCAGGGCTGATAACGCAAGCAATTAGCGACTACACAGGAGTGCGCGTTGTTGGGATCTGTGATACGCCAAATCACATGTTTCATAGGATGGCCGATGCGATCGGAGTCCCGTACGACAGGTTGGAGTGCGACTATGTCGGCCTTAACCACTTGGGGTGGATTCGGCGCATACGAGCCAATGGCGAAGACATCACTGATTCCGTACTTAATGACGGAAACCTGCTTGCGCGCTTCTACGCGGTACCGATGTTCGATCCGGAAATGGTGCGTGAGCTGAAGCTGATTCCGACTGAGTATCTCTACTTCTATTACGAGCGTACGAAAGCGCTGGCGATGCAGCGCCATAGTGGTACGACGCGTGGTGCAGAGATTGAAAAGCTGAACCACCTGCTGCTACAGGATCTCGCCAGGCTGGCGGAGCATGGTTCAGCAGAAGCGCTGGTCGATCGGTACGCTTCTTATCTGAACCGCCGATCCGGATCCTACATGAGGGTCGAGGGCGAGGGAGGGTCGGCTTTCGATTCGGAAGTTGACGCACTTCGCTGGGACCCGTTCCGTACGGCCCATGGATACCACCGAGTAGCGGTCAACGTCATGTCTGCACTCACCGGCGCCGTGCCGAAATCCTGCATTTTGAACGTCCCTAGCAGCGGCTGTGTGGACGACTTACAGGCCAGCGAAATTGCAGAGATGCGTTGCAACGTATCGCGCGACACGATCACGCCAGTTCCTGTCGGGCGCTTGCCCGACGCAGTCCAAGGGCTGGTGCATGGTGTAAAGGCGTATGAGCGCGCCGCGATCGAAGCGTCCATGGGTAACTCTGCCGGTGGCAGACGGAAGGCATTGCTAATACATCCCGCGGTAGGGGAATGGGGGCCGACAAAGGAACTGGCGAGCGAGCTTTTGGTGGGCAACGTACTGGGTGCCGACCAAGCAGACGACGTCACTGCCTGCGGCGCGCATATCGTGCCGAACTAAGGAAGGTCTGACTTTACTCGCCATCCAGGAATCGCGAAGCGGTGTCGGGGATCCAGCGTCTTCGTGCATCAACGGGTTACAGCAAAGTCGCTGGATTCCCGCATTCGCTGGAATGACAAAACAGGGGTTTGATCAGACGCTTCCCTAAGCGGTCCCGCCTATACACGTTATGAAGAGAGGAGACAGACAATGAGCAAGCGGTTTACGACCGGATGCGCCGTAACACTTCTTTCGGTGACGGCGGCGTGCGCGGCTGCGCTCGCGACCTCTACGGCTGTCGCTGATTCGCCGAGAGATGTGACGATGCGCGCGTCCACACACATGAGACCTATCGAGATCGACCGGGGTGCCGCGGCGGTGTGGCAGAGCCTAAAGAAGCTCGGCACGCGGGCTAGCCTCCTCTACTTCACGGCCCATCCAGACGATGAAGATGGTGGCATGCTTGTGTACGAGTCGCGAGGACAAGGAGTACGCACAGCGCTGGTGACGCTGAACCGCGGTGAATCCGGCCAAAATGTGATGTCGAACGACTACTTTGACCGTCTGGGCTTGGTGCGGACACAAGAACTTCTGGCGGCAGATCGTTACTACGGCGTGGAGCAATACTTCTCCACTGTGGTCGACTACGGCTTTTCTAAGACGAAGGCCCAAGCACTCCAGAAGTGGTCGTTCGATCGTGTTCTGCGGGACGAGGTACGAGTCGTCCGGATAGTTCGGCCTTTAGTGATCGCGTCTACGTTCGTGGGCGGCCCGAGCGACGGTCACGGTAACCATCAGGTTGCCGGGGAAATGGCCCAGGAGGTGTACAAGGCGGCGGGCGACCCGAACATGTTTCCAGAGCAGATCGCGGCCGGTCTGCGACCGTGGGCGCCGCTGAAGGTGTACGCGCGCGTTCCTTTCCACGCGGTATCGTCCAAAGGCATCTATGACTACGCGACAAAGCAATATGTCCCGGTTCGCTTCCGAAACTACATCGCGAATTCGTGGACAGACGGTCTGATCTCGACACAGGTTCGGATTCCCGAAGGCGAGTACGCGCCAATGCTGGGCGGTGGGTTCAATCAGATCTCGAAGGAAGGGCTTGGGCAACAGAAGAGCCAGAACGGCGGACCAGACATTCCGGAGCTTGGTCGGGCAGACACGCCATATCATCTTTGGGCGTCACGTGTTGCTACGCCCGGTGCTTCGGGCGGCAGCGAAAACTCGATCTTTGAGGGGGTAGACACCACGCTGGTCGGGATTGCGGGCTTGGCCGCGCCATCAGAAGCGGCTCTCCTGCGCCCGGGTCTTGAGCAGATTCAGAGCACCGTGCGTCAAGCCACGCAGTCGTTCTCCGCTGCTGATCCAGCGAGGATTGCGCCGATCCTGGCGAAAGGGCTCAGCGCGACGAACGCGCTTATCGCAAAAGTTGACGCCAACACGTCCATGTCGCCTGCGGCCAAGTATGACGTACTCCACGAATTGCGTATCAAACAGGCGCAGTTCAACGACGCGCTGACCGAGGCGCTGGGACTCGCCGTTTACGCCGTGGTCGCCCCAGAGGAGGTGGCTGGTGGCCCCGTCGGGACGTTCGGACTGGCAGGCAACCCAACGACGTTCTCTGTCGCAATACCAGGCCAGAAGGTCGCGGTAAACGTTCGCGTAACGGACGCGGGGACGGAGCCGGTAACAGTCACTAACGTGGGCCTCGCGCATGCCTCTGGCCACGGATGGCAGTTGTCTGGAGCATTGACGTCGCCAGCGTCACTGGCTGCCGGCGCTACCAAAGCAGTTCGCGTGGCGGCGGTGGTCCCTGACGATGCGGAGTTTACCGAACCCTACTATTCAAGGCCGAGTATTGAGCAGCCGTACTACGACATCAAAGACAAGCAATATACGAGCTTGCCGAATATGCCGTATCCGCTATCAGCACACGTTGCGTTCCAGTATCGCGGCGTAACATTGCAACTCGCGCAGGTGGTGCAAGCCGTGAAGCGGGTGACGGGCGAGGGTACTGTATATGAGCCGCTGGTGGTCGGACCGGCGGTCTCTGTCACGCTAGCCGAAAACGCCTCTGTCGTGCCGCTCGGAACCGCGTCGTTCCCGATGGTTGTAACCGTGCACAGCAACGTCAAGGGGCCCGCTCAGGGCACGGTGCACCTCAATCTACCGCCCGGCTGGAGTTCATCGCCCGCGACGGCAAAGTTTCAGACGAGTCGCGACGGGGCCGACGTGCCGCTTTCATTCTCGGTGAACCCGAAAGGGCTTGCAGAGAAGGCATACAGCGTAACCGCTGTCGCAAGCTACGGCGGAAAAACCTTCAAACGGGGGTACTTCGTCACCGGATATACGGGCCTACGGCCATATTATTATTATCGTGAAGCATCGCTGCACACGACGGGCGTGGACGTGAAGGTCGCGCCGGGCTTGAAGGTAGGCTATGTAGTCGGCACCGGGAGCAGCGTGCCGGAAGCGCTGTCCAATCTGGGTGTACACGTACACTTTCTGACGGACGACGATCTGGCGTCGGGCGACCTCAGCCAGTTCGGAACAATCATAGTTGGCGTGCGAGCCTACACGGCTCGCCCGGCGCTGCGAACGTTCAATGAGCGATTGCTGAACTTCGTGCGGAATGGTGGAAACCTAGTGGTGCAATACCAAGCTCCAGACTACAACCATAACTATGGTCCGTATCCGTACACGCTTGGGAACGACGTGACGGTGATGGACGAGCACTCAAACGTGAAAATACTGGAACCTGGCGCCAGAATCTTTAACTGGCCAAACAAAATCAGCGAGGCCGATTTCGGTGGCTGGGTGGAGGAAAGAGGCCATGGATTCATGGGTAGCTGGGGGTCAGAGTATCAGGCGCTGGCGGAGATGCACGACCCTGATCAAGCGCCTCAGCGCGGTGGGTTGCTCGTCGCTCACTATGGCAAGGGCGTCTATATTTACGCGGCGCTTGCGTTCTACCGACAGTTTATTGAGGGCGTTCCGGGCGCATATCGCATATTTGCCAATCTGATCAGTGCTGGTGGCCCGGGTAGCGCGCCGTCGGGAGATAAGGCAGGGAACAGGTAACGCTGCGCTCGGGCGGGGTGCCGAGTGGTGCGACGCGCGGTTTCGATCGCCGAATCGGTTGGCGCGCCTCAGTGGGCGCCCGACCGACTTGGTGCCGGACTCTACGGATCCATAGCGAGCTACGTCGGACAACTGCGGTGTCCCACACCGCACTGCGCACGACGCGACTTGGCATGCGCAGGAGACCAGCTACCCACCGACCATGCGATACGATTGCGCGCTACGCGGCTGTCGATTCCGGCTCGGGCGGGCGCCGGACACGCGGGTGCAGCGGTTATTCGGCAACGCCGATACGTGTTCTCCTTGCTGGCGGTGCGTGCAACGCTATGGCGGGCAGATTGGGGCGTCGAAGGTTGCTGGCCGATCACGTTACAGCGCCAGCTCGTCGGCTTGGTGGCCCACACTTGCCGGTGCGCATGCACGCCGTTGGGTGGGATCGCCGAAAACGCGCAAGCCCAGCGATCAGCGCGTATGGCAGGAGCTCGGGCGGTGCCGCATTGCGGGCAGCAGGGGCACTGCGCGCCGACGCAAGCTGTGGCGCCCACTGCGCAGGTAGCCCGGTAGTGGGGCGGTGCTATTTCGGACGATGGGCAGCACTCAGCGTGTCGGCCAAAGTGGCCCGCGCCACTCGTGAACGATGCAGGGTGAATTTGCAATGTCTTTAGGTCAACGCGTGCCAGCCGATCAGCCACGCCGACTAGCTCGCGGCATGTCACTGCGCAGTGCCGTTGCGGTCAACATGATCGACATGATCGGGGTCGGCCCGTTCATCACCCTGCCGCTGATTATCGCGGCGATGGGCGGTCCGCAAGCGATGCTCGGCTGGGTGCTTGGCGCCATGTTTGCCATGTGCGACGGGCTAATCTGGGCCGAGTTCGGCGCTGCCTTCCCTGGGCCGGGAGGCTCATACCGCTATCTCAGCGAAGCTTTCGGATCGCGTAGGTGGGGCAAGCTCTTTTCATTTCTGTTTGTCTGGCAGTTGAGCTTTAGCGCGCCACTCTCGATAGCGTCTGGCTGCATTGGGCTCGCGATGTATGCAACGTTCTTCTTCCCGGGCCTCGATCATGCGTGGTTAGCCAGTGGGGAGCAGATTAATCTGCCATGGCTCGGTGCGCTCAACGTAGGCTTCTCACTCAGCGGCGTAACCTTGGTGGCCGTGGCAACTTGCCTGGCCGCTCTGTGGATGGCTTATCGCAAAGTCAGTCAGGCGGGCACGGTATCGCAGTACTTGTGGGTTGTAGTAATAGGCACAGTCACATGGGTCATATTTGCATCGCTTAGCCACTTTGATCCACATATGGCATTTGAATTCCAGGAAAATGCTTTCACACCATCGAAGAATTTCTTCTTGGGCCTTGGTTCAGCAATGTTGATTGCTACCTACGATTATTGGGGCTATTACAACGTTGGCTTCCTAGGCGGTGAAATCAAGCAGCCTGAAAGGAACATCCCGCGTGCAATCGTGATTTCGATAGGTCTAGTATCCATACTTTATATAGTTATGAACGTTGGTGTCATCGGTGTTCTGCCGTGGCAAAGCTTGAGTAGCGGTACGGCACACAATTCTATTATTTCAGTAATGATGGAGCAAATCTATGGGCGATGGGCTGGATCACTTGTTACGATTCTAATTATGGTTGTTGCGTTCGCTTCTGTATTTTCGCTGCTTCTGGGTTACTCGCGTGTCCCCTATGCGGCTGCGATAGATGGCAACTATTTCAAGAGCTTTGGCAAGTTACATCCCCGCGGGAATTTCCCGTACGTATCGATGTTGTGGCTCGGAGGAGTGGCAGCGCTATGTTGCTTTTTCAGTTTGACCGAAGTTATTGCTGCATTGGTGGTGATTCGCATAAGCTTGCAATTTCTACTTCAAGCAATTGGCCTTATTGTGTTACGTGTGCGTCGCCCAGATCTGCCGCGTCCGTTCAAAATGTGGGGGTACCCGGTGCCGGCGGTCTTGGCCATTATTGGCTTTGTTTACGTAGTTTTTGCCAGAACCGGCTCGCTGGTGCAGTTGCGCTATGCGGCGGCGTTGTTGGCCAGTGGCCTGGTTCTTTTCCTGCTGCGATGGTGGATACATCGCAGGCGCGTTGTACGCGACGGGCTGGGTGGTAAGCGTCATGGCGACATCGACTTGTAGCGGAATGCGGCTCCCCCTCGATGCGCGTTGCGGCGAGTTGCGTGTGGCGGGAACGTTGGGTGATGTGACCTGAGACGAAAGACCACCTCAGGTGAGGAGTTTTCGCGGTAAAAGTCGACGTCGACGTCCGTAGATTGCCTCCCGTAAAGCGACCTTCCTCCCGCCTTCCAGTCGTATCGACGGAGACGAGCGGCCCCGGAGACCATCCTACCGTTGGGTCGTGGGTGAAGTAGGGGTAGTCTGATTGCGGGCTTTTCCGGCTTGGCGAAGTTGACGCCGATAGCTAGGTCTGCGCTGGCGCGAGAGGGGGACTGCCTTCCAGTTGCGCCTGTCGGCCGAATGCCACGTCCGTGTCGAGGGTCGCCAATGGTTCGTATTCAAGCGCCCGGGCTCGGGGGTGCAGGCGGAACAGCCGCTGCGCCCAGCCGCCCACGAATACCAACCGATGCCGCCAAGCGCCCCGGGAGGGCTGTACCGAGGCATCCAGCCAAATTTGCAGCGCATCCGAAACCAGCACGTTGTCCACGCGCATGGCAGCGCGGAACAGCGACTCCGGGGCAGCAGGCTGTTTCAGGATGATTTGCGCAGGCTCGCCCGGCGAAACCGGCGCCAAGCCAGCCCAGCTCGCGTCGGGCGAAGTTGGCAACAGATGCCGCACATAAAGATGCGGTGGTACACCACCGACGTGGCCCAGCTTCAGCAGATCCGCCGCCGCAAATACGCCGATGCAGTCACCCATTCCCACTGCCACCTTTTGCAATTGGCGACTGCCGGGTGCCGGAATCAGGCAGGCCATGCGCAACTCCGGCGAGGTCCGCAACGCGGCCGATTGCCAGCGGCGAAACAACTCACCGCACCGGACCACACGGAAAGCTTGCGCAAAGTTCTCCAGGAAGCCTTCCTCGCGCATCCGCCGCAGGAAACGCGACGCGCCCATCACCGAAACGCGCGCCGCTTCGGCCAATGCCGAGCCATGGCGGTAGCTGGCGCGTGGTGCGTTCAGCAAATGCACTGGCAACTCAGATGCCAGCAACACCTTGAGTAGCCACTGGTTGAGGTCGGAGAAAAGGTCCGAGGCCTTGCGCGGCCGCACCGGCTTTCCTTGGTCGTGGCCGGGCAGCATGAGATCATCGAGTTCTTCCAGACCCGGGCCTGCAAACCAAGCGCCGCCGTCCTCGGCCACCAAGGCAATAGCGGTGTCGCAGCATGGTTACGATGGAACCGTTCGACTTTCTGCCGTAACGGCAGTGAGGCATGCGCAACCTGCACTACGGCCAAGGGCGCCGCGTCCGCTTGGCCTGCGTGGTGGTGCGCCTGCAGGATGGCCTGCGCGAGCAAGGCCAATACGTGATCAGATCGTCCTTCTTCAAGTGATTCAATTCGACGACGTAGCGCGAGTTTCCTTGCTGACGACAAGATCTGGGCGGAATGGTCCCGCCCCGGCCGCCGTGTAGACCTGCCAGCCATGCGCGCGGAAACGCGCCTCCAGATTAGCTATGGCGGAATCATGGCGGTGGTGCGAGGCTGACGAAGGCATTTGGGAGGCCGAGTTTCTGCGGACGCGGATACAACATGGCCATGTTATATATCATGCAAGTTAGAAAATGGTCTATTGTGGCTATTAAGTTGAATATGGCGGATGATGAAAGCATTGGTCAAATCGTGTGCGTTCCGATCAATTCGGCATGCGTCACAAAGATCGCCAAATGGACTTACGAACGTTTCGAGTTAGAGGCGCGAATAAGTACAAAACTGTTGCAGGACGCGGCTTTCAGCGTTTGATGTCTTTTTAGGTAGCGTCCCGTTATGCACTCCGAAGGTCATCGAGCCGAAAATCGTAGTGGAAAAAGGTCAACGCGCCTGTAGCTCAGCTGGATAGAGTACTGCCCTCCGAAGGGGTCGTGGGTTCGAATCCC
>Ga0207660_10001743_pt1 | contig 14578 bp, 15 predicted proteins | sample KBSC73BmetaG_FD_184335 | JGI IMG/M metagenome (GOLD analysis project Ga0207660, IMG submission 184335) | Corn rhizosphere microbial communities from Kellogg Biological Station, Michigan, USA - KBS C7-3B metaG (SPAdes) (version 2) | ecosystem: Host-associated > Plants > Roots > Rhizosphere ... | reverse complement strand
GTGGCGCCAGCCGCGCAGCAGGGTAGCTATGCATGGACGGGATAACCGCTGAAAGCATCTAAGCGGGAAGCCTCCCTCGAGATAAGGTATCTCAGAGTCGTGGAAGACCACCACGTTGATAGGCCGGGTGTGGAAGTGCGGTAACGCATGGAGCTAACCGGTCCTAATTACTCATTTCGCGCTTGATGAATCTGCACCATCATCGTCAGCCTTGCTGGCGATAAGGTTTGGTTCTCAGCTAGATGATGCCCAAGAAGGGTCCCATCAAAGTAGTACTTTGATGGGTTCCCAATAAGGTCGCACGATTTCTAGAATTCTTGTTTGCGCCGTCACCATAGCTTGGTGACCATAGCGTCCGTGACCCACCCGATCCCATCCCGAACTCGGCCGTGAAACCGGACAGCGCCGATGGTACTACTGCCTAAGCAGTGGAAGAGTAGGTCGTCGCCAGGCTTTGCTGGCGGCGTGAGCAAGAGCCCATTCGCAATGTTTTTCAAAGCCGCTGCCGGGCAACCGAGCGGCGGCTTTTTCGTTTGGCGCGGGGTGGAGCAGCCCGGTAGCTCGTCAGGCTCATAACCTGAAGGTCGCAGGTTCAAATCCTGCCCCCGCAACCAACAGAGCAGCCGCCTTCGGGCGGCTTTTTTGTTGCCCCAACTCAGAAATTGTAGGCCCGCTCGCCATGGTCCGCGATGTCGAGCCCTTCGCGCTCGGCGTCGCGGGCGTGTCGCAGCGGCATGACCGCTCGCACGATCGCAAAGCACAGCGCCGAACCGCCGGCCGACCAGGCGATCGCGACCGCTACCGCAGCAACCTGGCGGACCAGCTGCCAGGCGAGCGAGTAATCCGCGCCACCATGCCCGCCGATCAGCGGCAGTGCGACGACCGCCGTGCCGAGCGACCCGACAATCCCGCCAAGCCCGTGGATGCCGAACACGTCGAGCGCGTCGTCGAGCCGAAGCCGGTTCTTGAGCGATCCGACGAAGCCGTAGCAGACGAGGCTGGCGAGCCCGCCGAGCAGCATCGCGCCGACAGGCCCGCTTGCGCCAGCCGCGGGCGTGACGGCGACCAGCCCCGCGACTGCGCCCGAGGCGCCCCCCAGCATCGACGGCTTGCCCGACACCAGCCGCTCCGCCGCCATCCACGCGAGCAGACCGGCCGCAGGCGCGACGAGCGTGTTCACCATCGCCACGGCGGCGAGCCCGTTCGCCTCGAGCGCCGAGCCGGCGTTGAACCCGAACCAGCCGACCCACAGCAGTCCCGCGCCAACCATCGTCAGCGCCAGCGAATGCGGCGGCATCGCTTCCTTCAAATGGCCGATGCGCGGTCCCGCGAACGCCACGCCAATCAGCCCCGCAATGCCCGAATTGATATGCACGACCGTGCCGCCCGCGAAGTCGATCGCGCCGAACCTGAACAGGAAGCCGTCGCTCGCCCACACCATGTGCGCGAGCGGCGCGTAGACGATCGTCTGCCACAGCAACGAGAAAAGCATGATCGCGGCGAAGCGGACGCGCTCCACGAGCGCGCCGATCACCAGCGCGCCGGTGATCGCCGCAAAGCTCATCTGGAAGGCAGCGAAAACGAGCTCCGGAATCGCTTTGCCGTTCGTCCCCACCGCCCAGGCGCTCTCCGGACCCATCCGGGCGAAACCGGCCTTGCCGAAGCCGCCGACCAGCGCATTGCCGTCGTAGAAAGCGAGGCTGTAGTCCCACAGCACCCAGCCGAGGATCGCGACCGCCGTAATCCCGAGCACCTGGCTCATCACGCTCAGCAGGTTCTTGGCCCGGACCAGCCCGCCGTAGAACAGCGCGAGCCCGGGCAGCAGCATCAGCATCACCAGAGCGGTCGACACCAGCATCCACGCCGTGTCGCCGCTATCGATCGTGAGCTGCCCCGCCATCACGCGCCCCCCGAGCGCCCAAGCTAATCGGGCTGCATCGGGGTGCTATGTGAAAGCTTCACCCTAAGGCGTCGGCGGCGCAGGATGGGTCGCTTTCCACTCCATCGCGGTTCGGACTCGGCTCTCGACCGATGGATGGTCGTAGAAGATGACCTCCTCGAGCTTGCCCGGCCGCGGGTAGCGGTACTCGGCCGTCTTCACGAGCGAGCTCGAAAGGGCGTCGGGCCGGTTCTCGGTTCGAAGCGAATACGCGTCTGCCTGCGCTTCCAATGTGCGGCTGAACGTATTGGTGAAAGGCAGCGCGAGAACAGCGAACAGTGAGACCATGAACATCAGCACGGGCAACCCGCGAGGATCCGGAAGCGCGGCGCTGCTCCCGAAGCGCCGTGCGAACCACGGAAACAGGCGGTCGATGAGCCAGAACAGAATGAGCGCACCGACAGTGCCGAACAATATGCCCCACCAGGTATGCTTCAGCACGTAGTGGCCGATCTCGTGGCCGGTGACCGCGCGTACCTCGTCCAGCGACGCATTCTTGAACGCCACGTCGGAAATCGCGACCCGCGCCGTGCTTCCGACGCCGCCGGCGTTGGCGGTGAAGTTGTTCGACTGGCGTGAGCCGTTGTACATGAACACGCGCTCCGGCGGGACGCCGGCGCGGCCAGCCATCTCGACCACCGCATCGCGCACCTGCCCCGGCGGCACCGGCGTGTAATGATTGAACAAGGGTTCGATGAGCACTGGCGAGAGGAGCGCGAGGAAGGCGAAGGCGGCTGCGGCGAGAATGCTCGACCAGATCCACCACGTCTTCCCGGCGCGGCGGATGAGCCAATAGACGAACATGAGGAAAAGCGCGCCGATGAAGGTGCTGAGGATGGTCGCAATGCCGAGCTGCATCAGCCAGTCCGAGAAAGGTTGGCCCGTTCGGCCGTAGCTCTTTTCGCGCCACCAGTCGGCGTAGATCGACCATGGCAAGGTGAGGATCGCCGACACGATGAAGTAGACAAATCCGACGACAAAAGCCGCGATGTTGCGGTGGCCGTCTCCGAACTTCGCTTTCACTCGGTCGAGGATACCCGAGCGCACAATGAGCCACGTCACCACTGCAGCGACGATCAGCGACCACAAGATCATCCATTCCTTGCCGACGGTGTAATCGTGCGCCTTGTGAAGCGCCGCCGGGCCCAGGCTGTCGATGTAGCGCGCAGTCGCTGCGTCCGGGTCGAATGCCATCTGTTCCTCCCCCAATCGAACCGGCAGCGTAACAGCTGCGGGAACGACTGCAACGCCCGCGCGATTCTTGGGCGATGCCGAAAGCGAAATCGGTCCCCGCGCCTATGGAAGCGCTCCTCGCCGCCGAGTTGCCCGAGGGTGACGGCTGGCAGTTCGAGCCCAAGTGGGACGGCTTCCGCTGCATCGCCCGCCGCGACGGAGGCGAGGTCACGCTGACCTCGAAGTCCGGCAAGCCGCTCGGCCGCTACTTCCCCGACGTGGTCAAGATGCTCGAGGGTCTGAAGGAGCGCGACTTCCTGATCGACGGCGAGCTCATCATTCCCGTCGGCGACGCGCTCTCGTTCGACGCGTTGCAGCTGCGGCTGCACCCGGCCGAGAGCCGCGTCCGCAAGCTCGCCGCCGAACATCCTGCCGAGCTGATGTTGTTCGACATCCTCGGGCTCGGCGGAAAGGACCTGACCGCCGAGTCGCTCGCCGAGCGCCGTGCGACGCTCGAGAAATTCTACGCCAGGAACAAGGTCGCCGGTCTGCACCTGTCGCCTGTCGCTTACGACCGTGCGACCGCGGTTCGCTGGCTCAAGCACAGCGGCGGCGCGCTCGACGGCGTGATCGCGAAGCGGACAGGTCTCGAATATCGCTCGGGCGAGCGGGCGATGATCAAGGTCAAGCAGCAGCGGACGGCCGACTGCGTCGTCGGTGGCTTCCGCTATGCGGAGAAGAAACAGGTGGTCGGTTCGCTATTGCTTGGCCTTTATGATGATCAGGGATTGCTCAACCATGTCGGCTTCACCTCGGCGATCCCGGCGAAGGAGCGGCCGCAGCTCACCAAGGACCTTGAAGCGCTGATCCACCAGCCGGGCTTCACGGGCAGCGCGCCCGGCGGGCCGAGCCGGTGGAACACCGAGCGGTCGATGGCCTGGGAGCCGCTCAAGCCCGTGCTCGTGGTCGAGGTTCGCTACGACCAGATCACCGGCCGCCGCTTCCGCCACGGCACCGGCTTCGTTCGCTGGCGTCCCGACAAGGACCCAAGGCAATGCACTTATGAGCAACTCGCGCCGGAGCTTCGCCCGTCGGAGCTCGAGGAGCTGTTCGGCACATGAGCATGCTGTTCGATGCTCCGATGATTGCCGGCCTCCAATATGCGGACGAGGCGATTGGCGAGGCCGAAGAGGAGCAGCTCATTGAGCGGCTGCTCGCGACAGACTTGTCGCCGTTCCGTTTCCATGGCTGGCTCGGCAACCGCAAGACGAAGAGCTTTGGCTGGCGCTATGATTTTGAAGATGCGAGCTTTGCGCCCGCCGAGCCTATTCCCCGGTGGCTGCTGCCGCTGCGCGAGACGGCAGCGACGTTCGCGGGCCTCGCATCCGACGATTTCGTCCACGTGCTGCTTGCCCGCTACGATCCGGGCGCCGGGATCGGCTGGCACCGCGACCGCGACGTGTTCGACCGGGTCGTCGGCTTTTCGCTGGCGGCGCCTGCAACCCTGCGATTCCGCCGCCGCCGAAGCAATGCCTTCGATCGTGCCAAGCTCGATGTGGCGCCCCGCTCGGCTTACCTGCTGTCCGCAGAGGCCCGATGGGACTGGGAGCACAGCATTACGCCAGGCACCGACCTGCGCTTTTCGATCACCTTCCGTGCGCTGTCGGACAAGGGACGGAAAATCGCCGACGCCGCATAGGCGGAACGGTCCGCCCGCGGGACGGTTTGTGCACCCATGTTGCGTTGGCTGCTCCCGCTGCCGCTGCTCGTCGCGGCCTGCTCGAAGGGGCCCGAAGCCGATTTGCAATATATCAGCGCGGCGCGCTCGCTCGCAGCCGAATGGGCGCTGGTCAATGAGCAGGCCAGCGAGGGCCACCTCACCGACAGCTATGTGAAGACGATGCGCCAAAGCGTTCGCGAGGAATTGCAGACGAACGCGAAATCGCTGACCCACCCGCAATCCGATTACGGGTCGGAAATCGCCGCCGTGCTGCGCGAGCCCGACGATGCGTCTCCGGCTGTCCTGAGGGCGCACGCAAGCAAGCTCAAGCAGATCGAGGACAATCTTGAATCCGCTTGAGCTGACCCTCGGGATCATGACCGCCGTCGGCGGCTTCGTCGACATCAGCGAGCTCGTCTTCGCGGCAAAGGCCGGCTCGATGTTCAATTATTCGCTGATGTGGGTGTTCGTGCTCGGAACGATCGGCATGAGCGCGTTCGGCGAGATGAGCGGACGCGTCGCCGCGGTCGCCAAGCAGCCGGTGTTCAACCTGATGCGGCATCGGCTCGGGCTGAAGCTCGGGCTGGTGGCGCTGATCGGATCCCTGATCAGCACGCTCATCACCTGCGCCGCGGAAGTCGGCGGCATGGCGCTGATCCTCAACTATCTCACGGGCGCGCCGTACCTGCTGATGGCGGTGGTCAGCGCGATCGCGCTGTTTGCGTCGATGTGGGTCCTGCCGTTCAAATGGATCGAGCGCACCTACGGGCTTCTCGGCCTGCTGATGATCGTCTTCGCCGTCGCCTTGGTCGCGATCCATCCGCCCTGGGCGAAGCTCGCCGGCGGGCTGGTGCCGCAGGTCCCGCGCGGGCTCAGCACGAAGGAGCTTTTGAGCTTCGCTTACTTCACTGTCGCGATCCTCAGCGCGGTGCTGTTCCCGTACGAATCCTATTTCTACTCGTCCGGCGGGATCGAGGAGCAATGGGGTCCGAAAGACCTCATGACCAATCGGGTCACCTGCACGGTGGGTTTCGCCCTTGGATCGCTTCTCGCTTTGGCCATCCTTGCCAGTTCGGCGCAGCTGTTCGGCCCCGCAAACGTGGGCCCCGAAATCCCCGGAACGTCGGCAATGGAAGCCGCGATTCCATTCGGCTGGTGGGGCTTGCTGCTCGCGCTCCTCGGCATGTTGTTCGCAGTCTCGGGCGCGGCGGTCGAAACCTGCATGAGCAATGCTTACGCGCTCGCGCAGTTCTTCGGCTGGGAATGGGGCCGCCACAAGAAGCCGTGGGAAGCGCCGCGTTTCACGATTGCGTGGATCGCCGTGCTCGCGTTGTCGCTGCTGATCGTGCTGACCGACGTCGATGTCATGAGCCTCGTTGAATATGCGGTGCTCTTTTCGATCATCGTTCTTCCGCTGACCTATCTCCCGCTGATGCTGCTCGCGAACGACAAGAGCTACATGGGCGAATATGCGAACAAGTGGCTGGCGAAAGGCCTCGGCTGGCTGTTCTTCATCATCGTGACCGTCGCGGCGATCGCGGCGGCCCCGCTCTATGTGATGACGTCGGGAGGCCAGGGGTGAAGCTCAACGATCCCTTGAAGCTAGTCAGCCAGCTCCTCGATCTCCCGATCGTCGACAAGGACGGGCGTTGGTGCGGCGTAGTCGACGATGTCGAGTTCGACGGGACTCCGGGCAAGGAGATGCGGGTCAAGGCGCTGCTGGTCGGCCCCGGCGCCTATAGCGGCCGCATGCCCGGCTGGCTGTTCTGGATCACCCGCAAGACCGCCGGCGATCGGATGGTCCGGTTGCCGGCCGGTGAAATCGCCGACATCGGCCCGGTCGTGAAACTCAAATCCGCGGCGCAAAAGCTGAAGCTCGGCCATGCCGACGACGAGGTTCGGCCATGGATCCCTCGCGTCGGAGCAATGTGATGCGCCTCAGCGACCTCAGGAACGCCAAGATCCGGACGCTCGACGGCGATGTCCTCGGCCACGTGCACGAAGTGCATTGCGAAGGTGGAAGGATTGTCGCCTTGGCGTGCGGGCCCGGAAGCTTCATCGAGAGCCTCACCGCGAAAAAGCACGGGCGGCGCATCCCGTGGGAATATGTGCGCAAGGTGACCCGTCGGGAGATCACCGTCGCGCCGGACCCGCCGCAGCGAACGGCTAAGAGCGGTTCTCGAACCCCGCGACGCACTCCGCGACCCAGCGGGCAGCGGTCAAAGCGCTGAGATCGGTTGAATCGAGCGGCGGGTCCCATTCGGTGAGGTCGATGATCCGCACCCGGTGATCGCCGGCGAGCGCGCGAACGGCGGCGAAGAAGTCGACCACGTCCATTCCGCCCGGGCGGGCTCCCGGCGCTCCGGGCATCTGCGCGCGGTCGATCACGTCGATGTCGCAATCGACGACGATCGCGTCGGCATGGGAGAGATGATCGAGCGCGGTCGCGATTGCCTTGGCGATCCCCTCGCGACGCACGTCCTCGTTGGTGATCACCAGATTGCCCGCGGCAAGCGCGTCGCGGTGCATCTTCTCGCTATTGGCGAAGCTCGCGAGGCCGATCTGCGCGATATTCTTTCCTGGAAGCCCGTCTTCGATCAGCGCGCGCACCGGATTGCCGTTGCTGAGGCCCGGGTCGAGGTCGCGCATGTCGAAATGGGCGTCGAGCGTGATCAGCCCCACTTTGTCGAGCGGCGTTCCGAGCGCGAGCACGGCCGGACGCGTCACCGCATTATTGCCGCCCGCGAGCAGCGTCAGCACATGATCGTTCAAGCTTGCCGTCACCGCATCGCGGACTGGCGCCGTTGCCTGCTCGATCGTGAGGCCAGCAAGCTCGACGTCGCCGCGGTCGCGGATCGGGGTGAACAAGGGGCGGCCGATTTCGATATCGTAGCGGCCGATGCGCTTCAGCGTCTGGCGGAGCAGGGCGGGAGCCTTGTCGCACGCGCCCGGAGTGACGGATCCGGCTGCTAGCGGCGCGCCGACGAGGCCGATTGGAACCGCGGCATCTCCGTCGACCAGAAGCTCGGAAAGATTCGGCCAGGCGTTGCTCATGGCTTTGCCGTAGCAAGCAGCTTCGCCTAAGCGCAAATCCATGTGGGACCGGCTGCTCGTCGACTGTAACATCGCGACGTTCGAGGAACGTCCCGGCAATCCGCTGGGCCTGATCGAGAATGGCGCGATCGCCATCGCCGACGGAAAGATCCTGCGTGTTGGCAAGCGCACCGAGCTTGCCGGTTTCCGCGCCAAGCAGGTGGACGCGCTTGGCGGCGCTTGGGTCACGCCGGGGCTGATCGACTGTCACACCCACCTCGTCTTCGGCGGCACCCGCGCCGACGAGCATGCGATGCGCCGCGCATGCGCGAGCTATGAACAGATCGCCGAAGCGGGCGGCGGCATCGCTTCGACGGTGAAGCGCACCGCCGCCGCTTCCGACGAGGAGCTGCTCGATCAAAGCCGCCGCCGCCTTCACGCGCTGATGGCGGGCGGCTGCACGACGATCGAGGTCAAGTCGGGCTACGGGCTCGACCCGGAGAGCGAGCTCAGGCTCCTTCGGATTGCGGTCGAACTCGGCACTGGCGAAGCGGTTCGGATCGTTCCGACCTTGCTCGCGCTCCACGCGGTCCCCGCGGACCAAAAGGACCGCCGGGCCCATTATGTCGGCGAGATCGTCGACAAGCTGATCCCGGCCGCCGCGAAGCAGGGCCTCGCGACCAGTGTCGACGCCTTCTGCGACACGATCGCCTTCACGCCGGACGAAGTCGAGCGCCTGTTCAAGGCGGCGGCTCACCATGGCCTGCGCGTCCGGCTTCACGCCGAACAATTGTCGAACCAGCATGGCGCCGCGCTCGCCGCTCAGTATCGCGCTTTGTCCGCCGACCATCTCGAACATCTCGATGACGCGGGCGCCAAGGCCATGGCTGCAGCAGGCACCGTCGCCGTGCTTCTTCCGGGGGCATTCTACGCGCTCCAGGAAAAGAAGAAGCCGCCGGTCGCGTTGCTGAGGAAGCACAAGGTGCCGATCGCCGTTGCCACCGATTGCAATCCGGGGACTTCGCCGCTCCTCTCGCCGACCCTCGCGATCAACATGGCGTGCACCTTGTTCGGCCTCACGCCCGAGGACGCGGTGGCGGGCATGACCATCAACGCCGCGCGCGCTCTCGGCCTCGCCCACAGCATCGGCAGCATCGCGGCGGGCAAGCAGGCCGACCTCTGCGCCTGGCGCATCGAATCGCTCGCCGAGCTCGGCTATTGGGTCGGCCTTCCCGGCCCCGAGCGGCGGATCTTCAACGGAGTGGACAGCTGACTACCGATCGACGCGATAACAGCCGCCACATCCGTGCCCGGCGCGGAAGCGAGATCAAGGCCAAGAGCTGGACCACCGAAGCCGCGGTCCGGATGCTCATGAACAACCTCGACGACGAGGTGGCCGAGGACCCGCAGAATCTCGTGGTCTATGGCGGGATCGGCCGCGCCGCGCGCAACTGGCAATGCTTCGACAAGATCGTCGAGACGCTCGAGCGCTTGGAGGAAGACCAGACATTGCTCATCCAGTCGGGCAAGCCGGTCGGCGTCTTCCGCACCCACAAGGATGCGCCGCGCGTCCTGATCGCGAACTCGAACCTGGTGCCCAAATGGGCGAACTGGGATGTGTTCAACGAGCTCGATCGGGCCGGCCTCATGATGTACGGCCAAATGACGGCCGGCAGCTGGATTTACATCGGCACCCAGGGGATCGTTCAAGGCACGTACGAGACCTTCGCCGAGATGGGTCGCCAGCATTATGGCGGTGACCTCAAGGGCAAGTGGATTTTGACTGCGGGCCTCGGCGGAATGGGCGGTGCGCAGCCACTCGCCGCGGTTATGGCGGGCGCCCACTGCATCGCGATCGAGGTGCAGGAAAGCCGGATCGAGAAAAGGCTCGAGACGCGCTACCTCGACAAGCGCGCGGGCAACATTGACGAGGCGCTCGACATCATCGGCCGCGCGACGGAGCCGACGAGTGTCGGCCTGCTGGGCAATGCGGCCGAGATCATCCCCGAGATGCTGAAACGAGGAATCCGCCCCGACGCGCTGACCGACCAGACCAGCGCGCACGACCCGGCGAACGGCTATTGCCCGGCCGGCTGGACCGTCACGAAATGGCAGGAGATGCGCGAGCGCGATCCCGCCGCGGTTGCCGAAGCCGCAAAGCTGTCGATCGCGCAGCATGTCGAAGCGATGCTCGCCTACAAGGCGATGGGGGTGCCGACGTTCGACTACGGCAACAACATCCGCCAGGAAGCGAAGGACATGGGCGTGACTCACGCGTTCGATTTTCCCGGCTTCGTCCCCGCTTACGTGCGCCCGCTCTTTTGCAGAGGTATCGGCCCGTTCCGCTGGGCGGCGCTCAGTGGCGATCCCGAGGACATCTACCGCACCGACCAGCGCGTGAAGGAGCTGATCCCCGACGACCCGCACCTCCACCGCTGGCTCGACATGGCGCGCGAGCGGATCGCGTTTCAGGGACTTCCGGCGCGGATTTGCTGGGTCGGCCTCGGTCAGCGCCATCGGCTCGGCCTCGCCTTCAACGAGATGGTGAGGAACGGCGAAGTCTCCGCGCCGATCGTGATCGGTCGCGACCATCTCGACAGCGGCAGCGTCGCGTCGCCCAACCGCGAGACCGAAAGCATGCGCGACGGCAGCGATGCCGTGTCCGACTGGCCGCTGCTCAACGCGCTCCTCAACACCGCGTCCGGCGCGACATGGGTGTCGTTCCACCACGGCGGCGGTGTCGGCATGGGCTATTCGCAGCACGCCGGAATGGTGATCGTCGCCGACGGCACCGACGATGCCGCGCGCCGGCTCGAGCGCGTGCTGTGGAACGACCCCGGCACCGGCGTGATGCGCCACGCCGATGCGGGCTATGAAATCGCCGTCGACTGCGCGCGCGAGCAGGGCCTCGACCTGCCGATGGTGAATGCGTGAAGCTCAATCCTGAATCGATCGACCTCGGCACGCTCCGCCGGCTCTGGCAGGGCGAAGCGGCGACGCTCGACGATGCCTCGATGCAGCGCGTCGCGACCTCCGCCGCCGCGGTCGACCGAATCGTCGCGGGCGGCGAAACAGTCTACGGCGTCAACACCGGCTTCGGACTGCTCGCCAATACGCGCATCCCGAACGACCGCCTCGCGGAGCTTCAGACCAAGCTCATCCTGTCCCACAGCGCGGGCCTCGGTGACCCGCTTCCGCGTCGAGTCACGCGGCTGATGATCGTCTTGAAGCTGCTCGGTCTCGGGCGCGGCTATTCGGGCGTTCGCCCGCTCGTCATCGACGCGCTGCAGCGCTTGCTCGATGCCGACGCGATGCCGCTGATCCCCTCCCAAGGCAGCGTCGGGGCGTCCGGCGACCTCGCGCCTCTCGCGCACCTCGTCGCTGCGCTGATGGGCTACGGCTGGATCGATGTCGCGGGCGAACGGATGCCGTCGAGGGACGCGCTGGAGCGGATCGGCCTCGAGGAGCTGCAGCTGGGCCCGAAGGAAGGCCTCGCACTCGTGAACGGCACGCAGGCAAGCACGGCGCTCGCGCTCGACGCCTTGTTCGCCGGGGAGCGCGTGTTCGGCGCGGCGATTGCTGCCGGTGCCATGTCCGTCGACGCGCTGAAGGGGAGCGCCAAGCCTTTCGATTCCCGCATTTCCGAGCTGCGCGGCCAGCCCGGACAGATTCGAGTCGCCGCCGCGATCCACGACCTGCTCCAGGGCAGCGAGATCCTGGTCAGCCACGTCCAATGCGACCGCGTCCAGGACCCCTACAGCTTCCGCTGCCAGCCGCAGGTGATGGGCGCCGCGCTCGATCTGCTGGACAATGCCGCGCGCACCCTCACGATCGAAGCGGCCGCGGTCACGGACAATCCGATCGTCTTCGCGGATGAGGGCACGGCCATCTCCGGCGGCAACTTCCATGCCCAGCCTGTCGCGTTCGCCGCGGACACGATCGCCATGGCGCTGTGCGAAGTCGGCTCGATCTCCGAGCGGCGCGTGAGCGTGCTCGTGGATCCGAAGATGAGCGGCCTGCCGGCTTTCCTGACCGAGGATTCGGGCGTGAATTCGGGGCTCATGATTCCGCAGGTGACGGCAGCCGCACTGGTCAGCGAGAACAAGAGCCTCGCCTTTCCGGCGAGCGTCGATTCAATTCCGACCTCCGCAGGTCAGGAGGACCATGTGTCGATGGCGCCCATCGCCGCGCGCAAGGCTGGCCAGATCGCCCGCAACGCCGCCGGCGTGATCGCGGTCGAGCTGATGGCTGCCGCCGAGGGCATAGACTATCACGCGCCGCTCAAGACTTCGCCGAAGTTGCAGCAGGTCCACGCCGCTATCCGCGGCCGGTCGCCGCATTTCACCGCCGACCGCTATTGGGCCGACGAGATGAGCGCGCTTCAGGCGGCAGTGCTTGCTGGACAAATCGGTGAAACGACGATTTTGAGTGCCTCACGATAGCAAGTGTATCGCCGTCGTGATACGGCAACGCAGTCGAGTCGTTGTGCGGGAGTAGGCCGTTGGACGAGGAGCAGCGTAAGAGATTCCAAGAATCTGCATCGCGACAGGAGGCCATTCACGTCATGAAGGAACTGGCCGAGCTGCACAAAGCCGGAGTTCTCACTGACGAGGAATTCAACGCGAAGAAGCAGGAACTGCTCTCGCGCATCTAAGGCTTAGCCCACCCGGTCCCAGTGCGTGGTCTTGCAGATGATCGCGAGCACGCAGCCCCGGACCGCCAGCCGATTCGGATTGACCTGCTCGATCGTGCCGCGCGCGTTCATGTCGCGGCTCGCGACGAAGACGTCCGCGCTCCACCGGCCGGGGCCGACGGGCTCGATATTATCGATCACCCGCGCTCCGAGCAGGCGCGTGCCGCTTCCGCGCTCCGCCTTCGACTGTTGCTGCGCCGACGCCTTGACGACCCTGCCGCAAAGGCTCGGGCCGCATGGCGCGATCACGATCTCCATCGCGCCGTTCTTCCAGCGGCCTTCCAGGCTCTTGGCCATCGCCGAGGCCGGGGCGAGGGCGACGGCAAGCCCTGCTAGGCCAAGAAAAAAGCGTTTCATTGTGCCCTCTTAGCAGTGATTTGCGGCGAAAATCGCGCCTTCAGCTTGCCTGCCGATGAACGCTTCGCCGGTCAATCGGACGCAGGCAGCGGCTCCTGGGTGCGGGTCCAGATCTGCGATCGGCAAATCAGTCCGGCAAGCCCGCAGCCCGTAAGCTTGAGCTGGGTTGCGCTCAGCAGCTGCAGCTTCGCCGAGACATGGATGTTGTCGTCCGGAATGAAGAGCTTCCCGGCCCAGCCTTTGCCCTTGGGCTTCACCTCGGTGAGCACAATGGTTCCGACCACGCGCGGCGTGTTCTGGGCGACCTCGCGCTGCCCGCGCTCCGAAGCCCAGACGACCTTGCCGCAGAAAGCGCCGCCGCACGGCGCGACTGCGATGATCGCGCTTCCGATGGGGTTCTTCCACAAGCCCTCGATCGGCGCGTGTTGCGCGGACTGCAAAGCGGTGAGCGCGAGCGTGAGTGAAGCGATGGTCGACATGACTGGACCGTTGCTTGGCCGATCTTACGGGCCAATGGCAAACTAATGAAAATCCCTGCTCTTGGGGATGATCTCGACGTTGCGCGGATGACGGCTCTGGGGGCGGCCCCAGCTCCCCGCATGATCGGCTTTTTCGAGCGTCGAAGGGAGCAGCGAATCGTCGCTGAGGCGGCTGAGCATGGATGTGTGGTCCTCGAGGCGGGCGGCGACGACATGGATGACCTCGCTGCCATGGCCAGGTCCGGACTGCCCCCGGCAGTCCGGCTGCTGCTCATCGCGCTGGATGACGCCATGCACCGCCATCAGCCGCGCGCCCATGACGATCTTGCGCTGCTTCTCGAACAGCGCCGGCCAGACGACGAGATTGGCGATTCCGGTCTCGTCCTCGATGGTGATGAACACCACGCCTTTCGACGTGCCGGGCCGCTGGCGGATCAGCACCACGCCGGCCATCGACAGCCGCCTGCCGTCCTTCAATGACTTCAATTGCTCGGCGGTGACGAATTTCTGCGTCGCATAATGCGCGCGCAGGAAGTGCATCGGATGCGCTTTGAGGCTGAGGCGGATGGTCTGGTAATCGCTGATCACATGCTCGGCGAGCGGCATTGCGGGGAGCTCGGCGGGCGTCTGCTCAACGCCCTCGTCGCGCTCTTCGGCATAAGCGAACAGCGGCAGGTCCGGCGCGACCTTGAGCGCGCGCGAATCCCATAGCGCCGCGCGGCGGTCGAGCCCCATCGACCGGAACGCGTCCGCCGCCGCCAGCCGCTGGATCACGTGGACGGGCACGCCGCCGCGGCTGCGCAGCTCCTCGACGGTCGCATAGGGCCGTCGCGCGACGACGCGATCCGCTGCCTCGCGGTGAAGTCCATCGACCTGCCTGAGACCGAGACGAAGTGCTCCATCCTCCAGCGTACAGTCCCAGTCCGAATGGTTCACATCCACCTCGCGCACCTCGACCCCGTGCTCGCGCGCGTCGCGGACGATTTGTGCCGGGGCATAGAAGCCCATCGGCTGGCTGTTCAAAAGCGCGCACGCGAAGGCCGCCGGATATTTCCACCGCAGCCAGCTCGACACGTACACGAGGTGCGCGAAGCTCGCGGCGTGGCTCTCGGGAAAGCCATATTCGCCGAAGCCCTTGATCTGGTCGAAGCAGCGCTGCGCGAACTCGGGATCGTACCCGCGCT
>Ga0207660_10001739_pt1 | contig 14597 bp, 12 predicted proteins | sample KBSC73BmetaG_FD_184335 | JGI IMG/M metagenome (GOLD analysis project Ga0207660, IMG submission 184335) | Corn rhizosphere microbial communities from Kellogg Biological Station, Michigan, USA - KBS C7-3B metaG (SPAdes) (version 2) | ecosystem: Host-associated > Plants > Roots > Rhizosphere ... | reverse complement strand
GCGGAGGAAAGGGCGCGGCCGAGCCCTGCTTCCCCGCGCGCCACCCGCGGGACTCCGCCCTGCACAAGCAGCCCGGCGGCGACGACTCCGCACCAGGCGGTAACCCGGTCGAGACCGGCCGCGGCCTTGTCCGCGCTTCCGTCGAGGTGGCGCGCGCCCCGGGCCAGCGTGTTCAAAAGGGCGGAGCGGTAGCCGCCGTCGCTGCTCGACAAGATGTAGGGCGCATAAGCGGCCCAGAAGAGGATCCGCTCGCCCCACAGATGCGGCGCCCACGCGTCGTCGACCTTGGTGCCGTGGGCGAGAAGCCAGTGGCCGGCCATCGCTTCGCCGAGCCGAGCGCCTTTCTCGCGCGACGCCGCGGCCGCGAGGTCGCGAAGCCAGGAAAAGCCCTGGAGCTGCTCCCCGAGCGGACCACTCGCGCCAAGCGAAGCGAAGTCGACGTCCTTGAGCGAAACCATTTTGGAGCCGGCGGTGAAGCGGCCGCCGAGCAGCGCCTCGCCGCGTTGGCGATCGCCGTGGACATGATCGCGCGGGACCGCGACGAGCTTCAGCGGTTGCTTGCCCTGCTTCAGCCGCGACAGCAGCGAGCCCCGCGCGAGCCTCGTGACGATCGCGCGCTCGGCCGACGAGCCGTCGCTCACTTCGTGCCTCGAAGCGCCCTGATATTCTCGGCGTAGGCCGAGGGTCCGCCGCGGAAGACGGCGGTGCCCGCGACAAGTGCCGTTGCGCCGGCCGAAAGTGCCTGCGCGGCAGTCGCGGGATCGATGCCGCCATCGACCTCGACCATTGCGCCCAATGATTGCTTGCCGATGCGGTTGGCGATCGCCTCGATCTTCCTGAGCTGACTCGAGATGAACTTCTGGCCGCCGAAGCCGGGGTTGACGCTCATCACCAGTACCAGGTCGACTTCCTCGAGGACGTAGTCGAGCGCCTTGGCCGGCGTCGCCGGATTGAGCGACACGCCCGCTCTCTTGCCCAGCGCCTTCACTCGCTGGATCGTGCGGTGGAGGTGCGGGCCGGCTTCCGGATGCACGGTGATGATGTCGGCGCCCGCTTCCGCGAAGGCGTCGAGGAAGGGATCGACTGGCGAGATCATCAGGTGGACGTCGAGTGGCTTTTGAGTGTGCGGGCGAAGCGCCTTTACGACTGCCGGCCCGACGGTGAGGTTAGGGACGAAATGGCCGTCCATCACATCGACGTGGATCCAGTCGGCACCGGCTTCGTCGATCGCGCGGACTTCCTCGCCGAGCCTGGCGAAGTCGGCCGAGAGGATCGAAGGTGCGATGATCGGGGCTGCGGTCCCTTGGGCCATGGAGCCGATTAGACGGGATTAAGGGCGGCGGACAAGCCGCGCCATGAAGAAGCCGTCGAGCCCGCCTTCGCCCTCGAGCAGGCCGGGGAGGACGCGGACCCATCCGCGATCGCTCGGGAGGGCGAAGCGCGGTAGATCATTCGGCAGATCGATCGAAAAGTCGGTGTCGCCCGCGAGGAATTGCTCGATCACCGCTTCGCCCTCGTGGGGCTCGAGCGAGCAGACCGAGTAGACGAGGACGCCCCGGGGTTTCAGCCAATGCGACGCAGTTGCAAGAAGCCGAGCTTGAAGCGCGGCATTGTCGGCGATCGCCTTCGGTCGGGCGCGGTAGAGCACTTCCGGATGGCGGCGGAAGGTACCTGTCGCGGAGCAGGGGGCATCGAGCAGGATCGCGTCGAACGAGCGGCTCGGCTTCCACTTGAGGGCGTCGGCTTCGACGAGCTCGGCCCTAAGGCGCGTCCGTTCGAGATTTTCGCGCAGTCGTCCGAGACGACTTGCCGAGGAATCGACGGCGGTCACGCGGTGACCGGCCGCGGCGAGCTGCATCGTCTTGCCCCCAGGAGCGGCGCAGAGATCGAGAACGTCGGCCGCATCCCGGGGGATCAGCCGAGCCGGCAGCGACGCCGCGAGGTCCTGGACCCACCAGCGGCCCTCGCCGAATCCCGGCAGGTCCGCGACCGATGAGCTCTCGACCCGAACATGATTCGTGGCGAGCGACACGCCATTGTGATCGCGTGCGTAAGCCCGAGCTTCCGCGTCCTCGGCGAAAGTGAGGTCGAGTGGCGGCCGCTTCGCGATCTGCCGGCGTGCCGCCTCGACCGTCTCTTCGCCCCAGGCGCTCCGCCAGCGTTCCTCCACATTGGCCGGAAGACGCGGCGCGTCGCCGACGGGCACACCACGGCGGAGCAACGTGCCGAGGACGCCGTGCACCAGCCGACGCGGACCGCCTTCGACGAGCGGCAGCGCGGTCGCGACTAGCGCATGATCGGGCGTGTCGAGCCCTATCTTCTGGGCAAGCGCGATCCGCAGCACCATCCGCGCCTTGCTGTCGTCGGGCAGGCGCTGGCGGGTCGCGCTGTCGATCAGCGCATCGAGGTCGGGAATGCGCCGGAGCACTTCGCCGGCGATGGCGACCGCGAGGCCGAGATCGGGAGGCGAGAGATTGCGGGCTCTTGCGGCTGCCGCATCCAGGGTTTGCCCGCGCCGGAGCACCGAATCGAGCATCTGCAGCGCGGCGCGGCGCGCGCCTGCGCCTTCAACGCTTGGCATGCGCGGCCCGCGTCGCCATCTTCACGACATGAAACGGCCGAAGCACGTGCGTCCGCCAGCACATCTCAGCCCGTCGCCGCCGGTTCCGGAGCCGGAGCCGGTCGGCAACGCGGAGCCCCCTGCGGGCGAAGAGCATCGGCTCGACCCGACGCGCTACGGCGACTGGGAAAAGAAAGGCGTCGCGATAGATTTCTAGGCGCCTTCGGCTCGGGGCGGCCGCGACAGCAGTTCGTCGAGGACCTGCTCGACATTGGCGCGGCCGGCGATCAGCGTATCGACCGCATTCACGATCGGCATGTCGATGCCCTTTTCGCGCGAGACGCGGGCGAGTACCGGCGCGGTGAAGGCGCCCTCGGCCACCGTCTTCCGGTTCGCCAGAAGCTCGGCGGCGGAGCGGCCCTCGCCGACGCCGATCCCGAGCGAATAATTTCGTGAGCGCGCCGACGAGCAAGTAAGCACGAGGTCGCCGAGGCCGGACAGGCCCGCGAGCGTTTCGCGCTTGGCGCCGCAGGCGAGGCCGAAGCGGCGCATCTCGGCGAAACCGCGCGCGATGAGCGCCGCGCGCGCGTTCTGGCCGAGGCCCTTGCCCTCGACCACCCCGCAGGCGATGGCGAGCACATTCTTGACCGCTCCGCCGATCTCCGCGCCGGCGACGTCGTCCGAGACATAGATGCGGAAGGCGGGCCGAGCGATCCGCTCGCGCAGGCGCTCGGCCAGCTCGAGATCCTCGGCGGCGAGCGTCACCGCCGTCGGCAAGCCTTTGGCGACCTCGTCCGCGAAGGTGGGGCCGGAAAGCACCGCGACCGGCGAGCTCGGGCATATCTCCTTCGCGACTTCGTGAAGCAGCTTGCCCGAGCTTTCCTCGATGCCCTTTGCGCACAGGACGAGCGGCATGTTGGGGCAGGGCATGCGCTCCAGCACTGCGCGCATATGCTGCGCTGGTGTGACCACTAGCCATGCGTCGCAATCGCCGAGCTCGGAGAAATTGCCAGTCGCGCGGATCGTCGGATCGAGATCCACGTCGGGCAGGTAAATCGGGTTGCGGTGAATCCGGTTGACCGTCGAGATCACCTCGTCCTCGAGCGCCCACAGCAAGGTCTCGCCGCCCTTGGCCGCAACCTGGGCAAGCGCCGTGCCCCAGGCGCCGCCGCCGAGGATGCCGAGCTTCATGCCTTCACGCCCGCGCCGCGGACCTTCTCGGCGCTGGCGTCGAGCGGCCAGCGCGCCCTCGCAGGCGCGTCGAGTCCGTCGACGAGGCCCGCCGCGAATCGCTCGGCGCCGGCCCAGGCGATCATCGCGGCATTGTCGGTGCACAGCCAGGCGGGCGGGACGGCGAACCGGTGCCCCTGCTGCGCTGCTAAGTCCGCGAGCGCAGTTCGGATCGCGGCGTTGGCAGCGACGCCGCCGGCGACGACCAGTGCCGGCGCATCGCTTTTGCCGAGCGCAAGGCGCGTGCGGTCGACGAGGCAGTCGACCACCGCTTGCTGGAAGCTCGCGGCAATGTCCTCGCGACGGTGCTCGCCGGACGCAACGGCGCGCTGCACCGCGCTTTTGAGGCCGGCGAAGGAGAAATGGGGCTCAGCCGAACCGACCAGCGGTCGCGGCAGCGGGACGGCCGCAGGATCGCCGCCCTTCGCCAGCGCCTCGACCGCAGGACCGCCAGGATACGACAGACCGAGCAGCTTCGCCGCCTTGTCGAACGCTTCGCCGGCGGCGTCATCGATCGTCGTCGCGAGGCGGCGGTACTGGCCGACTCCGCGCACTTCGAGGAGCTGGCAGTGGCCGCCGGAGACGAGCAGCAGCAGGTAGGGAAAGCCGAGATCCGGGTCCACGAGCCGCGGGCTCAGCGCATGGCCCTCGAGATGGTTGACCGCGATCAGCGGCTTACCGGCGGCGAGCGCGAGCCCCTTGCCGGCAAGCAAGGCGACCATCACGCCGCCGATCAGTCCGGGGCCGGCGGTCGCCGCAACCGCGTCGATCTCGCCGACCGACATCCCCGCTTCGCCAAGCACCTTCTCGATGAGGTCGGGCAGGATCTCGACATGGGCCCGCGCGGCGATCTCGGGAACCACCCCGCCAAAGGGCTGGTGCGCCGCATTCTGGCCGACCACGGCCTGCGCGAGGATGCGCCGGTCGCCGGTCACCAGCGCGGCCGCGCTGTCGTCGCAGCTACTCTCAAGGCCGAGGATCACGGTCATTTCGTGTGCGGCCCTTTGCCTCATCCGCCACAGTTGCACTAGGGGTGGGGCATGCAGGGACTTCGCCTCGGGACTCGCGGATCGCCGCTGGCGCTGGCGCAGGCGCGCAAAGTCGCCGCCGCGATCGAGACCGCGCAGCGCTGGCCCGACGGTTGGGTGCAGATCGTCGAGATCAAGACCACCGGCGACAAGGTCCAGGACCGACCGCTCGCGGAGATCGGCGGCAAGGGGCTCTGGACGAAGGAGCTCGACCGCGCGCTGCTCGAAGGCGAGGTCGATTTCTGCGTCCATTCGATGAAGGACGTCGAAAGCGTCCGCCCGAAGGAAATCCATATCGCGGCAGTCAGGCCCCGAGGCGATGTCCGCGACCGCATCGTCGGCGCGGGCTCGATCGACGAGCTCAAGAAAGGCGCGGTGGTCGGGACATCGTCGCCGCGGCGCAAGGCGCAGCTGCTGCGGCTCCGCCCCGACCTCAAGATCGTCAACCTGCGCGGCAATGTCGAAACCCGGCTGAAGGCCGTCCAGTCGGGCAAAATCGACGCGACCCTGATGTCGGCCGCCGGGCTCAAGCGGCTCGACATCAGCGAGGGCACCGCAATCCCCGCCGAGATCATCCTGCCGGCGCCTGGCCAGGCCGTGATCGGAATCGAATGCCGAAGCAACGACACCCGCACTCAGAGCGTCCTCACGACGATCAACAACCAGATCACCTATGATTGCGTGATGGCCGAGCGCGCGTTCACCCGAACGCTGGGCGCCGCCTGTGCGTCGCCGGTTGCAGCGTTCTGCGTGCTCGAGGACGGAGACCTCAGGATGCGCGCTCAGCTGTTCAGCGAGGACGGCAGCGAAATGGTCGAGGACCGCGCGGTTTTCGACTGCGGTGACGTCAAGACGCCAGCCGCCCTCGCGAAGGCCCTGCTGGAGCGGGCGCCCGAGGCGGTCCGGAGGCTGTTCTCGCCCGAATGAGACCGCTGCTCGTGCTGCGCCCCGAGCCTGGGACGACGGCCACGGTCCAGCGTGCGCGGGAACGCGGGCTGGAAGCCGTGGCAGTCCCGCTGTTCGAAATTGAGCCGCTGGACTGGAAGGCGCCCGATTCAACTGGCTTCGACGGGCTTCTGCTGACCAGCGCCAATGTCGTTCGCAGCGCGGGCGATCAACTGAAGGCATTGCGCGGTCTTCCGGTTTACGCGGTTGGCCAGGCAACGGCCGATGCCGCGCGGGACGCGGGCTTTTCGATCGCTTCTGTTGGCGACGCCGATGTCGAGCGGCTGCTCCGCTCGATCGATCCACGCCTGAAGCTGCTTCATGCTTGCGGCGAGGATCGAAGGGCGCCGGCCGCCGACCAGCAGATCACGGCGGTGCCCGTCTATCGCGCCAAGCCGATCGGCGCCCCCGATCTGGGCAGGCTCACAGGGGCAGTGGCGCTGATCCATTCGCCGCGTGCCGGCCGCAGGTTCGCCGAGCTCGTGGACGATCGCGGCTCCATTTCGATCGCGGCGATCAGCCGAGCCGCCGCGGACTCGGCGGGAGGCGGCTGGGAAACCGTCGAATCCGCCGACGCTCCGAACGACGATGCACTGCTGGCTCTTGCGACACGGCTGTGCAACAAGCCGCCCCCGGAATGAACGGCACTCGCACGGGAATGGGCTGGGGCTCGCGGCTGCTCGTCGCGCTCGTCCTGATCATCGTTGGAGCGGCAGCCGCGGTCTGGGCCCTCGGCCATTACCAGCCGGCGGCGCGCTTCCTCGGCATCGTCCCCGCTCAGCAGCCGGTCCTGCTGACCCCGAGGCCGGTGGTCACGAACCCGCAGCCGCAAGCGCCGTCTGCACAGCCGCCGGCGACCAATCAGGCCGACCAGCAGAAGATCGCCGATCTCGAGAACCGCGTCGCTGCCGTCGAGAGCGCCACCGCCCGGGCGGAAGGCTCAGCCGGGCGCGCGGACGCGCTGGTGATCGCCTTCGCCGCGCGCCGGGCGATCGATCGGGGCGTGGCGCTCGGCTATCTCGAGAACCTGCTCCTCGATCGCTTCGGGGCGGATCACCGCGGCGCCGTCGCAACCGTGATCACCGCCTCTCACCAGCCGGTCCGCCTCGACGACCTCATCACCGAATATGACGCGCTCGGGCCTGATCTTACGCGCGGCGGGCCGCAGGACAGCTGGTGGACGAATCTGAAGCGCGAGCTCGGCGATTTGGTCGAAGTCCATTCGACGGAGCGCCCGGCGACCAATCCCGCGGCCGAGTATCAGCGGGCGCGCCAGCGCCTCGTCTCCGGCGACGTCGACCAGGCGCTCGCCGAGACCATGCGCCTGCCTGGGGCGGCGCGCGCGGGAGACTGGGTGGCCAAGGCGCGCCGCTACATCCTCGCCCACCGTGCGCTCGACGAAATCGAATCGGGGGCGTTGATGCCGGGACCGAGCCCGCCGGCTTGAGGGCCGCGCACAGGGCTCGTTCAGTCGGTCGCTGCCAAGCAATTGTCAGGCCAAGAGAATTCGTGGAGGAAGTGAAGGCATGACGTCACTCGGGAGGCGCCTTGGGCTGGGGCTGTTGATCGTTGCGACGACGCAGGTCAGCGCGTCCGCCACGAGCCATCGGGACATCGCCAAACCTCCGCGCCATCCGGCGGCCGCAGAGACGCGGTCGGTGCCCGCGCCGCAATATCTCCGCGACCGCATTAACGACCTCGGGCGCGGCTTCGACGGCATTGTCGGGATCGCGGTCAAGTCGATCGACGACGGCTGGGAGACGGGCTGGAACGACCATCAGCTCTGCCCGCAGCAGAGCGTCAGCAAGTTGTGGGTGGCCATCACCGCGCTCGACGCGGTCGACAAGGGCCGCGTCAGCCTCGACGACAAGGTCACGCTGACGACGGACGACCTGACCCTGTTCCACGAGCCCATCGCCGAAGAGATCCTGAAGGGCGGAAGCTACACGACCACGCTCGGCGACCTGATGGTGAGGGAGATCACACAGAGCGACAACACCGCCAACGACAAGCTGATGCATGTCGTGGGCGGCCCGCAGGCCGTCCGCGCCATGATCGCGCGGAAGCATCTGGGCGCGATCCGCTTCGCGAACGGCGAGCGAGCGATGCAGAGCCGGATCGCAGGCCTGACCTGGTCCCAGGACTATGCGCTCCACGGCAAGTTCTTCGAAGTCCGCGACGCGCTGCCGATGAGCGTGCGCAGCGCAGCCTTCAATCGCTACATCGCCAACCCGTACGACGGCGCCGCGCCCTATGCGGTGGTGAGCGCGCTTGCGCGGCTCAAGCGCGGCGAGCTGCTCTCGCCTGCGTCGACTGCGCACTTGCTCGACGTGATGAGCCACACGCACACGGGCCCGAACCGGCTCAAGGGCGGGCTTCAGCCCGGGTGGACGCTCAACCACAAGACCGGCACCGGGCAGGAGCTGGGCGGAGTCCAGGCGGGCTATAATGATGTGGGGATCCTCACTGCACCCGACGGGAAGAGCTATGCCGTCGCGGTGATGATCAAGACGACGTCGACCCCCCTGCCCGTCCGGATGACGTTGATGAACAATGTCGTCGCGGCGGTGATCGCGCAGCACGACCAGTCGAATGGCGCGAGCGCTGGAAACAGCCGCCGCTAGTCCGTCGGCGCGGCTCGCGGCCGCGGGCGCGCAACGCGTGCCGACGCGCGAGCTCGAGTTGTTCATCGTCCGCGGCTTCCTCGATCCCGAAACCTGCGCGGCGCTGATCGAGCGAATCGACGAGCGGCGACGGCCGTCGGAAATCGCGGACGATCTCGGCGTCGCCAATTTCCGCACCAGCGAGACGTGCGACCTCGACCGGCACGACCCGGTGGTGGGCGCCGTCGACCGCAAAATCGCCGAGCTGCTCGGTCTTCCGCTCGGCGCGAGCGAGCCGCTCCAGGGCCAGCGCTACGCGCCGGGGCAGGAATTCAAGCCGCACACCGACACGTTCGAGCCGGGCGGTTATGATTTCTATCGCCACACGGCGGAGACCGGGCAGCGGACGTGGACGGCGATGATCTACCTCAACCAACCCGAAGACGGCGGCGCGACGCGGTTCAAGCTGATCGGCAAAACCATCCAGCCGGAAACGGGCAAGCTGCTCGCGTGGAACAATCTCCTTCCCGACGGGACCCCCAATCCGGCGACGCTGCACCAGGGGATGAAGGTGCGCCGGGGCACGAAATACATCCTCACCAAGTGGTTTCGCGAGCGGCGGCGCTGACTGCGAACGCGCGCGGCCGCTCGATCAACGGCATTGTTGCTGCTTGATTCAGCTAAGACACCGTTCCATGGTTGCCCCTTCTTTAGAGGGGGCTTTCTGAAGATGCCGATCCGTCACCTTGTTGCGGCGCTGCTGCTGGGCAGCGCTGCGATTCCCGTCGCTGCGCAGGACGCGCAGACCCTGGTCGCCAAGAATCTCGAAGCGCGGGGCGGCGAAGCGGCGCTGGCCGCGATCAAGACCCTCAAGTTCCACGGCCGAACCATTGCGCCGGGCGGATTCGAGCTGACGTTTGACGAAACTCGGCAACGCACCGGCCCGTCCGCGGCGGCCGACCGCCTCGACCTCACCGTCCAGGGGCTCGACCTGGTCCAGGCCTATGACGGCCACGGCGGCGGGTGGAAGATCAATCCCTTCCAAGGGCGCAAGGACCCCGAGAAGATGTCTGCCGACGAGGCGCGCTCGCTCGCCGACGGAGCTTTGATCGAAGGGCCGCTGCTCGCCTCGCTCCATGACGGCAGCCGCGTCGACTATCTCGGCCGCGAGGATTTCGACGGCACCCTGGCGTACAAGCTGAAGGTCACGCAGAAGGACGGGGACGAGTTCACTTACTGGCTCGACCCCGACACCTATCTCGAGATCAAGGTCGAGGAGAGGCGCAAGCTGCGCGGCGCCGAACAGACCAACGAAACCGAGCTCGGCGATTATGAGAAAGTCGCCGGCGTTTATTTCCCGATGTCGGTCGAAAGCTGGTCGCAGGGGCAGGACAATCAGCGTCAGCAGACCGTCATCGCCACTGGCCAGGCGAACGTCGACGTCAGTCCCGCGATCTTCGAAGAGCCGGGCGGGCCGGCAACGCCGGCCAAGGCGGCGGGCACGCCGCCGGACGCGTCGAACAAGCCGCACACCAAGCCAGCCGCCAACACGAAGCCGGCCGCGACCAAGGAACCGCCGGTCAGCACGCCCAAGCCGAGGGGGGAGTAAGGAAGATGCTGCGTTCGATATTGCTGGCCTCAGCGGCGCTCGCTTTTGCCCCGGCTTCGGCCCAGACCTTCGACAGCGCCGCGGTGTCGGGCCTCGGTGTCCGCAACATCGGCTCGGCGACCATGTCCGGCCGAATCACGGCGATCGCCGGCAGGCACGAGGCCGACGGCAAGGTCACTTTGCTGATCGGTTCGGCCTCCGGCGGCGTGTGGAAGTCCGAAGACGGGGGCACGACCTTCAAGCCGGTGTTCGACAAGGAGCCGGTGAAGTCGATCGGCGCGGTCGCGCTCGATCCCACCAACAAGGACGTGATGTGGGTCGGCACGGGCGAGAGCTGGACCCGCAATTCCGTGTCGGTCGGAAACGGTGTCTACAAGTCGACGGACGGCGGCGAGACCTGGACCCACGTGGGCCTGCCCGCGACGGAGCGGATCACCCGAATCATCGTCGATCCGAAGGACGGCAATACGGTCTACGTCTGCGCTCCCGGACCATTGTGGTCGGACTCCGCCGATCGCGGCCTCTACAAGACCACGGACGGGGGCAGGAACTGGGCGCTGATCCTCAAGGGCGCCAACCTTTCGACCGGCTGCTCGTCGGTCGCGATGGACCCGGCGAACCCGCAGCACCTGCTCGCCGGCACTTGGGACTTCCGGCGCACGGCCTATGATTTCCGCTCGGGCGGGCACGGGCCCGACCAGCCGTCCGGCAGCCGTTTCGCCGAGAGCCGCGATGGCGGGCGCAGCTGGACCTATCTCGACGCGACCACGCGCAAGGGGCTTCCGAACCAGCCGTGGGGCAGGCTCGAGATCGCTTATGCGCCGTCGAACCCGAAGCGCGTCTATGCCTTCATCGAGAATGTGCGCCCGGCGCTATTCGTGTCGGATGACGGCGGCACGACATGGCAGGAGCGCGACCGCAGCCAGGGGATGGTGTGGCGGCCCTTCTATTTCGCGCGGCTCGTGGTCGATCCGAAGGACCCGAACCGGGTGTTCAAGATGGGCTATTCGGTCACCGTGTCCGACGACGGCGGAAAGAGCTTCTCGAATGCCGCGGGCGCGTCGCACGGCGACTGGCACGACGTGTGGATCGATCCTCAGAACACCAAGCATCTGGTCGGCGGCGACGACGGCGGGCTCTGGTACAGCTATGACGGCGCGAACAAGTGGTGGAAGGCGAACAACCTCCCGGTCAGCCAATTCTATCACGTCAGCGTCGACGACAAGGACCCGTACCAGGTCTATGGCGGGCTCCAGGACAATAGCGACTGGGTCGGCGACCAGGAATATCCCGGGGGCATCACCAACAGCCGCTGGGAGAATCTCTTCGGCGGCGACGGCTTCTGGGTCTGGTCCGACCCGTCGGATCCCAATTACGCTTATGCCGAATCGCAGGGCGGCTTCATCGGGCGCATCAATCGCAAGACGCTCGAGGCGCACCTCATCCAGCCGCAGGCGAACTACAAGGAGAAGCTGCGCTTCAACTGGAACACGCCGATCCAGATGTCGCCCAATGAGCGGGGCACGATCTATATCGGCTCGCAGTTCCTGTTCCGCAGCCGCGACCACGGCACCACCTGGGACCGCATCTCGCCCGACCTGACGACGAACGATCCCAACCGGCAGAAGCAGGAGCAGTCCGGCGGAATCACGGTCGACAATTCGGCGGCCGAGATGAACACCACCATCTATTCCATCTCGGAAAGCCCACGCGCGGCGGGCGAGATCTGGGTCGGAACCGATGACGGCAACGTCCAGCTGACGCGCGACGGCGGGGCCCACTGGACCAACCTGACGCCGAACCTCGGCATGCCGGCGGGCAACTGGATCAGCTGGGTCGAGGCGAGCCGCTACAATCCCGCGGTCGCTTATGTCACCGACGACCGGCACACGGTCGGCGACATGGCGCCTTACCTGTACCGGACCGCCGATTACGGTCGGACCTGGCAGCGGCTGGCCGGGCCCGACACGCCCGGCGTGCGCGGCTACGCGCATGTCATCAAGGAAGACAGGCTCAATCCGAACATCCTGTTCCTGGGTACCGAGTTCGGGCTCTACATGAGCCTCAACGGCGGGCAGAGCTGGGCGCAGTTCAAGCCGAACAACTTCCCCGATGGACTCGCCGTGCGCGATATCGCGCTCCAGGAGCGCGACGACGACATGGTGCTGGCGACCCACGGGCGCGGCATGTGGGTGATCGACGACATCAGCCCGATCCGGCAGCTCACGGCGCAAACGCTTGCCAGTACGGCGGTGCTGATCCCGGGCGGACCAATCCAGCAGCGCATCCAGGGCAATGGGGGATGGGCCGAGGGCGACGCTTCCTATGCGGGAGAGAACCCGGCGAGTGGCGCGACGATCACTTATTACCAGAAGGCGCGGCACGTCATCGGGCGGATGAAGCTCGAAGTGCTCGACGCCAACGGCAATGTGGTTGACGAAATCCCGACCTCGAAGCGGCGCGGGCTCAACCGCGTGCAATGGACGATGCTGACGAAGCCGCCGATCGTGCCTCCAGCGGCGTCGATCGCCGGCTCGTCGACGGTAGGTGAGCGGGTGCTCCCCGGAACCTACACGGTCCGGCTCACCGATGCCGGGCAGGTCACGACGGAACCGCTGACGATCACGCTCGACCGGCGTGCCGCGTTCACGCTCGCCGACCGCCAGGCGCAATATGCCGCGGCGGAGCGGATCAAGAGCATGTTCCTGCGGATGAGCAAGCTCGTGGCCCAGATCAACGGCGTTCGCCAGCAGGTGGCCGCCCTCGCGCAAAGCCCGACCGCGCCCGCTGGGGTCAAGGCCGCCGCGGCGCAGGTGGGCGGCAAGGCCGATGCGATGCGCAAGGAGATCGTGGCGACCACCGAAGGCGGCGCGATCACCGGCGAAGAGCGGCTGCGCGAACATACCGACGAAATCTACGGCGAGATCAACTCAGTCGAGAGCCGGCCGACCAGCTATCAGCTGGCGCGGATCGACGCGCTCGACCGCGAGCTGAAGGACGTCGAAGCGGAATGGGCCGCATTCCAGGCGGGCGACCTCGCGCGCCTCAACGCCCAGCTCAGGGCCGCGAGCCTGCCGCCCCTGACGATGGCCGAGCTGACGATCGACCCGGACCTGCCGCGCGGCGGTCCGGCGGCCGCGCTGGCGAGCGGATTGGTCGGGATGCACTTCTACGGCAACGCGAGCAGCCTCGAAGCGAAGGCCGACAAAGACTGACGGCTATTCGGTTCGCTGAGGCTGCGCGTTACCCAGCGGCTTCACGTGCACGGTCTTGATGTTGACGAACTCGCGGATTCCGTAGCCGGAGCATTCGCGCCCGTAGCCCGAATGCTTGACCCCGCCGAACGGCGCGCGCGGGTCGGAGCGGACATTGTCGTTGACGAAGCTCATGCCTGCCTCGAGCTGGTGCGCGGCGATGCGGCGGCCGCGGTCGACGTCGGCCGTGATCACGCCCGAGCCGAGGCCGAATTCGCTGTCGTTGGCGATGCGGACCGCATCCGCCTCATCCTCTGCGGCGATGATTGCGGCGACCGGCCCGAACACTTCGTCGTCATGCGCGGGCTGCCCCGGCCGAACGTCGCTTAGAACCGTCGGCGGATACCATGCGCCGGGGCGGTCGGGCACCTTGCCGCCGAGCAGCAGACGGGCGCCCTTCTCGACGCTCTTCGTGACCTGCGCGTGGATCTCGTCGCGGGCCTTCACGCTGACCATCGGCCCGAGCTTGGTCCCCTCCTTGGCCGGATCGCCCATTTCAAAGCCGCCCACGGCCTCGACCAGCGCGCGTTCGAACGACTCGAGGATTGCGCCGACCACGACGAAGCGCTTGCCGGCGATGCAGCTCTGGCCGCCGTTCACCATCCGCGCCGTCGCAGCGATCTTGGCGGCCGCCTCGACGTCCGCGTCCTCGAGGATGACGTAAGCGTCCGAGCCGCCGAGCTCGAGCACGCACTTCTTGAGCACCGAGCCAGCCGCTGTCGCGACGCTGCGCCCTGCCTCCACGCTTCCGGTCAGCGTGACGGCAGAGACATTCTCATCTTTGATGAGCGCCTCGACCTCCCGGCTTGGAAGCAGAAGCGTGCGGAACAGGTCGCGCGGCACGCCGGCCTGGTGAAGCACTCCCTCGATCGCGAGCGCGCAGCCGGGGACGTTGCTGGCATGCTTCAACAGCGCGCCGTTGCCCGCCATCAGCGCGGGCGCGGCGAACCGGAAGACCTGCCAGAACGGGAAGTTCCACGGCATGACCGCGAGCACGACACCGAGGGGATTGAAGGTCACGAAGGTCTCGCCCGTGCCGATGTCGACGGGTTCGTCCGCGAGATATTCCTGCGCATGGTCGGCGAACCAGTCGCAATGGAATGCGGATTTCTCGACCTCGGCACGGCCTTCGTCGAGCGTCTTGCCCATCTCCTCGGTCATCAGCCGGGCGAACTCGTCCTTGCGCGCGCGAAGAATCTCGGCGGCCTTGTGGACGATCGCCGAGCGGTCGGCGAAGCTCGTGCGGCGCCAGTCGAGAAAAGCTTTTCGGGCTGCGGCCGCGGCAGCCGTGGCTTCGTCGAGAGAGGTTTCCTTGTAGCTCTTTCCAGGCTCGCCGGTCGCCGGATTCACGGTCCGAATCTTGTGGCG
>Ga0207660_10001728_pt1 | contig 14651 bp, 12 predicted proteins | sample KBSC73BmetaG_FD_184335 | JGI IMG/M metagenome (GOLD analysis project Ga0207660, IMG submission 184335) | Corn rhizosphere microbial communities from Kellogg Biological Station, Michigan, USA - KBS C7-3B metaG (SPAdes) (version 2) | ecosystem: Host-associated > Plants > Roots > Rhizosphere ... | reverse complement strand
ATCCTCGGCGAGCTGCTGCGAAACATAGGACAGCGTCCCCAGAGGGTCGGTTTCCCAGAACCAGCCGCGGCCGCTGTTTTCGAACTCGTCGACGAAGTTGAGCGCCTTCTTCGCCTGCCACTCGACGTTGAGACGACGGCGGCCTGCGGCAACGCTCTCCTGCGTTACCGCCACGCTGTAACTGACCATGACCAGCGAGAGTGCATCCACGAGTACGGTCACGAGTGCGCTCGGTGAGAAGAACGCCGTGGCCGCGATCGCTACGATCGCGTTGATGATCGCGAGCGGCGGTGAGGCAATCGAAACGATCGATCGGACGAAGAATCCGCTGATCACCGCGACGAGTGCGAATCCGTCGCCGCGAAGATTGAGGTCTCCCAGCCCCGCGCTGGCTGTCCACAAGATTCCGGTGAGCCCGATGTAGCCGCACATCAGGCGAGTGACAGTGTGCGGCGCCATTTGCATCCGGCGCCACCCGACCATGACCAACCCCGCAACCACGTCGACAAGGAGCGATACGCCCAGCGGCATCATCGACTTGGCGAGCGAAGGCAATTGCTCGGATCCGTAGGCCTGAACGACCAGCGTCGCGGTGATGATCAGGTGACCGGCGAGAAGCAGCCACGGCGCGAAGGCCCAGCCGCTGACACGCCGCTCGGCGAGGGTCGCGTCGTTGGTCGTTTCGTGATCGCGAACGTCGAAGAGAAGCACCTCGCGTGCGGACGCGCGCGCGGCAGCTGGGAGCTCGTGCTCCGGGGACTTGCCGAACAATGTCCGACGCATTGACCTCACCTACAGGCGCAGCGCCCCACGCGCCCCGCCGGGCCATGCTTAACTTTCGGGAGTTGAAGTTAGGGCGAAGAAATGAGGTTAGCTGCGGATTAAGCCTCTATTCCGGAAGGAAATCAGGCACCGATAGATAGCGTTCGCCCGTGTCGTAGTTGAAGCCGAGCACGCGAGGGTGGTCGCCGAGGTCGGGGAGCTTCTGCTCGATGGCCGCAAGCGTCGCGCCGGATGATATGCCGACGAGCATTCCCTCCTCGCGCGCGGCGCGGAGAGCCATTTCCTTGGCGTCTTCGGCGTCGATGTCGATGACACCGTCGAGGACCGATCGGTCGAGGATGCTCGGGATGAAATTGGCGCCGAGGCCCTGGATCGGATGGGGTCCCGCCTTGCCGCCGTTGAGGATCGGCGACGCCAACGGCTCGACCGCGAAAACCTTGAGGTTCGGCCATTTCTTCTTGAGTACTTGCGCCACCGCGGTGATGTGCCCGCCGGTGCCCACGCCGGTGATCAGGGCGTCGATCGGCGCGTCGGCGAAGTCGCGGAGCACCTCCTGCGCGGTCGTGCGGCGGTGGATCTCGACGTTGGCGGGATTGTCGAACTGCTGCGGCATCCAGCTGTTGGGCGTCTGGCCGACCAGCTCGAGCGCACGCTCGACCGCGCCGGACATGCCTTTTTCCTTCGCCGTCAAATCGAACTCGGCACCGTAAGCGAGCATCAGCCGTCGGCGCTCCAGGCTCATGCTCTCGGGCATGACGAGGATCAGCCTGTAGCCCTTGACCGCGGCGACCATGGCAAGCCCGATGCCGGTGTTGCCGGAGGTCGGCTCGATGATCGTCCCGCCGTGCTTCAGGGCGCCGCTCTTCTCCGCATCCTCGACCATCGCCATGGCGATCCGGTCCTTGATCGACCCCCCGGGGTTGGCGCGCTCCTGCTTGATCCAGACTTCCGCACGGTCGCCGAACAGGCGGTTGATCCGGACGGTGGGCGTGTTGCCGATCGTCTCGAGGATATTGGCGGCCTTCATGCGGGAGCTCTCTTCAAGATTGTGCACCGCGCAAGTCGGGAGGCTCGAAGCTTTTTGCAAGGCGGAGCTCGGGGAACCACCAGGACCAGAAGAGGACGACCAGGAGAGCGCCGACACCGCCGGCAATGACGGCGGGTACCGGTCCGATCACCGCACCCAAAAAGCCCGATTCCGTTTCGCCGAGCTCGTTCGATGCCGAGATGAAGAGAGAGGAAACCGCGCCGACGCGACCACGCATCTCGTCGGGCGTGTAGAGCTGGATCAGCGACTGACGGACATAGACCGAGAACATGTCGGCGGCCCCGAGCAAGCCGAGGCACGCAAGCGAGAGCGGCATCGAGCGCGAGAAGCCGAAGATGATCGTCGCTCCACCGAAAACGGCGACGGCAAACAGCATCTTCATGCCGACATTGTGCTTCAGCGGCCGAGCGGAAAAGTAAGCGGCGGTCAAAGTCGCTCCGACCGCCGGCGCTGCGCGCAAATGGCCCAGGCCCTCCGGTCCGGAATGAAGGACGTCGCGCGCAAACACGGGGAGCATCGCCGTCGCGCCGCCGAGGAGAACGGCGAATAGATCGAGGCTGATGGCGCCCAGCACGAGGCGATTGTGGCGTACGTACGATAAGCCTTCGACCATCTGCGCCCAAGGGTTGGGCCCACGCGCGAGCTCGGCACGCGGCACGCGCGGGATCGCAAGCAGGCAGACGAGCGCGACGAGGAAGAGGAAGCCGCTCGCGGCATAGGGAGCGAATGGCGCGAAGGCGTATAGGTAGCCGCCCAGAGCGGGTCCGAGGATGGCGCCGACCTGCCAGGCAATCGACGAGAGGGCGATCGCCCGCGGCAGGATCTCGCGAGGCACGAGGTTCGGCGCGAGCGCTCCGAGCGCCGGGCCGGCGAATGCGCGGCCGACGCCAAGCAGCGCTGCAACAATATAGAGATCGAAGAGCGTCGTCCTGTGCGTCCACGCGAACCAGCCGAGCGCCGCGGCGCAGCCGAGCTCAAGCGCGACGGCCGCGCGCGCGATCCAGCGCCGATCGAGCCGGTCGGCCGTCCAACCGGTGATCAGCGTCAGCAGGAACAGAGGGATGAACTGGACGAGCCCGATCAGGCCGAGGCGGAACGCCGCTTCCTTGAGCCCCATCGTATGACGGGCGATGTCGTAAACCTGCCAGCCGATCACGATGACCATCGCAAGGCTGCCGATCGTCCACGTCAGCCGGGCGAGCCAGAACTGACGAAACTCGGAGATTCGAAGCGGTTCGGGAACGAGGCTCACGCGCGGCTGACTAGGGGCGGTCGCCCGCAGCGGCAACTCGGTTGGCGCGCCCCTTGCGCGCGAGCCCGAGACGAGTCGCCAGCCAGGGCATCGTCAGGCCCTGGACGAAGACCGAGAAGGCGACGACCGCGAAGGCCGAGAGGATGATCGCAGCGCGCTCAGGCACCGCCGGCGGAACGGTGAGTGCCAGTGCGAGCGCGAGGGCACCGCGAAGCCCGCCCCAGAAGAGCACATTCTGAAACCCGAACGGAACGCTGAGCTTCGTCGGCCGAAACAGGCTCGAGAGGGGGTAAACGGCAATCGCGCGCCCGGCGAGCACGAGCAGGATTGCAATCGCCGCCGTCTCCCAGCCCAGGCGCGTCACAGAAACACCCACAAGCTGGATTCCGATCAACAGGAAGACGAAGGAGTTGGCGACGAACGCGAAGAACTCCCATGCGGCGAGCACGTGCGGGCGGCCGGATACCGAAATCGGCCCCTTCACGCCGAGATTGCCGATGATCAGCCCTGCCGTCAGCGATGCGAGCACGCCCGATGCATGCAGCCGTTCCGCGATGAGGAAAGAGCCATAAGCGGCCAGCGTCGTCAGCGTAATCTCGACCAGGTGATCGTTGGTGCGTCCTGCGAGGACCAGGATGAGGCCGCTGGCAAGAGCGCCGATCAATGCTCCTCCGAAGAGGGTCCAGAGGAAAGCGGGAACGACGCTGGCCGCGTTCGCAGGCGCCCCCGCGGCGATGGCGGCGAGGACCCCGAAGCCGACCGCAACCACGCCGTCGTTCAAAAGGCTCTCGGATTCGACGAGCATGGATAGGCGCTTGTCCGGCCGCATCTCCCTGAACGCTGCAATGACCGCGACAGGGTCGGTGGCGGCAATGAGGACCCCGAACAGGCTTGCGCCGATCCAGCTCCAGCTCAGCCAGTAGTGCAGCCCCGTCGCCACGACGAGCGCCGCCAGCGTTACCCCGATCAGCGCCAGCGTGACCGTCACCGGCAGCTCTCGCCGAAAGTCTTTCCACGGCAGCTGCATCGCGCCTTCGAACACCAGTGGCGGTAGCAGCACGTTGAAGATCAAGTCACGGGAAAGCGTGAATTTGGGGGTGCCGGGAATCAGCGCGATCAGCAGTCCGGCAGTGACGAGCCCGACGCTGTACGGCAGCCCCACGCGCCGCGAGATCATGGCGATCAGGCAGGCGACGAGAAGCAAGAGGCCGATCGGCGCTAGCGAAACTCCGTCCATGACCCGCGGGCATAACAAGGCTTTTCGCCGCGGTCTGCCCTGCTGCTGCTGCCGCGGGGGCTAGGAGAACGAAACGGGATCAGTTAGCGTGACGCGCATGGCCAAGCCCAAGTCGCGTTACGTCTGCCAGGCATGCGGCTCCCTGCAGCACCGCTGGCAGGGGCAATGCCCCGACTGCGCCGAGTGGAACACGCTGGTGCAGGAGGCCGCGGAAGTGTCGAGCATCTTCGCCGCCAAGCACAATTTGCAGGCGGGCGGGCGCGTGATCCCGCTGGTCGGCCTCGAGACTCCGTCGGCGCTTCCGGAGCGGCTGCCGAGCGGTGTCGACGAGTTCGACCGGGCGATCGGCGGCGGGATCGTAGCCGGCTCGGCAATGCTCGTCGGCGGCGATCCGGGCATCGGCAAGTCGACTCTGCTTCTGCAGGTCGCCGCGCGGCTCGCGAGCGAAGGGCAGAAGATCGTCTATGTCTCGGGCGAGGAGTCCGCCGAGCAGGTGCGCCTCCGTGCCGTTCGGCTCGGGCTTGGCGGAGCGCCGGTGCGGCTGGCTGCGGCAACGTCGGTGCGCGATATTCTTACCACGGTCGCCGAGGGCCAGCCGCCGGCGCTGCTGGTCATCGATTCCATCCAGACCATGCATTCCGACCTCATCGAAGGCGCGCCCGGCACCGTCAGCCAGGTCCGCGCCTCCGCGCAGGAGCTGGTGCGCTTCGCCAAGGAGCATGCGACCGCGGTCGTCCTCGTCGGCCATGTCACCAAGGACGGCACCATCGCCGGGCCGCGGGTGCTCGAGCATATGGTCGATACCGTGCTGAGCTTCGAAGGCGAGCGCAGCCACCAGTACCGGATCCTGCGCGCGATGAAGAACCGCTTCGGCGGCACTGATGAGATCGGCGTGTTCGCCATGCAGGGCGAAGGCCTCGTCGAGGTTCCCAACCCGTCCGCACTGTTCCTCACCCATCGCGGAGAGCCCGTCAGCGGCACGAGCGTCTTTCCCGCGATCGAAGGCTCGCGGCCGGTCCTGGTCGAAATCCAGGCGCTGACGGTCCGGCTCGCCACCGGCGCGACGCCGAGGCGGGCGGCAGTCGGCTGGGACAGCGGCCGCCTGGCGATGATCCTCGCCGTGCTCGAGGCGCGCTGCGGGCTCAGCTTTGCCACGGCGGAGGTCTATTTGAACGTCGCCGGCGGTTACCGCCTCAGCGACCCTGCCGCCGACCTGGCCGTCGCAGCGGCTCTGGTGTCCGCGCTGTCGGAGCGCCCGGTGCCGAGCGAAGCCATCGTGCTGGGCGAAATCGCGCTGTCCGGCGAAATCCGGCCGGTCGCCCACGCCGGGCTACGGCTCAAGGAAGCCGCCAAGCTCGGCTTCGAAACCGCCTGGGTGCCGAAGGGCGTCAAAGGCGGCGAAGGCCTGCGCCTCGCCGAATTCGCGAACCTCCGCCAGCTCGTCGATCTGCTGCTCGGGCGCTGATCTTCAGCCGTAGCATCCGCGTCCCTTGCGGTTCGTTGGTCGCCCGACCATGGACCACCCCGTGAACCGGCAAGCCGCGACCGACACCAGCAAGCAGCCCGAAGACGGTCTTCCCATCCCACGCCGTTACTGGTCGGTGATCGGCATCTGGCTCGCCCTGACCATGGCCGTGCTCGATGGCGCGATCGCCAATGTCGCGCTTCCGGTGATCGCCCACCAGCTCGGTGCGACGCCGGCCGCCTCGGTATGGGTCATCAACGCCTATCAGCTGACCATTACCGTCCTGCTGCTGCCGCTCGCAGCGCTCGGCGACCGCATCGGCTACAAATGCATCTACATCCCGGGGCTCGCGCTGTTCACGATCGGCTCCGTCGCTTGCGCGGCTGGAGGCACGCTCCCGCTGCTGATCGCTGCCCGGGTGCTCCAGGGGATCGGTGCGGCATGCATCATGAGCATGAACGCGGCGCTGGTGCGCGCGACCTACCCGGCGAGCATGCTCGGGCGCGGCATCGGCTATAACGCAATGGTCCTGTCGATGTCGGCGGCGATCGGGCCGACGCTCGCGGCGGTGATCCTCAGCATCGCCTCGTGGCAGTGGCTGTTCCTGATCAACGTTCCGATCGGAATCGTCGCGATCCTGGTCGGCAGGAAGTCCCTTCCCGATCCGCACGGGCACGGCCGGCCATTCGACTGGGCTTCGGCCATGCTCAGCGCGGCGATGATGGGTTTCATCGTTTTCGGCGCGGAGACCTTTGCGCGCGTCAACGCCGCCGTCGGCTTCGCGATGGTCGGGGCGGGCATCGCGGCGGGTGCCGCGCTCGTATGGCGCGAGCGTGGCGAGAAACATCCGTTGATGCCGCTCGATCTCCTCAGGATCCCGATCTTCACCCTCTCGATCTGCTCGTCGATCGTGTCCTTCGCCGCGCAGATGCTGGCGTATGTCGCGCTTCCGTTCCTGTTGCAGTCGGTGCTTGGAAAGACGGTCTTCGCAACCGGCCTGCTGATGACTCCATGGCCGATTGCGGTAGGGATTGCTGCGCCGTTCGCGGGGCGGCTTGCCGACCGCATGTCGGCGGGCCTTCTCGGCGGGATTGGCCTCGCGGTCTTCTCGCTTGGCCTGTTCCTGCTCTCGCGGCTTGGCGCCGCCCCGCACAATTTCGATATCGCCTGGCGAATGGCGGTTTGCGGCTTCGGGTTCGGCATGTTCCAGTCGCCGAACAACCGGACGATCGTCAGCGCCGCGCCCAAGCCGCGCTCGGGGGCCGCCGGCGGCATGCTCGCGACCGCTCGATTGCTCGGGCAGACCACGGGCGCCGTTGCCGTCGGCGTCGCCTTCCACCTCGCCGGCGTGCGCGCGACGCCGCATCTTCTGCTCGCCGCATCGATCGCCGCGCTCGTGGCGGCGGGCATCAGCCTGCTGCGCATGGGGGTCGCACCTCCCGGCCGTGTGGCCGTCTACAAGCCGATCCTCGACTAGCGGCGGGACTGGCATCGGCTGTTGCCCTAAGCTAGCGCCGGGCCATGACCGCGCTGGACGTGTTCGTCTTCCTATTGCTGATCGGCGGCGCCGCCGTCGGCTTCGTGCGCGGCTTCGTGCACGAGGTGATCTCGCTGCTCGCGTGGATCGTCGGCATCGCGATGCTCAAGCTGTTTCACGCGCAGCTGTGGACCGGCCTTGAGAACAGCTTCCGCACGAGCCCATCGGCAGGCGCGGTCCTCGCCTTCGCCTTGCTGTTCGTGCCTAGCTTCCTCGTCGTGAAGCTGCTTGCCCGCTCGCTCGGAGGGCGGACTCGGCGGCACAAGCTTCTCGGGCCGTTCGATCGGGTGCTGGGCGGCGGGTTCGGCCTCTTGAAGGGCCTGCTCGGCGCGACGCTCTTCTTCCTCCTCGCCAACCTCGCGACCGACATGGTCTATGGGCCGCAGGCAGACCGGCCGCAGTGGATGACGAAGTCGCGGACCTATCCTCTGCTCAACGCCAGCGGCCGCGCGATCGTCGACTGGGTCGAGGCGCGCCGGCTTCACGTGAACAAGGTCGGCGAGCAGAAATGATCCGCCTCTACGACACCATGGCGCGCGAAAAGCGCGAGTTCATGCCGCAGGACCCTGATCGGATCACGATGTATGTGTGCGGACCGACGGTCTATAATCGCGCCCACATCGGCAATTTCCGGCCTGCCGTCGTGTTCGATGTGCTGGCTCGGCTGATCCGGCACACCTACGGCGCGGATTCCCTAGTTTACGCTCGCAACGTCACCGACATCGAGGACAAGATCATGGCCGCCGCGGCGGCCGAGGACGTGCCGATCGAGACGATCACGTCGCGCTATGCCGGGCTGTACGAGCAGGACGCGGCCGCGCTCGGAGTGACTCCGCCCGACATCGAACCGTTCGCCACGGGTCACGTCGCCGATATCATTGCGATGATCGGACGGCTGATCGCCAACGGCCACGCCTACGTCGCCGAGCATCACGTGCTCTTCGATGTGGCTTCGGACCCGACTTACGGCGTGCTCAGCCATCGCGATCTCGAATCGATGATTGCGGGCGCGCGCGTCGATGTCGCGCCGTACAAGCGCGGCCCGACCGATTTCGTGCTGTGGAAGCCGTCCGCCGACGACCAGCCTGGCTGGGAATCGCCCTGGGGACGCGGCCGCCCGGGGTGGCACATCGAATGCTCGGCGATGATCGAGCGGCATCTTGGCGAGACGATCGACATTCACGGCGGCGGGCTCGACCTCGAATTCCCGCACCATGAGAATGAAATCGCGCAGAGCCGGAGCGCGCATGCCGGGACTCCGCTCGCCCGTTACTGGGTGCACAACGGCATGCTGTCGATGCCGTCGGGCAAGATGTCCAAGTCGCTCGGCAATATTGTGACCGTCGACGAGCTGCTGGCGCAAGGGCACCGCGGAGAAGTGCTGCGGTTCGCCTTGTTGATCGGTCAATACCGCCAGCCGCTCGAATGGTCGGATCAGCTGATCGCCCAAGCCAGGGCGACGCTCGACGGGCTTTATCGCGCCGTCGGCAATGCGCATGCGGGTGAGGCGGACCAGGGCGTCGTCGAAGCGCTTTCGGACGATATCAACACGCCGCTCGCGCTGGCGCGGCTGAACGCGATCGAAGATCCGGCGACGCTGAAGGCCAGCGCCGCGCTCCTCGGACTCCTCCAGTCGAGCGCTGACGAATGGTTCCGCGGCGGCGCCGATTCTTCGACCGTCGAGCAACGCATCGCCGAGCGCGCGGCCGCGAAGAGCGCGCGCGACTTCGCGGCCGCCGATCGCATCCGGGACGAGCTCAAGGCCGACGGCATCATCTTGGAGGACGGGCCGGGCGGCACTACTTGGCGCCGCGAATGAGCAGCCGGCTCTACACCACCGACATATTGCGCCTCGCGGCGTCGCTGCATGAGGAGCGCGAGCTCGACCGGGAAGACGGACGGGCCGAAGTGCGCTCGCCGACCTGCGGCAGCCGGATCACGCTCGCCGTCGAGCTCGACGAGGACCGGCGCGTGCGCATGATCTCGCAGCGGGTGCACGCCTGTGCGTTTGGCCAGGCCTCCGCCGCGCTCGTCCAGCAATATGCCGTCGGCCGCGCGCACGACGAAGTTGCCGACGCGCTCGTCGCAATCAGCCGCTGGCTGGCCGAGGAGCAGGACGAGGCCGGCGACTGGCCGGGAATCACCGTGCTCGAGCCCGCCCGCCGGCGCAAAGGCCGGCACGGGGCGATCCTGCTGCCATTCCGTGCGCTCCTCTCGGCCATCGAGTCGGCCCGGTGACCACACCCGCCGAAACGGCGCAGGCGACGACCGCCATCCTCGAAGGCGGGGCGATCATGCTCGGCGCGGCGCTCGTCTTCGTCACCTTGTTCCGGCGGCTGAAGCTTGGTGCCACTCTCGGCTATATCGTCGCGGGGACGCTGATCGGCCCCGGCATCTTCGGCTTCATCCGCGACCCCGGCCAGCTGACCAGCGTGGCGGACATCGGAATCGCACTGCTGCTGTTCATCGTCGGCCTCGAGCTCCGGCCGAGCCGCCTGTGGCGCATGCGGAAGGACATTTTCGGGCTCGGCCTCGTCCAGGTGATTTTGTGCGGCCTCGCCCTCAGCCTGTTGATCTACCTGGCGCTGGGGCTTTCACCCGAAGCGGCGCTCGCCGTCGGCTTGCCGCTCAGCCTGTCGTCGACCGCGCAGGTGCTCCCGATGCTCCGCTCCGACAACGAGCTGAACACGCCGCAGGGCGAGCGCGCCTTCTCGATCCTGCTGCTCCAGGACCTCGCGATCGTGCCGATGATCACGATCATCGCGGCGATGGCGAGGGTCGAGCCCGATCCGGGCGCTCCTGTCGGCTGGAGGCTTGCGCTCTATACGGTGCTCGCGGTGATCGGGCTGGTGATTGTCGGCCGGGCGGTGCTCAACCCGCTGTTCCGCCTCGTCGGCCGCCTCGGCGAGCGCGAGCTGTTCATCGTCGCGGGACTGTTCACGGTGATCGGCTCGGCCGCGGTGATGCACTCGCTTCATTTGTCGGTGCCGCTGGGAGCGTTCGTCGCGGGCGTGATGCTCGCCGAATCTCCGTATCGGCACGAGCTGGAAAGCGACGTCGAGCCGTTCAGGTCGATCCTTCTCGGCCTCTTCTTCCTTTCCGTGGGAATGCTCCTCGACCTTCGGATCGTCGCCGCGCGGCCGTTGCTAGTGATTGCGCTTGCAGCCGGCGTGATCGTCACCAAGACCGTGCTCATCACGGTCCTCAGCCGCGTGTTCAGCTCCTCGTGGACACGCAGCTTTCGCCTCGGGCTGCTGCTCAGCCAGGGCGGGGAGTTCGGCTTCGTGCTGTTCGCCGAGGCCACGGCGGCCCAGCTCGTTTTGCCCGCCACCGCATCGCTGTTCGGCGCCGTCGTCACCTTGTCGATGGCAACCACCCCGTTCCTGATGCGCCTCACCGACTGGCTCGAGCGGCGCGAAGTTCGCGGCGCCGATGGCCTCGACGGGCCCGAGCTTTCGCCGGAAACAAGCGCCATCGTGGTCGGTTATGGCCGCTTCGGCCAGACCGTCGCGCAAATGCTCCAAGCCAAGCGCATCGGCGTCACCATCATCGACAAGAAGCCGGCGCAGATCGAGCTGTCTGGCGAGTTCGGGACCAAGGTCTATTATGGCGACGGGCTCCGCATCGACCTCTTGCGGACCGCCGGCGCCGAAACCGCGAAAGTCATCGCCTTCTGCAACGATAACGAGGGCGGGGAACTGTCGCGAAGCGCGGTGAAGGCAGTGCTGGAGGCGTTCCCGCAGGCGTCGGTGATGGTTCGTGTCTTCGACCGCCGGCAACTCATAGAGCTGCGCGGCCTCGACCTCGTGCTCGCCGAGCGCGAGTTGTTCGAGAGTGCCGTAGTGATGGGAAAGGCGGCGCTAAAGGCAAGCGGAATTGCGCCTCGCGAAGTCGAGCGGGTGGAGCGCGAATATCGGATGCGTGACTGCGACCGGCTTGAACGGCAGCAGGAAACCGGTGATTTGCGCGCGGGTTGGGAAAATTCGTTCGGAGAAGGTCGCCCACCCCCGGACCAAGAGCCGACCCCCGCTTAAGCGCCACTCTGCAAATGACGATCGAGCGCGACCATGATCGCATCCACGACATCCTTGTGGGCGCCGGTCCCACTCCTGATGTGCAGGTGCGCCTGTTCGTAGGCGTCGCGGCGCTCGGCGGCGAGCCGCTCGAGCGTCGCCTTCGGGTCGCCATTCCTCAGCTGCGCGCGGGTGTCGCGGCGTGAGGTCCGCTCGGTGAGGATGTCCACTGGCGCATCGAGCCAGACGGTGATTGCCCGCTCGTTGAGCAGCTCGCGCGTGCGCGGATCGATATAGGCGCCGCCGCCGGTCGCGATGACGCTGATCTTTCCTTCATCGACCAGCCGGGCGACGAGCCGTCGCTCGCCGTCGCGGAAATCCTGCTCGCCGTAGCGCTCGAAGACTTCGGCCGGGGACAGTCCGGCGGCATCTTCGATTGCCGCGTCGCTGTCGACGAACGGAATACCGAGCCGCCGCGCGAGGCGGCGCCCGACCGTCGACTTTCCTGCTCCCATCAGTCCGACCAGCACGATCGGCCGATCGAGACGTTTCGCCAATTCCATCACTCTAAGGGGCTATACAGCGGCTCCCCCGCTCGGCAAAAGCGCCTCCATGTCCCGTTTGCTGGTGCTCATCGTCATCCTGGTCATCGTCATTGGTGGCCTCGTTTATCTCTCGACCGTGCCGAAGCCGCAGCCGACGCATACGATCGAGGTTGCGGTGCCTCAGGGGGGCAATGCGCATTAAGCCCATACTGATCGCATCGGCTGCTGCGCTCGCGATCGCGCTTCCGGCGATCGCGCAGCAGACGGCGCAGACTCAGCCGCCTCCGGGCACTGCCCCGAGCCCGAATGTCGGCGTGCCGCAATCGCAGCCACAGGCGTCGACGGAAGCCGACACGTCCGGTGGAGGCGACGAGACAGCGGTCGAAGAGGTCAGCCCGGCGACCCTCCAGCCCTCGCAGCCGGTTCAGCCACCGGTCGAATATCCCGGCTGGGCCCGGCGCGACCCATGGGTTGTCGGCAAGCTCGATCCCGCCGCTGAAGGCCTGGGCGACAATCCCTGGGGCGGCGCGAGCGGCGCTTTCCTCACGACGTTGATGCGGCGGATGGACACGCCGATCGCATCGCGCTGGGCGCATATCGCCCTTCGCGACGCGCTGCTCGCCAAGACGCGCGCGCCGCGCGACGTCAATCCCGTCGACTGGGTCGCCGAACGCTCGTGGTTGCTGCTGAGAATGGGCGAGGCCGACGCGGCGCGGATGCTCGTCGACGGCGTCGACACCGACCGATTCACGCCGAAGATGCTTCAGGTGGCGGTCCAGACGGCGCTCGCCACGGCGGACGCGCCGGCGCTTTGCCCGCTCGAGCCGGGCATGCGCAAATATGACTCGGCGACGCAGCAGCTGGTCGAGGCGATGTGCGCGGCGCTTGCCGGCGACCAGGACAGCGCATCGGCCCAGGTCGACGATGCTCGGCGCCACGGCCGAATCGGCGGAATCGACCTTGCGCTTGCGCAGAAAGTGATCGGAGCGGCGGGGAGCGGGAGAGCCGCGACGATCGACTGGAGTCCCGTCGATAGTCTCACCGCATGGCGGTTCGGCCTTGCTGCCGCGACCGGAATGGCGCCGCCCGACAAGCTGGTCAACGCAGCTCCGCCGCAGCTCCGGGCATTCGAGGCGCGGGCAACCCTGCTCACGCCGCAGCAGCGGCTTCAGTCGGCGCTGGTGGCGGGTGGACTCGGCGTCTTCTCGTCGCAGAGCCTCGTCGATCTTTATTCGACGATTTACGACACGACCGATCCGTCGGATTTGCCGTCGACCGACGCGTGGCAGCTGCGGCAAGCGTTCGTCGCCAAGGACGAGCCGGCCAGGCTCGCCGCGATCCGGCACCTGCTCGATCTCGGCAAGGGTGGTCTGCGAAGGGAAGCCATGCGGGCGCTGGTCGCTCGTGCCGCGACCCTGATCACCCCCCACAAGAAGCTCGCCAAGGACGCCCCCGATCTGATCTCGGCAATGCTCGCCGCCGGGTACGACCGGGCAGCGGCGCGCTGGATTCCGGCAATCGGCGGCATGGACGATGAAGACGCCGACCGCTGCTGGGCGATGCTGGCCCTCGGTGCGCCAGACGTGACCGAGGTTGGCACTGGCCGGCTCGGCGGCTTCATCCGACGCGACAAGAGCCAGAATAAGGTTCGCAGCGCGTTGCTCGTGGCAGGCCTTGCAGGGCTCGGACGGATCAGCACCGACGCTGCCAATTCGCTCAACCGCCGCTATGGACTTGGGCTCGGGATGACCACCAGCTGGACCCGAATGATCGACGCGGCAGGCCGCCGCGGCCAGGCCGCTACGGTGCTCGTCCTTACCGGCACCGGCTTCCAGACGCCGGATTGGACCAAAGTGCCGTCGGCCCACCTCTATCACGGGCTCTCCGCGATGAAGCGTACCGGCCAGGATTTTACCGCGAGGATGATCGCCGCCGAGGCGCTTTCCCGGACGTGATCGCCGACGACCGAGCGCTAGTCGACCGGTTCCTCGACATGATGGCGGCCGAAGCCGGCGCATCGAAGCACACGCTCGCTGCGTACCAAAACGATCTCGACCGCGCAGCTGAGACGCTCGGCAGTCTGGGTGATGCCTCAACGGCCGATCTTTCACGCCTCGGTGCCGGCTGGGCCGAGCTTGCGCCTTCGACCGTCGCGCGCCGCTCGGCAGCGTTGAGGCGGTTCTACGGGTTCCTGGTCGACGAGGGCCTTCGCCGCGACGATCCATCATCGGCACTCCCGCGCCCGCGGTTCGAGCGGGGACTGCCCCGTATTCTCGACGAGGACGAGGTCCGGCGGATGTTCCAGGCCGCGGAGGACCGCGCGGCGAACGGGGAAGCCGGCGCCATCCGCAACCTGGCGCTCCTCGAGCTGCTCTACGGCTCGGGCCTGAGGGCAAGCGAGCTCGTCGGCCTCCCCCGCGGCGCGGTCCGGCCGAACCAGCCTTTCCTGATGGTGCGAGGAAAAGGCAGCAAGGAGCGGCTGGTCCCGATCTCGACACGCGCCCAGGCGGCGGTTCAGCAATGGTTGGATCAAGTGCCGTCAAACGCACTCTGGCTATTCCCCAGCGCGAAATCGCACCTCAGCCGGGTGCGGCTGTTCCAGATCGTGCGCGCAATGGCCGCTGACGCGGGGATCCCGCCCGAGCGGGTCAGCCCACACGTCCTTCGTCATGCCTTCGCCACGCACCTCCTCTCGGGCGGCGCCGACTTGCGCGTGCTCCAGTCGCTGCTCGGCCACGCGGACATCGCAACGACGCAAATCTACACGCACG
>Ga0207660_10001725_pt1 | contig 14656 bp, 12 predicted proteins | sample KBSC73BmetaG_FD_184335 | JGI IMG/M metagenome (GOLD analysis project Ga0207660, IMG submission 184335) | Corn rhizosphere microbial communities from Kellogg Biological Station, Michigan, USA - KBS C7-3B metaG (SPAdes) (version 2) | ecosystem: Host-associated > Plants > Roots > Rhizosphere ... | reverse complement strand
GCACCTTTGCCTCCAAGGCCCACGGCGAGGGCGCCCGCACGATCGCTGTGGGCCGCGACGGGCGCACGCATAGCGGGATGCTCGAAGCCGAGCTGATCCGAGGCCTGACCGAGAGCGGCATGAACATCATGCAGGTCGGCATGGGGCCCTCGCCCATGCTCTACTTCGCGACGCATTATCTGGACGTCGATGGCGGGATCCAGGTGACGGGAAGCCACAACCCGGCCGACTACAATGGCTTCAAGCTGCTGCTCAAGGGCCGCTCGGTCTTCGGCGCGGAGATCCAGGATATCGGCGAGCGCTCCGCGTCCGGCCATTGGCATGACGGCAGCGGCACCATCGAAGAGGTCGATATCCGCGAAGCCTATGTCGACCGCCTGCTCGAAGGCTTCTCCGGCAAGCCTCACCGGATCGGCTGGGACGCCGGGAACGGCGCCGCGGGGCCCATCCTCGACATGCTCGTGGAGCGCCTGCCCGGACAGCATCACGTCATCTTCAGCGAGGTCGACGGTAGCTTTCCCAACCATCACCCCGACCCGACGGTCGAGAAGAACCTCGCGGACCTGAAAGCGCTCGTCGCCCGCGAGCAACTCGACTTCGGGATTGCGTTCGACGGCGACGGGGACCGCATCGGCGCGGTGGACGGCAAGGGCCGCGTGATCTGGGGGGATCAGCTGCTGATGATCCTCGCCGAGCCGGTTCTGAAGGAGCACCCCGGGGCCACCATCATCGCCGATGTGAAGGCGAGCCAGATCCTGTTCGACCGCGTCGCCGAACTCGGCGGGAAGCCCTTGATGTGGAAGACCGGCCACAGCCTGATCAAGTCGAAGATGAAGGAGACGGGCGCGCCGCTCGCCGGCGAGATGAGCGGCCACGTCTTCTTCAAGCACCGCTGGTATGGTTTTGACGACGCGCTCTACGCGGCGGTTCGGCTGATCGAGGCGGTGAGCGCGAGCGGCAAGAGCCTGACCCAAATCATGGACTCGATGCCCAAGACGACCGCGACTCCCGAAATGCGCTTCCAGGTCGACGAGCCCCGCAAGTTCGCGATCGTCGAGGAAGTCCGCGACCGCCTGTCCGAAGAAGGCGCAAGGGTCGACGCGACCGACGGCGTCCGTGTCAGCACCGGTGACGGCTGGTGGCTATTGCGCGCCTCGAACACGCAGGACGTGCTGGTCGCGCGCGCCGAGGCGAACGACGAGGCCGGAGTCGAACGCCTGATCGCGCAGATCGATGAGCAGCTCGCAAAGTCGGGTGTGAAGCGCGGCGAGGCCCTGCACTAACGCGCGGTGACGCCGCCGCCGACTTCATGTATTGGCGACTCATGCCGGACCAGATGTCCGCATCGCACGGCGATCACGACCGGCTCCAACGCATGTTCGAGCGGGCACCCGGATTCATGGCGCTGGTCGAGCCGCCGGACCTCAAGATCGGAATCGCCAATCAGGCGTTCGTTGAGCTGGTCGGCAGGCGCGCTCTGATCGGCAAGCCACTCGCGGAAGCCCTTCCCGAGTTCGACGTTCAGGGCATCGACGATATCCTGAACGGCGTGGCGCGCTCCGGCGAGCCCTTCGTCGGGCGCGCGATGCCGCTCACCATCGAGAGGCCGGACGGGACGTTCGAGGATGCGCTGGTCGACGTCGTGTTCCAGCCGCTGCCGGCTTCCGACGGGCGCTCCGGCGGAATCTTTATCCAGGGGCACAACGTCACCGAGGACAAGCGCGGCGAGGCGCTTCGCAACGCCCACAGCCGCGTGCTCGAGCTGGCGATCGGCGACGCGCCGCTGGCAACGACGCTGACCGAGCTGATCCGGATCGTCGAATCGACCTCGACGACCGGCGTGCTCGGATCGATTCTGCTGCTCGACCCCGACGGAAAGCATTTGCGGATGGGCGCGGCGCCGAGCCTTCCGGCCGAATATAACGCCGCGATCGACGGCGCGGAGATCGGCGCCTGCGCCGGATCCTGCGGGACCGCGGCCTATCTCGGCGCGGCGGTGTTCGTGTCCGACATCGCCACCGACCCTTTGTGGGCCGACTACAAGGAAATCGCGCTTCCGCACGGCCTCAGGGCCTGCTGGTCGACTCCGATCCTGACCCGCGGCCGCAAGGTGCTGGGCACCTTCGCAATGTACCACCGCGAGCCGCGCGAGCCGACGGTGCGCGACCTCATGCTGGTCGACCTCGTCACGCAAACCGCGGCGCTGGTCATCGACCGCGAGCAGGCGAAGATGGCGCTCCAGAACATCTTCGCAGAGGAGCCGGAGCAAGCCTGAGCCTTCCGGCCGCGGGGCTCATTCGATCCTGTAGAGCCGTATCGACTTGCCGACCCTGGCAACGGGGCGGTGACCTCGAAGCCAGGAATAATAATCGTGCGGGGGAGCGCTGGTGCCGAACGCATATTCCCATTCGCTGATCGCCACCCAGCCATGCACGGGCTGCCCGTGGGGGAGCGGCCTGAACGGCGGCAGCCCGTGCCGCGCCGGATCCGCGCTCCCGAAATAAGCGAGATAGAGCTCGCCGACATGCCGCGCCCTGAGCGCGGCGGCGAGACGGTCGAGATCCTGTCCCCAATCGAGGTCGCTGTCGATGATCCAGCGCTCCGGATGAGAATCGCAGCACTCATTGAAATAGGCGAGGTAATCCGGGTGCGCGCGAATGCCCGTCAGCAGCTGCCAGCCGAGCAATGCGATGACCAGGACACGCGCGATCCGCGCCTTGCGTGCCCACAGCCGTGAAGCCCCCACGCCAGCGCATATCGCGAGCAGCGGAAAGGCGGGCAGCAAATGCCGGAGGCCGATGTTGATCGCGCTTCCCATGCAGACCGCCAGCACGACGAGCGCCCCGGCTGGCGGAACGAGCGCCAGCGCCTCGTTCGACCGCCACCACCGCCTCGCCAGCACGGGCGCCCCGATCGCGCACAGCAGGAGGAAGGGGATCGGCGTCTTGATCAGCATCGCCACCGGGAAGAAGGCCAAGTCTCCGTGGGTACGGATTGAGCCGAGGAAGAAAGCCGGCTGGCCGAGGCTGTCATGCCGCAGCAGCTGCAGAAAGCCGGCGGCGAATTCAGGGGCCGGAATGGGCGTGTCGGCAATTGCGGTGAGGAAGTTGCGAAGGAGCCCATCCGGAACGCTTCCGTCGATGGCGGCGTGAATCGGAACGAAGCCCGAGACCGCGCCGAACGAGAAGCGGTAGGCCGCCCAGATCAGGACCAGGCACACGGCCCCGGTGAGCGCTGCCCCGGCCGCGGCGTTGCGCATCGTTGGAAGCCCCGATTTGGCAAGCTGCCGGCCGCGCAAATACCAGAGAATCGCGGTTGCCACGACGACGGCCCCGATGAATGAAACCGCCGACATCTTGGACAGGAATGCGAGCGCTATCGCGATGCCGACAAGGACTAGCCGCAAGCGCGTCGGCCGCTCGAGCAGCTTCGACCATGCGAAGAGCGTCGCGGTGAACGTCGGGGTCACCAAAACATCGTTGGTCGCAAGCCCTGCATGCGCCAAAGCCAGCGGCAGCGTGCTGTAGAGCAGCGCCGCGAACAGTCCCGCCAGCGAGCCATTCAGCGCACGCCCCCACAGGAAAATCAGGATCAGGGTCGCCGCGAAGAACGGCAGGGCGGCAACGCGCGCCGCGGTCAGCGTCCGGACATAATCGCCGCCCTCGTAGAGGATGTGATTGCCTTCCGAATAACTGTCCGGATTGGCGGCGTAGCGGTGCCCGAGGAGCCAGGGGCCGACCGCGAAGACCGCACGCATCGGCGGATGCTTGAGCTCATAGGTATAGGTGCCGCCGTCGAGATACTGCATCCCCGCGCCGATGTGGGCGGGCTCGTCCATCGTCTGGTTGAAGACGCGGTAGGTGTCGGCAATCCGAAGGACCGCGATCGCGAGCAAGCCGGCGAGGAGCAGCCACGGCCAAAGCGAGCGGCCGTGCTCCGAGCTGTCGTCGCGCTCACTCGAGATCGCCGGCTCCTCCACGCATTCGGGGGATCACGCGATCGGTCCTCCGCGTCAATCGAGCCGAGGCGCGTTGCGCGCCTGCCGCGCCTCCGGCATCGTGGCCGCAGCCATGCGCGCCAGGATCGCCCAAGCCGCCCCCGGCGCGCTTCCCGCACTCGCGGCGATCGCCTTGGTGAACATCCTGTTCCTGGCTGCGTCCTTCTGCGCGGCGTCGGCTCCTGCAGCGCCGAGATTGGCAAAGGTCCGCCAGGCGTTCGCGGCAGGCGAGCTGGTCGACCGCGACTATCTCAAGAGCGACTGGCGGAGGGGCAAGGACCAGTACAACGACTGCGTGGTCCTTCAGCTGGCCGTCAATTCGCGCGGCAGCCTCGCTCGGAAGGCGCTGGCGCCCGCTTACTATGTCTCCGACGGCGCGCACCCGGACGTGTGCAAGTCGCTTCGACGGCTTGCCACCGGCGAGGCGGACCCGGCGGGCATGTCGGGCGACAGCTACAGCCGTTACTGGCACGGCTATGTTCCTCTCACGAGCGCGCTCCTCGCCTTCACCGACGTCGGGACCGCGAGGCAGGCGCTTCGGCTCTTCGTCATCGCCGCACTGCTTGCACTCGCCGCTACGGCTTCCCGCGCGGGAGGAGCGACACGGATCGCCGGCATTTCGGTGGGCGTCACCGGACTGCTCTTCTGGGGTCTGCCCTATTACGGCCAGGGCCTGAGCTTCGCGCCCGGCGATGCGCTCGTCATACTGGGGATTGCAGCGCTGATCCGCTTCGGGCGCACGCTGGAGCGAACGTCGGGCCTCCTCGTCTTCTCGGCCGCCTACGGCTCGCTGATCGCCTACATGGATTTCCTGACCGGACCACTTCCGACTGGGGCATGCCTGCTGTTCCTGTTCACCTGGCTCGCGCGGTTCGATGCGTCACGGGGAGGCGCGCCGGGCGACGCCTGGCGAAAGGCCTTCGGCGCGCTCGTCGCCTATGCGCTGGGCGCGGTTCTGACCGTCGCGATCAAGCAGGTGCTGGTGCTGGCGCTGCTCGGGCCCGGCGAGCTCCGCTCGTTCGCCATGAACGCCGAGTTGTACACCGGCATCGCAGATGTCCGAGCATTGCCCTCGGACTATGCCGGCGGGTTCCTCACCTTGTTCAAATACACGCCGCTGCTGACCTATTATAGCATCGCCGGCGGGGCGGCCTTGCTCCTTTGCTCGGCGCTCGCATGGGCGAGTGCCGCTTTCCTCGCTTCTCGATCAAGCGCGAAGGCGAAGTCGCTCTTTCTCGCGCATGCTACCGCGGCTTCGGGGATCGCCTTCTGGGTTCTCCTGCTTCCGGTCCACACCGCGCTTCACGGCTTCATGACGCGAATGCTCATCGTCCCGTTCGCCTTCGGATGGAGCGCGCTCGCACTTCTCAGTCGTCCTCATCCTCATAGCCGACGAGGTTCAGCTCGCACGCCTTGATCTGGTGGGTCATGCACCAGTGCTTGAGCGCTTCCTCGCGGCCGTGGGTGATCCACACCTCCGTCGGCTCGAGCTCGCGGATCGTCATGGTGAGCTCGTCCCAGTCGGCATGATCGGAGATGACGAGCGGAAGCTCGACGTTGCGCTGCCGCGCGCGCTGGCGGATGCGCATCCATCCCGAGGCCATTGCGGTGACGGGATCGGGCAGGCGGCGCGACCAGCGATCGTTGAGCGCTCCGGGCGGGGCGATGACGACACGGCCCGCCATCTCCTGCTTGGTCGCGCCTCCCGTGTGGCGAAGCTCGCCGAGCTCCACTCCGAAGCTTTCGTAAAGCTGGTTCAGCCGCTCGATCGCGCCGTGGAAGTAGATCGGCTCGCTGTGCCCGCGAGCGCGCAGCTCGGTGATGATCCGCTGCGCCTTTCCGAGGGCATAGGCGCCGACGAGCACGCAGCGGCTCGGATCGGCGTGGAGCCGGTGGAGCAGCCGGTCGATCTCGCTCCCCGTCTCGGGATGACGAAAGACAGGCAAGCCGAACGTCGCCTCGGTGACGAACACGTCGCATGGAACGGGCACGAAGCAGGCGCAGGTCGGGTCCGGGCGGCGCTTGTAATCGCCCGACACGACGATTCGCTCGCCTTTATATTCCATGACGATCTGCGCGGAGCCGAGCACGTGGCCGGCCGGCACGAACCGCACTTCGACGTCGCCGACGCGGATGGTTTCGTCGTAGGCGATCGGCTGGCCGCGCTGCGGTCCGTAGCGCACCTCCATGATCGCAAGCGTCTCGGGAGTCGCAAGCACCGCTCCGTGCCCTGAGCGGGCGTGGTCGCCGTGGCCATGGGTGACCCAGGCGCGCGCCTTGGGCTGCGAAGGATCGATCCACGCATCGGCCGGACGCACGTAGATGCCCTCCGGGTGGGACTCGATCCAGGAACCCAATCGCGCCATTGGAGCTATATACGACGAGAGGCCGGCCGGTTCCGGCGAAAAGGGAGGAAAGATGGGACACGCTGAAGCCTGGGTCATGGACATCATCGCTCCAGCGATCCTGCTGATCGTTCTGGTCTGGCTGGTGATCAGGGTCCGCTCGAATCGCAATTCCGCGTCGAAGGGCCGCACCGAAGAAGGCACGCGCGAGCTTTATGCCGAGGAGGAAGAGCGCCGGCGCGAGGGGACCGACGACCTCTGAGCGACCTTCCGCCAGTCGTCGGGCGCTGGTTTGAGACCAAGGGCTGGCGTCCGCGCCGGCATCAGCTGGAAATGCTGGATGTCGCGAGGGCCGGCCGGAGCGCCCTGCTGGTAGCCGCGACCGGCGCGGGCAAGACCCTGGCTGGATTCCTCCCGACCATCTGCGAGCTTGCCGAACAGGGGACAGTCCCTGGCCAGGGACTGTCCCCGGAAATCGGCCTCCACACCCTCTATGTCTCGCCCCTCAAGGCGCTAGCGGTCGACGTCCAGCGCAACCTGATCGGCCCGATCGAGGAGATGGGACTTCCGATCCGGGTCGAAACCCGAACCGGCGACACGCCGTCGGACCGGAAGGCACGGCAGCGCGTCAAGCCGCCGCAGGTGCTGCTGACGACCCCCGAATCCTTGAGCCTGCTCCTGAGCTATCCCGATGCGCCGCAGATGTTCGAAGGGTTGCGCGCGATCGCCGTCGACGAGCTGCACGGATTCGCCAAGGAGAAGCGCGGCGACCTTCTCTCGCTGTCGATGGCGCGGCTCCAGACGCTCGCGCCCGGCCTCCGCCGCGTCGGCCTTTCCGCAACGATCAGCGACCCGGACGCCTACCGGTCTTGGCTCGCGCCGGACGCCGACATGGAGCTGATCGACCTCGTGACCGGAGATCCGGGGGCCGAGCCCGATCTCTCGATTCTCATTCCCGAGGAGAAGATCCCGTGGGGCGGGCATTCGGGATATCACGCGATCGCCGACGTGATGCGGCTCATCGAGCAGCACAAGACGACGCTCGTCTTCTGCAACACGCGCGGGCTCGCCGAGTTGATCTTCCAGAAGCTTTGGGACGAGAACGAACAGGGCCTCCCGATCGGAATCCACCACGGCAGCCTCGCCGTCGAGGCTCGGCGGAAGGTCGAAGCGGCGATGGCCGCCGGCAAGCTGCGCGGGCTTGTCGCCACGGCCAGCCTGGACCTCGGGATCGATTGGGGCGACGTCGACCTTGTCGTGCAGATGGGCGCGCCCAAGGGCAGCTCGCGCCTGCTCCAGCGCATCGGCCGCGCCAACCACCGGCTCGACGAGCCGTCGAAGGGCATGATCGTGCCCGGCAACCGCTTCGAATATCTCGAAGCCCGCGCTGCGCTCGACGCGATCGACGACGGCGAGCTCGATCCGGAGGTGTTTCGGCCGGGCGCTCTCGACGTACTTGCCCAGCACATCCTCGCAATGGCCGTTGCCGCGCCGTTCCAGCAGGGCGCGCTGCTCGCCGAAGTGCGCTCGGCGGCGCCCTATGCAGGTCTCAAGGACGAAACCTTCGAAGAAATTCTCAATTTCATCGCGACCGGCGGGTACGCGCTGAAGGCCTATGACCGTTTCCGACGGCTGGTTCCCGAGCCCGGCGGCATGTGGCGCATCGCCAGGCCGCAGATCGCGCAGCAGCACCGCCTCAACGCCGGCGTGATCGTCGAGCAGCCGCTGCTCGCCGTCCGCTTCCGCAACGGCCGCAGGCTAGGCACCGTCGAGGAGGGCTTCGCCTCGGCGCTCGCACCCGGCGACCGCTTCTTCTTCGCCGGCCTGAGCCTCGAGGTCGAGCAGTTCAAGGACACGGACATCATCGTCCATGCTTCATCGAAGCGGGGCCAGATTGTCACCTATGGCGGGCAGCGCATGTCGATGTCGACGCACCTCGCCAACCGCGTCCGCCAGATGCTCGCCGACCGCAACGACTGGAGCCGGTTCCCCGACGACGTGCGCGAGTGGCTGGAAGTGCAGTCGGAGCGCTCGGTGCTGCCCGAGCCGCACCAGCTGCTCGTCGAGACCTTCCCCCACGATGAGCAGCATTTCATGGTCGCCTACAGCTTCGAGGGGTGGAACGCGCACCAGTCCCTGGGAATGCTTCTGACCAAGCGCATGGAAAAGGCGGGCCTCAAGCCGCTCGGCTTCGTCGCCAACGATTACGCGCTCGCCTGTTATGGGCTTGAGCCGATCACCGACCCGAAATCCCTGTTCTCCGCCGACATCCTCGAACAGGAGTTCGTCGACTGGGTGGAAAGCTCCTACCTCCTCAAGACCGCGTTCCGCGAGGTCGCGGTGATCGGCGGGCTGGTCGAGCGCCACCACCCCGGCAAAAGAAAGTCCGGGCGGCAGGTCAGTTTTTCAACCGACCTCATCTACGACGTGCTTCGCCGCTACGAGCCGCAGCACCTCTTGCTGCGCGCGGCGTGGGACGATGCGCGGCGGCGGATGACCGAGCTCGGGCGGCTCGTCCGCCTCGTCGACCGCGCCTCGGCGACCATGCTGCATGTCGAAACGGAGCGGATCACGCCGATGGCGGTGCCGCTGATGGTGATCGTCGGGCGCGAATCGCTGCCGCCCGGCGCCGAGGCCGACGAAGCGCTGCTGACGCAGGCCGAAGCGCTCGCCGAAGCCGCGATGCACCTCTGATCGGTCATTGCCGCGTCGGCAGAGCTGTGCGAGTCTTCGCGCGTCATGAACCGTTTGCTCTTGATCGCGGCGGGCCTGTCGCTGTCCGGTTGCGTCGTCGGAACGGTCGCGAGCACGGCGGTCGATGTCGTCACGCTTCCGGTGAAGGTTGCGTCCGCCGGAGTCGATGCTGTCACGACGAGCGAATCCGAACGGGACGAGAAGCTCGGCCGCGAGATGCGCCGCCAGGACGAGGAACGCGGGAAGCAATACCGCCTCGCCTACGAGCGCTGCCGCAAAGGCAAGCCGCTCCCGACGGACGATTGCGCGGCGTTTGAGCAGCGCTGATTCGTCATTGCGAGGAGCCGGAAGGGAACGCGGCAACCCAGAGGCGCAAGGCTGGATTGCTTCGCTTCCCTCGCAATGGCCGCTAACTCGCGCCAATGCGATACTTTCTCGACACCGAATATAACGGCGTCGGCGGCGCCCTGCTCAGCCTGGCGCTGGTGCCCGACGACGGCGAGGAGCTGTACCTGACGTTCCAGTGCCCCGATCCGCTGCTCGAATGGGTCGAGCGGCACGTCGTGCCCTATCTCGATTCGGTGCCCGAGCAGCTATCCTGTCCGCGCCTCACGCGCGGCGACGCGGCCCATGCGCTCGAACGCTACCTCCGCCACGACGAAGAGCCGTTGATCTTCGCCGACTGGCCCGAGGACATCGCGCATTTCTGCAATTTGATGATCACCGGTCCTGGCGACATGGTCGAGGTGCGGCACGTCACCTTCCGGCTGGTTCCGATGAGCAATTTCAGCACGGCTGCGAACAGCAAGGTTCCGCACAACGCGCTCCATGACGCGCGTGCGCTCCGTGACCAGGTCCTCGCAGTCGAATAGACCTTATTCGGCGGCGGTCCGGATTGCTCCGCCGTCGCCCTCGCCGTCGATCCAGGTGAGGTCGGCGAGGCTGAGCTCGCGGCCGTCATGCGCGAGCACGCACATCTTGCGCACGGGCTTGCGGTCGCGCCGGTCGGCAAGCACGATCTGCATCTTGCCGTATCCCCATTGATCGCCCCACTGGCGGAGCGCCAGGATGACCGGGAGCAGGCCTTCGCCCTTGGCGGTGAGCGAATAGACGACTCGGCGCTTGTCCGCCGGGTCGGGCGACCGCTCGAGGATGCCGCCGGCGACCATCTTCGACAGCCGGTCGGACAGGATGTTGCGCGCGATGTCGAGGCCCGCCTGGAACTCCTCGAAATGCTTGAGGCCGTTGAACGCCCCGCGGAGAATGAGGAACGCCCATTTCTCGCCGATCAGCTCCACCGCCGGCGGAAGCGGGCAGGACAATGCCGCGTCCTTGAACCTGTCGATATGCGACGTGAGCGTGTCTGCCGGCATAAGCCGTTCTCTCCCCTGACTAATCTCATCAAAGCACAGAAAAGTTTCAAAAAACAGTTGCAATGTGAAACTAGACTGGATATTAGTTGCAAATCGCAACTTTATCAAAAAGGGGTGCTGCGATGATTCGTATTTCCGCCTTCCTCATCGCTCTGGGCATTGCGTCGGCGCCGGCCGCGGCCGCAACTTATTCGGCGACCCTCGCGTCGCCGGCCGATGGCCGCCTGGTCGGACGCGATATCGTCTGGAGCTGCGGCGCCGCCGCCTGCCAGGGCGCAACCCAGGAAAGCCGGCCCGCGGTCCTCTGCCAGTCGCTCGCCAAGCGCGCCGGACGCGTCGAGGCCTTCCTCGTCGACGGCCGCGCCTTCACTGCATCCGAGCTCGAGCGCTGCAACGCTTCGGCCAAATCGGAGCCGAACAAGGCCCTCGCCCAGCAATAGCCTCCCCGGGGGCGCTCCCACTCCCTCGAGGCGCCCCCATCCTTTTCGCGCTTGCACAATGACGCCGCCTCCCCCCATCTAAGGGCGTGCTTCGACAGTATGAACTCGTCGAGAAGGTGCGCTCCTACGATCCGGATGCGGACGAGGGGCTGATCAACCGCGCGTACGTCTTCTCGATGAAGGCACACGGCGACCAGCAGCGCGCCTCGGGCGATCCCTATTTCAGCCACCCGATCGAGGTTGCGGGGATTCTGACCGACCTCAAGCTCGACGATCAGACGATCGTCACTGCCATCCTTCACGACACGATCGAGGACACGGTCGCGACTCCGGAGGAGGTCGAGAGGCTGTTCGGCAAGGAAGTCGCGCGGCTCGTCGACGGCGTGACCAAGCTCAGCAAGATCGAGGCGCAGTCGGAAAATGAGCGCGCCGCCGAGAACCTCCGCAAGTTCCTGCTGGCGCTCAGCGACGACATCCGCGTGCTACTCGTCAAGCTCGCCGACCGCCTGCACAACATGCGCACGCTCCACCACATTCCGTCCGAGGAGAAGCGCCGCCGAATCGCGCGCGAGACGATGGATATCTACGCGCCGCTCGCCGAGCGCATCGGCATGTACGAAATGATGACCGAGATGCAGACGCTGGCGTTCCGTGAGCTGGAGCCGGACGCCTACGCCTCGATCACGCGCCGTCTTCAGCAATTGACGGAGTCGGGCGGCGACCTCGTCAACCGGATCGGCCTCGGCCTGCAGCTCTACCTCGCCGACAACGGCCTCGAAGCCGAGGTCACGGGCCGCCAGAAGCATCCCTTCTCGATCTGGAAGAAGATGGCCGAGCGGCACATCAGCTTCGAGCAATTGTCGGACGTGATGGCGTTCCGGATCATCGTCGACGATGTCGGCGACTGCTACCGGGCGCTGGGGCTGATCCACCGCCGCTGGCCGATGGTCCCAGGGCGCTTCAAGGACTACATTTCGACGCCCAAGCGCAACGGCTACCGCTCGCTCCACACATCGGTGATCCACGATTCGAAGATGCGGATCGAAATCCAGATCCGAAGCCGCCACATGCATGAGCAGGCCGAGCGCGGGCTGGCCGCCCACTGGGCCTACAAGGAAGGCAAGCCGAGCGCCGACCTCCACGTGCCCTGGGTCGATGATCTGGTCGAGATCCTCGAGCATGCCGAGAGCCCCGAGGAGCTGCTCGAGCACACCCGGATGGCGATGTACCAGGACCGGATCTTCGCCTTCACTCCGAAGGGCGAGCTGATCCAGCTTCCGAAGGGCGCCACGCCGGTCGACTTCGCTTATGCGGTTCACACCGACCTCGGCGACCGCACCGTTGGCGCCAAGGTCAACGGCCGCGTCGTTCCGCTCCGCACCATGTTGGAGAACGGCGATCAGGTGGAGATCCTCGCGTCCGAGGCGCAGCACCCGCAGCCGAGCTGGCTGCGGTTCGTCGCGACCGGCAAGGCGCGCGCCGGAGTGCGGCGGTTCGTGCGCCACAAGGAGCGCGAGGAGACGGTCGAGCTAGGCCGCAAGATCTACGACGAGATCGTCGCGCGGCTTCCCGCCGAGCTCGACAAGGACGCCCAGAAGCGTGCGCTCAAAAAGCTCAAGATCGAGAATGCCGAGGAGCTGATGATCGCGATCGCCCGCAAGCGGGTCAGCGACGAAGCTTTGATGGAGGCGTTGATGCCAGGCTCGGCCGGCGGCGACGTCGCTTCCCCGCGCCCGCTCGGCCAGCGCAAGGCGATCTCGATCAAGGGGCTGACTCCGGGAGTCGCCTATCACCTCGCGCAATGCTGCCACCCAATCCCCGGCGACCGGATCGTCGGGCTTCGGCGCGAGGACGAGGAGATCGAGGTCCACGTCATCGGCTGCGACACGCTCGCCAGCGGAGTCGACGCCGACTGGCTCGACCTCGCCTGGGGCGAAGGCTCGGACGGCGGCGCCGCGCGGCTCGCAGTGATCCTCCGCGACATTCCGGGTGCGCTCGGCACCATGTCGGGCATCCTCGGCGCCAAGCACGCCAACATCATCAACCTCCAGCTCGTCCACCGCGACGGCAGCTTCCAGACCTTCCATCTCGACATCGAGGTGCATGACCTCGCGCACTTGCACGCGATCGTCGCCGCGTTGCGCGAGGCAGATCCGGTGTCGAGCGTCGAACGCATCTAGGCGCAACCTTTACTTTCGATCGGTGGCGGCCCAGCGTTCGCGCTCAACCGCAGGGAAAGCGATCATGACGACGCTGCGAACGAGCTTCGCATTGCTCTTGGTCGCTCTCGCCACGTCGGCGGCCCAGGCGAAGCATGCGCCGCGATCATTCCGCGATTGCCGCGGATGCCCGGAGATGATCGTGATTCCAGGCGGCCGGTTCTTGATCGGCTCGCCGGAATCCGAGAAGGGGCGGGACGTCATAGAGGGGCCGCGGCACGCCGTGGCGATACCGCGCTTCGCCGCCGGCAAATATGACGTGAGCCGCGGCGAATGGCGCGCCTTCGCCGCCGCGACGCACCGGCCGACGATTAGCGGATGTCAGTGGATCGGACCCACTCGCGAGCATGAAGCTTCAGCCAATTGGGACAAAGTCGACTTCCCGCAAACTGACGCTCATCCAGTGGTTTGTGTCACTTGGAAGGACGCGCACGACTATGCCGCGTGGTTAACCGCGAAGACGCGCCACCGCTACCGCCTCCTCAGCGAAGCGGAATGGGAATATGCGGCGCGAGGCGGCACCGTGACGGCCTACTCGTGGAGATCGGGCAATAGCCATGCCTTCGCAAATCACGGAACGGCGACTTGCTGCGGCGGCCTTGTCCAAGGTCGCGACAAGTGGCTGTTCACCTCTCCAGTTGGGGCATTCCCGCCAAACCCGTTCGGCCTGCACGACATGAGCGGGAACGTCCTTCAGTTCGTCGAGGACTGTTTCACTCCCGCTTACGATCTGAACGCCCGCAGCGAAAAGGCGAACGTGGTCCCCGTGACGCTCAGCACGAAGGGCGACCTTGCGGAGCTGAACGGCGCCAACAGCTGCGGCTATCGAGTCGTTCGCGGCGGCGATTGGGGCGATCAGGCAGCGTGGATTCGTTCGGCCGCGCGCAGCTTCGCTCCGCCTCCGGGACCCGGGGAGACTCTCGCCACCTATCGCAGTGGAGGAGTTGGCTTCCGCGTGGCGCGCGACCTGCCCTGATCTAGCCTAAACCCGCGCCGCCTCGCGCTGCTGGCGCGCATGGGCGTCTCCGCCGGCGAGAATTGCGAGCATCACCAGGTCCGACGCGCTCGCCGTCATCGGCGCGATCTGAACCGGAAGCTCGAGCCCGAGGATGTAGGGCCCGAGCACGCTTTCACCGCCCACGGCCCGAAGCAGCTTCGCGGACAGGCTGGCCGACTGAAGCCCCGGCATCACGAGGATGTTCGCCGGCCCCGAAAGCCGGCTGAACGGATAATATTGGCGCTGCATCTCGTAGTTGAGCGCGACGTCGGGCGCCATTTCGCCTTCATATTCGAAATCGGCGTGGAAGCCGTCGAGCAGCTTCACCGCTTCGCGCAGGCCCTCGACGTGCATGCCCGGCGGATTGCCGAACGTGGTGTAGCTGGTGAATGCGACGCGCGGCTCCAGCCCCATACGCCGCGCGAAGGACGAGGCGCGCATCGCAATGGCCGCATATTGCTCGGCGGTCGGGCGCTCGGTCACGGCGGTGTCGGCGATCAGAACCGTGTGGCTTCGGCTCACGATCACGTTGATCCCGAACGGCGTCGCGCCCGGCTCGTCGTCGATCACCGTCCGCACCTGCTTCAGCGA
>Ga0207660_10001722_pt1 | contig 14667 bp, 8 predicted proteins | sample KBSC73BmetaG_FD_184335 | JGI IMG/M metagenome (GOLD analysis project Ga0207660, IMG submission 184335) | Corn rhizosphere microbial communities from Kellogg Biological Station, Michigan, USA - KBS C7-3B metaG (SPAdes) (version 2) | ecosystem: Host-associated > Plants > Roots > Rhizosphere ... | reverse complement strand
CGCGCCAGGACTCCGCGTTCCCGGGTTTCGCGCACCGCATCGGGATGCTGGATTACTGGAAGCGTTATGGTTGGCCGGACCTGTGCAAACCCGCGCCGTCTGCCGGTGCGGAGGCATTTGTCTGCCAATGAACGCGCGCCCGACACGCCTGTTTGAAGCCCTGCGCCGGGTTCCCGACGAAGCGGAGATATCGCCGTGAATGAAGCTCCGACCGGATTCTTCGCGCGCCTGAAGCAGCGCAAGCTGGTGCAGTGGGCAGTTGCGTACGTGGCATTTGCATTTGCCCTGATCCAGGGCGCCGACGTGGTCGCCCAGCAGTTCGGCTGGCCGGAAGGGGTGCGGCGCGGCATCACGCTGGCGCTCGTGCTTGGATTTTTCGTGGTGCTGGTGCTGGCGTGGTACCACGGCGAGCGTGGGGCGCAGCGTGTTAACGGTACGGAGCTGCTGATCATCACGCTGCTGCTGGCGGTGGGCGGTGGCCTGCTGTGGCGATATGCGCGCGCACCCGTTGTCTCTGTAGCAGGCAGCAGCATGGGCGTGGCCGCAGCGAACAGCACGGTGTCGGTGAGCCACGAGGTCGGCGCGACATCTGCTTCCATGGCCGCTTCTCCCACGGCCAGCCAGAGCATCCTGGCCAAATCCATCGCCGTGCTGCCGTTCGAGAACCTGTCCGACGACAAGGACAACGTGTTCTTCTCCGATGGCCTGTCCGAGGAGATCCTCAACTCGCTGGCGCGCATCGACGGCCTGCGCGTGATCGGGCGTACCTCGTCGTTTCAGTTCAAGGGCAAGGACCTGGATTCGCGCACGATCGGCGCGCGGCTGGGGGTGGCCAACCTGCTGGAAGGCAGCGTGCGGCGTGAAGGCGAGCGGGCGCGCGTCACCGCGCAACTGATCCGCGCCTCCGATGGCACCCAGCTGTGGTCGCAGACCTACGACCGCACCGTCAAGGACAGCCTGGCCGTGCAACTGGATATTGCCGAGCAGGTCGCCGGCGTACTCAACGTGGTGCTGGATGACAAACAGCGTGCGCAGATGCGCGCGGCCGGCGTGAAGAATGTGGATGCCTTCATCGCCTACCAGAAGGGCTGGAAGCTCTACATCGAGGCGCACTCCAAGCCGGGAGTCGACCTGATCGATGGACTGCGCCAGGCCAACGTGGAATTCGACAAGGCGATCGCACTGGATCCCAACTTCTCCTTCGCGTACTTCGCCAAAGCAGATCTTTATGAACACACGCTCATGGCCGATGGCCGCAGCCATGCCGAACTCCTCGATGCCCAGCGTGCAGCCCTGTACACGCTCGAACGCGCCGCCGACACCAGCCCCGATCCGCAGCAGCGCGATCTGGCGCTGGCCGAGCGGCAACTGCTGAGCGACGACTGGCATGGTCTGGCCGATCGCATTGAAACCGCACTCAAGCAGCCCGGGTGCAGCGCACCGAATTGGATGCCGGTATTCGCCAGTGCGTTCGGTTATGGCGACCTGATCGAAAACCTGGGTGCCCGCGTCAACGTGTGCGACCCGCTGAACGGTATCAACTACCACACCCGCACGTCAGCGGCACTGGCTACCGGACATCCCCAGCGTGCGCTGGATGTATTGGCCATGTACTGGAAGGCGAGCGAACTTGGTCCCACGCCAACGGCATCCCAGGCCATCGCACTGGCCATGCTCGGGCGGATTGGGGAAGCGCAGGCCACGCTGGCATCAATGCAACCGAGCGGCGGTGGATACTACATCGCACAACTGATCGTGGGCAGGGCCGCTGGGGAAGACCCGGTAAAGCTGCGTGCCAGCCTGCAGAAAGTGGATCGCAAAAACTCTAAGCTTCAAATGGGGGACATCACCGACACAGCGGCAGCCGCCTTGTCCGGGGACCGCGCCCAAGCCAATCGCCACGCCGCGCTGCTGGACGCGCGACCGGCGGGCGGCCTGCTGCTTGCCATCGTGGTCACCGACTGCCAGTGCGGCGCGCCATTCGACCTCGACGCCACGCCCCACTTCAAGGCGCTGCTCGCCGAATCCGGACTGCGATGGCCGCCACCGCAAACCATCAAATACCCCGCTCGCAGCGCGGGGAACGAGTCACACTCAATTTTCACGCCAGCCGTTGGAAAGGGCACCGCGCGTGACTGATCTCTGGCAACGCCTCAACAACGGAAGCTGGTCCAGTGGGCGCTGACTTTGAGGCGAATCAGAGTCAGCCTGACTTGCGACCTGTGTGTACACAGCGGCTACCGTCATTGGGGTACGCGTAGGCAGGTCGAACGTTTCTACACCGAGTCAGGAACCAAGGTCCGCTATCGGGCGACTTGATAGAGACGGTGACCGGCAGCTCATGGCCGCTTGCGGCCGTGCTCGAGGCAGGATCCATACAACGCGTCCTTGCGGTCAATGTGAATGTTCAGAGCTGCTTCGCGCGCCTCACTTCTCGTGGTTTGGATTGTCTGGGACGAGGTGGGACAGGCTGTTTGATTTTTCCGTTCCGATGTAGATAGTAGGCATCGCCCGTTCACGGCCGCGCACGCCATTTTGCGTGCGCGCACCAGGAATCCGCGATGCTTACCGACGTCGTTTCGCCGATCAATTTCGATGCTGAGCTGCTGCCAGCGCGATCACCTTTCGATGTTGTGCTGACGCATCGACCGCAGCAAAAAGTGTCGTCCATCTCCCCAATCCGAACTTTGTTCGGCTCATCGAAGGCAGCGGAAGCTACCGTCCTGATGATCCCGTTTCCCTCGGAGCCGAACAGCAAAAAGTTCAGCAGGCTGCGAGGAAAGCAACCCGCGTGACACGCTGGAAGCTGATACAGGCAGTCAAGACGGCATCGGTGGGCGACGATGGTGCCACGGAGTCGTGGGCGCGGGCTGCGAAGGAGCGACAGTGGAAAGTGCGTCGCGGCTGGAACACGCTTGCTGCCGCGTTCGAGCAAGCTGGACAGCCGAAGCTGGCGCAGGAGATCAGGCAATTCGTAAGCACCATGCCGCCGGCGCTGACGGAGCGCGAGCACTTCATCGGGCTGGCCAGAAAGCTACTCGCAAAGCAGCGGGTAAAAGATCGCGGGTGTTGTAGATAAGGGCTACCCGACGCGAACACGATAATGCGCATGTCGCTATGCAGGGCGGGGGAACATTTGGGGGAATCGTCACAATTGGCGCCCGCCGGCTTTCAAGGCAGTCAAAGCGATACACGACATGTTCGATTCCGACCCTGCCTCCGTTTTCTGTATCTCGCCGCACTGGCGACGGGGAATGTTCGTCTCCTCCTTTGAGACTCACTCCTCGCTGCGCTCGGGGTCAGGCCTTCAGCTGTCCGAATTCGTTCCCGGCGAATTCGTCGAACCGCACCGGTTCGATGACTCGCGCCGTCCCTGGCGCTCGCCCTTTGGGCCGCCGCAGCGTGTCCCGGATTTGATCCGGGGGCGTTCGCGCGCTTCCCTTGCGCGGGGTCTCCGTCTCCATGTTTTCAAGCGGCTCGGCGCAATATTTCCGCTTTGGTCGAAACCGGACGCGGATCGGATCGTCGGTTCCATGGCTTGCGTCATTCGGACGCAGGCCCTGCCTTCGGCTCGTTCCGCCGGGATGCGCAAAAAGGGCGTTGCTTTGTTGTGTCGTGATCGTGTAAAACGGCCGAATCGAGAGGTATCCGTGCAGGGTTGAGACTAAGCCGGGTTCGGCCGCCAGCAACGGGGAAGGTTGGCCCGGAACAAAAGAACAAGACCAGCTACAAGGGAGGCACGTCATGGATGCTGCGGTTGGCCGTTATGCTGCTACCAGACCACTTGAGCTTCTTGGGATAAGCGTAATAAAGGAACGCGCATATCGAATCCTGTTGGAGCGCCACACCGCAACGGTGGCCGACGTTGCCGCCGGTCTTGAGATTACGGGCCGGGTGGCCAGGCGTTTGCTGGCCGATCTCGAAGCCTTGGGCCTCGCCACCCATACGCCAAAGGTTCCGAGGGTCTATGTCGCAGCGCCCCCCGAGTTCGCCGTTGCCGCGCTCGTGAAACAGAAGCAGGCGATGCTGGAGCGGGTCCGTGTCGCGATTCCGGACCTGGAGGCGTATTCCGCCCGATCCAGCCGTGCAGATGGCCATGAACCAGTGCTGGAACCGATTTGCAATTGCGCACACCTCGAGGTGGTGCTGGAACAGCTGTACAAGTCGTTTCGCACCGACGTGATGGGCTTTCAGCGGGCACCTACCTTGGTGCCCAAGCTCAGTCCTCCGCGCAAGCTGCGCTTCGGGGTGCGGGCAAGAACCATCTCGGACAACACCTACCTCGAGATTCCCGGCATGCTCGCGCGGATAAAGGAGGATGTTGCAAACGGCGAGCAGGCGCGGATGATGCCGGAACTGCCGTTCAAGATGATGATCTTCGATCGCCGTGCGGCGATCATTGCACTCGGCCGCGACACGCTCGAAAAGGCACCCGCGCTGTTGGTCCACGGCGGCGAGTTGATCGAGGCGTTGTGCCGGTTGTTTGAATTCGAGTGGGAACGAGCGACACCCGTTGTCTTCAATCATGCCGACAACGCGAAACAGGGTGCAGGCGAAAACCATGCGAACGACCTGGAGGACGCCTTGATTCCGTTGCTGGCGGCAGGTTTCAATGACAAGGCCATCGCACTCGAGTTGGGCATTTCTCCGGCCACACTCAATCGGCGCATGAGCGAGTTGTTGCGCAGCTGTGGTACGCGCTCACGCTTCCAGTTGGGCTGGCGCGCCGCGCTGCAAGCGACGGTACCCCGACCCGCACCCAAATCCGGGTAGCGATTCCGCTCGCATTGACGTGCTTTTTTTGTGCCGCGAGGTCGCGTGATTGATTTCAATCATGATCGCGATCCATCGCGTTGCGCTATTGAGCTGTGTTGCAACAGCGTGCAACACTCCAAGAGCACTTTTTCATGCGGTGGAGTGTGCTGTAACCGGCACGTGCACATGACTGACGTGCAACACAAGTCCTGACCGACTCTGAAAACAGTAGATGAGCGCACCGCCCGATGGCGGTGTGACGGGGGGCTTTTGTCCTGAAAAACACTGCTGCTCTTCGCCATTCGCGGCGCGTCGCCCCGCACGACACGCCATACGAAGCCTGCACATCCCAAAACAATCCTGAGGCCGACGATGAACAAGAAGATCTACAGCCTGGTTTGGAACAAGTCCCTCCGCCAGATCGTGGTGGCATCGGAACTGGCGAGAGTGAAGGGAGGTGGCGGCTCGACGGGCGAAACCCGGGGCTTCGGGATGCGTTGGGGCGCATTGGTGCTGGGAGTCGCGTTGGCACTTGGCACGGTGCCTTGGGCGACAGCGGCCCCTGCAAAGGGGCAAACCAATTGCAGTGGCGCGACCGCAACGGGCAAGGATTCGCTGGCTTGTGGCAAGGGTGCAAAGGCGAGCGGAGCCTACGCCACTGCCGTGGGCGTCGGTGCGGTGGCATCCGGTGGACATGCATCGGCCTTCGGGAACAGCGCGGTGGCCAATGGTGCGCTCAGCACGGCCATTGGCAATGCGGCACGTGCCCAGGGCGGCGAAAGCACGGCCGTCGGCCAAGACGCGCGGGCATCCGGGTACCAGTCCTCTGCATTGGGCGCCGGGTCGCGAGCCAGCGGTGCGTACAGCGTCGCCATGGGTACGAACGCGATAGCGAACGCCGCGTATTCGGTTGCCATCGGGCAGGGCGCATCAGTCAATGGTTTTCTCAACAGCGTGGCATTGGGCACGGGCTCTGTCGTCGACCGCGCGAACAGCGTGTCGGTGGGGGCGCCGGGCGCCGAGCGCCAGATCACCAACGTTGCAGCCGGAACCGATGACGCCGATGCGGTCAACCTCGCGCAGTTGAATGCAGCGACCAACGACGGCGCGGCTGCGGCGACCTCGCACTACTTCAAGGCCAATGGTCCGGCCGATGGTTCCGATGACGCGGTGGCCAGCGGTGCACACGCCACGGCTTCCGGCCCGCTCGCGACAGCTTCGGGCGATTCCAGCACCGCGAATGGTTATGCATCGACGGCCAGCGGAGAAGGATCGAGCGCGTTCGGCAACAATGCATACGCGTCGGGCGATGGCAGCACTGCGCTCGGTCAGGACTCGACCGCGAGCGGGTTGAACGCGACCGCGTTGGGCTATGGATCGGCGGCAATCGGTGATCATTCCCTGGCGCTGGGCGACAGCGCCTCGGCGGTGGGCGAGAACGACATCGCCATGGGCAACGGCGCTGCGACCGGTGGCGGTTATGGCAACAACATCGCGATCGGTGCGGGTGCGTATGCCGGAAGCTACTACGGCGGCAACACCGCGATCGGGCAGAACGCGAGGGCGACGGGCAAGTACGCGACGGCGATCGGTCGCAACGCCAACGCCGGTGGCAAATACAGCGCGGCAATGGGCAACGGCGCGACCGCAGCGGGCAAGTACACGACGGCGCTGGGGGCAAGCGCGAGCGCGGCGGGCGACTACGGCACGGCGATAGGTGCCTTCTCCACGGCGGGTTTGCAGGCGACATCGGTCGGCGCGTTCTCGACCGCGGGCGATTACGGCACGGCGATCGGCACGGGTGCGGAAGCGGGCGCGGCCGGTGTCGCGCTGGGCCTGGTGACGAAGGCGACCGGCTACATCGCAACGGCATTGGGCACGAACGCGTACGCGCAAGGTGACCTGTCGACGGCGGTGGGCTTCAAGGCGACGACGGGCGTAGGTGGGTACAAGGCGGTCGCGATTGGCAGCCAGTCCTACGCGGGGGGTTACAACAGCCTCGCGCTGGGTGGCGGCGCCGCGGCAGTGGGCGACAGTGGTATCGCGATCGGCAACACCAGCGTGGCGGGCACATACGCCACGGCGGTGGGACCGTTTGCGGTGGCGACGGGTTACTCGTCGGTGGCGGTGGGCGACACGGCGAACGCACTGAGCGACAACAGTATCGCGATCGGCAAGAACGCGTATGTGGCGCCGACCGGGCAGGTGGGCAACTATTACACCGGTTACAGCAATGTGCCGACGCAGGGCATCGCGATCGGTGCGAACAGCAGCGTGACGGGCGTGAACGGTACGGCGCTGGGCGTCAATGCCACGGCGAGCAATCTGGACACGACGGCGCTGGGCACGTATGCGGCGGCGAGCGGGCGTTACAGCACGGCGGTCGGCATCCACGCGCAGGCGACGAACACCTCGGCGAACGCGTTGGGTTACAACGCGCAGGCGACGGGAACCTGGTCGAACGCGTTCGGCACGGACGCGGTGGCGTCGAACACGCTGGCGACGGCGGTTGGTCAGCAGGCGAATGCGAGCGGGAAGTACGCAACGGCCGTGGGGGCCTTGGCGCAGGCCACGGGCAGCTACGCCACGGCGCTGGGCAAGGGTGCCTATGCGACCGGTGACAACAGCACGGCGATCGGCAAGTACGCGACGGCGTCTGCACCGGCGACCACGGCGATCGGCAAGTACGCGGTTGCGAGCAACGCGGCGGCGACGGCGGTGGGTTACGGAGCGCACGCGACGGGTTACATCTCGACCGCGCTGGGCACGGACGCGTATGCGTCAGGTGACCTGTCGATTGCCGAGGGTTTCCGGGCATCCTCGTCGGGATATTCGAGCACGGCGATCGGGACGTTCGCGAGTGCGTCGGGCTATCAGGCGACGGCGTTGGGCGGCAATGCGACGGCGCTGGGCGATTCGTCGGTGGCGATCGGCAACACGAGCTTTGCGAGCGGCGAGTACTCGACGGCGGTGGGTCCGTTCGCGGCGGCAACGGGATATTCCGCGACGGCCATCGGTGACACGGCCAACGCGATCGGCGACGACAGCACCGCGGCAGGCCACTACAGCGTTGCGCAAGGCATGAGCTCAAGCGCGTTCGGCGACAATGCGCAAGCGATGGGTGACAACAGCACCGCGATCGGCAGCAACGCACATGCGTACGGAAGCGCCGATGTGGCGATGGGGCAGAACGCGACGGCCAACGGCACGAGTTACTACGGCACTTCCCCCGCCACGGCGGTCGGCGCCAACGCGATGGCGACCAATGAGGGTGCGTCGGCGTTCGGCAACAGTGCCAGTGCGACCGGCAAGTACAGCACCGCGCTCGGACAAGGAACCCAGGCATCCGGCAAATACAGCACGGCGGTCGGCTGGCGGTCGTCGGCCAGTGGGTACTTCAGCACGGCCATGGGCGACCTTGCCATTGCCATCGGCAATTACAGCACCGCGGTTGGCAGCCACGTTTATGCCAGCGGGAAGTATGCAACTGCCGTGGGGTCGTGGGCTTACGCCACCGGATATGAAGGCACCGCGGTTGGTGCCGGCAGCCACGCTGATGGTTTCCTCTCGGCAGCCTTCGGCGCTGGCGCGCACGCTATCAATGGCGGTACCACTGCGGTGGGTGTGGGTTCCTACGCGAGCGGGTACATCGCCACGGCGATCGGTGCCGACGCGGTGGCGCTGGGCGATCATTCCATCGCGGAGGGTTTCCGCGCCTACACGGCGGCACCCGCAACCAACAGTATCGCGACGGGCTATTTCGCGAACGCGTCGGGTTACGGCAGCATCGCGATGGGCTCGAACGCGGCGGCCCTGGGTGACAGCGGGATAGCGATCGGCAACACGAGTGTTGCCGGCACCTACGCGACGGCAGTGGGTCCGTTCGCGGTAGCAACGGGGTATTCCTCGACCGCAGTGGGTGATACCGCCAATGCACGTGGGGCCAATAGCGTGGCGGTGGGCAAGAACGCGTACGCTGGCAGCGACAATGGCATTGCGGTTGGCTCGGGCGCTTATGTGGCGGCAACCGGTACCTACACGATCAGCAGCAAATATGGTTCGCATACCTACACGGCGGCGACCGAAGGTATTGCGTTGGGTACTCAGGCAAGCGTGCTTGGCGTCAACGGGATCGCGGTTGGCAACAATACGATGGCTGCGGCCTATGGCTCGATCGTCATGGGCACCAACGCCTATACCGGCAGCTTGTCGGACAACAGTATTGTCATCGGCGACAACGCGGCGGCCATGGATGGCTATGACGAGAATGGGAACCTGGTCGGGGCATCGAACAACGTTGTAATCGGCAATAACGCCTTGGCGTTCGAGGGGGCGCAGGGTTCGACCGTACTGGGCGCAAATGCTGGTGCCGCACAGCTTACGGTTAACGGTGTGGCGGTGGGGAATTCAGCTGTCACCTATGGCGATGGGTCGGTAGCCGTAGGTTCCGGCACGTTCGCAATCGGCTCCGGGGCCACGGCGGTCGGTGGTTGGCTCGATGTCAACGGGGACGGAAAGATGCCCCCGGGGTTTACCTCCGGTGGCGAGAAAACCTGGGTTTACGGATTGGGCGGGAGTGCATTCGGCGCGGCAGCAATCAGCTGGGGAGATTACGCGACCGCCATCGGCACACTTTCCTACGCGGGCGGAAGCAATACGGCTGGCGAAGGCCCCATTTCAGGATCCGTCGCAGTGGGTTACAAATCGACCGCCGACGGTGACGGTACGGTCGCCATCGGCCGCGAAAGCATGACCCAGTACGACGGCGCCGTTGCGATCGGCTATTCCAGTGTTGGCTGGGGTCCGGACAGTGTGGCGATTGGCCATGACGCCGTTGCCAGTTTTATCAATGACATGGCCATTGGTTCCGGCTCGTTCGCCGGTGGCTACCGCGGCAGCAACAACTTGGCGGTCGGTGTGGGGGCAACAGCGGGCAATCCGAATGCTTCGTCCAACATCAGTTCGGCCTCGGCATTCGGCTCATATGCCACCGCGAGCGCGGATTCATCGCTTGCGCTGGGTAATACCAGTCTGGCGAGTGGCGCTTATGGCACTGCGGTGGGCGCGTTTGCGGTGGCGCAAGGATATTCCTCTACAGCGCTTGGCGATACGGCCTACGCGATCGGCGACGAAAGCGTTGCGCTGGGTGCCAACGCTTACGCCAGCGCCGACAACAGCGTCGCATTGGGTGCGGGTTCGGTGGCCGATCGTGCCAACACGGTGTCGGTGGGCGCACCTGGCGCGGATCGCCAGATCACCAATGTTGCAGCAGGCACCGAGGCCACGGATGCCGTCAACGTTGCGCAGTTGAACGCGGCAACCGCCGTCGGCAATGCCACGGCGGCCTATTTCACGGCGAATGGTGCAGGTGACGGTAGCAACAGCGCCGTCGCGCTCGGAACCAGCGCGGTCGCGGCGGGCCCGAATGCCTATGCTTCCGGCGATGCCAGTGTTGCCATGGGTTCCGGCACGCTCGCCAGCGGATCCAGTGCAAGCGCGGTCGGCAGCGGTGCTGTTGCCGGCGGCCTCAATGCCACGGCGATGGGTGCGGGGGCTTCCGCAAGCAACAACAATGCTTCGGCGTTGGGTTCCGGCGCACTTGCAAGTGGCATGAACGCCAGCGCGATCGGCGCAGGGGCGATGGCCACCGGCAGCAGCGCATCGGCGTTTGGCGCCGGCGCGCAGGCCACGGCGACCAACAGTGTCGCGATCGGCGCGGGCTCGATGGCGTCGTTCATGAACACGGTGTCGGTGGGTTCGGCGGGCAATTACCGGCGCATCGTCAACGTGGCGGATCCCACCGGGGCGCATGATGCGGTGACGCTGGGCTACTTGCAGAACAACTACTCGAACAACAGCGCGATGGCGAGCCTTTCGAGCGAGATCGACGCGCTGAACAAGCAGATGTCCCAGTTGAATGGAACGTCGGACAGTGCGACGACATCGGTAGCAGCGGATCAAGCGAACGGTGGCACGAGTGCCCCGGTGGCGACTGTTGCTTCAGCCGCGACGTCGGCGAAAGGAAGCGCCGCCGGGAACACTGCTGCGACGAATTCCGTCGCCCAGTCCAGCGACAGTCCGGTTCCCGAAGCGGGCTCGAGCAAAACCAAACCGGCCGACAGCCAGACGCAGCAGGCCGTGGCATCGAGCAATCAATACACGGATCAGCAGACGCGCGAAGCGTTGCAGTCGGCCAACACGTATGCCGACGCGCAAAACACGCAGACCCTGAGTTCCGCCAAGGCATACACCGATCAGGCATTGGCCAACTACGTCACCACCGATTCGTTCGACCAATACCAGCAGCAGGTGAACGCGAAGTTCCACGACCAGGACAAGCGCATTGATCGCATCTCGGCGATGAGCACCGCGATGGTGCAGATGGCCGCCAGTGCAGCCGGTATCGATACTACCAATCGCGTGGGCTTGGGTGTCGGCAACAGCGGTGGCGAATCGGCGCTGTCGGTTGGTTATCAGCGCGCTCTGGGCAAGAAAGCCACGATCACCATCGGCGGTTCGGTCAGCGGCAGCGAAAGCTCCGTGGGTGCGGGCGTGGGCTTCGGTTGGTGAGCGGCGCTTGCAATGGAAAATTCAACGACGAGGCTCGCAATCAGTTGGCAACTTTTCGGTCGCGGCGACTTTGTGGAACAGATCGGGATGTGACCAAGCAGTAACGAAACGAAGCATCGCTTTTGATGCCCCTTTAAACCTGCGTAAGAGGACACGTACATGTTCAAACAATGTGCAAAGTTTCGAAATCGGGCCAGCGTGCTTGCCGTGGCGGGCGCACTCGGCGTCTCGGGTGCGGCGCTTGCGATCGCACCCGCCGATGCAGGCGTAGTCAGGGCCACCCCGGTAGCCACTGCGCAGTTCAGCGTGTTGACCAAGGCAACCACCCTCAATCACGGCGATGTCGTCAAGAATGCCGTGCCGTTGTCCGAGTCCGTTCGCGTGACGGTGGCCCTGAAGTTGCGTGACGACGCGGGGATGAAGGCGTTCCTGAGCCAGCCCTCGCACGGTGTGATGAGCCACGCGCAGTTGCAGGGCCATCTGCCGACGCAGGCGCAGGCCGAGGCCGTTGCCAACTACCTGAAGGGTGCCGGGTTCAGCAACGTCCAGGTTTCGGCGAATCGCATGCTCGTGCACGCCACCGGCAGCGCGGCCGCGGTGAAGTCCGCGTTCAACACCTCGCTGGTGAATGTACGCACCCACGATGGGCGCAACGCATTTGCCAACAGTGCGGCCATCCAGATTCCGGCGTCCCTGCGCGGTACCGTGCAGGCGGTCCTCGGCCTGCAGACCGTGCACAAGGCCCACATCCTGGCGCGGCCGCTGGCGACCAGCACCATTGGAGTGGAAGGCCACTATCCGACCGAATTCGCGGACATCTACGGTGCTTCCTCGCTGCCGGCGGCCACCGACGTGGATGTCGGGGTGTGGGGCTGGGGCAGCATGGAGAACACGGTCAACGACCTGAGCGATTTCACGGCCAACACCGGCCTGAGCGCCGGCACCGTCGATGTGGTCTGCACCGATACCGATGGCATCGACTGGAACACGGGTGAAGGCCTGGGCGGCACCACCATTGGCGATCCGACCTGCGCCGGCAATTTCGACGAGGGCGAGACCGAGTGGTCGATGGACAGCCAGAGCATCGTCGCCATGAGCGGTGGCGTGAAGAGCCTGACCTTCTATGCCGCGTACGGCGGCTACAACACCACGATCACCGACGCGCTGACCGAGATCGTGACCCCGACGATGGGAGAACCGACGGCGCAGGTGATCAACGCTTCGTTCGGCGAGTGCGAGCGCTATCAGGATGCGAACCAGGGTGGCGACGGTTCGATGCAATCCAACGACGCGATGTTCCAGATCGCGGCCGCGCAAGGGCAAACCTTCACGGTTTCGACCGGTGACTCCGGTTCGGACGAGTGCGGCGATGGCGGGCTGAACTCCGCGAGCTACCCGGCCAGTTCGCCGTGGGTGGTCGCGGTCAGCGGGACCACGCTGCGGGCATCCGACACGACCTGGGCGCGTGAGAACGTGTGGTTGGGCGCGGGCGGCAGTCCGAGTTCGGCTGAAATGGCGCAGCCGTGGCAGACCGGCCTGACCTACGGCGATTTTGCTGGTCAACGCGGTCCGGACGTGGCGTTCGATGCCAACCCGAGTTCGGGCGAACTCGTATTGCTCCAGGGCAACTATTACCAGGTGGGTGGCACCAGTCTTGCCGCTCCGCTGGCTGCCGGTGCCTGGGCCCGCATCCTGCAGGGCAATCCGGGATTGGGATTCGCGGCACCGCATCTGTACGCGTTGCCGGCTTCGGTGTTGCATGACGTGCGCGCGGGCAACAACGGCGGCTATCTGGCCAAGCCGGGTTGGGACTGGGCCACGGGTCTCGGCAGCTTCGACGTGGGCCGAGCCGCGGCGGCGCTGTCGAGCGATTGAACGTGCGGCTACGCAAGTAGTGCGTCACATGCGGTGATCGCGCCGGGCACCCAGCCCGGCGCGATCTTTTACGGCTGCGTACACGCCGAGCAAGGCCGGCGCTGTGTCGTCAGCGTTGCAGGATCGTCGCCTTCGGAGTCTTCACGCCGACAGCCGCGCCATTTTGCATGCGCGCCATCTGCGCCGGCGTCTTCAGGAGCGCGCCGCGGAAATAGCGTACGCGCAAGTCGAGGCCGCGCGGACTCACACCGATGTAGGAATAATCGACGCCGGGCCAGTGCGCCCAGCGCAGGGTGTCCGCGAACCCTTCGTTCTCCAACTCCAGCAGGATGCCGATGCACGGATAGTCGTTTGCCCGCGCATATTTTTCCAACACCTTCTGCGTGTGTCGAAGCAAGGGCCGTACCAGTTTGCTGGAACGCCACGCCTGGCCCACGAAGCAGCGGTAGTAATACATGGGTTGGCCGAGGCGCGGCAGGACCTTCTGCGCGACGGTCGCCACCGCGACCAGATGACCGTGTTCGTCCACGACGTGTGCCACGACCTGGTCGAGGCGACGGGTCGCTTCATCGCCGGATACATTCGCGTGCTCGCGCTCCCAGAATGCACGGATGGCATCGCCCGTGGCCGGATCCAGTTGCTGCCAATCGGTGATGGTGGTGTAGCTGTGCCGGTCGGTCATGCGCTGGCTGCCCCGTGTGAAGATCCACACTATAACCAAATGGGAGTCCTCTGGAACCGCCAGCCAGGCCGGCAGGCGCACGCGCTCGTCGGAAGGGCTTACCCGGCGTGCGCGATGGCGCGCTCGGCGTGGGCCTTGATGGTTTTCACCATCGAAGCGAGCCCGTTCGAGCGGGTGGGGGAAAGGTGCTTGCCCAGTCCGATCGCATTGATGAAGGCCGGATCGGTGTCCAGGATGTCTTGTGCGCTTTGCCCGGAATAAACGCGCAGCAACAACGCGACGAGTCCCGACACGATGGCCGAATCGCTGGTCGCGCGCAGGTCGAGGCGACTCGCGTCGCCGGACACCACGATCCACACCTGCGATTGGCAACCATCGACCTTGTTGGCGTTGCTCATGTCCCCGGCTGCCAGCGGCGGCAACTTGCGGCCAAGGTCGATCAGGTATTGGTAGCGCCCGGTCCAGTCATCGAAGAAACCGAATTCATCGATGATCTCCTGTTGGGCATTCTGTATGGCGGACATGTTCATCAGTTGGCGATTTTCCAGCGGGTGCCTTCGGCACCGTCTTCGATGGCGATTCCCATCGCTGCGAGCTCGGCACGGATCGCGTCGGCGCGCGCGAAATCACGTGCTTCACGTGCAGCGCGGCGTGCTTCGATCAGACTTTCGACCCGCGTCGCGTCGACATGTTCCGAACCACGCTTGAACCATGCTTCGGGATCCTGCTGCAGCAGGCCGAGCCATGCGCCGCTTCCGAGCAGGTCGGCCTTGATGCGGCGCAAC
>Ga0207660_10001720_pt1 | contig 14673 bp, 16 predicted proteins | sample KBSC73BmetaG_FD_184335 | JGI IMG/M metagenome (GOLD analysis project Ga0207660, IMG submission 184335) | Corn rhizosphere microbial communities from Kellogg Biological Station, Michigan, USA - KBS C7-3B metaG (SPAdes) (version 2) | ecosystem: Host-associated > Plants > Roots > Rhizosphere ... | reverse complement strand
AAGTCGGCATCATCGGTATACCGAAAGAGATTTTGCACTTACTGGGTGAGCTAAAGTACCGCACCAGTTATGGTCAAAATGTGCTGAAGCACTCTACCGAAATGGCACACATCGCTGGCATGATAGCCGAAGAAGTTGGTGCAAACGTTAAGACTGCTAAGTACGCTGCGCTTGTGCACGACCTCGGCAAAGCACTGACACACAAGATGGAAGGCAAGCACCACCACATAAGTGGCGAAATGCTGCGTAAGTATGGTGCTCCGGAAGAGGTTGCTTTAGCTGCCGAACAGCACCATGACGATGTGGAAGCTACCAGCACTGAAGCGCTCATCATCCGCGTAGTCGATGCCATAAGTGCTAGTCGCCCAGGTGCGCGCAACATTTCTGCCGAAAACTTTGGTGAGCGCATGCGCGAACTGGAAAACGTAGCTAACGGCTTCCCGGGCATAGAAAAGAGCTACGCCATTAGTGCTGGCCGTGAAGTCCGTGTGTTCGTAAAGCCTGCACAAATAGATGACCTAAGTGCCATAAAACTAGCGCGTGACATAGCAACCAAAATTGAAAGCACCATGCAGTACCCCGGCACCATTAAAGTGAATGTCATTCGCGAAACTCGTGCCGTAGAATTCGCTAAATAATATTGAGTAAGCAATATGACAGAGCCTGCGCCCGAAGAGTTACCTCGTATAGAGATTGATAATACCGATAATGGTACCTTATGGGTTGAACTTCTGACTGTAGAAAGACTGGAGCGTCGTAGTGCCTTTCAGACCATCGATGGGCATCTAGAACGGTTAAACGCCAGAAGGACACAGCTAAGTTTTTATCGCAGTTCACTTGAATCGATTCATAACAGGTCGGTTGTCATATTAAACCATCGCCGTCCAAGTAACCATACACCTATAGTACGTGTAATGGTAAATGACGAAGTGGATTTAGACGTAGCAGGAAAACGACGAGTAAATAGGGCACACGAGTACATATGTCAAATACATGGTCGACTTATTATGTCGACCATGGTTAATATGCCAGAGCAGCGCACCGGTAGCTATGAAATTGGTGAAAGAGGATTTTTGATACAGGCAAGACAGCTGGATAGAGTGAACGTATTTTATGGACCGAAATACGCTCAGCGTTTTCCTGATGATTCACCTGAAGTCAATGCTCTACAACTTTCGAGGCGTCTTGAAATAGCAAAGGAGCTAGCTGGCATTCTAGGCTCTATAAGTCCTACCGATCAAGAGCCAGTCACTGGTATTAGCTATTCGCTTGTAAAGCCAGAAGGCTCATAACGTTTGCTATGAATATTCTCTACGTCGGTGATGTGATGGGTGAAGTGGGAATAGCAGTTGTTGAGCAAGTTTTGCCGAAGCTTCAGCGTGAAAAGAAAATTGACCTAGTGATTGCGCAGGCCGAGAATGTGAGCGAAGGCAAGGGGATTACGCTAGCTGACTATAAACGCTTACAGAAAATAGGCGTAGATTTCTTTACAGGCGGTAATCATTCGCTTAGCAAGGAAGAGTCGTTCGAACTTTTTAATAACCCTCAGACTCCAATAATTCGACCAGCGAACTACAAGTCGGGTACGCCTGGTTTGGGCTATAAATATGCCAAAACACCTAAGGGAGCTGTGCTTGTTGTAACCCTGCTTGGCAAAGTAGTAGGGCGTGACGCAGACAAAGAGGTTGATAACCCGCTGCATATCATCGATAGTATTTTGGAAGCTGAAAAATCGGTACAAAAAGTAGCAACAATTGTGAATTTCCACGGAGACTTTAGTAGCGAAAAGATTGTGATCGGTCACTACCTAGACGGTAGGGTTACGGCTGTCGTTGGCGACCACTGGCATGTCCCTACTGCGGATGCGCGTGTATTACCCGGCGGAACTGCGCATATGACGGATGTGGGAATGTGCGGTGCATTAAACTCAAGCCTAGGGGTTACGTATGATGCAATCATCTCGCGCTGGCGCGATAATAAACCGACTAAGAATGAACTTGAAACCTCTGGTCCCCGCCAATTCAATGCATTACTTATCGAAAGCGATGACAAAACTTGCCTCGCAGAATCTGCTCAAGCAATCAACCTAGTAATTTAGTTATATTTAGGGTATACTTTACCCCTGTTCTGAAGCTCTCCAAAATTTTAAACCAAGCGCAGCTGTTTAAAATTTTGAAAGGAGAAGCGTAACTGCAAGTCGAAGCTTTTGCCGTCCAGGCAAAACGAGATAGAAGTGTACGCTTGGACGTCGGGGATTGGCGCAGTTGGCTAGCGCGCGCGGTTTGGGACCGCGAGGTCGGAGGTTCGAGTCCTCTATCCCCGACCAAACCATAAGCACTTTGCGAGAAGTGCTTTTTTGTTTGGTATGATTATGCTTATGCATCACGTGGTCAGGCACCATATACATAACGTCAAGTTTCTAGAACGGAATCGTATGTACTGGACGATGGCTCTTAAAACATTTGCAGTCAGTCTGGTAGGCGTCTTTGTGCCCGCCTATCTTTATAAACTGGGCTACTCGCTGAAACTTATCTTTATTTATTTTCTGATTCGTGAAGTCACCGAACTGTTGATGGTAATACCTACGACATGGTCAATGCAGTTGAACGGAGTGAAACAGACCTATGCAGCAGGATCCTTTCTGACACTCATAAATCTATTTTTGTTGTATCTCTTGCCGACGCATAGGGAGGCATTTGTGGCTGCTGCCCTCGTAGAGGGCCTAGCCATCAGTTTGTTCTTCTTGCCTTATCACTACATGTTCTCATCAGCGATTACCACAAAGCATGGCGGTGGGCAAGTCGGTTTGATGGACGTCCTTGTCAGTTTGGTGACTGCTCTCGGTCCATTAGTAGGAGGTATTATTGCGGCTAAGACTAGTCTACAAATGGTACTTTTGATTGCTTTAGGTTTTGTCGGGGTTGGACTCTTGCCGCTTTTCAGAAAAAGCAAGCCCGAGCGCTTGCAAGGTTTCTCGGCAGTAAGAGCAATTGGTATGCTTGTTTCTCGGGATTCAGTTAGCAACATGGGCTTTGGTATCACCGAAATGGTCGCCACTATTGTTTGGCCATTGTTTATCTATTTGATTGTGAAAAACTATGAAACAGTCGGCATAGTTATCTCTGCTTCACTGATAATCATCATCATCCTCGATGTTCTAGCTGGGTACCTTACAGACAAAGGCGAACAGGAGAGGTTGCTACGATTTGGTTCTATGTCGAGTGCGACCATACACGTCGTGCGCATTGTGGCCAGTTCTGTAACCAGTGTCATGCTTGTAAATATTGCCAGTGATATTACCCATACTCTATTTAGGATTCCATGGACACGAGAGTTTTACAAACACGCAAATCGGCAACGAGGAACTTACATTGCAGCCATGGAACTCGGAGTGTGCGTGGGACGAACACTTCTGTGGTTAGTGCTGATAATAGCAACTAATCATGTCGCTGGTCATACATTTATGCTCTTCGCTTTTGTACTGGGCGCCTTAGGATCCCTATTTGTGCCGGTTATAATGCCGAGTAAACGCCGCTGAGTCTAGTTCTAACTTTGTCTACTACACACGACCAAATAATTACTTTGTACGAATTTTTACGGTAGTTTTTGTAGCACTCTCTACAATTCTGTGGAAGGAGGGATGGTGGCCAATAAAAAGGCGGACTTCTTTACACGATTTACTAGCAGTGTATCAACCATGCTAGGTAGACCATATATATTTGTAGCTGCATTAGTCGTTCTGTTAGTGTGGGCATTGAGCGGTCCGCTGCTTGGGTTCTCCGATACATGGCAGCTAATAATCAACACAAGCACAACAATAATTACGTTTCTGATGGTATTTATAATTCAGAACACTCAAAATAGGGACAATTTGGCTATTAATATAAAGCTAGATGCGCTTATGAAAAAGCAGGGAATTAGCGGTAAAGATTTGCTGGAAGCGGAAGAAGAAAGTGATAAAAAGCTAGAGCATGAAAAAGATGAAATTCAGCATAAAGCTGTAAACAAGAAACGGAAAAAATAAGCTTGCACCTAGGTCTTACGGCTAGACTTTGTAAACTTTGTGGAAATATTTGGATTTCATTTTTGAAAAGTCAACATAGGTTTTACCGTCCTTCTTCCACATAAGTCCCGCGGCTGTAATGTTATTCAGCTCTCGTGATATAGATTCTCGTGAACATCCAGCCAGATTAGCAATTTCTGCTCGAGTAATTATGCCCGGTATGATTGCTACATTATTCTCCACCCTACCGACACGAACGCCAAGATGATACAGTACAAACTCGAGTTTTTCGCGAACGTTTGAGTGCTGCAAGTTGTAAATGCGACCATCTTGGTTTATGAAAGCCTTGGTAAGTTTATCAACCAGATCTAACAAAATATCATTACGATCACTTATGAATTCCACTACCGATTCATAACTTACACTTTGGACGTCTACATCGGAAATTGCTTGGTAAAAGAAGATTACTTCCTCATGTTGCTTAAGTAGCCATACGAGCGGGAAAAAGTGCCCTTTACCAAATATAGTTACAGTGCGTTCATTGCCATACGGATCTACATCGTAAACTTTTACGAGTCCGCTTCGTATCTCTAAGACCTCGTTTAGACGTTCGTTAGTTGCTAGAATAAGTTGGCCTTTAGCAAAGTGGCGGGGTTTTCCTTGACTCTTGAAGAATTCGGACAATGTGGTCTTATCAGTCATGATGCCATTATATAAAAGAATCAAGAATGGAAACGTGACTGCGAGCACACTTTATGTATGGTTTTTCGCACTAACTTTTTAATAGTTCAAATTGGTTTTCAAACAGTTCTTCTAGGAAATGCAGGAGGTTACTCTCATTGTTATCTAAGCCCGAGAGTTTCTGTTTAGAAAATGCCTTTGAGTAGTATTTATCGAAGTCCTTTGTTCCATATATTTCAAGCAAGTGGGGATGTATGTACGAACTACGAGCAACAGCACGAGTATTGCCAAGAACAGCTGCCGCCTGGTCAACTGCTTCAGTCACGACTTTATCGGCCTTTTTATCTTTTTCTGAGTGTTCCTCATCCATCAAATGTAGAAAAGCAATAAGTGTGCCGCCCCATGTTCTAAAATCTTTGGCCGAAATAGTAGTTTTAGTTTGTTCGTGCAGGTAATCGTTAATATCTTTAGACTCTACAGGCCGCCAGCTTCCATCTTTATCTTTATAACGGAACAAACGTGCGCCTTTAATTTGGCGTAATTCGTCCAGGAGTTTTGCTATTTGAGGGTACTCAAATGTTATTTGCTGCTGCTTGCCAGACTTGCCTTTAAAGGCCAGGGTCACAACCGGGCCAACAATAACAATATTTCTATCCGTCAGGGTGGTAAGACCAACGGACTCATTTTCGTGGAAGTATGTGTCGTTGCCAATGCGAATGTAGCAGTTGTCTAGTATCCACAGCATAGCTGCCATAACTTTGTCTTTAGTAAAGCCACGCTGCTTTAAATTTTTGTCGGCACGTTTACGAATTTTTGGTAGCGCAGTTGCAAACACTATCATGCGATAAAACTTTATAAGGTCGCGCATAGTGCGCCATTTTGGATGGTATATGTACTGCTTGCGGCCCTTTTCGTCTGTGCCGGTTACTAATATGTGGCCTTTGTCGCTCGGGCAAATCCAAACGTTCGTCCAGGCCGGCGGTATAACAAGTTCTGCAATCCGTGTCTTCAAAAGCTTGTCGGTAACTACTTCATTGCCATGCTTAAATGTGAAGCCCTTACCTCGTTTGATACGGGTAATGCCATTTTCTTCGTCCTCAATGTAATTAAGGCCGACAAGTTTCGCGCACGTTTTATTATCGGTGTAAAGTTCATTTAAGCTATCGACGGTTTTTCGCATGCCACTAGCATAGCGAGCAGGCTGATACTCAGCTGTTAAATAGTTAATAAACAGATAAGAATTTGCTAGAATAGTGTAGCCCAAACGAGCTAGAAGTGTACGCTTGGACGCCGGGGGTTAGCGCAGCTTGGTAGCGCGCAGCGTTCGGGACGCTGAGGTCGCTGGTTCAAATCCAGTACCCCCGACCAAACAAAATGCCCGAGATAAGTCTCGGGCATTTTCAATCCACTCTATCTTGAGTCTATGTATCTACTCTTCTTCTTCGTCGCTACCCTCTTCTAGCTTGTGTTCTTTTATGGTTTCATCGAGCCGCTCTTCGGCATCATCTAGGTAATTACCCATACCATACCTCCATACATTATGTAGTGTACCTATAGTAGGCTAAAGTATTTGAAAGAGCAGTTATATTTCTAACGATAACTGCACGGCGTACAATAATGCTAATGGCTATATTTACTACGTTACTTGTTGTGGCTGTCATATTAGTTGGCAGTGAATGGTGGTGGCGCAGGCACATGGCACATAGTGAATTGAGCCGCAAGTTTGTGCACATAACAGTAGGCTCTTTTGTAGCCTTTTGGCCGTATTACTTGAGTTGGGACACTATTCGTTTTATGAGCCTAGCTTTTCTAATGGGCGTGGCAATGTCTAGGTACCTTGGTGTTTTTAAGGCTATACATAGTGTTGTTCGTCCCACATGGGGAGAAGTGTACTTTGCAGTGGCCGTAGGACTCGTGACATTCATGACTAATAAACCGGCCATTTATGCAGCGGCTTTGCTGCAAATGGCTTTAGCGGACGGGTTAGCGGCTGTAGTGGGAGTCCGCTACGGCAAAGGTAATACCTATAAAATTTTTGGGGCGCAAAAAAGCTTAGTTGGTTCAAGTACTTTTCTAATAATGAGCTACACTATTTTGCTATCGTTCAGCACTTTTAGCACGCCAGTGACAATTCCAACATGCTTAGGTATAGCATTAATCGCAACATTTGCAGAGAACCTCGGTGCACGTGGATTCGACAACCTAGCAGTACCACTACTCGTCGCCGGTTTGTTGCGGATAGCCGCCTAGTTATACTTCGTAACTTTTGCCTAAGTGTGCTCGTAAGGCATTGAATATTACTATTACATCAACAATCTCTTGGAGTATTGCGCCTAAAAGCGGTGAAAACTTACCAGTTGCAAATGCCACCATGAGCCCAAGACTTATTAGAATGCCAATAATAATACTTTGCCGGGCAATTTTAAACGTGCGTCTGGCTATTGCAAGAACTGTAGCAACCTTGCCAATAGTATCGAGCATCACTACTATGTCTGCTGATTCACTGGCAGCAGTTGATCCACGGGCGCCTAGGGCGATACCTACGTCGGCCGCCATAAGTACTGGCGCGTCATTAACACCGTCGCCTACAAAAACCACTGGTCGTTCCTTTACTTGCTCTATAGTATGTAATTTTTCGCCAGGCAAAGCCTCGGCGTAGATCTCGTTAATGCCAAGTTCGTTGGCAACATGCTTTGCCGTAGCAACATTGTCGCCTGTGACCATAAGGCTTCGTTTGATACCCAGGCGTCTTATAAGCTCAAGCGTACGTTTACTCTCCGGTCGGATTTCGTCCTTAAAAGTAATGACGCCTGCTAGTTTGCCGTCGACAGCAACATAAGCTGCGGTTTGCTTAACACTAGCTGCTTTGAATGCTGGCGGTAATGTTACATTATTTCGCTCCATGAGCCCGAATCTACCTACTAGTACATCCTGATTCTTAACTCGTGCTTCCAGCCCGTGGCCTGCTACTTCTTTTACGTGCTTAGCTTTTATAAAGCGAGCTTTCTTTTTTGTGGCCTCCTCTACGATTGCGTCAGCTAGTACGTGATTGGAGCCCTGCTCGAGACTAGCAGCATGAGCAAGTACGTCATTCTTTGTATGCGAACCATAGGTTGTAACACTATCTACCTGCGGTTTGCCGAGTGTTAACGTGCCGGTTTTATCAAAGCCAATTGTTTCAGCTTCAGCTAGCTTTTCTAGCGCTGAGCCCGTTTTTATGATTATGCCATATTTACTGGCGCGGCTCATACCGCTTATGAGTGCAATTGGGGCTGCGAGCAACAGAGGACAGGGGGTGGCGACGATTATAACTTCTAAAAACCGAATGGCCTCCCCGCTTATGACCCATACGGCAATGGCAATAAGGTATGCGGCTAGGGTGAAAGGTATGCTGTAGCGGTCAGCCAAACGCACAAAGGGTGCCTGGGTGGCAGCTGAGCTTTGAACAAGTTTTATTATTTGCTGGTATTGGCTGTCGGCGGCAGAGTGAAGTGTTTTGGCGGTAATTTCACCTTCTACATTAATAGCACCGCTCAGTATTTGGTCCCCCACCTGTTTGAATTGAGGCAATCCTTCCCCTGTTAGAGACGATTCATCAAAGTTTGAGCCGCCTTCAAGTATAACTGCATCTGCCGGTACGACTTCGCCAGGGCGGACGATAATTTTTTCGCCCATGTGCACATCGCTCGCTTTGATATCAACTAGCTTACGATTACGAACTGCATGCGCCATTTGCGGTGCGCGCTTAAGTAAGGCGTCGAGTTCACGTCGCGCGCGGTGTTCCGCAAAATCCTCTAAACTTTGTCCGCCCGTCAGCATTATTGCCACAACTATGGCTGCCCAGTGCTGATGCAAAAGTACGGCAGTTACAATAGCTGTAATGGCAAGTATATCTATGCCATACCGACCGCTGCGCACATCCTGCCACATATCTATGAATAGTGGGACGGTTTCGAGTAATGCGACAGTACCAATAACCCAATTTGCAGCATGTGGGTGGTGAGTGAACTGCAGTATGAGCCCAACGATAACCGCTGCAAGCGCTAGACTAAAAAGTTTGTAACGACGCAAAAAACCGACTATACGCTTCACTGTTCCCCCTGTTTTTATAGCTCATATAAGTATAGCAATTTATAATGTCGAGCATGAATGTTTACGCGAATCGCATGGCAGTGCAGGCGACAGTGCATTGTCTTATTGGTTGCGGGATTGGTGAAATACTGGGTACGGTGGTGGGCTCGGGATTTAACTGGAGTAACTGGGCAACAGAAGCATTGACTATACCGCTGGCATTCCTTTTTGGCTATGGCTTGACTCTTCGTTCATTAATAGGGCATATGGGTTTCAGAGCAAGCGTGCCGATAGCCTTTGCCTCGGACACGTTGTCGATAACGTCTATGGAAATCATAGACACTTTTATTATTCTGCTTATACCGGGTGCGCTGGCGGCTGGACCAAGTACTATACTTTTTTGGGCCAGCTTGCTTACAGCATTAGCGGTTGCGTTTGTAGCTACTGTGCCAGTGAATCGCTATTTAATTGCTCGCGGCAAAGGTCATGCGGTAATGCACCACCACCATTAATCGGCAAGTTCCTCTAACCCCTTTATAATGGCGGCTTCTTTGAGGGAGACGTTTTTTTCTTCCATGGTCTTTAGAATGTTTTTAGTAGCTTTTTGCAGATAGTTGGCGAGACGAGCATTGACATCATCTAGTTCCCAGTGCTCCTTTGTCTTGTTTTGCTCCCATTCCAAGTAGCTTACAATTACTCCGCCGGCGTTAGCTAATATGTCGGGAATTACGACCTTATTGGCTTTTTCGAGGACAGGAAGAGCACTGTCGCTGACTGGCCCATTGCCCATTTCGACAATGTACTTGGCTTTTACTGAATCTACATTATGGCTATCGACAGCATCTCCCAGTGCTGCGAGTACTAGTACGTCGACATCTAAACCAATAAGCTCATCGCCGCTTAAAACCTGCACGCCAGAGTCTTTATATTCTGAAAAACTTTTGCGCTCTGCTTTATATTTCGCTAACTCATTGGCATCAAGCCCACTTGGACTATAGAGCGTGGCTGCAGAATCACTGGCAGCTACTAATTTCCACTGTGGGTGGTCCTTGGCTGCAACAGTCGCGAAGAAGGAGCCAACATTACCGTAGCCTTGGACTGCATATGTAAGTTCATCCTTTTCGCCAAAGTGCTTGAGTATTTCGGCGAGCACAATAACTCCGCCTCGGCCAGTAGCGCTATCGCGGCCTTTACTGCCACCATGTTCTAGGCTTTTGCCGGTAAAACTTGCACCAGTAGAGTCTCCTGTAATCTTTTCGTACTCGTCGACCATCCAGTCAATTATGCTCGGGTCAGTATTAACATCTGGTGCGGGCACATCTTTGTCTGGACCGATATGTGGGTGCAAGTGCTGTACGTATTTGCGACTAAGTTCTTCCAACTGCTCTCGACTAAGGTCGCGTGGGTTGACGCTCACACCGCCCTTACCGCCACCAAGTGGTAATCCAACTATCGCTGTTTTAAAGCTCATGAGTGTTGCAAGGGCACGTACCTCATCTATGTTAACTTCTGGGTGGAAACGTATGCCGCCTTTGTAGGGACCGCGCTTATTGCTGTGCTGTACACGATAGGCTTTGTAGCTTTGGCCGCTGCTCAGCTCAATGTCAAAGACATGCTCAGCATCGGTCTTGATTACCGTGTCTATGGCGGCGTCATCGAGGCCAAGCTTCTTACCGGCCCGTCTTATAATTGCGTGGGTAGTTTCAAGCATATTTCTCCTTTCTCGTTATGTAAGTCGCTTTAAACCGTGGGTAATATTTCGCAGCAGTTGATGCCACAACTGCAGTTAAGTATAACAACCATACCCTGCGTAAGAGCGGTGTGTGGAGGTCGCTACCTATAAACCAAGAGTGAGTCCATACGAGTGCAAACACTGCGTAATTCAAACGATGGAATTTGCGCCACCACGGCAGATTACGTCCTATCCAGGCTAGGTGAGCAGTAAGCACAGTGAATATCATGATTGTTAGCCCGGTATATGCAGGGACAAGCCACCAGCGAAGAGGGGGGGCCACAAACCTATAGTGCAAGTAGGTGCTTAGTCCGTAGCCTATAAGAATAAATGAAGGATGAACAAGAGCAAACAATAACGCAAAAGAGCCTTCAAAACGGTGAAACTGAATAATGCGTGGCCAAAGGCGCCTTAACCACCGTAGATTGGTGGCGATGAGTACTTGCCACGCAACAAAGGTAAATGCATACAGACCAAGCAGAGGAAATAGTAACTGCAAGCTGGTTTTATAGTTTTGGCTTTGCAGAAAAGCTGTGCCACCTCGGTCGTGGAAAAACGCATATGCTGGTAAGCAGAGCGCTGCCACATACAATAGCGCCAAACCATACTTTAGTAATTTCTTACTGGACATGGATCTTACCCGTAAACCCCGGGTTAAGATGGTCGTGGTAGCCCCAGGTGCCCTTGGTTGTGAGCACTGCAGTCTTGCTAATACCCGCCTCTACAGTGCCAATATTAAGCTCACTGTCGTCAGTATGCGTAGGGTGGGGGTCGGAGTCTACATCAATAATCTGGCTCGAGCTATTCGTAAAGCGCACTGCTTGGCCAGACTGTATAGTTACTTCGGCTGGGCTAAAGCCACTATCTGTGAATGTAATAGTGGCTGCCACGGGTGCAGAGTTATTCGAACTATTTGAGGAAGCCGATGTAGACGGGCTGGTATTGCTGCTAGGAATTGCTGCATCACTACCCTTACTGTGATGTATGGCAGCAAATGCACCTCCGCCCAGTACAGCGGCAATGATGACTACTACTATTACTTTAACGGTGGTGCTCATAGCCCTCCTTAAGCTGCTTTATACTGCTTGTCCTCGTCCTTTACTTTCTTCCAGGTTTCGACAATGTTCCGTATGGCTTCGTCAGTGGTTATACCTTTTGCTGCCTCGCTTTCGACAGAGCTTTTTATATCATTTACAACTAAATTTTTACCTGGTTCACCCATGTCGTCGTAAGGCAAACCACAACCACACTGTAAGCACATATGTCCTCCTATACTTTGTATACTATTAATAATTCCTTAACAGCTGTTTGTTGTCAATCGGAAGTCATACCTTTGACAGAATCTATGTAAAACAGCAATAAGCTAGTGGTATACTGCAGATATGCTGAAGAGACTTACTGGTAGCGGTATATTAAGCCTGGTCGTGGCTTTACTATTGAGTGCGCCTGTCTTCGCGACTAAGTCCGTTTCTAGCGCTAATATTACACCCCTGGGCAATGATGTTTCGTACCCTCAATGTGGTAAAACTCTGCCAACTACCCAGACATTTGGTGTCGTGGGGGTGAATGGCGGCCTGGCTACAACTACTAACGATTGCTTAGGCGCACAGCTGCAGTGGGCGTGGCGTAGTAGCGGAACCCAACATCAGCCAAAAGCTGGCTTGTATGTTAATACTGCAAACCCGGGTGGCCTGGGAACGGCTTCTTGGCCTAAAAACAATGTCGACCCGGTAGGCGCTACCACTCAGAATCCTTATGGCGACTGTGACGGTAGTGATTCCTTAAGCTGTGCTTGGCAGTATGGCTGGAATCGAGCGGTTGAGGATGTTCAGTCCCGTTTTGTGCCTGCTGCTCAAAGTGCAGCCATTGACGCTACGCCGGCTACATACCGCTGGTGGCTTGATGTTGAAACGAGCAACACCTGGAAAACTAGCGGCAACTTGGCTAAGCAAAGTAACACGGCCGACCTTGAGGGCATGACTGCATACTTTGAATCGCAAGGTGCCACCGTAGGCTTGTATTCGACGGCTAGCCAATGGGGAAGTATTGTCGGCACGATTACAAGTGGCAGTAATCTGAATGGGCTTATAAACTGGCGACCGGGTGGCGCTAACCTGAACACTGCTAAGCAAGCATGTACTGCCGCTCCGCTTACACCGGGTGGCCAAGTGCTCTTAACGCAATATATTGCTAACAGGCTTGACTACGACTACTCTTGCGTAAACTAAACCAACTCGTGCGAACTGGTTTAGTAAGTGGAGGAAAGTTAGATTAGTTAGTTTGCGTAGTGCCGGTAGACGAAGCTGAATCGTCGGTATCACTGTCATCATCCATGTGTTTCATGCCCATACCGCGGTGCGCTGGCATTACTAAATTGAATGGAACATTGTTGTCCTGGGCCCACTGCTTAACTTGCTGCATTTCAGTTTGCATGGCATTTTTACGGTCGGCTGCTGTTTTGCCGCTTAATGATTCCATAAAGCTTTGTACTTCTTTGTGCTTTGCTAGTATAAGGTCCTTCTGGGCAGAAGTAATCTTGCCATCAGTTACGGCCTGGCTTAGACGGTCTTCATACTTCTGTTCCATCTGTGCTTGATGTTCATCACGGTTTTGGTCTATAACTTTCTGCACATCGGCTTGGTTCAAATGAAAAGCACTGGCAATTTTGGCGGCCAGGCTGTTGCTGCCGGTACTGGTATTTGTTGTATCGGCAAAAGCCAGTACGGACGATGCGCCCACTGCAGCGACTGCACCACCGATTGCTAAAGGTAATTTATACTTCATGTATCCTCCTTTGCCTTAATGGCAATGGTGATACTACGCTGCAAGTCCAAGAATTACCTGAAGCCTGAAATAAAAACAGCCAGCTCGGGCTGACTAATTTTACTTGGGGCGAAAGACGGGGCTCGAACCCGCGACATTCGGGACCACAACCCGACGCTCTACCAGCTGAGCTACTTCCGCCGTAACCGGCATATTATATCTGTTAAGCGCCCTTTTTTCAATGGCGCCCCGGGCAGGATTCGAACCTGCGACCTTAGGCTTAGAAGTCCTCTGCTCTATCCAACTGAGCTACCAGGGCTGGTGCGGGTGCGGAGAATCGAACTCCGATCTCAAGTTTGGAAAACTTGCATACTAACCGCTGTACTACACCCGCGTAGAACAGGGGTGATTATAGCATGCAATGGCTTTGTTAACTAGAGATGCATGAAAAGAGCGCCCATAGGCGCTCTTACATTTTGTTGGTTTCGGTTTTAGATGCTTTGCTTGCGGCGGTTAGCTACCGTCAGACCAGCAACACTGCCGAGTATAGTCATACCCACAAGTATGCTTACCAAGACAGGAGTACCAGTGTTGACTAACGTGCTGGCGCCGAGTACTTGACCGGTTGTGCTAGCACCCAGAACTTCACCACCTTGGCCACCTATCAGTTGATGGTTACCGAAGTCGATGTTGTGCCAATCTAGGGTACCATCGGCATTGACGGTGAGGTCATAGCAGCCTTGGTCACTTCCGCCGAAGGTTTGTGTCCAGCCGGTTTGCTGTACTTCGCATACGCGATAGTCGCCTTCGTCCAGATTGGCAAAGCTGTAGCTGCCATTGCTACCGGTGACGGTAGAAGCCTCTCCGTTGTCCAGTAAGCCATTACCGTTGGTGTCGAGGAATATCGTCCAGCCACTCAGGCCTTGTTCACCTTGGTCTTTTTGGCCATTACCGTTAGCATCGTTGAACTTCATGCCAGATATGCTGCCGACACTGCTGCCTAAGACGCCTCCAGAAGTAGGCTTACAGTCATTGTTCCAAATAGCTTGACCCTCGGTCGTCCAGTTTAGTCCATTGTGGACGCCAGGGATGGGTGGAATTATATCGCCCCAGCTGTCGCCTTGTTGCATCGAGCTGTCGAAAACTGGGCCAGTGTGTTCTAGGAAGTGATCGCCATTGCCGTTGTCATTACCGGCATTGCCATCGGCGGCATCCAAATCGACTGTAGGCATTACATATGGGTTCACTACAGCCGCTGTCCTGTGACAAATAGTTATCTTACAAGTATTGCCCTGCTGCGAAAGCCCTGTGCCTGTTGGACAAGTAGTGGTATCGCTGTCGTTATTACCATTATTTCCATTGTTGTCATTGTTCTGGTCATTGTTTTCATCGTTGTTGTCATTGTTCTGGTCATTGTTTTCAT
>Ga0207660_10001718_pt1 | contig 14679 bp, 12 predicted proteins | sample KBSC73BmetaG_FD_184335 | JGI IMG/M metagenome (GOLD analysis project Ga0207660, IMG submission 184335) | Corn rhizosphere microbial communities from Kellogg Biological Station, Michigan, USA - KBS C7-3B metaG (SPAdes) (version 2) | ecosystem: Host-associated > Plants > Roots > Rhizosphere ... | reverse complement strand
CGGTCTTTCAAATACGGCAGCAGCCACGGGGCCATCGATCTGTAATACTCGATCAAGTCGCCCTTCGTGTATTTCTCGTCGGGCCAGAAGATCTTGTCGAGGTTGGAGAACTTCACTTCTCTGGGGAGAGGGGAGATGGGAGATGTACGTTCCGGTGGCACCGTAGCGTCCTTCTCCCTTCTCCCATCTCCCTGTTGTCCAGGCATGACGACATCTTCGGGTTTCTTGTCATCCCGAAACCGCAAGAAGACCGACTGCCGCAGCAATCCGTCCTTCGTCATCTCCTTATACCGCACATCGCACACGAGCTTCGGCTCTACCCACGTGTGGTCCGCACCCTTCGGCAGCTGACCGCCGGCCGGTGGCACGCACGGCGCTGTCTTGCGCACCAGGGCCTGAAGCTGCGCGCTCACTTCGTCGAGCTGGGCGCCCGTGAATCCCGATCCCGCGCGCCCGCAGTAGATCAACTTGTCGCCGTCATACGCGCCGACGTGGAGCGATCCGAATCCGGAGCGCCCGCCTTTCCCCTTTGTGAAGCCGACGACGACGAAGTCATCGATGCGGTCGGCGCGAATTTTCAGCCAGTCGCCTGAGCGCCCGTTTCGATACGGACTGTCCGCCTTCTTGGCCATGATCCCTTCGAGGCCGAGCTTCACCACTTGCTCGTACAGCGCCTCGCCATTTTTCTCGAAGTGCTCCGAGTAGCGCAGCGGTCCGGTCTCGGGCAAGACCTTCCGCAGAATCTCCTTGCGCGCGACGAGTGGAAGCTTCCGCAGGTCGTAGCCGCCGAACGCGAGCAGATCGAACACGTACAGTGTCGCCGGCGCTTCGATCGCGGCGCGACGCGCCTCACGCGCGCCGAGCTTGGCGCGCGCCTGCAGCATGTTGAAGTTGGGATGGCCCGCTTCATTCGTGACCACGAGCTCGCCGTCGAGAATGACGCCCTCGAACGGCATCGCCTTGACCGCGCGCGCGATTTCCGGGAATGACTCGGTGTAGTCGAGTCCCTTGCGCGAATACAGCATCGGCTCGCCTTCCTGGCACGCCGCGCGCATGCGGTACCCGTCGAGCTTTACCTCGAACACCCAGCCGTCGCGGCTGAACGGTTCCTCGCGTGTTTCCGCCAGCATGAGCTCGGTGTCTTCCACACGCAGCGCGCGTTTGGCGGCGCCCAGCTTTGCGAGCTGCTTCTTGATCGGCTCGGCGCGCTGCTTGGCGCCGCGCAGCTCGTCATTGGTGAGTCCCGACAGCACCGACTCGTTCGAGTACGGCTCGGTCGTGACGTACTCGTCGCGCTCCTTGATCAGGAGCCATTCCTTCTGGGTTTTCTTGAGTTTGATCAGCGTCCAGCGGCCGTGGAGCTTGTACCCCTTGAGATTGAACAGCAGCTTGCCCTTTTCGACGCCCTCGTGCGGTTCTTCGAGCGGCTCCCAGGTCCCGCGGTCCCACACGACGACCGTGCCGGCGCCGTAATTCCCTTCCGGAATGACGCCCTCGAAATCGCCGTACTCGAGCGGGTGATCTTCGACCTTTACCGCGAGGCGCTTGTCCGCGGGATTGGCGGAGGGTCCCTTTGGAACGGCCCACGACTTGAGGACACCGTCCATCTCGAGCCGCAGGTCCCAATGCAGCCGAGTGGCGTCGTGCATGTGAACAATGAGTAAACCGCCCTGCCGCGGGCCCGCCTTCGGGACTAAGCCGCCGGGCTCGGGAGTCTGATCGAACGCCCGCTTGGCGCGGTAGGTACCGAGCGCGTCAGTGCTCTCCTGTTCGGGCTGGGACTTCCGACGGGTAGGCATCGCGCCGTATCATACCCCTATATGGCTGCCCATTCCATCGGTTCCGCCACGGTCTCGTTCGGCCTCGTGTCCGTGCCCGTGCAGATGTACGCTGCCGGCGAGTCGAAGGCCGCGATCTCGTTCAACATGCTGCACAAGACAGACGGTGCCCGTCTGAAACAGCAGTACATCTGCTCCAAAGACGGCGAAAAAGTCGAACGCAGCGACATGATCAAGGGCTACGAATTCTCGAAGGGGCAGTACGTGACCTTCACGCCCGACGAATTGAAAGCCCTCGAGGAGCGCGGCACCGGCGCGATCGAGATCAAGGAATTCCTTCCCGCCCAGCAGGTCGATCGGATCTGGCTCGAGCGTACGTACTACCTCGGCGCGGACAAGGGCGGTGAGCGCGCCTACAAGCTGCTCGCCGAAGCGCTCGAAGAATCGAAGCGCGTGGCGATCGGCCAGTACGCGGCACGCGGCAAACAGTACCTGATCATGATTCGCCCGCTCGAAGGCCGCCTCGTGATGGAGCAGCTGCGCTACGCGGATGAGATCCGCGACATCGCGGAAATTCCGGTGCCGAAAACCGACGTGAAGGACGCGGAGCTGCAGCTCGCCATTAAAGTCATCGATCAGGGCGCCACGGAAGAGTTCGAGCCGAAGAAATACAAAGACAACGTGCGCGAGCGCATGCAGGAACAGATCGAGCGGAAGGTCGAGGGCAAGCAGATCACCGAGGAGCCGGAAGAGGCGCCGAAGACCAAGGTCCTCGACTTGATGCAGGCGCTGAAGCAAAGCCTCTCGACGCAGGCCGAGGAGAAGCCCGCCAAGCGTAAAAAAGTCGCGGGGAAGCGCTAAAGCATTATCTTGGGGCGACCCTCACCCCGAGGTTGCCGCCGTGGAAGACTCGTTCTCGACAAGCGGGCCTGGTGCGACATTTTGGCTGGTCTGGTGCGCGGTCGTCGTCTTCTACATCGCAGCGATGTGGAAGATCTACACGAAGGCCGGCCAACCCGGTTGGGCCGCGATCATTCCGATCTACAACCTGGTGGTGCTGCACCAGATGGTCGGGAAGCCGATCTGGTGGGTGATCCTCTACTTTATTCCGGTCGTCAATATCGTGATCGGGATCATCGTCACCCATGCGCTGTCGCTGAGCTTCGGCAAGGGCACCGGTTTCACCCTCGGTCTCATCTTCCTGGGGTTCATTTTCTATCCGGTTCTGGCGTGGTCGGATGCGCAGTATCTGGGACCAACTGCAGGAACTCCCGTGCCAGTCTAGGCCCCATTCCTTTCTCTTCGTGTTTGAAGAAGATGAATGCATCGGTCCAGGCGCTCCCCAGCGCCTGGACTTTTGTCATCCAGTCGCGTAGCCCCGCCTCGTCATAGCCTTCATCTCGTAGCCGGACATACCCGAAGTTCGCGGTGGCCACGAGCGGCGTGGTGCCTGCGGCGGTGTCGGCGATGCACAGCGCGGTGTTCGTGCTGCGCAAAAGATCATAGACGTCGTCTGACCACCAGGATGCGTGACGGAACTCACACGCGGCGCGGACATCCGTCGGGAACTGGGTGAGTAGATCACCGAGTCTCGACAGGTCTTTCTTGTAGTTTGGGGGTAACTGAAATAATACCGCGCCCAGCTTGGCATTAAGCTTGCGAATCAACTCGAGAAAGATCCGGAGCGGTTCGTCGATGTTCCGCAGGCGCGCGATGTGCGTAATTCGTTGGGGCGCTTTCAGAACAAACGTGAACGACTCCGGCGTCGCCGCGTTCCAACCCGCGATCGTTTTGGCGTTGGGCATGCGGTAAAACGTGTAATTGATCTCGACCGTGCCCAATTGTTGGGCGTAGTACTCGAGCCATTTTTTGCTGGCGAGCTTGGGCGGATAGAAGCTGCCCCGCCACTCAGGGAAGTTGTAGCCGGACGTACCGACGAGAAGCCGCGGCATGAGCCGCAAAGGTAGTGTCACCGTTTCAGATGGGGGAGTCGTCCATGAAGATGTTCAAGTACACGCTGATTGCATTCGCCTTCGGCCTCGCCGCATGCGGGACGTCCGCCGAGACGGAGCGCAAGCTCGCCGAGCTCGAGCAGGTCAACATACAGAAGGATAGCCTGATGCAGGAAGTCGCCATCAGCTCTCGGCTGATCAGCGACATCAACGTCGAGCTCGAAAAAGTCAAAGTGCGCAATAACCGGCTGCAGGTCTCGAGCGAGAGCCCGATGACGGCGTCGACCGACACACTCATGGCCCGGCTGAAATACGTGGTCGCGCGCGTGTCCGAGGTCGAAGGCGCGCTGAGCGCGAGCCGCCAGCGCGTCAAGAATCTGACCAACCTGTCGGACAGCCTGCGCACCGCGTTCGATTCGACGGTCAGCAACCTCCAGGCCGTGATCGCGACCCAGAAGAACACGATCGACTTCCTCACCGATCGCGTGAATACGCTGACCCAGGAGAACGTGGCGCTGCGCGACAGCCTTGCCACGGGCTACTACATCGTGGGAACGCGTGACGAGCTCAAAAAGAAGGGCATTCTCACCGAACAGGGCGGCGGCCGCGTGCTCTTCGTCCTGTGGCGGACCGGCAAGACGCTCCAGCCGGCGCGCAATCTCGATCCGCGCGAATTCCAGGCCATCGACACACGCGTCGTGACCCAGATTCCGCTGCCCAGCGCGTCGGGTGAGTACCGCGTCGCGTCGCTCCAGGACCTGTCGTATGTCGCCGAGCAGCGCGAGCACAACAAGTACGTCGCGACGCCGGTGCTGACGATCACGTCGCCGGCCGATTTCTGGAGGACCTCGAAGTTCCTGATCATCATTCAGGAGAGCGGGACGAGACCGGTCGCTGCGAGCGCTCCGCAAGTGACTTCGGAGTCGCAAGTCACAACTCGCTAGAGAAGACGCCAAGACGCCAAGTTGCGAAGTGGCTTCAAGCTTGAAGTTCCCAGCTTGAAGCCACTTTGCCGTCTGTGCAACTTTGTAACTATGGAAAGACGCTGCTGGCCCACGGGCGATGATCCGCAGATGCTCGCCTATCATGACACCGAGTGGGGCGTCCCCGTCCACAACGACAAGCAGCTATTCGGAAAGCTGGTATTGGACGGCTTTCAGGCCGGGCTGTCCTGGGCGATCATCCTGCGCAAGCGCGACGGCTTTCTGAAAGCCTTCGACGGCTTCGATCCCGACAAGATGGCCCGCTACGACGCGAAGCGGATCGCAAAAATTCTTCGGGACCCCGGCATCGTGCGCAACAAACTGAAGGTGAAATCGGCCGTGCTCAACGCCCGCGCCTTCCTGAAGCTGAAAGACGCGGGCGAGTCGTTCGATCAATTCCTGTGGCAGTTCGTGGGCGGCGCCACCAAGGTCAACACCTGGAAAACACTCAAGCGCCTGCCCGCCGAGACCAGGGAATCGATCGCGATGAGCAAGGCGCTTATCGAGCGAGGCTTTCGATTTGTGGGACCGACGATCGTCTATGCGTTCATGCAGGCCGTCGGGATGGTCAACGACCATCTGGTGACGTGTTACAGATACGGTGAGCTGAATTCGGGAAACGGGAAACGAAAAACGGGACACGTGCGGTAGTTCACGTATCCCGTTTCCCGTGATTCTGCGTTTCCCGATTACTTCGCGCGTTCCAAGTACTGCCCGGATCTCGGATCCACCCTCACCGTTTCCCCCGCTGAGATAAACTCCGGCACCTGAACGGTCACGCCGTTCGACAGCTTGGCCGGCTTGGTGCTCGCGGTTTTCGTCGCGGTCCTCATCACCGGTGACGTCTCGACCACCTTCAGTTCGATCACCGACGGCAGCTCGATGGCGATCGGCCGGCCTTCGAGCCATTCGACCTGCACCACCATCTCCGGCTGCAGCCACGGCGTGTCCTCGCCCACGGCGCGCTCATCCAGGGTGAACTGCTCGTAGGTCTCCTGATCCATCACATGCACGCCACCCTGATCCTGGTAGAGCACCTGCATCTCTTTGGTGTCGAGCCGGGCTTCCTGGAGAAAATCGGTCGCCGCGAGCCGCTGATCGAACGTGTTGCCCGAAACGAGGCTCCGAAACCGTACCTGCACGAACGCCCGCAAGTTGCCGGGAGTACGATGCGTGAAGTCCATGACGCGGCATGGCTGGCCGTCGATCATGAGAACGTGACCTTTGCGAATGTCTGTGGCTTTCATGGGAGCGGGAACTTAAACCCGCAGCCTTAGCACTCCAAGGCCCCGACTGCTAACAAGCACTACTGTGTCCAATTGCAGCATTGTGCGGCATGAATCGTACGGTATCGTGTGGGGGATCACAGCTTAAGGCATTGAAAGCCAGCTAGATAGGTGACCGGCACCAAGCTTGCCTTCGAGTCGGATAGGAGGGAAGCATGATAAGGCCCATCATCCACCGCCAGCTGACGCGCGGCGACCTCGCCTGCCTTGTCGACGAGATCGCGCGCATGGATGTCACCGAAGGGCGTGAAGCCGACCAGGCGCTGCAAGCCGGCGCGGTCGACACCGTCCTCGATTCCCCGGCCGCGCTCGAAGCAGTCCTCGGCCGCGGGGGCGCCCCGGCGCCGCTTCCCCTCACGTTGCTCTGGTACATCCCGATTCGCGCGCAGCTCCGGAATCGCGGCGTGACGGACATTCTGCTCGCCGACTACGCCGCCACACTGCCCGTCGTGTTCGCGACATCGCACTCGCCGACGGCGATCGCGCAACACGACGCCGGCATGGCCGAGTGGTGGCGCTTCGTCGCCGCGCTCCCGCAGGGGACAGTCGCGCAAGCGGAAGCCGCAGCCGACGCCGCCGCGCTCGCGTTGTGGTGGGCGGGCTGCTTCCCGGAGTTCGTGGAGCGTGGCGGCGCGAGTCAGGGGACCGTACGTGCCTATGTCACATTCGCCGGGCGCATGCTCGCGCTCGCGGCCGATCTGCTCGAAGCCAAAGCTCCCGAAGAAGCGTCACTGTTTGCGCGCGCCGCCGAAGCGCGCATCGCGCTGCACGCCGCGCTGATCGAGGCTCGGGTTGATTACATCGGGGAGGATACACACAGCAGTGAGAGCCGCCTCAATCGCTTCTTGAAGCGGCTCTCCGAGAACAACTAGAACTCTTTCAGCTGCTGCACGCGCTGCAGATTCGTCACGGCCTTTCCGTACGTTCCCTCGATGGCGACCGCGGCGCGATACTCTTCTTCCGCCGCGCGATACTGGCCGGTCCGCTCCAGCGCCATTCCGAGATTGTTGTGGAATACGGCGACCTTGTCATTGATGCCCACTGCGACCCGCAGCGGCTCGATCGCTTCCTGGAACCGCTCGAGCCGGATATAGAGCGCGCCGAGGTTGTTCAAAGCCCAGACATCCGTGCTGTCGAGCTGGATCGCGCGCTGATACGACAGAATCGCGTCGTCGGTCTTGCCCAACGCTTCGAACGCGCGGCCCTGGAGGCGCACCGGTTCACTCGACGTCGAATCGAGCTGGATCGCCGTCTCGATGTGCACGAGGGCGCTGTCGGGCTGCTCGGTTTCGAGCAGGACTCGGCTCAGATTCAGATGACTCTTCACGTGCGTGGGATCGAGCGTGATCGCCTGAACGAACGCGCTCTCTGCCGTCACGCGATCGCCTGACTTCCACGCCGACAGGCCGAGCATGTAGAAGCCCCACGGGTTCGTGGGCCGACCCTCAGTGTAGCCCTTGAACAGCGCCGCGGCGTCGTCATAGCGCCGATCGCGATAGGCCGAGTCGGCCATCTCGAACGTGACGGGGCCGCTGATCACGCGAGCCGTGGTGGTTTCGTTGCTGACGTTGCTGACCGGGACACTGCTGGTGGGCGTCACGACGCGCTCGCCGGCCGCGGCCTGGTCCGGGGTCCGATCACCGCACGCGGCGAACGCGTAGCCGGCGATCGCCGTGCACACGATCCCGGCCATGAGGATGACCGGAAACTTGAGCGAGCGGCTGGTCTGATCGATCGAAAACTGGTACGACATGGGCTCCTCCTGGAGCAGGGGTTCGCCAGGAGGAAAGGCATGCCGCGCACCACATCCTAAGTGCTTGTTTTACAATGCCCTATTGGTCCTGCTGTGTTACGGGAGACCCGTCACTCGGCGGGCTTTGTGTCTTTGTGGACACCTAAGCGCTTCATGACCTTGAGCAGGCTCGCATGGTCGGAGAGACCAAGCTCCTTCGCGGTCTTCGTCACGTGCCAGTCGTTGCGCTCCAGGGCCTGAATGACGATTTGGCGCTCGGCCTCGAGTTTTTGCTCTTCGAACGTGCGTCGTCCGTCAGCCTGTCCCGAGCGGAGCGAGGGATGCGTCGTGCGTGGAGCTGATCTGCGCTGATCCCGAATCTCCGCAGGAACGTCGTCGATCTTCAACTCTGCGTGATCTGTGGCGATGAGCATTCGCTCGATCACGTTGCGCAGCTCGCGAATGTTGTTGCGCCGCCAGTCGTACGCCATCAACGCCTCGAGCGCGTCCGGCGCGACGGTCTTCGGCCGCATGCCGAAGCGCGCGCTCGTACCCTCGACGAGGTGCTCCACGAGCGCCGGGATATCGGACAAGCGGTCGCGCAGCGGCGGGACGCGCAACACGTGCACGTTCAGGCGGTAGAACAGATCCTCACGGAACCGCTTCTCAGCGACTTCCTGCTCGAGATCGCGATGCGTCGCCGCCACGACGCGCGTATTGACGTCGATCGTCTTCGTCGCGCCGATGCGCGTGACTTTCCGGTCTTCCAGCACGCGCAACAGCTTGGCCTGCGCATTGGCCGGCAAGTCGCCGATTTCGTCCAGGAACAGGGTGCCACCGCTCGCCGCTTCGAACGCGCCTTTGCGCGTCACGGTCGCCCCCGTGAAGGCACCGCGCTCGTGGCCGAATAGCTCGCTCTCCACCAGCTCGTGCGGCAGCGCGGCGCTGTTGATCGCGACAAACGGGGCCTTGGGGCTGGGGCCTAGGCGATGGAGTTCGCGAGCCACGAGCTCCTTACCCGTGCCGCTTTCACCAACGATGAGCACGTTACTGGGCACCGGAGCCACCCTGACGATCATCTCCTTGAGCTTCGCCAGCGCGGGGCTGGTGCCGACGAGCGGCGATTCGAGTCCGAAGCCGCGCCGCAAGAGCGTCACCTCGTTCGTCAGGCGCCGGTGCTCGACCGCGTTCTCGACTTCCTGCGCGACGCGCTCCATCGGCTCGGCTTTGTCGATGAAACTGTACGCGCCGAGGCGGATGGCCTGGATGCAGCGATCGTAGTCCCCCGTCCCGGTGTACACGATGACCGGCACGCGCAGCCCCAGCCGCTCGACCGAGCGCAGCACCTCGAAGCCGTCCATCCCCGGCATCTCGAGATCCAGGATCACGCAATCGATCGAGTCCCGTGTGAGACTCTCGAGCGCCGAGCGGCCGCTCTTCGCGATGAGCGTCTCGTAGCCGCGCAAACGCTTGAGGTCGTACGCGTACTGCTCGGCCATGGTAGGAACGTCGTCGACAATCAGGACGAGCGTCATTGTGCCGGGAGTTCTACGATGAATTTCGACCCCTGGCCAGGCTCGGTTTCGACCTTGAGGGAGCCATTGGAGTCCAGAATGAGCCGGCGCACGATCGACAACCCGAGCCCGGTGCCGCCGGCTTTGGTCGTGTAGAAGTCATCGAACGCCTTGTCGAGCTCGGCCTTCGTCATGCCTCGACCGGTGTCACTCACGACCAGGCGGACGAGGCCCCTGCCCTTTTCCGTCTTCACGATCACGGAGCCGTTCTTGCCGTCGAGGCTGTCGATCGCATTACTCACGAGATTCTCGATGATCCGGCGCAAGACCAGCGCATCCGCGGACACCTGCGGGAGGCCATCGGCGAGCTGCGTCTTGACGGTGCCCGATCCCGCGACGGTATCGCGCACCACCGCGTTGACATCGGTGGCTTTGCGTTCGGCCTGCGGCGACAGCTTGGCATAGTTCGCCGCGAGCGTTTCCAGATAGCTGATGCTCGACTCGACCGTCCCCTGCCGCTCGCCGAACACCAGCGGCAGCTGAGCCGGCTCGTCGCGCGCGACCTGTGTGAGATGCCGAAACACGTTCCGCAGCGGCGCCAGGCCGTTTTTCACGTCGTGATTCACCTGACGAGCGAGATCTCCGATCGCGGCGCGACGCTCCATTTCACGCATCCCCGCCTCGACGGGTGTGCTGATGCGAGTCGACAGCCAACCAGCCAGGAGCAGCGCGGCGAGAGCGGCCACGAGCACGGCCACGATGAACCACAGGTTCACATTGCGCTGGAGCGCGCTCAAGAGCTCTGACGAGCGCGTGACCTCCAGCCGCGCGCGCTCGGCCCGTCCCGGACCGTCTGCCGCGTCGATAAATGGAAGGACGATCTCGCCAACGACCAGGCGCCCAGTGTCGGCGACCGCCGTGTCGGTTGGCAGGGCGAGCTGAACGCCGAGCTCCGGGTCGCGGGTGAGGCGCGCACGAAATGCCGAATCCACGACGACGCCCCCGATCACCCGAAACGGTTTTCCCGAAATCGCGAATGAATCGGCGGTGACGAGCGCGAGGAACGGGCCCTCGGCGGCCGCGGCCCGTACCAGTGTCGCCCCATGCACCGCCGGACCGAGACGGTCGAACTCATTGCGGAAATGGCCAGACGAGATGATCCGCCCTTCATCATCCTGGAGCTGGAGGAAATCGAGCCCGGCGAGCCGCATCGCTTCACCGGCATAGTCGAGCGCGTAGTCTCGGTTTTCGCCGCGCACCACGAAGCTGCGAAACCGGTTGTCGTCCCTGAGCGCGGTTTTCATCGCGGCGAGCCGCCCGGCCACGCGATCGGTTTCACGCGCCAGATCGGCATTGATCACGTTCACCAGCGTGTGTACGCGCCGCTCGTACTCACTCGTGATCCGGCGCGACATCTCCCTGCGGATCCCAAAACCGAACACGAGCAGCGGAATCAGCACCACCACCCCGAACGCGGTGAGGAGGCGGCTGCGGAACGTCATGGGGCGAGATGAACCGTCCCGTCGTAATCGTATGCCCAGCGCGCGCTGCCTCGCCGCGCGATCGCGGTCGGACGCGTCTCGACGAGCGCTGTGATCGTGGCGGACCATTCGGGCAACAACTCGCGGGCGCTGCGGCACGGGTCCGCGGTAATGCGCGGCAGCGCGACGATGTAGCCCCAATCCTTCCCGGCCGCGACGGCGGCCTTCAGCTCGTCGCTCGAACGCGGCGTGGCGACGGCACGCGTGAGCGCGGCAAGCCGGCCCGCCAGCTCGCGCGCGGTGGGATCGGATCGCGAATAGAGAATCCGGCGCTGGCCGGAAGCGGCAGGGGGAGAGGCGCTCGCGTTACCGCCGATCCCGCAGGGCCGCAGATCGAGCCACCAGAAGCCACCTTCAGGGCTGCGCGCTTCGGCGCGTACCGCTTGTTCGAGACCATCGAACCGCGTGCCCCCCGCCTCCGCCGTGACGTACACGTAGCTGCGGTCCCACGGCAGCGCGACCACGACCCGGTCCTTGAGCGTCGCGGCATAGTCGCGCAGCGAACGATCCCGCGTCACGAGCAGATCGACACCGGCATCGAGCAGGTCGCGCGCGTCGCCGCCGGAGGCAATCCGGAACACGAGCGTATCGCCCCGCCCGTTTTGGGCGCGGATTTCCTGCGCGGTCGTGGTCGCGCTCGTGGCCCAGTAAGCGCCGGTACCGATGGGCCAGCTCGTATCGGGCGCGGGCTTCACGATCGCGAGCCCCGGATCAGAAAGGACCGGCGGCACTTCGTCGGCCTGTTTTGCGAGCGCGACGGTGACCACGCGCGTCTCGAGCGCGCCCAGCGTGTATCCGACGCCGCCGCGGCCGAACACGATGTCCTGCGCCGTCACCGGCGCGCCGTCCCAGAATTGCGCGCCCTCGCGTAACCGAAACGTCCAGCGCCGCCCGCCATCGTCCTTCACCCACTTCTCGGCCAACTCGGGAGTTGCGTTGCCGTCGCAGTCCAAGCGCACCGGCGTCTCGTACAGATGCCGGAACACGAGCCGCTCGCCGTCGTTGGTGGGGATCGGCGCATGCCGAGGCTCGACGGGATCGGTCAGCCCGATCTTGATCACCGGCGCGTGCGCGGCGGCCGCGCCGGTCGAGAGCACGCAGCGATCATTGACGACCGCGTGCGTTTCGCCGCCGGTCGTCGAGACACCCGTGCCCACGCGCGGATGCGCGCAGGCGGCCAGGGCGATCAGCGCGAGCACTGAAAACCGGTACGCTGGCATGAAGTAAGGATACACTACACTATCTCTGCATGGGATTCGCACGGACGATTCTCCTCAAAGCCTCTCGCAGCCAATGGCTCGCGCGTCAGCTGCGCGAGCGGCGCTTCTTCCAGCGCGCCGTCAAACGCTTCATGCCCGGCGAAACACTCGACGCCGCGCTCGAAGCGGCCGGGCAATTCTCCAAGATGGGCCTCGGCGCGGTTCTCACGGAGCTGGGCGAGCAGGTCACCAATCGTGCCGAGGCGGCGGCGGTCCGCGATCATTACCTCGGAGTGCTGGAAAAGATTCAACGCCGCAAGCTCCCGGCCCATATCTCGGTGAAGCTGACGCACCTGGGATTGGACGGCAGCCAGGAAGGATGCGTGCAGGACGTCCTGAAGCTCGCCGCGCGCGCCGAGCAGGCACGGTCGATTCTGTGGATCGACATGGAGGAGTCGCGTTACGTCGATGCCACGCTCGACGTGTACCGGCGCGCCAAGGCCGAATGGCCGAACGTCGGCGTCTGCCTGCAGGCGTATCTCCACCGCACCCCGAAGGACTTGGAGAGCCTGCTCTCGATTTCGCCCGCGATCCGGCTGGTCAAGGGAGCGTACAACGAGCCGGCCGAGGTCGCGCTTCCCAAGAAGAGCGACGTGGATCAGGCCTACCTGCAGCTGGCGGAGCGGCTGCTCGCCGAAGCCGGTCGCCAGCGGGCGAAGCCCGTGTTCGGGACCCACGATCTGGGGGTGATCGAGCGCATCCGGAAGATCGCCGTCGACAAGCGCGTGGACCCTTCTTCATACGAGTTTCACATGCTCTACGGCATTCGTGCCGAGGAGCAGCGCCGACTGGCCTCGATGGGCGCGGAAGTCCGCGTGCTGATCAGCTACGGCAGCGCCTGGTTTGCCTGGTACATGCGACGCCTTGCCGAACGCCCCGCGAACGTATGGTTCGTGTTGCGGAACGTCGTATAGATTAAGGTCATGGCGTCCTCGACGATTCCCCAGCGCCAACGAGAAACCCGCGACGCCGTGGTCATTCGCTTCGCCGGCGACTCCGGCGATGGGATGCAAGTGACCGGCACGCAGTTCACGCTCGAAACCGCGCTCGCCGGCAGCGACTTCTCCACCTTCCCCGATTTCCCCGCGGAAATTCGCGCGCCGACCGGCACGACATTCGGCGTCTCGGCGTTCCAGATTCATTTCGGCGGCGGCGACGTCATGACGCCGGGCGACGCCGTCGATGTGCTCGTCGCGATGAACCCGGCGGCGCTGACGGTCGAGATCGAGGACCTGAAGGTCGGCGGCACGGTCATCGTGGATACGGCGGCGTTCACCGAGCGCAACCTCAGCAAGGCCGGCTACGCCAAGAACCCGCTCGACGACGACACGCTGGCCCGCTATCAGGTGCTGAAGTTCGACATCACCAAGCTCACTGCCGACGCCGTGAAGCCGCACGGCCTGTCGTCGCGCGAAGCGCACCTGTGCCGCAACATGTGGGCGCTCGGTCTGCTGCTCTGGATGTACGGCTACGAGCGCACGGCATCGGTCGAATGGCTCAAGAAGAAGTTTGCGAAGAAGCCGCTGATTGCCGACGCGAACGTCGCGGCGCTGAACGCGGGGCACGCGTTCGGCGAGACGGCCGAGATGACGGAGCACCTCGTCGGCTACGTCGTGCCCAAGGCCGACGTCGAGCCGGGCCGCTATCGCACCGTGAGCGGCACCGAGGGACTGGCGTGGGGCCTCGTCGCCGGGCTGCGCGCCGCGGGGATCCAGAAGCTCGTGTTCGCGGGCTATCCGATTACGCCCGCCTCGGCGCTGCTGCACACCCTCGCCCATCTCCGGGCCTACGGCGTGGTCACGTTCCAGGCGGAAGATGAGATCGCGGCCGCCGGTGCCGCACTCGGCGCTTCCTATGCGGGCGCGCTGGGCGTCACCTCCAGCTCGGGTCCCGGCATCGCGCTCAAGACCGAAATGATCGGGCTCGCAATCGCGACCGAGCTGCCGTTGATCGTGATCGACTCACAGCGCGCCGGTCCATCGACCGGCATGCCGACCAAGGCCGAGCAGTCCGATCTGTTCCAGGCGGTGCTCGGCCGCAACGCCGACGCGCCGCTCGCGGTGCTCGCGCCCGCCTCGACGGCCGATTGCTTTGACATCGCGATGGAGGCAGTGCGCATTGCCACGAAGTATATGACTCCGGTCATGGTGCTGAGTGACGGCTATCTCGCGCATGCCGCGGAGCCGTGGCGGATTCCGCGCGAAGCGGACCTGCCCCGATTCCCGATTTCGTATCGGACTGATCCCGAAGGCTTCCACCCGTTCCTGCGCGATCCCAAGACGCTGGCGCGCCCCTGGGTGAAGCCCGGCACGCCGCAGCTGGAGCATCGGATCGGCGGGCTCGAGCGCGACTACGACTCCGGACACATCTCGTACGATGCCGACAATCACGCGCGCATGACCAAGGCGCGGGCCGACAAGATCGCGGGCATCGCGAACGACATTCCGTTGCAGACCGCCGCGCTCGGGAATGACAAGGGCAAGCTCGCGCTCGTCGGATGGGGATCCACGTTCGGTGCGATTCATCGCGCCGTGCAGATCGCCCGCAACGAAGGCCGGGACGTCTCGCACATTCACGTGCGGTACTTGAGTCCGTTCCCGCGGAATCTGGGCGACCTGCTGAAGCGCTACGATC
>Ga0207660_10001716_pt1 | contig 14698 bp, 14 predicted proteins | sample KBSC73BmetaG_FD_184335 | JGI IMG/M metagenome (GOLD analysis project Ga0207660, IMG submission 184335) | Corn rhizosphere microbial communities from Kellogg Biological Station, Michigan, USA - KBS C7-3B metaG (SPAdes) (version 2) | ecosystem: Host-associated > Plants > Roots > Rhizosphere ... | reverse complement strand
TTTCGCGGGAGCCCACCATAAATCCAAAGACCTTTGCCCCACCGAAATTGTTCCGAAAAATAAAACATGACGGCATCCTGTTAAATGAAGCAAGCACAAGCAGGAGTGCCTGTGCCACAACAGAGCAAAGCCAGCCACACGATTGAATCAGTGTGAATCAGTCGAATCAGTGTAATCAGCAGTGAGGTTTTTTGGTCCTGAGGTGGCTGCCGCCTCCGCCAGGATCTGGTACGCTTCATCGCGATTACGCACTACGTGGAAGTTAGGCCGCGAGACGCGCGCAAACGCTTTGTACTTGCTGGCGAGTTTGAACATCATTTCCGCAGGCGCCACCACAATGTGCAGAACCGATTCGTGGAATAAGCTGGGGTTGGAAGCCATGCCTTGATCAGAGTCATGGATGCAGCCTGGTTTGGAGTCTGAGCAAAGACAACGGCCTGCAGCAAAAAGATGAGGAATACACCAATTCTTGGGCACATGGCGTCTCCACTGCCGGCGATCGTGTAGTGATCGTGCCGAATAGATCTTGCGGAGTGATTAGACACCACAGGCTTGAAATCAGCCAATATGAAAAAACTGGCGGAGCATACTCCGCCACGTAGATGAGCAGGAATCTGGGCTCAGGCCGCGATTGAGGGTCGCGCTTCCGGCGCAGGTCTGGAAATTTCCGCTACGGTTCTGGAAACCTTCTCCGGCTTCTCATGGAGAGCCACATCGGCCTGGGATAGAATTCCAATGCAGCGCCCCTCGCCGTCAACTATCGGCACCCGTCGAATTTGATGCCGTTGCATCAGTTCCTCGCAGGCGTTAACGTTCTCTCCATCGCGGCAGGTCACTGGGTTCAGAGAGAATATGCGGTCAATCTTTGTATCTGCTGGATCGAGCCCCTGGGCTACGACCGAGCAGCAAAGGTCCCGGTCAGTGATCACACCCACCAGCTTGCGCGAGGACTGGTCCATTACGACCGGCATGGAACCAATGTCCTGGTTCCGCAGCATGGTAGCAACCTTCTGCGCGCTGTCTTCCGGGGTGCAGCACACCGGATCGGGCGTCATAATCTCGCGTACTTTCATGAATTCTCTCCTTTCCTTTTGGCGATGGTTTCGCCTGCTTCAGGCCTTCTCCTTCACGACAATTTTGTCCACCACTTTCCGCTGCCCGGTATAGGGCTGGACCGTTTGCAGCACCCTGCGATGCTGCGTTTCACTCTGTGCCGTACCCGTCAAGATGATGCTTTGATCGTCGACTTTCGCTTGGATCGTCGCGTCATTCAGGGTCGGATCCTCGGAAAGGGTTTCCTGAATTTGTTGCTGAATATCGCTGCTCGTCATCTCGCCCTGCTGCTTCGGGAGAGCAGGCGGCTGCTGAGCTTGCGGATGATTGTCCGGGAACGTCGGCTGTGTATAAGGCGGTGGACTTGGCGGAGTTCCCCCTTGCTGCTGGGCCGAGACCAGCGGGGTCGCCAGCAACACCAGGGCGCATAAGAATATGCGTGTCATACGAACCTCCCTCTGTGGCTGACTTTTTATTGTCCTCGCCTTAGAACTCACATTCAACGTCACAGCGGGCCGGGCACGCGGCTGAATGCAAATTCCTCTTGACAATCTAGATGGAGAAGCGGCACTCTCATCTAGACCACCTAGAGGAGCAAACCACATGCCGGAAAAAACAGCAGGGCTGGTCCAGGGCACGCTCGACATGCTGATCCTTAAAACCCTGGCGCTGGAACCCATGCACGGTTACGGTATCTCACTGCGAATCGAGCAGATCAGTAAAGGAGTGTTCCAGGTGAATGCCGGATCGCTCTTTCCTGCTTTCCGCCGTCTTGAACGGAACGGCCTGGTCGCGTCCGAGTGGCGGCCGACAGAAAACAACCGGCGGGCCAAGTACTACCGGCTCACTGAGCTTGGCAGGAAAAAGCTCAAAGCTGAGACCCGCGAATGGCAAACGCAGACTGCTGCGATCGCCCGCATTCTGGAAGCGTGAGGAGCCGCCATGGCAATTCTTCGCAAGCTTGTATCCGGGCTTAAAGTCCTGTTCCGGTCCGGCACGGCTGAAAAGGAACTGGACGAAGAACTTACTGATTACTTTGAGGAAGCGGTTGCCGCTAAAGTTCGCGCGGGCGCCGCTCCTGAACAGGCACGTCGCGAGGTGACAATGGAAATGGGCAACATGGATTCAGTGAAGCATGAGGTTCGATCTGTGGGATGGGAGTTTTCTATAGAGACACTTCTGCGCGACGTGCATTACGGCCTGCGCATGATTCGCAAATCCCCTGCTTTTGCCAGCCTTTCCATTTTGGCGATTGCCATAGGCATTGGGGCCAACACGGCGATTTTTAGTCTGGTTTATGGGATTCTGCTGAGCCCTTTGCCGTATCCAGACTCGAAACGGCTTGTGGCTGTTGGCCTGCATGAGCGTGGGGAGGATACCCCACACGCGATGGGCGTCGCAGACTTTCTGGCATGGCGTGATCAACAGCAGAGTTTCGAGCACGTCGCTGTGTTTTCGGCAGGATACGGCAGTTTTGACCTGAGTGGGCTGGGAACACCGGAAACAATTCCAGGCGTGAGCGTCAGCGCCGACTTCTTCAGTACTCTTGGTGTCTCGCCTATGCTCGGTCGCGGCTTCCTGCCGGGTGAGGATCGTCCTCAGAGCCCGCCTGTTGCGGTGATAAGCGAGGAGTTCTGGCGCAATCATCTGGGCTCAGATCCCAACGTGCTCAATCGCAGTATCACTCTGGATGGCAGGCCATACACGATTGTGGGGGTTATGCCCGCCCAGTTTCGATTCCCTGCTTCCAAGCCACTCGACGTCTGGACAGTACGTGCCTTCGCTCCCCCAGTGGCACGGCCCCCTTATGGTTTACGCGCCTTTGGCCATCTCAAACCCGGCGTCACCGTGCAGGCGGCCAAGGCAGAGCTTGACGCCTGCGCTGCCCGGATCACACAGCAGTATCCCAACTCGCCTGAACTCGTGAGCACGATGGTGCCGCTCAAGCAATGGATGGTGCAGAACGTATCTACCGCCCTGCTGGTTTTGCTCGGAGCGATTTCTCTGGTGCTGCTGATCGCCATTGTGAACGTGGCCAATCTCCTGCTCGCACGAGCCAGCGTGCGCCGAGGCGAAATTGCGTTGCGAGTGGCACTGGGCGCCTCGCGTTGGCGGATAGTCCGCCAGCTCCTGACGGAAAGCGTGCTCCTGTCCTCGCTCGGCGGCATCCTGGGCCTGCTGCTCGCCTACTTTTCGCTGAGGGCGTTTCTAGCTTTCGGTCCTGGAAACATGCCTCGCCTCGAGGATGTAGGGATCAACGGAGCGGTATTAATCTTCACCTGCGCCATATGCGTGGGCAGTGGGATCGTGTTCGGCTTGGCTCCAGCACTGGAAGCCTCGCGCGGTTCTGTGCATGATCCTCTAAAAGCGGAGAAAGGGAATTTGTCATCTCAAGCAGCACGCCGTACTCACAACGCTCTGATCGTCTCGGAAGTTGCGCTTGCATTGCTGCTCATGATTGGCTCCGGATTGCTCATCCGCAGTTTTCTCCGGCTGCGTGACGTTGATCCGGGTTTCCGGACTGACCATCTTTTGACCGCCGTCATCGCCCTGCCGCGAAGCTATGACAAGCCGCCCGAAATCCGAGCGTTCTGGAAGGAATTCCTGGCCAAAGTTGAAGCGATGCCGGGAGTGAGCGCTGCTGGGATCAGCATGAGCCTTCCTCCCAACCACCTGGCGATTACCAACCCGTTCACCGTGGAAGGGCAGGGCTATGATCGGAATCGCAAGCTTCAGCTCGCTGAAGAGATGGCCGTCAGTCCTGACTACTTCCGAGCTCTGGGAATTCCGCTCGTCCGAGGGCGCTGGTTCACCGAGTCAGACAAAGTGGAACAGGATAATGACCCGATGATTGTCGTGATCAATGAGACGATGGCCAAACAATATTTCAAGGGTCAAGACCCTGTCGGCAAACGCCTCCAGACGGGAGATCCGGACCCAAAAGCGCGCTGGGAGACCATCATCGGCGTTGTCGGCGATGTGAAGTATCAGGGTCTGGACGCCGCACCAGAGCCAACGCTCTACGTACCGTATAACGAAAACGGTTGGACGCTGTGGAGCCGGGGTATGTATCTGGTGGTGCGAACGCCGATGGAACCGCAATCCGTCGTGCCGGGCCTGCGGGCTCAGTTGGCAAGCATGAATAAAGACATGCCCCTGGCGCGCGTGCAAACGATGGATCAGCTGATTGAAGATTCAGTGGTTCAGGAAAAGTTCCGGACGTGGCTGGTAAGCGGTTTCGCGACCATTGCCCTCCTTCTGGCCGTAATAGGGATCTATGCGGTGATTTCCTATGGCGTTGCACAACAAACGCGCGAGATTGGCGTACGCATGGCTTTGGGAGCTAGCGCGGCGGACGTCTTGAAAATGGTGCTTAGCCATGGGCTGAGACTTGCTGCTGCCGGCGTTGCGCTTGGCCTGATCGGCGCGCTGGCTGTGACTCGAATTCTGCGCAGCATGCTTTTTTCCACCAGCAGCACGGATTTTATGAGCTTCGTGCTGACCTCGGTCGTGCTCCTTGCAGTTGCCTTGCTGGCTTGTTACATCCCGGCGCTCCGCGCCACTAAAGTGGATCCCATAGTGGCACTACGGTATGAGTAAGGTCCACCCGACGGGCCGGGGAAAGCAGCTTCGTGTCGGCTTGCTGAATCCAATGAATGTTCGCACAACGCACAACTCAGGGCGGTGAACATGAAAGTTGGAATCGTAGGCGCAGGCGCAGTCGGATCGGCCTGTCTGCTATCGCTTGCCATTCGCGGAGTGGCTCGGGAAATTATTCTGGTAAACCGGAACAAGAAGCGCGCCGAAGGAGTTGTAACCGACGCGCGCTACGGCAGCGTGCTGCTCCCAGCCGTCGATCTGCGCGCCGGCGATTTCCATGACCTTGCCGGCGCGGCGCTGGTCATGATCACTGCGGGCATCAACGAAAAGACCGGGGGAGCCACCGACCGGAACGACCCCAAAGGCCGGCTGCGACTGCTCAAGACGAACGGCGATATTTATCGCCAGATTGTGCCGGAAATCGTAAAAGCCGCTCCGGAAGCCGTGATCCTTGTTGTGACCGACCCTCCCGATGCGCTTGCCGATGTGGTGCACACGATCGCTCCGGCCGCGCCTCTGCTCAGCACGGGGACTTATCTTGACTCGCTCCGTTTCCGCTTCCATCTAGCTAGAAAGCTGAATGTAAATCCCGCCAGCGTAGACGCCCTGGTTCTTGGAGAACACGGAACATCACAGGTATTTCTCTGGTCGTCGGTGCGGATCTCTGGGGTGCCGCTGGCCTCACTTCCGGAGGCTAAGGAGCTGCAAAAGCTGCAGGACGAGGTAGAACGCGAGGTCCGCTATGCGAACATCACGATTATTGAAGGCACAGGTGCGAGCGTTTACGGCATTTCGGTTGTTTCCGCCCGCATTGCCGAGATGGTCCTTCGCGATGAGCGCACCGTGATTCCAATTGGTTCATTTAACAAGGACTTCGGCGCAACATTGTCATTGCCGAGCATTGTGGGCCGGCACGGCGTCGAGAGGATTCTGCTGCCGGAGATGTCACAGCGGGAGCGCGAACTGTTGGATAAAAGCGCTTCGAGCATTCGGAATGCCGCCGCCTGAGCGGCCAAACTCATGCTGGAGCACTAACCTGCAGGAAAAGACAAGCTGTCAAATATAGGGTAATCTTAGAGTGTGCTGTTCTTACGGCACGGGAGATCATTTTGGCAGAAGTTCGATTGCAGGAAGGCGAATCCATTGAGAACGCCTTACGCCGGTTCAAACGCAAGGTGCAGGCAGAAGACATCATTAAGGAAGTCAAGCGCCACTCCTACTACCTGAAACCGGGCGAAAAGCTCCGCGTAAAGCAGGCCCTCGCGCGCAAACGCGCCAAGAAGAAGATCCGGAAAGAAGTCCGTCCCGATCGCGACAAATAGCTGAAATACAGGATCCCGCCTTCTGGTCTGCGCGGCCGGGGCTATCCCGCTTTTGCTCTTGGCTTCTCCTGCGTCACCGTCTGGTTTGGCTCCGTAATCAGCCGCGCTCCGTGGTTGTAGGTCACGTACGCCCACGCCCATTCCGCCATCACCAGGATGCGATTGCGGAAGCCGATCAGGAACATCAGGTGAATGAATAGCCAGGAGAGCCAGGCGAAATAGCCGGAGACGTGAAACCTGCCAAAATCGGCAACCGCTCGGGAACGGCCAATCGTGGCGAGCGTGCCTTTGTTCCAGTAGTTGAAAGCTTCCCGCGGTTTGCCTTCGAGCGAGCGTTTGACTTGCCGGCCGGCGAACCTGCCCATCTGAATGGCCGCGGGCGCCAGGCCTGGCACAAAGGGCGTCTTTTTATCCTTGTCACTGATGGTGGCATCGCTTTTTGCCGCGCTGCTTGCGTGATCCAGCCAGCGCGCCGCCGCAAGATCTCCCGCTACGAAGACCTCCGGGTGACCCGGAACCGAGAGATCAGGCTCAACCAGTACGCGTCCGGCTCGATCTGTCGCGACCCCCAGCATGCGGCCCAAAGGCGAGGCAGACACGCCGGCGCTCCACAGGATCACCGATGCGCGAATCTTTTCCTGCCCCACGCTGACCACGCCCGGCTCTACATTCGTGACCATCGCGTTGGTCCGGACCTCCACTCCCATTTCTCGCAGTTGCTTTTCGGCACTTGCGGAGAGGTCCGGCGGATAGGCCGGAAGCACGCGAGGGCCGCCTTCCAGAAGAATAATGCGCGCTTTGGTGGGATCAATATTCCTGAAATCGCGTTCGATGTAGTGCCGGGAGATATCCGAGATGGCGCCCGCAAGTTCCACTCCGGTAGGGCCGCCGCCTATCACCACAAAATTCAGCGGAGGAGTGGCACGGTGCGCATATGCCTCCCGCTCGGCTTGCTCAAACGCGGAAAGAACGCGCCTCCTGATCTCGGTGGCATCTTCCAGCGTCTTCAAACCGGGCGCGTACTGCTCCCATTCAGGATGGCCAAAATAGGCGTGCGTGGCGCCCGCAGCCACGATGAGAAAGTCATAAGGGAGATCCAGCGCTTGCGTCCGGACCAGACGTTTCTCCAGGTCAAAACCGGTGACTTCTCCCAGCAAAACTTCGGTATTTTTTGCGCGGCGAAGGACGTTACGAATGGGCGAAGCAATTTCCGCCGGAGAAAGCACCGCCAATGCAACCTGGTAGAGCAGCGGCTGGAAAGTATGGTGATTTTTACGGTCGAGCACAGTCACTCGCGCCGGCGCGTTGCTCAGCGCTTTGGCCGCATTCAGGCCGGCAAAACCTCCGCCAACCACCACCACACGAGGCCAATTAACGTTCTGTGTCATAGGTAACATTGTGGGCATGGCTAAACCGCCCTACACTCTTGATGGCCAAGGTCTTAGTGCCGATGCTCAAAATTTTTGCCGAGTTTCATTTCGGCTCAGGCCTAAAACCAAAAGAATTGGAAGTGAAACTCTGATTGCCTGAAAAAAGGCAGCATGATACGTTCCAGCCAATTTCGCGGCATTCTCTGACCCGGGTTTGAGGTAACACTGCACTATGCATATTGACGATCTGCTTCGCATCGCCATGGAGCGAAAGGCTTCCGACTTGCATTTGAAAGTCGGCAACTACCCACACGTCCGTGTGGACGGTGAACTTGTCCCGCTCACTGACCAGCCACGCATCTCCGCCGAAGACATGCTGAACATGGCTTTCAGCATGATGTCCAACCGGCAGAAGCAGAAGTTCAAAGAAGCGGCGGAGCTGGATATGGCTTACGGCGTCGCAGGCCTGGGACGATTCCGTGTGAACGTATTCCAGCAGCGCGGCAACGTCGGCCTGGTGCTGCGCGTCATTCCCACCAAGATTCGCGCGCTGGAAGAACTTTATCTCCCCAAGGTCATCGAACACGTTTGCGAAGAAGCCCGTGGATTGTGTCTGGTCACCGGCGTCACCGGTTCGGGTAAATCGACAACCCTGGCCGCCATGCTGGACCGCATCAATTCCACCCGGCCCGAGCACATCATCACCATTGAAGATCCCATCGAATTTCTGCATCGCGATAAAAAAGGTTTCGTGAACCAACGCGAAGTGGAAGTGGATACTCCGTCGTTTGCCTCGGCGCTGCGCGCCAGCCTGCGCCAGGACCCGGACGTGATCCTGGTGGGCGAAATGCGCGACCTGGAAACGATTTCTACAGCTCTGCACGCGGCTGAAACCGGCCACCTGGTGTTCTCAACCTTGCACACTCTGGACGCCGTGGAAACCATCAACCGCATTATCGCGGTCTTTCCGCCACCCGAACAGAAACAGGTGCGCATGCAGCTTGGGGCCACGCTGCGGGCCGTCATCAGCCAGCGCCTGGTCAAGCGCGCCGACGGCGCCGGCCGCGTGCCTGCCTGTGAGGTCCTTCTCTCAACCGCCTTTGTGCGCGAATGCATCATGATTCCGGAAAAGACTCGCCTCATCCATGAGGCCATTGCTTCCGGCACATCGCAGTATGGAATGCAGACGTTTGACCAGTCCCTCTATGATCTGTACTCGCAAGGCCTGGTCAGCTACGAAACCGCGCTTGAGAATGCCAGCAATCCTGACGACTTCAAGCTCAAGGTCCAGGGCATCCACTCTACCGCCGACGCGGCTCGCGAGCAGATGGAGCAGGCAGGATTCAGCGCGGGAAGAATCTAACCACAAAGAACACGAAGGAAACAAAGGAGGGCTGATGAGGCCCTCCTTCCTTTTTAAAAGCCAGAATCGTTTGATTCGCTTTCATTCGCGGCTGATCTGCTTCTGCTATTCTTGCCATCGTGCCGTTCAAGAGGCCGAACAGGACTTACACGGAACCCGAGTTATATGACTACTCTGTCGCTGCGCTGGGACGCAAAATGCGCACCGTGGCTGAATTGAAGCGATTGCTGCGGCAGCGGTGTGACGACGCTGAGATAATCGAACGCGTAGTTTCCCGATTGAAGGAACAGAAGTATTTAAACGATTCCAGTTACGCCGCGGCGTACTCCTCCTTGCGACGTGACAATGAGAAATTCGGCGCAAGGCGCGTGATTACAGACCTAAAAGTAAAAGGCGTTCACCGTGATCTGATCGAAAAAGCTGTTGCGGACGCCTTTGCCGGAGTGAATGAAGAAGGCCTGGCGCGAGCCTTCCTGAAGCGCAAGCGGCTCCGCAAACCCGCCAGCAACAAGGAGGCGGCGCGGATCTTCCGGGCGCTGGTTCGCGCCGGCTTCAGCGCCGCGGTTTCAATCAGAATCCTCAAAAACTGGGATGTGGAGGATGAGGTGCTGACGGCATTACAAGAGGAAGAGCTGGCCTCTGAGGAGTGACAAGCCTCCACTTCGACTCTCTCCTGCGACGATCTGCTTTAGCGATGTGCCCGTTTTAATTCGTCTCTCCATAAAGGACCTACTCCCCTTGACTATTGACAAGAGCGAGCGTACTTTCTTGTCATTCGTTGACAGGAGAGATGCGCGCGATGGGCAAACCGACTGATCTTATCCAGGGCACGCTGGACCTGCTGATCCTGAAGACCATCGCTCTGCAGCCAATGCACGGTTGGGCGATTGCGCAGCGCATCCGCCAGCTCTCCAGGGAAGTTCTGCAGGTGAACCAGGGAGCCCTTTATCCCGCGCTGCACCGGCTCGAAAGCAACGGCTGGATCAAGGCGCAGTGGGGCGACTCAGAAAATAACCGCCGCGCGAAATACTATTCGCTTACCCGCGCCGGCGAGAAATACTTGCGCGAACAGCAGGCTACTTGGGACCGGCTCTCAATGGCCATCAACATTGTTCTGGAAAACGCCTGATCTGAGGAGCACGCATGCGCTGGCCGGATAAGATCTTTCATTGTCTCCATTCCATCTTCTTCAAACAGCAGGCTGATGCCGATCTTTCCCAGGAATTACAGTTTCATCTGCAGCGCCAAATTGAAGAAAACATCACCAACGGGATGAGCGCCGAAGAAGCGCGCTACGCAGCGTTGCGGGACTTGGGCGGGCTTGCGCAGGTGGAAGAGCACTGTCGGGAATCGCGTGGCGTGAACTGGATGGAACATGCGCTTCAGGATCTGCGCTTTGCCATGCGCACTTGGCGCAAGAATCCCGGGTTCACACTCGTTCTAGTCCTCACGCTGGCGCTGGGCATCGGCGCAAACACGGCCATTTTCAGCATGGTGAATGGAATCCTGCTTCGTCCTCTTCCCTTTCCTCATCCCGAAGAGCTGGTCAACGCGGCATACACGGGGCCGGTCCCTGAAGGCGCGCTCATCGGTTTTCAGCAGCGGCTCAAGAGCATCGAAATTGCTGCAGACACGTGGGGCGGCTTCAACCTGATGACGAATGGCGAGGCCCTGCGCGTCAATGGCTCGCAAGTCTCCTCCAACTGGTTCAGCCTTCTGGGAGTGAATGCGCTCAAAGGCCGCATTTTTCGGAGGGGCGATGACCTGCCGGGACAGGATAACATCGCCATTATCAGCTATGGCCTTTGGCAGACTCGGTTTCGCGGCGATCCGAACATCGTGGGGCAATGGATCACGTTGGACGACAGGGCGCGCCAGATCGTAGGTGTGTTGTCGCGCGAGTACAACTTCCGGTCGCCCTCGCTTCAGGTCTGGATTCCCGTGCGAGTGGACGCGCAGCATATGTGGGGCAACTTCTTGTACTGGATGATCGGCCGGATCAAGCCTGGCGTCACGTTTGAACAAGCACGCGCCGAATTCAAAGCCGTGGCCCCGCAAGTGGCGGCTCAATATCCGTGGACCATGGGCAAAGATTATCTATCTGCTTTCAATATTGGGCCGTTTCAGCATGATGTTGTGGGACGGGTCCGGCCCACGCTCTTGATCCTGCTCGGAGCGGCAGGACTGATCCTTCTGGTCGCGTGTGTGAACGTTGTCAACCTGCTTTTGGCGAAAACAGCGACGCGCCAAAGGGAGATCGCCATCCGCACGGCTTTGGGCGCAAGCCGGGCCCGGATTATCCGCCAGCTGCTGACTGAGAGTTCGTTCTTCGCTGGTGCCGGAGGCGGCATCGGACTCTTTTTCGCTGTTGTGAGCCTGAATGCTTTAAAAGCCCTCGTCCCGGATTACACTCCAGGATTGCCGGCTGTGCGGATTGACTTGCACGTCCTGATTTTTTCGTTTCTGGTTTCTCTGATAACGGGCGTGATCTTCGGCACGGCGCCTGCCCTGCATGCGACCGCACCAGACGTAGAGCAGTCGCTGAAGTCGGCAACGCAAAACGCCAGTTTGAGCCGCAAACGCAACCGGCTTTCCTCTGTGCTGGTCATTGCTGAAGTTGCTATGTCGGTAGTGCTGGTGATTGGGGCGGGACTGTTGATAAAAAGTGTTTATGTAATGCTCGGATCGCAAACCGGGATTGAAAGCGAGCATCTCCTGACGGCAGACATTACGCCTTCTCCCGAGTTCTGCCGAAAGCACAACCACTGCGTGGATTTCTACTCTCAGGTTGTGCAACAGGTTCGCACGCTGCCGGGCGTTAGCAATGCCGCGGTGAGCGAAGGTGTTCCGTTGTATTACGTGGGGCGCGCTGTGGTTGCCGTCGAGGGGCGGCCGGAGTACTCACCGGAGAAGCCCTATTCGGCATGGGAGTTCACCGTGACCCCTGATTACATTCCGACCATGGGCATTTCCATCCTCCGCGGTAGAAATTTCAACGAGAATGATGGGCCCAACTCGGCCAAAGTCGTGCTCGTGGAGAAGTCCCTGTCCGACCTCTTCTGGCCCGGTCAGGATCCGATCGGCAAGCACATCAAACCGTCCTGGATGAACGATTGGCGGACGGTCGTCGGCGTGGTTGAGGACGTTCGCAAATACAACGTAGCTCCGGACGATGTTGCCGCGCGCATGGTGGGTGCAGTGTATTATCCGGAACAACAGGGAATTGTCAGTCCCCCAGGCGAAATGAATCTCGTGGTGCGCACGAAGGCGAATCCGCTGACAGTCGCGCGCGAACTGCCGCAGGCTGTGGCGAGCATCGACCGAACCGTTCCCGTGAGCAAGATACGCACAATGGACGAGGTGATTCGACTTTCGGTTAAGCAGCCTCGCTCCACGATGTGGCTCTTCACAGCGTTTGCCGGCATTGGAATGCTTTTGGGCATGGTTGGAATCTACGGAGTTGTTTCCCACACCGTGGCCCAGCGCACGCGCGAGATTGGAATCCGCATGGCGATGGGAGCGGAGAGACGACAAGTGGTCAGGATGGTGCTGCGGGACAGCAGTTACCTAATTGTGTCCGGTCTTGCGTTTGGAGTTCTGGGGGCACTGGCGCTCACCCGCCTGATGGGCTCAATGCTTCATGAGGTTCAGCCAAATGATGTACCCACATTCGTCGTGGTTTCAATTCTGGTGGGAACTGCAGGAATTCTGGCTTCCCTGCTGCCTTCGCACCGCGCCAGCAGAATCAATCCCATTCTCGCTCTGAGGTCTGAATAAAAAGGCGCACCCGCGAGAGAGAGCGCGCCCTTTGCTTTTCGACTTTCGCTTTTCAGAACTGGCCGTAGATCAGCACATCCACCGCGCCGTGGGTATTGACGGCGCCGACGCCGTCAATGGCCACATCGATCTTTGTACAAGGAACGTCATAGACGCGGGTCAATTGCGAGTGCGGAGTAAGCAGAAGATGGTCGAGGAAAGCAACTAACTCGTTACCTTCCATGATCGTCAGCCGAATGAAGACATTGCAGGTCGAGCCAATGCGTTCGTCGGCCACCAGCCGAATTTTATCGAACCGGCTGGTCTCCACCGTACCCAGGTTTTTGGACTCGCCGCCTTTCACGCTCTCACCGCCAACTTTCGTGCGGAAGGCAAGAACATTTTCAATTTCATGAATCGGGACAGGGATTTTTGGTGCAGTAGCCATATAAAGCTCCATTCTTTCTGCGCCGGAACGGCGCCTTAAAAAAGGAAGGGACTGCAACAGCCTTGCAAAAACCGTTGGTTATGGTTACAACGCATGTCGCCTCCGAGGGAGTGGCTGGGGTCCGCCGCTCGGAAGGGGGCGGTTTTTGCTGGGCCGCAGGGGCTCTCATCCTGCCCGGACGCATCAGATTTCTGCGATGTTACGAGCCATTCATGAGCAAAACGGCAGCCAGCGTCCTACAGAATTGATTTTGATCGAGACCCACGGCCGGTTTCGGTTGATGCTTGTGGTCTGCCGTTTTGATCGGGCAGCAGTATACGCCGGGTGAACTGGCGTTCAGAGAGGTCTAAGGCAAAAAAGTCCGCGATTTTCTTTCGTAATCACTTGGCCCATAACTTAATGCCACGCGACGGCTGTCATGGAGGCGCGGCATGCCGCGTCTCTACGCTACGCGCGCTTCAACTCCTGCTCTGGAAGTTTTACATCGACCGCGATCATCGGGAGCCGAGCGGCCCCGAGCAGGCCGGCATCGCTGCCCAGCAGTGCGCGCGTGATGATGGTGCTGCGGCGCACAGGCAGTACGTCGTCGTGAACTGCGGCGCCCTGCACGCCAGGACGGTTGGGCAACGGGGCCGTCGCGCGATAGACGAAAGAATTCTTTCTTGCTTCTTCGAGCAGGGCAGGAGCAAACGCCTCCCATGCCAGGGAAACGCCGCCCCCGATCACGTACATGGGCAGATTGAAAACGTTGACCAGGTCAGCAATGACGGCCCCCAGCGCTTTACCGACGCGCACAAATATGTGCTGGGCCGGCTCATCGCCCTGCACGGCCATCTGATACACGACTTTGGAACTGAATTCTGGATTTTCATCCATGGCGCGCGCCAGTTCAGGAGCCGCGCCGGTGGCCACGGCCTCCACGGCCATCCGCTTGACCGCAGTGGCAGACGCATATTGCTCCAGGCATCCGCGATTGCCGCACCCGCACGGCGGACCATTAGGATCGACGGTGATGTGCCCCAGTTCGCCGGCCATGCCGGTCATACCATGCCAGATCCGTCCCTGCAACACAATGCCGCCGCCCACCCCGGTTCCCAGGGTGATCATGCACATGTCATCCACATTGGCGGCTGCGCCAAGCCATTTTTCGCCCAGCGCGGCGGCGTTTGCGTCATTTTCGAGAACAACTTGCGTTCCCAGTCTCTGTTCAATCTCCTGGCGTACCGGGTAGTTCTCCCATCCGGGCAAATTGGGTGATTCCCGCAGCATGCCAGTGTGCATTTCAATGATCCCGGGCACGCCGACGCCGATGCCCGCCAACGCGCCGGCGCTGCCGCGGTGCTTCACTGCCAATTCCTGAATGGCCCTGCACATATCGGAGATGACCTTGTCCCGTCCGCGCGTAACCTCCGTGCCCAGCGTAATTTTCTCCAGAAGTTTTCCGCTGGTGTCCACAGCCGCAATTCGCAAATTTGTACCACCCAGATCAACGCCAATGGCAAAAGAAGTCATTTAACTTTTGAGCCTCCCCGCGCAAGCTATGATGCCTGATGCGTGGGTGTAGAACTCCCGTTTTTACCACAGAGGCCACGGAGACACACAGAAGAGCTGCAAAGGTTCCAAGCACGCGAATTTTGCGGGTGAGGGAGCGCCGTCGGGAGATAAATCGATTCGGAGCTGCACCGGTTATGCTCCCCCGCGGCATCATCTTGGCGATCATATTCCTTCGCTACGCTGAAAACTTTGGAAATAACACTCCGTGCCCCTCTGTGCCCTCCGTGGTGAG
>Ga0207660_10001705_pt1 | contig 14736 bp, 15 predicted proteins | sample KBSC73BmetaG_FD_184335 | JGI IMG/M metagenome (GOLD analysis project Ga0207660, IMG submission 184335) | Corn rhizosphere microbial communities from Kellogg Biological Station, Michigan, USA - KBS C7-3B metaG (SPAdes) (version 2) | ecosystem: Host-associated > Plants > Roots > Rhizosphere ... | reverse complement strand
TTCCATAAGGCGGGTATGCTTGACCCTGCCCTATCGCGTCACCATTGTCCCTCGCAACGGCTGCCGCCTCCCCGGTCCGGCCGTTCTAAGCCAGGAGCCGAGGTCCGCGTGGACGTCGCCATACGCGCCGCTGTCGCCCCCAAGCCGCCGTCGCTGGACGCGCTGCTGGCACTCGCGCGCCCGGATATGGCCGCCGTCGACGCCCTGATCCGTCGCCACATGGACAGCCCCGTGCCGGTGATCCCGGCGCTCGCCGACCACCTGATCGCCGGTTCCGCCAAGCGGCTGCGTCCGCTGTTGACGGTCGCCGCGGCCCGCCTGGCCGGCGCGCGCGATGAGGCCTGCCTGAAGCTGGCCGCCGCGGTGGAGTTCATCCACACCGCCACCCTGCTGCACGACGACGTGGTGGATTCGTCCCAGCTGCGCCGCGGGCGTGTGGCGGCCCACCTGATCTGGGGCGCGCCGTCGAGCGTGCTGGTCGGCGATTTCCTGTTCGCGCGCGCCTTCGAGCTGATGGTCGGCGCGGGCTCCATGCCGGCGCTGGAGATCCTGGCCCGCGCGTCGCGGGTGATCGCCGAGGGCGAGGTGCTGCAACTCACCCGGGCGCACGACCTGGACCTCGACCAGGACGTCTACCTGGAGATCATCAAGGCCAAGACCGCCGAGCTGTTCGCCGCCGCCGCCGAGGCCGGCGCGGTTTCGGCCGCCGCCCCGCCGGAACGCTGCCGCGCGCTGCGCCGCTACGGGCAGGACCTGGGGCTGGCGTTCCAGCTGGTCGACGACGCCCTCGACTATTCCGGCGACAGCGAGACCCTGGGCAAGAACCCCGGCGACGACTTCCGGGAAGGCAAGGCGACGCTGCCGCTGTTGCTCACCATGGCCCGCACCGGCGCCTCGGAGCGCGAGTTCTGGATCCGCACCATCGACCGGCGCGAGCAGACGGACGCGGACTTCGACCGCGCCTGCGAGCTGATGCGCGCCACCGGCGCCTTGCAGTCCACCCTGGACCTGGCGACCTCCTACGCCGCCAGCGCCAAGGCCGCGCTTGGCGACTTCGACGGCAGCCCCTGGCGCCCGGCGCTGGAAGACCTCGCCGATTTCGCGGTGGCGCGGCGGGCCTGACCACCAAACCGCTCATCCCTGCGGAGGCGGAGATCCAGACCGAGTCCAGTGCGGATTGCCAAGCCGGTTTGGGCGGCAGTCCCGCTTGGGGCCTCGCCTTCGCGGGGATGAGCGGTGTCGTTGGCGCTTCAGGCCTGGTCAAACGGATACGGCAGCCGCCCGGACTTGAACAGGATCACCGGGTTCTCGTCGTAGTCGCCGAGCTCGGTATCCGCGGTCGCCGAAAAAGCCACGACGCCTTCGCGCAAGGGCGCCAGCCGCTCGGCCTTGCGCCGCGCCTCCTCGGCGGTCTTGCAGCCGACCTGCTGCTCGGCTTTCAGCCCCTTGCCGCGCCCGGCGACGTAGGTCTGGAGGATGAAGACGGTTTCACTAGCCATGGGCTGACAGGCGCCCGCCGGCGAGTCCCGTCAATAGGCGTCAGCCCGGACCGATCATGTTCTCCGGCCGCACGACCCGGTCGAATTCCTCGTTGGTCACGTAGCCGCCGCCGACAGCCTCCTCGCGCAGGGTGGTGCCGTTCTTGTGGGCGGTCTTGGCGATCTTGGCGGCGTTGTCGTAGCCGATCGAGGGCGCCAGCGCCGTCACCAGCATCAGCGAGCGCTCGAGGTTGGCCTTGATGTTGTCTTCGCGGGCTTCGATGCCCACCACCATGTGGTCGGTGAAGGAGACGGCGGCGTCCGCCAGCAGGCGGCAGGACTGCAGGAAGTTGTAGGCCAGCACCGGGTTGAAGACGTTGAGCTCGAAATGCCCCTGCGAGCCGGCGAAGCCCATCGCCGTCTGGTTCCCCATCACATGCGCGCAGACCATGGTCAGGGCCTCCGCCTGGGTCGGGTTCACCTTGCCCGGCATGATCGAGGAGCCCGGCTCGTTCTCCGGCAGGGAGAGCTCGCCGAGGCCTGAGCGCGGGCCGCTGCCCAGGAACCGGATATCGTTGGCGATCTTGAAGAGCGCGGCGGCCGTGGCGGTCAGCGCGCCATGGCTGAACACCATCGCGTCGTGGGCGGCCAGGGCCTCGAACTTGTTGGGCGCGGTGACGAAGGGCAGGCGGGTGATCGCCGCGATCCGCTCGGCGACCATCTCGGCGAAGCCCACGGGCGCGTTCAGGCCGGTGCCCACCGCTGTGCCGCCCTGGGCCAGCTCGTAGAGGCCGTAGAGCGTCTCCTTCAGCCGGCGCACCGACATCGCCGTCTGGTGCGCATAGCCGCCGAACTCCTGGCCCAGCGTCAGCGGCGTGGCGTCCTGGGTGTGGGTGCGGCCGATCTTGATGATGTGGGCGAACGCCTTGCTCTTGGCGGTCAGGGCCGAATGCAGGTGCTCCAGGGCCGGCATGACGCTGCGGGCCACCTCCTCGGCGCAGGCGATGTGCATGGCCGTCGGATAGGTGTCGTTGGACGACTGGCTCATGTTGACGTGGTCGTTGGGATGAACCGGGGTCTTGGAGCCCATCACGCCGCCCAGCATCTCGATCGCGCGGTTCGAGATCACCTCGTTGGCGTTCATGTTCGACTGGGTGCCGCTTCCGGTCTGCCAGACCACCAAAGGGAAGTGGTCGTCGAGCTTGCCGTCGATGACCTCCTGCGCGGCGGCGACGATCGCCTCGGCGATCTTCGGGTCGAGCTTGCCCAGCGCCAGGTTGGCCTCGGCCGCCGCCCGCTTGACGACGCCCAGCGCCTTGACGATCGGCTTGGGCTGCTTCTCCCAGCCGATCTTGAAGTTCTGCAGCGACCGCTGGGTCTGGGCGCCCCAGTACCGGTCCGCCGGGACCTCGATGGGGCCAAAGGTGTCGGTTTCGATGCGGGTGGCGGTCATCTGGCAGGTCCCAAGCGGCGTTGCGAGGCGGTCTAGCCGCCGACCGGGCTCGCCGCAACGGGCGTGGCGCGGGCAGGGCGCGGACGGTATAGATGAACGCTCAAGCTCGGAGCCTGAACCATGCTCGTCGCCACCACCAACGACATCGCCGGATACCGGATCACGGGCCACATCGGCATGGTGCGGGGCGTCACCGTCCGCTCGCGCAGCGTGGTCGGGAACCTGGGCGGCGCGATCCAGTCGATCTTCGGCGGCAACCTGTCGATCTACACCGAACTCGCCGAGCACGCCCGCCAGGAGGCCTACGAGCTGATGGTCGAGCACGCCACCGCCGCCGGGGCCACCGGCGTCGTCGGCATGCGCTACGACGCCAACGAGATCATGGACGGCATCACCGAGGTGCTCTGCTACGGCACGGCGGTGAAGATCGAGCGGGCCTGAGGCCCGTGACCTCCGGCGCGGAGGACGCCTGGACCCAGCACGGCAAGGTCCGCGCCCGCGAAACGGAGGGCGTCATGGAGGTGGTGGTCGACGGCCTCACCACCCAGGCCAAGTACTACAAGCCGCTGATCTACGAGTTCTTCCGCAAGGCCTGGCGCGGCTCCCGCCCATCCTGGGGCGAGTTCGCCGTCGAGATCCGCATGGAATATGTCGGCGACCCGCCGTGGCTCGACCTCGACAACCTCGCCAAGGCGATCCTCGACGCCATCAAGGGCTACGCCTTCCATGACGACGCCCAGGTCGCGCGCCTGCTGGTGGAGCGCGCGGCAGGCGACCGGGAGCGGATCTCGGTCACCGTCCGCAAGCTGCCGGGCGCGGGCGTCGGCGCGCCGTTTCGTCCGCAAGGCGAGGCCGGCGCATGATCGCCGTCCTGGAGACCGACGATCCGGTGCGCCTGTCCTTCCTCAAGATGATCCTGGAAGAGGCCGACCTGCACCCCTTCGTCTTCGACGCCGCCTCGGCCTACCGCCAGCTTCCGGTGCGCCTGATGGTGCCGGAGGGCGAGGTCGAGATGGCCAGGCGCCTGATCGCCGAGGTGGAGGGCTCCTCCTAGTCGTCAGCCCAGCCGCTTGACGAGCAGGAGGGTGGTCAGGCCGCTGTTCCACTCGGTGTCGGGATAGCGGTCGGCCTCGACATAGCCTCGGGCGGCGTAGAACGCGCGGCTGCGGGTATTGAAGGTGTCGGTCTCCAGCCTCGCCGAGGCCAGGCCTTCCCGGGCGATTTCGGCCTCGGCCCAGTCCATCAGGCGCGCGCCCACGCCGGTGCGAGCGTCGCGGGCGCGCACGTGCAGCGCGTTGATGAAGTCGCCCTCCCGATCGACGAAGCCGACCGGCTCGCCGCCTCGCGCCGCGATCCAGAACTCCAGCCCGCGCGCGCCGACGTAGGCCCCGGGCCGGTCCTCACGCCGGAACGCCTCGACGGCCGCAGGTGTGAGCACCGGACGCCAGGTGCTCTCGAAGGTGTCGGTGAGGATGGCTCTCAGCGCCGCCGCGTCCGTCGCCGTCGCCCGCCGAAGCACGATGTCCAGACTTGGGTTCATGGCCGAGAGCTTACGCGGATTTGGCGTTCCTTGGGCGCGGGCTGGCTTGCCAGCCGAAACGCGAAACGGCCGCGCCCGAGAAGGGCGCGGCCGCTCTAAACGCGAACCTCTAGGGGAATGACGAGAGGCTAGCGGTACTGTTGGAGACGGGTGGTGCGAAGCCCCGCCAGGCCGTGACGATCGATGGAGCGTTGCCAGGCCAGGAACTCTTCCGACGTGAGCCGATAGCGCTCCAGGGCGTCCTCGAGCGAAAGCAGCCCGCCGCGAACGGCGGCGACCACTTCGGCCTTGCGGCGGATCACCCAACGACCCGTGTCCGCGGGCGGCAAGTCCCTCAGCGTCAACGGCGCGCCCGTGGGCCCGATAACGTAGGACTCCCCACGGCTATTCGTGCGCGTCTGCTGTTGCTGCAACATGGTTTTACGTCTTTCCAACCATCACTGTTGAGCGACAGAATACGCGGCGGCCCCTAACAGCCGCTGAATCGTCAGAGTGAACAAAGGCCTTCTCATTTGATTTTCCATGTACTAATTTGGGACAATTCTGATCTCAGTTATGGTTAATCAGCGTTAAGCTTGCTTACCTGATGATGTTGATCAGTTCGTCGAGCATTTGATCGGCAGTCGTGATGATCTTGGACGATGCCGAATAGGCCTTCTGCGTCGTGATCAGGCCGGTGAACTCCGACGACAGATCGACGGTCGAGGCTTCCAGCGCCGACGGAGCGATCTTCCCCGCGCCGCCGTTGCCTGGCGCCTTGAGGGTCATCTGCCCGGAGGTGAGGGTCGCCAGGTAGGCGTTGCCGCTGGTCGCCTGCAGCCCGTTGGAGTCCGGGAAGGTGGCGATGGCGACCTTGGCGATCTTGCGGACCTGACTGTTGTCGAACAGCGCCGAGACCACGCCGTCGGGCCCCACCTGGACGCCCACGATGTTGCCCACGCCGGCGCCGTCGGAGCTGACGGAATTGACCGTCGTCGCCGCGGCGAGCTGGGTGAACTGGCTGAGGTCGACGTTCAACGACTGGGTGGCGATCCCCAGGCCGGTCGCCCAGGCCGGCGTGATGGTGGGCGTCGCGCCAGCGGATCCGAACAGGGTCGTGTTCGTCAGATCGATGGAGCCGTCGGTGTTGAACTTGACCACACCCGCGGCGACCTGGCCGTTCGTGGTCGTGACGTCGCTCGCCGGGACGGCGTAGATTTCGGCGTTCCAGGTGTTTGCCGTGCTGGTCTTCTCGAACGCCAGGGCGAACTTGTGCGTGCCGCCCATCGAGTCGACCACCGTGAGCTCGACCGGGGGCGCGTCGGGCGCCGTGCCGGTGCCGGTCGCCGCGAAACCGGCCATGCTGTTGCTCGACGCATTGTACGTCGCCGCACCCGCCCCGACAGGCGTGGTCTGGTCGAGGTTGGCGCTGACGCCGAGCCTGCTGGTCTGCTGGACCGCGGCGCCCAGGTTCTTGACGTTGATCGGCCCGAGCTTGCCGAGGTCAGAGGGATCGGTCGAGAAGCTGCCGTCCGGCTGCACGGGCCAGCCCTGCAGATAGAGGCCGGCGTCATTGACGAGGTAGCCGTTGGCGTCCGGCTCGAACGCCCCGGCGCGGGTGAATTGCCGAGGGTCCGCGGCGGTCAGGCCCGCGCCCTTGGTCGTCACGACGAAGAAGCCGTCGCCGTTGATGCCAAGGTCCGTCGAGGACGAGGCGGCCTGCAGCAGGCCCTGCTGGCTGACGAACTGCTTGGAGATGCCCTGCACGCCGCCGGCGGAATATTCGCCTTTCACGGCCTGCGAGGTGACCATGGTCGCGAAGCTGACGTTGTTGCGCTTGTAGGCGGTGGTGTTGACGTTGGCGATGTTGTCCGAGATGGCCGCCAGCGCCGAGGAGTTGGCCACCAGGCCCGAAACCCCGGCGAGCAATGCCGAATTGATGCTCATGGTTCGTTCCGTTCTTTCCTAGATGCCGCGTTCAGCGGGCGTTGGGCGGCGGGCAGGCGCCGCCCGAGTTGATGAAGAAGGTTTGGGCCGGCTCACGAGGCCGCCGGTGTGGTGGCCGGCGGCGGTGTCGTCGCCGCGACCTGGTTGATGGTGACGACCTTCGCCCAGTCCACCGGGCCGCCGTTGACGGTGATGGAGGTCGAGCCGTTGCTCTGGGTGACGCCGGTCACCACGCCCTCGACGTAGTTGGTCGAGGCAAGCGTCGCGCCGGTCCCGTCCTTGGCGGTCACCCGCAGGGTGTAGGGGCCGTCCGGCAGTTGCGCCCCCGTCATATCCTTGCCGTTCCAGGTGAAAGCGTGGTCGCCCGCCTTCATGTCGCTGGGGGCTTCGGCGTGGACGACCTTGCCGTTGGCGTCGAGCACCTCGACCTTCAGGTCGGAGGCGTTGTCGGAGAGCTTGTAGGTCCACTTGGCCTGGCCGCCGGTCAGGTTGGCGTTGTCGCTGACTGCGCGGACGTTCTTGCCGATCAGGCTGACGGCGGTGCTGATGCCGTTGGAGGTGTTGCTCACCAGTTGCTGCAGCAGGTCGTTGGCGTTGAGCTGCTGCTCGACGCTGGTCATCTGCACCAGCTGCTGGGTGAACTGGTTCGAATCGAGCGGCGCCGTCGGGTCCTGGTTCTTCAGCTGCGTGGTGAGCAGGCTGAGGAAGGTGTTGAAGTTGTCGGCCAGGCTCGCCTTGCCGAGCGCGGTCTGGTTCGCGGTCGTGGCCGGAGTGCTGGCTGTCGGAGTGACGGTCATGAGGTCCTCAGATCCGGATGTCCACACCGGAGGCTGAGCTCCGGCGGAACATGAGTTGGCTGGTGGGCGCAGCGTCGGCCGTCGTGTCGATCGCCGCCTGGAAGGCGCGGCCGCGGAACGCCGCGCCGCTGTTGGCGCCGTCGCCCTGCGCCTGGCGTCCCTGGCCGTTGTCGCCGGCCACGTCGAAGGACAGGCCGCCGGTGAGGTCGAAACCCGACTGTTCCAGCGCGTGCTGCAACTCGCCGGCGCGGGCTCTCAGCTCGGCGGCCGATTGCGGGTTGTCGAAGGACATGGCCGCGGTCATCCGACCATCGCCGCCGATCTCGACGCGGACGTTGACCTTGCCCAGGCCCGCCGGGTCGAGCTGCACGTCGAAGCGGCTGGAGCGGCCGTCGAGCTTCTTGGCGATCTGGGCGGCGAGGATGGCCACTGTCTGCGGCGTTGCGCGCACCGCGGCGGTCGCGGCGTGGGCGAGGGCGGCGGGCGCGTTGTTCGCCGCGACGTTCAGGCTTGCCGGCGTGGTGGCGGGCGGATCGGCGTCGGGCTTCGCATCGGGCAGGGCCGCGCCGGGCTCCTGGTCGGCCGGACCCAGCTTCGCGCCCGAGCCGTCGGCTGCGGGCTGCGCGGCGCTGGCGGCCTTGGCGGAGGCGCCGACGCTGGGCGCGGCCTCCGATGGCGCGCCTTCGACACGGGCGCTCTTGACGGTCTGGCCTCTGTCCTTCGCACCCGGCGCAGGCGCCGCTTCGGCCTTTGGCTGGGTGTTGGGCGTCTGGGCCGCGGCCGCCGCGGCGGCCGCATCGACGGCGGCCGTGGGATCGGTGGCGGCCGGCGCGACGGCGGCGGTCGCGGCCGCAGCGGGAGCGTCTGTCGGTTGGGTCGCGGGCGTAGCGGCTGCGGTTGAGGCTGCGGCCTGTTGCGGCGCAGTCGAAGCGGCAGTTGTGGAAAGCGTCGGGGTGGCGGCGGCGTTCTGGGCCTTTGCGGCCGCGGTCGCAACGCCGGCCACGGCGCCCGGGCCTGCGGCCTGGCCGCCGTTCGCCTTGTCCCCGTCGGCCGCGGTGTCGCCGAACAGCTCCGCCAGGACGGCCGCGGCGACCGGGCTGCGGTTCGCCGCGCCCTTCCCAGGAAGGCTCGAAGCCACCGCGGCCGCCTCATCGCCCTGCGCGCCCTGCGCCTGAGTGGCGGCCGTGGTCGCTGGAGTGGCCGTGGCGGCTGTGGGAAGCAGCATCGCCGCGGCGGCGGCGGTTGCGGCGGCCTGGGCTGCGGCGTCAGCGTCGCCCACGCTGTCGTCGTCCTTCTTCGTATCGGAGGTCGCGGCGGGCTTCTCCGGTTTCCCAGGATCAGACGCCGACGTCCCGGGGCTTCCCGACTTGCCGGGGGCCGCCGACTTCGACGTGTCCTTGCCGGGCGCAGCGGCGGGCTTGTCCTGCCCCCCCACAGCCGCCAGGACGGAGTCGAAGCCCTTGGACGGGCCGTCCGCCTGCGCAGCCGCGCTCGAGCCGCCCGCGGAGGCGGACGAAGGTTGCGGCGGCGGTGCGGCGGGAACGAACGCGGGAACAGACATGCAGATCGACAGCCTTCGGCGTCTGGACGAATGACGGTGGGCTGACGCGTGCTGCGTCGGGGTTGTTCGGCCAAGCCGGAGCAACCTTCGCGCCAAGTTCCCAAGTTATTGTTTTAACGGGAACTATGTCCTATTCGGCGGCGCCGTCGCCTGGACCCGAGGAGCGGAAATTGCCGGGCCTTTGCGGTCAATGGGGCGTTTCCTGCCGCCCAGCCGGGGTCGTCGGCGGCCGGACCGCGCGGACGTGGCGCCGGTCTTGCGCCAGGTTTTCGGAGGTCATTCGACCCAGAGACCGGCGATGTTGAAAACAAACGATTTTTCTCGGCCCGTCGCGCGGGCGTTCACCAAGCTCCCGGCAGATTCCGCCGGGTTGGGCGTCAGCCTTTGCCGAGCGGGGGCCTGATCGATGTCGCTCACCATCGCGCTGCAGAACGCGACGTCGGGGCTTCAGGCCGCCCAGGCCGGCTTGCGGGCGGTCTCCGACAACATCGCCAACGTCAACACCCCCGGCTACGTCCGCAAGACGATCACCCAGGAACAGCAGGTCGTGGGCGGCGCAGGCGCAGGCGTCGACGTCACCGGCGTCAAGCGGATCACCGACCAGTACCTGCAATCGGCCAGCATGACCGCGGGCTCGGAATCCAGCCGCTACGACGTCTATTCGCAGTTCCTGGACAACGCCCAGAGCCTGTTCGGGGACCCCTCGGGCGCGGGCTACTTCTTCAACATGCCGGACGAGATCTCGGCGGCCTTCGCGACGGCGGCGAACGATCCGTCCTCGACCCTGCTGCGCACCCAGGCGGTCAACTCGGTCAACAGCTTCCTGGGCGAGGCCGACCGGATCAACGGCCAGATCGGCGCCCTCGGGACGACGGTGGACTCCCAGATCGTCGGGGACGTGACCCAGGTCAACACCCTGCTCTCCCAGATCGACAAGCTGAACACCGACATCAGCCGCGCGAAGATCACCGGCGGCGATTCCAGCGGGTCGGAGAACATCCAGGACCAGCTGCTCAACCAGCTCACCGGCCTGATGAACGTCAAGATCAGCGCCCGCAGCCAGGGCGGGGTCACGGTGCGCTCGACGGAGGGCGTGCTGCTGGCCGGCGACGGGGCTTCGACGCTCACCTACAACCACAGCTCGACCACGCCGGGCTACATCTCCGTGGTGACGCCCGGCGCTTCGGCTGGCTCGCCGCAATCGATCACCGTCGACAGCGGCGCCATCCGCGGTCTCCTGGACCTGCGCAATGACAAGCTGCCGGCGATCGCCGACCAGCTCGGCGAGTTCGTTTCGCGAACGGCCCAGGCGCTGAACGCCGCCCACAACGCCTCGACCGCATCGCCGCCGCCGACCTCGCTGACTGGCCGCAACACCGGGCTCGACGCGACCACCGCCGCCAGCGGCTTCACCGGCAAGACGACGGTGGCGATCACCGACTCCTCCGGCGTCGTGCAACGCACCGTGGCGATCGACTTCGACGCCGGCACGATGAGCGTCAATGGCGGGGCTGGCGTCGCCTTCACGCCCGCGACCTTGGTCTCGACCTTGAACACGAGCCTGGGGGCGCAGGGGACCGCGACCTTCTCCGGCGGCGCGCTGAAGATCGCCGCCACCGGGACCAACGGCGTGGCGATCGACGAGGGGACCTCGCAGAAAGCCGGCCAAGGCTTCTCGCAGTTCTTCGGGTTGAACGACTTGATCACCTCCAGCGGAATGTCGACCTACGACACGGGCCTGAAAGCGACCGACGCCAACGGCTTCACCCCGGGCGACCAGATCACGCTTCGCCTTTCGACGCCCGACGGCAAGCCGATCCGCGACGTGGTGGTGAGCGTGCCGCCGGCCGGCAGCCCCACCGTAGGCGACCTGGTCAATGCGCTGAACAGCAGCTCGACCGGCGTCGGCGTCTACGGCTCATTCGCGCTGGACGCCCAGGGCGCGCTCAGTTTCACCGGCAATGCGCCGCTGAACGCCCAGCTCTCCGTCGTGCAGGACACCACCGAGCGCGGAGCCGGCGGCCCCTCGATCAGCCAGCTCTTCGGCATCGGCCTCGCGCCGCGCTCGGCGCGGGCCGGGACCTATTCGGTGAACCCCGCGGTGCTCTCCGATCCCACCAAGCTTGCGCTGGGCTCGCTCGACCTCAGCGTCGCCGCCGGCCAGCCGGCGATCACGCCCGGCGATGGCTCCGGGGCGACCGCGCTCGCCGGCGCCAGCCAGACCTCGATCCTGTTCAAGGCGGCGGGCGACCTCGGGGCGGTGAGCATGACGCTCGGCAGCTATGCCGCCCAGCTCGGCGGCGCCATCGGCCGGGACGCGGCCACGGCGGAATCGAAGAAGACCAGCGCCACCGCCGTTCAGGCCGAAGCCAACGCCCGCCGCCAGTCGGTCGAGGGCGTCAACATCGACGAGGAACTCGTCAACCTCACCACCTATCAACAAGCGTTCAGCGCGAACGCCCGGATGATCCAGGCCACCAAGGATATGTTCGACATCCTGGCCGGCCTGATCAACTGACCCGTCTCAAGTCCCGAAGGATCCGACCATGGTCGACCGCGTCTCAACCGCCGGAAACTACTCCGCCATCCTCGCCAACCTGATGGCCGCCGAGGGCCGCCAGGTGGACGCGGAAAACCGCGTCTCCTCGCAGAAGAACGGCAACGACCTGAAGGCCTACGCCAACCAGGCCGAGACCCTGACGGCGATGAACACCGTCAATGCGCGCCTCGACACCTACCAGACCACCAACACCCAGGTCGCCGCCAAGCTGACCACCCAGGACAGCGCGCTCAATTCCGTCGCCGACGCCTCGACCGCCGTGCGCCAGGCGATCACCGAGGCGCTGGCCAACGACAACGCCAACGCCCTGATGCAGGTCATCCAGGGCCAGTTCCAGACCGCCGTCGCCGGCCTCAACGCCCAATATAACGGCAAGTACCTGTTCGCTGGCGGCAAGGTGACCACGCAGCCGGTGACCGCCGCCCAGCTCAGCGACCTGACGGCGGGCCCGCCGATCTCCAGCTTCTTCCAGAACGACGCCTTCAAGGCGACCGCCAAGCTGGACGACTCGACCACCGCCACCACCGGCCAGTTGGCCAGCGACCTGGGCGCCAACCTTTTGACCTCGTTCCAGGCCCTGCAGGCTTTCGACACCGGCGGTTCGGGCCCGCTGAACGGTCAGCTGACCGACGCACAGCGCACCTTCCTGCAAGGCCAGCTCGCCGGCTGGGACCAGATCGGCAAGGACCTGACGACGGCCACCGCCCAGAACGGCCTGCTGCAGAAGCAGGTCGACCAGGTAAATTCGCGCCTGACCGACCAGCAGAACACCCTGCAAGGGATGATCGGCGGCGTCACCAACGCCGACATGGCCAAGGCGGCGACCGATCTCGCCAACGCCCAGCTCTCCGTCCAGGCCACCGCCCAGGTGCTGCAGGTGATGCAGGGTTCGTCGCTGCTGAACCTCCTGAAGTAGGGCCGCCCCTCGCAAAGGCGGGGTCGAGCCGCTAGATAGGCGGCCATGAACGCGCCGGTTCTCAACCCCGGGACACTGAGCGACGGCCTGATCGAGGCCGCGCGCGACGCGGTGCGCCTGCCGCTCGGGACGCGGATCGTGGCGGCGATGTCGGGCGGCGTGGACAGCACCGTGACCGCGGCCCTGCTGGCCAAGGCGGGCTATGACGTCGTGGGCGTGACCCTGCAGCTCTACGACCATGGCGCGGCGATCCAGAAGAAGGGCGCCTGCTGCGCGGGCCAGGACATCCACGACGCGCGCACCGCCGCCGAAAACCTCGGCATCCCGCACTACGTCCTCGACTACGAAAGTCGCTTCCGCGCCGAGGTGATCGAGGAATTCGCCGACGCCTATCTGCGCGGCGAGACGCCGATCCCCTGCGTGCGCTGCAACCAGACGGTCAAGTTCCGCGACCTGCTGGACGTGGCGCGCGACCTGGGCGCCGAGGCGATGGCCACTGGCCATTACGTGGGCCGCGCCGTCGGCGCTGGCGGGCCGGAGCTGCACCGTGCGGCGGACTCGAACCGCGACCAGTCCTATTTCCTGTTCGCCACCACGGCCGAACAGCTCGAGTACCTGCGCTTCCCGCTGGGCGGCCTGCCGAAGCCGGCGGTGCGCGCGGCGGCGGCTGAGTTCGGCCTGGCGGTCGCCGACAAACCGGACAGCCAGGACATCTGCTTCGTGCCGGAGGGCCGCTACACCACGATCATCGACCGCCTGCGCCCGCATGGCGCCGAACCCGGCGACATCGTGCACCTGGACGGCCGCGTGCTCGGCCGCCACGAAGGCGTCACCCGCTACACCATCGGCCAGCGCCGGGGGCTGAACGTGGCGGTCGGCGACCCGCTGTTCGTGGTCCGCATCGACGCCGACGCGCGCCGGGTGATCGTGGGGCCGCGGGAGGCGCTGCTGACCCAGGCGCTGACGCTGAAGGAGACGAACTGGATCGGCGACGGCGCCTCGATCGAGGCCGCCTGCGAAGCCGCGCGCCCGGTGCTGGCGCGCGTGCGCTCCACCCGCGAGCCCGCGCCGGGGCGGCTGGCGCTCGTCGATGGCCAACCCGGCGTCATCTTCGACGCAGCCGAAGAAGGCGTCGCGCCCGGCCAGGCTTGCGCCCTCTATGCGCCGGAGGCGCCGAGCCGCGTGCTCGGCGGCGGCTTCATCGCCGGCACGGTGCGCGCGAACCTCTGACCGCGTTCGGGTGTTCTCCCGCCAAAGGAGACACGACCATGGCCAGCAAGAAGAAGTGGATCGCCGGCGCGACCAAGAAGGAAGGCAAGCTGCACGAGGCGCTGCATGTGCCGAAGGACGAGAAGATCCCGGCCGCCAAGCTGCACGCCGCGGCCAAGAAGGGCGGCAAGATCGGCAAGGAGGCGCGGCTCGCGGAAACGCTGAAGGGGCTGAACCACAGGTGACCGGAGCCGCTTTCCGTCCCCTTTATGGGGAGGGGCGAGCGGGCGAAGCCCGCCGGGGTGGGGAGCGATCCCCAAACGAGGCCTCGGTGTTCCGACCTATTTCCCCACCCGTCTCGCCCCAAAAGGCGCGATCCACCCTCCCCATGAAGGGGAGGGAAAGCTATATCCGCACCCATGAGCAGCACCGCCTCCGACCCCGTCGTCATCGCCTCCTACGCCCGCACGCCCATGGGCGGCTTCCAGGGCGTTTTCGCGCCTGTGAAGGCCACCGACCTGGGCGCGGCCGCCGTCCGCGCGGCGGTGGAGCGCTCGGGCGCCCGGCCCGAAGCGATCGAGCAGATCGTCATGGGTTGCGTCCTGCCCGCGGGGCTTGGCCAGGCGCCCGCCCGGCAGGCGGCGATCGGCGCGGGCCTGCCCACCTCGGTCGAGGCCACGACGGTCAACAAGATGTGCGGCTCGGGCATGCAGGCCGCGATCCTGGCGCACGACGCGCTCGCCGCCGGGTCGGTCGACGTGATCGTCGCGGGCGGCATGGAGAGCATGACCAACGCGCCGTACCTGCTGAAGAACCACCGCGGCGGCGCGCGGATCGGCCACGATACCTCCTATGACAGCATGTACCTGGACGGCCTCGAGGACGCCTACGAACCGGGCCGGCTGATGGGCTCCTTCGCCGAGGAGACCGCCAAGCAGTACCAGTTCACCCGCGAGGCGATGGACGAGTTCGCCATCCGCTCGCTGACCAACGCCAAGGCCGCCACCGAGAGCGGCGCCTTCACCCGCGAGATCGTCCCCTACGAGGTGGTCACCCGCAAGGGCGCGGTGCTGATCGTCGACGACGAGCAGCCGATGAAGGCCGACCCGGCCAAGATCCCGACGCTGAAGCCCGCCTTCGCCAAGGACGGCGCGATCACCGCGGCCAACGCGTCCTCGATCAGCGATGGGGCTGCGGCGCTGGTGATGACCCGCGAGAGCGTGGCCAAGACGCTCGGCATGACCATCGTCGCGCGCGTGGCCGCCCACGCCGCCCATGCTCACGAGCCGGGCCTCT
>Ga0207660_10001702_pt1 | contig 14752 bp, 19 predicted proteins | sample KBSC73BmetaG_FD_184335 | JGI IMG/M metagenome (GOLD analysis project Ga0207660, IMG submission 184335) | Corn rhizosphere microbial communities from Kellogg Biological Station, Michigan, USA - KBS C7-3B metaG (SPAdes) (version 2) | ecosystem: Host-associated > Plants > Roots > Rhizosphere ... | reverse complement strand
ATGACCTGGTCGAACTTGTCCTGCTGGGCCGTGGTGAGGGTGGTGTAGTCGGCGGTGCTGGGGTGTACGCGGGCATGCGTCATCACGGCCACAGGTGTCTCCGGGGAGTCAGGAACCGGTCGCCAGACGGGTTTTGAGGGTTCTGGCGTTCTCGATGTATCCACAGTAACCCGTGCGGCATGGCATTGCAATGCCTGAGGCGGTGCGGGCATGAGAAAGCCCCGAACCCGGCGGGGGTTCGGGGCCGTGGTGGGGCTCCTACCGCCTTCCGCCGGCCTCCCGGCGGTCTACCTCTGCCGCGTGCACCTTCACCAGCGCGGTCCAGGACACCATGTCGTACTTGCCTGCCTTCTCCACGGTCACGCCGTGCTTGACCGCCCACCGCTTGAGGGTGCGCGCGTCAGGATCGCGGCCGGGTCCGCACTCGGCGAACAGGGCAGCCGCTTCCTGCATGGAGACCAGGTCTGGCGCGAAGACGTAGGGGCTTTGAACTGTTATGGCCACGGCGGCCTCCCGGGTCAGGCGGCCATCGTTCGCAGCTCCGGCGGCCTACAACGGGTGGACTTGTACAGCCCAGTTGTGAGGGTGGTGTGAAGTTGTCTGGTTGGTGAGACTCGTGTACCCCGGCTCAGGTTGCACAGTCTCGAACAGCTTTTTCGGACATGGCCGCGACGTGTTCGTACGCCAGCTTGCCCAGGGTCCACTTGCGGGACATCCCGTCCTTGGTGATGCAGTCGCCGTTGGTGCACACCGCGCTGGCGAGCTCGGGCCGCCAGAACAGGCTGAAGCAGTTGCAGGCGGGGCAGCGGTGGGGGCGTACGACGCTGCGGTCGCCGGCGGCGATGGCGTGCTCGAGGCGCTGGCGGTGGATGACGGTGTCGCGGCGCTGCTGCTGCGCGGCGTCGGCGTTGCGGGTGTTGTCCAGGTACCAGGTGTAGGCGCCTTCCACGCGCGGTGGGAGCGGGTCGGCTCCGGGGTTCACCTGGTGGGTGTGGTCGGCGATTTCACGGATGCAGGCGGTGATGTGGTCGACGACGGAAAGGTCGACCAGGGCAGGGGACTCCGTGGGCCGGGTATGGGGCCCGGATCCGATGTAGGAGTGTCCTTCAGGGCCGGTGACGGGGCGTTGCCGGAGCTGCCCGAGGAGGGCGCTCAGCCTTCCGGATGCGGTGTCGTCGTCCGTCCTGTTGCCCATGGGCGTCCCCGTCCCCTAGGCCGGCCCGGGGCGCGGGGCGAGTGCACGAGCGGTGTGCAGGGGCGCGCGCCGGAGGCCGGAAGTGTGTACTCCGGGTGATTCCGGACGCCCCATACTGGCACGCGTGGGGCCGTTGGTGAACGGTCTGCAACAAACGATCAGCACAAGGTGTCGGACCGGAACGACTGGCTCCGCGATCCGACTGGGATAACCCCTGGCATATTCAGACAATCAGCCGTGGTGCGACCGCGATCCCCCTGATCATGACGTCCAGTTCAGCGCGCCCATCCGCGTCGACGATGCCCTGCACTTCGGCCCCTTGCAGCAGACCCCGCACGATCTCCAGGATCACCTCGTATGCGGTGGCGGTCATCTCGTCGGTGAGGCTGAGGTGGTGGTGGTTGAGTGTCGTCTCGATGTGCTCGGCCATCTGCTGCTGGGGGCTTAGCCCGCCGCCGGGTTCGCGGCTGGGCTGGGGGGTGCTCACTCGCTTCCTCCGCCCCGGGTCCGGCCGCCTGCTGGCGCGTGCGCGTGTACTGAAGTCGATGACGGCCGCCTCGCCCCGCTCGGTCAGTGCGGGCATGGTGGGGTCGGCCGGTTCTGCTGCGGACATAGGGGTAGCCCCCGCTCTCCTCCGGCAGAAATTCGGGAAGGTCCTCGTACAGTCCACCGAGTCGGCGTTCGGCGGACCCGCCCCCAGTTACGGCTGCCAGTCCATACCAGGGGTGTAGGCCACTGTGGCACCCATCGGTGCGTGCATGTAAGGACGGATGCAGTTTTCACGCGTCCTTAGCGCTCGTTGGTGTACAGATTCAGCCTGATCGGTTACCGGCGGCAACCTGACACCGCTTTCCCTCGTCCACCCGGGTCGGTGGCCGGGTCGGGCGGCTGGCGTGAGTTAGCCCCCACAGACGAAGAGGTCGTGGTTTGCCGACAACGAACCCATCCCCTGTGGGGGCTTCGAGACCTCACGGGCGCGCCCGTCAGATGACGCGATTGTAGTCGGGGATCGTTCCATTGGTGCTAGAACGTTGCCCAACGCCGGCCCCGCGGATTATGCGGGGCCGGGCGGGTGGGGCCGCCCTGGCCGGAGCGGTGCACCATTGCGGGCTGCGATCCACTCAGGTGCTGCCCCGGCCGGGCGGCCTGCCACCCAGATGGTGGGGGGCGGGCGGCTTCAGCCAATCCCGTGAAATTGCATGTGGCGAGGGGTTTCACAGGAGGATCACACGATCGGTCGATGAAAAACCCCGACAAGTCTGCCCGTATTAGACGTTTCGTTGATTGGTTCTGACCAACCACTGACAAGGCGTCAGCGTTTTGGCCGGAAACCGCACACGCAACAGCCCCGCACCCTCAAGTCGCTGAGGGTATGGGGCTGTTGGGTGGGGGTCAGTGCGTGGCGGCGTCCTGCCGGTTCGCCTTGTGCTCGAGGAGGGCCTCCAGCATCTTGTCGAACTCGGTCGGCGGCATCCGGTGGATGAGGAAGTAGGCGGCGGAGGATCCGTCGTCGTATGGGAACTTCACCGGTGGCCGGTCGGCCGCGTCGGCTGCGGCGGGTGAGGCGTGCGTGGCGTCCCGTGGTTCGGGGATCCCGTCGGCGGGGGGTGTGTCCGCACCTTGCGGGCTGGCGGCGGGCGTTGGGCCCTCCGCCCGGGGGGAAGCAGGGGGGCCAGAGTCGGCCGGGCGGTCCGTTACCTGTCCGTGATTATTCACGGCGTGAAAATCTGCCGGCCCCGATACCAAGCCCGCCGCGGGCTTGCTGCGCACCTGGGACCGGCTGCGGGACGCCTCGGCTCGCTCGTCGGCCTTCTCCTTCTGCGCGTCCGGCGTCAACTTGCCCAGGTTGCGGACGTGCTCCACCTTCCGCTCCCCGGTCATCAAATCCTTCTGAAGTTCCGGGGTCAGCTTCAACAGAGACAACTTGCTCGACAGCGTGGAGGGGGAGATGGACAGCCTCTTGCAGGCCTTGGTCTGGGAGCCTCCGTAGTAGTCCACCAGCTGCTTCAGCGCGTGTGCTTCCTCCAGCTCGGTCATGTCGTCGCGGTGGTAGTTGGCGACAAACGCGGCCTCGAGAAGGGATTCGTCGGTGGCGACGCGGGCGTTGTCGACGCGGACGGGGATCGTGGCCAGTCCGACGCGGCGGGATGCCTCGAGGCGGCGGTGACCGTCGACGACGACGTACTGGGCGCCGTCGTCCAGGTCCTCGGCCCGGTCCGGCCGGTCACGGAGGTAGGCGTCGACGGCAGCGACAACGATGGGCAGGATGATGCCCACCTCGCGGACGGACTCCACGGTCTCGTCCAGGTTGCGGAGGTGGTTGCGGGGGTTGTCAGGGTTCTCGCTGATCTGCGTCACCGGAAGCTCGGTGATCGCCGTGGTGGAGTCGTCGCCCCCTATGTTGCTGATGGCCCTTCGCCGGGCGCTGCGCACAGCACCGAAGGAGGGCGCGGGCCCCAGGGTGTCGGCCTTGCTCACCTGCTCGCTCCCTTCGCCACCTGCCGCATGGCCTCCGCCTGGTCGCTGTGCGGGGCGTAGGAAAGCAGCGGCATCTTCTTGCGTACCGCTTCGCGCTGCTCCTTCAGGTCGCCGATGACGGCCAGGACCCGGGGGTCGCCGACAGCCTTCCAGCTGTCGAGAGTGGAGGTGGCGACATAGCCGCGGCGGGAGTCGTACTGGTTGACAACAAGTCCCAGGTGGTCGATCTCCAGGGAGAGGTCGACGCACAGGTCGTCAATCTGCTGGTCGAGCATGCTGTAGGCGGTCATCGAGGAGTCTTCGGCCAGGACGGGGATGATGACGCCGGAGCGGCCCTTGGGCTCGTTGCGTCGCCGGCGCCCGTAATAGAGGGCGGCGTCCATGGCGATGCCGAGGCTGGGCGGGCAGTCGATGATGATGACGTCGTAGTGGCTCTCCAGCGGGTGCAGCGCCATCTCGAGGGCTGCTTCCTTCTGGAAGCCGCGCTTCTGCGTTGCGACGACGGCGATCTTCGCGTCGAGGAGGAACCCGTCGAAGCAGGCCGGCAGGACGTGCAGGCGCTTCTCGAACCGCAGATCGTCTATCACCACGATGAGGTCGCGGAGGTCTCCCTGGCCGTCGCCGCACATGTGGGAGACCAGGCTGTCGTGGTCGGGTTCGATCTGAGGGACGCCCAGTTGCTCGCTCAGGTGGCCCTGGGGGTCGAAGTCGACGATGAGGACGCGCTTGCCTTGCTCGGCGTAGGCCTGGCCGATGCCGGCGGAGATGGCGGTTTTGCCTACGCCGCCCTTCTGGTTCCCGACGATCTTCCGTTCGGGGTCAGTGGGCCGGTCACCGTGCTGGGGGGAGGGGTTGTTGTCGAGCCAGTCCTGGACGGACTGGGCGAGTCCCTGGGTGTAGGAGACACCGCGGGCCGTGCAGGTCGTCTTGAAGTCCTCGTACAGGCCGGGCGGGAGCCAGGTGGAGAATGACTTGGCGCCGGCAGTGTCGACTTCGAAGCCGCCAGGTTCGTTGGTGCGCCAGGCGGTAATGGCGGCTTCGACGGCTTCCTGGATGTCCAGGGTGAGCTCGGCGGCGCGAACCTTGAGTTGCTGCTGGAGTGCCGAGGGCAGCTTGGACGCCACCTTTTCCCGGTCTCCGTCGGGGTAGGGAGAGGCCATGGCGTCACCTTACTGACTCCGGGTGTGGGAGTGGCCCCCGGTGCACGGTTTCTGATCCAGGTTCACCCTCCGGAGCGGCCCGCGGATTTTCACGGCGTGAATAATCACGAACCGGTAACGGCTGCTGGGTGCTCGTCCTCGAGGCCATCGTCGCTGCCGTAGGGCTGCCCGTCGGTGTACTCAGGCTCGCGGAACAGGTCGCTGCGTTCCCACAGGGGACGCACGCGTATGACCTCGGCGGGGGGCGTGGCGGTGGGCATCAGTGCCTCCCTGCGATGGCGGTCAGAGTGTCCGTCAGGTCGGCCATGACGTTCCAGTCGGGCCGTGCCCACGGGGACCCGGGGGTACGTTCGGCGCGGGCCCACTGGTCGAGCCAGGCGCGTTCGTCGGCTTCCTCAAGGGCGTGCCAGGCGGCCGGATATCGGGTGGTGGCAGGTTGGGGCATGGGCGGCTCCGTTCGTGCGGTGATCACGTACACGGTGCACCCGATCCGCCCGGACGTTCCCCCGGATCAGGCGACGTCGAAGGCGCGGCGCGGCATTTGGCCGCCGGATCGCTGTTGGCGGGCGTAGGCGCGTGCGCGGGCGAGGGACTCCTCCACACTGCCCGGGGCGGGCCCGGCTGCGGTGTCGGCTTCGGCCCAGACGGCTTCGCGGTGCTCGGTCTCGGGCTGCCGGTTGGCGCGCAGTGCAGTCTCCTGGCGGGCCAGGGCCTCGAGGACGTACGGGTTGGAGGACTGCCGTTCGGGCTTGTTCTCCAGTGCCAGGGCGAGGACGTGGCGGAACCCGTCGGAGGCGTCGGCGCGGGTCTTCAGCGGGGCGTCCGACTGCGGCTGCTGCTCTATCTCCGCTGCGGGCCGGCTGGTGTCGATGGCGCCGGGCGGGAGGACGCGGATCGTGCGGACGGTCGGGCGACCCATCTTGTCGTTGATCTGCTTGGCGAGCTGGCCGCCGAGGAGGCGGATCTGGGCGGCGTAGGTGTGGCTGGACGGGCGCAGGTCGAGGCGTCCGGTGGTCTCGTCGAAGTGGACGGGCTGGATGTGTCCGGCGTATTGGGGGCAGAGGGTGGGCCACTGGTCGATGACGCTGCCGCCGGCGAGTCCGGCTTCGAGGGGGATGTCGGCGCCGAGTCCGGTGATGGCGGCGGCGAGGCTGATGGGGTCGCGGCCGGACCCGGCCCGCATGACCTTCTTCCGCTTGGGCTTCGCGCTGGGGGTGGGGGCGGTGCGGGAGGTGGCCTTGTAGGCAGCGAGGGCCTGGCGGGCGAGGTCGCGGCCGGACAGCTGCGGGGTGTCGGTCACGACTGTCCCCCTGTCGGCAGGTACGCCTGAGGGAAGCGCCAGAGTCCATTCGGGAGGCAGAGAATGTGCCCCTCCGACACGTCATCCTCAAGCATCCTCTTCAGCTCGTCCTGTCCTGCCAGGGGCGGCTCGCCCTCCGCCGCCAAGTCCGCGTTGACGCGCAGTCGCATCTCATCGAGCGTGACCGTGACCGCTGGTCCATCGTCAGTGAGAATCGTGAATGCGCCAGATTCAACGGCGACGGGAAACCACTGCTGGGTGGCTTCGATGAGGGCGTCGATGTGCTGTTCCTGGCGAGCCTGTCGGGCACGCGCTTGCCGGATGTTTCGGGCTTCCTTGCTGCTGCGGTTCTTGGTCTTCTTCGGCATGGACGGGCTCCTGTCAGAAGGCGGGGGTGAGGCGGTGTTCGGCGGCGAGGGCCTGGTCGACGAGCCAGTTGGTGTACAGGCGGCGGGCGTCGCGTTCGTTGAGGCCGCTGGCGAGGGCGATGGTGATGCTGGACAGGTCGGCGGCGGCGTCTTTGCGGACCTGCTGGATCCACTGCGGGTCGAGGTCGCGGAGGTCCAGCGGCGGCACGTCGTCCTGGCAGTCGATGTCGAACGCCGTGGTGTCGTCGGTGCCGTGCTGCTGCCGGTCGGCGATCTGCTGGTTCCGGCGGAACGCTTCCCGGGCGAGCTGCTGGACGCTCACGCTGGCCGGGCCGCGGTCCTCGCCGGCGAGGTCGTCGTAGGCGGTGTGGCGGGCCTGCTCCTGGACGAGGGACTCCTGCCACGCCAGCACAGCGGTACGGCGCCGCTCCGGGGTCGTGTACAGCAGGTGCAGGCTGGACAGCCGATCGGCCAGCAGGCCGGAGGGGCGGCGGACTTCGGAGGCGAGGATGGGGCGCTCCTGCTCGGCGATGGCCTGCACCTCGAGCGCAGTCCATCCGGCATCAGCAACATGCCGGATGATCCACGCGATCCGCGGGACGGCGGCACCCTTCAGCCACGGCACCATCTGGATCAGTTCACGGGCGAGCTGGTAGCGGCGGCCCACACGGTTCAGGGTCCGCGGCCCGCGGTTGGTGTTCTTCCCCGGGTGAGACTTCGCTGCCCCGCTTGCGAGCTTGCTCTCAGAGGGAGAGCGAGTACCAGCTGTAGAAGAGCCAGTTGAGGTACCACCCTGCATTGGGGTGCAACGCCCCCGACCCGAAACAGCGGTGCGGCGGGGGCGGCGGCGTACCTTCCGGGCGGCCTTCTTCGCGAGCTTCCCGAGCATCTTTCGGTGCTCCGGGGCGGCTCCGACGGGGACCCGGGTGTAGGAGGGGGCCGTCTCGTCGCGGAGGAACGTGCGGATGCCGTGCTCGTCGTCGAACGCGACCGGGATGGTCCGCTCGTACACGGTGGCCTGGTTCGGCTGCCCCTTCATGCGGGTGCCCTTGCTGCGGTACACCAGCAGCCCGGTCTCCCGGAGCATGGCCAGGTGGTATTGGATGGCCCGCTCCGACAGCTTGAACTTGCGCATCAGGTAGGCGATGCCAGGCCGGCACACCTTGAGCGCGGAGACCTCCTGGGCGATGGCGAGGGTCGTTGCACCCCACTTCGGGCCGTGGGCCTGGCTGGGGGTGTAGAGGCCCTTCTTGGCGAGGCTGTCGATCCAGTGGACGGCTTGCATCCAGGAGTGGGCGCAGGTGGCGATGCGGCCGGTCGTGGCGTGCAGCCATTGGGCGGCTGCGAACACCCGGAGCCGCTCGCCACGACCGCCGTGCCGGTCACTGTAGTCGTACGGGTGTTCGAAAGATGGGGTGGGGGTGTGCGTGTCCGGTGTCGGCTGGGGGCACTGGGTGTCGCCCGTCTCGGGGGAGATAAGCCGCGAATCGCCCGTACGAGGAGCGGGAAGCTGACAACTGGGGGTGCGGTGCTGCACTATGTACCTGCCTTCGTTGATGGCCTTGCGGAAACGCGAAAGCCCTCGGCGGTGGTGGTGAAAGGTTCTGGACGAACCAACTCGCTCCGGGGAATCCCGGGGCCTTAGCTCTGAGCGCCAACTCGGAGCCGTGGAAGTCGGCCGCGCACGGTGCGCCAACACCAGCGGCCAGCGGTAGAGGGTGAAGCCCCCGCCAAGGGGCTCAGGAACCTCCCGCTACGAACTCGCTACGTCACTCGATCTCCCTTACTGGGTGAGGTCTGTTCTGCCTCGCGGTACGAGGCAAGTTGATGCTCCGCAATCCGAGCCATCTGCTGGCTCAGGCGGAGCGCGTCATCGGCAGGTACCTGGATCTCCACCTGGCGGCCGACGGCGTGCTTGGTCCCGTCGGTGATCTCAACGGTGAAGCACACGTGGTGGTGACGGCGGGCGGCCTGCATGAGTCCCGCCACGTCGTCAGCGTTCGGCAGGGGCTGGGTGGAGAAGGTGCGAGGGAAGGCGAAGCTGGTCACCTTGGCCAGCCAGGCGCGGGCGCTCATCGCTCGCCTCCCACGGGCCACTCGTCGCAGCCTTCGGGGATCCAGGACTGGACTTCCGGCAGCCCTTCGGCGCGGCGCATCTCGTTCTGCCGCTGGATCGCCTCGATCTGCGCCGCGCGCTCGCGAGCCTTCTCCCGCATCTGCTCGCGGACCACGCCGTTGGCGACGTCCAGGGCGGCGTCGGCGAGGCAGTCGACGCACCGCAGGTCGGCTGCGGCCTCGCCGAGGTGTCGGCAGTACCAGTCGTCCAGCGAGTAGAAGCGCAGCCGCGTGTCGGTGTACGACACGACGCCGATGACCGGGCCGCGTCCGCACTGGCAGTAGTCCACCGGTTCGGCGTTGGTCGGCTGGACGTCGACAGTCGTGGTCCGGAACAGGCTCCGGACGACCGCAGTCATGCGACTGTGGGGGTAGTGGTGACAGGGGCCGTTCGCGCCAGCGGTGTGATCTTCACGCCGGAATCGCGGGTCTGCCTGTCTACGGGGTTCGGTCCCCGGGTACTCTGAGCCATGTCGGCACCTTCGCGATGGTTGTGTGTCGGCCCGGCCCCTGTACCGGATGCGGCAAACATCCGGACCACTACGGGGGCCGTTCCTATTGTCTTGTCGGCCGCGACCCGATCTGAAGGGTCGTCTGGCGCTGTGCTCAGCCTACCGGTTGACGAGGCCACTGTCCCAGGTCCTTCCCCTTGTGTCTTCTGGTCCGTTTGTCACACCGCAGTTGGACGGCCACCACCCACCTCGCCGTCCGCCGGGTGCACCGACTCCGGCGCCACCAACCGCCGCGACCGAGCCACCGAACCACCCATCGCATGGAACCCCGCCTCCGCGAACTGCCCCGCTATCCGCTCCAACTGATCCCGATACATGCGCGGCGCCGACGACACCCGCCCCGCATGCAACCCCACCGCCAACGCCCGCTCCCAAATCCGCTGCACCACCACCGGATCCACATCCGGGAACAAATCAGCCGGGAGCTTGTCCGGACGGCCCACCGTCTCCAACTGGGCGTTGACGAGCAGCCCCGTCAGGAACTCCGCTGATGACATCGCCCGGCCGGTGAACACCGCGTCCGCACGCATCACCTCGAACCCGGCATCGTCGGCGGCGGCCGGGGCAGGGGGGGGCAGGATCTCGGTCATGCGGCAGCCTCCAGGCGGCGGGTGGTGTTGGTGAACAGGTCGTGCACGGGGGCGAGCTCGGACAACTCCGCCTCCCACAAAGCCAACTGGCCCTCGACATCGGCGAACCGGCCCCGCCGCGGCCGCGGAACCCCCCGAGTCGGCTCATACGGGCCCGGCTCCGGCAGCACCGGCAACGAAGCCACCACCACCGGGCCCGGCTCCGGCTGGGTGGGCATCCGCGTCGGCGGCGGCACCGCCGGCACCGTGCCGTCATCCGCCACCACCGTGACGTCCTCGAGCAGTCCCCGCTCCGAAGCGGCGGCGAGCAGCTGCGCACGGGTAGCAGTCCGCGGCAGCCCCAGCAGCGTCGTCAGATTCGACCGCTGCCAGTTCGCCGTCCGCACGTCCACCCCGGCCCGCTCCGCCACGGCGTACGGGTCCCACACCGCGGCGAACGCCTCCAGCACGGCCCGCTTCTGCGGAGTTGCGAACCTGCGGTCCGGAGCAGCCGGCGCCGCATGCCGCGCCCGGATCAGCGCCTTATGCCGCTCCAGAGCCGTTCGGCCACCCCAGATCCCGTCCGGCTCCGCCAGACGCCCCTCCGCGGTCACCGAGTTCGCGTACACGTCGCACTGGACCATGACCGGGCAGTTCAGGCACACCTCGATCGCCGCATCCTCCCGGACCCGCCGCTCCCTCTGCCCCTCCCCACCATCCACATCCGGGGCATGGTGCGCACCCACCGGCAACTCCGGGTTCCCAGCCATGCGCCGGGGGTCGTCCGGAAGCGGCGCACACCCGCGGTATCGGAAGTGGCGGTGCTCCAACCACGCCTCACGCGCAGCCACAACACTCAACGTCGACTTACTGGCGGTGCCGGTCATCCGGTACCCCCCTCCATGTACGGGTCGGGTCCAGTCGTGTGCTGAACAAGGGCCTCATCCAGGGCCTGGTCGGCCTCCGCAAGCACCGCACGCTCCGCCAGAACGGCGCCGATACGGTGCTGGAACGCCTGCATGTCCCGGTGCATACAGCCGGCCGTCAGCCGGGCGCTCGCGCGCTCCCGCGCCAACTGCGCGTGCAGACGCCGCTCCCTGCGGACGGCGGCACAAACGGCGACCGCCGCGGCGAGTGCCGCGGCGGCCATGGCAGTACGAGTGAGCACGACACTCACCTCTCTTCCAGGGGAAGGAGCGGTCGGAAGGAACATCAGCCGGTGACCCCGGCTACGGGTGGTGCAGGACGTTGATGCGCGCCGCGGTCTCCACCGCCAGCTCACCGGCAGCCTCCGCAGCATCCGCGCGAGCGTCCATCTCGGCCTGCTCCGCCATGTCCAGCGACGCGGTGTCGACGTCCTCCTGCTCCTCCGCGGACAGCAGCCCCCACCAGGCCAGATCACCACCACGCGTGTACGACGTCGGGCGGTGCTTCTCCCACCACAACGCCACCACGACGCCGATGACGGAGGTGGTCAGGATGGCCGGGATCACCCAGCGGACCGGGTTGGCGACCAGCCAATCGACGATTTCAGGCATGACAGGACCTCGATCCGGCGCGACGGCCGTAGAAGGGGTTGAGGTGGTGCGAGGCGCCCCAGAGACGGGGACTTGGCCAGGCCCGCGGTGCGGGCCCGGATGGTTCAGGCAGCCCGGGTCAGGGCCTCTTGCAGAAACTGCACCCCGGACGCAGCCGACGCGACGTGCGCGGCCAACAGACACGGGACCGCGTTTCCGACCTGCTCGTACTGCTTGGTACGCGTCCCCTGGAACGGATACGAAGCCGGGAACGACTGAAGCACGGACGCCTCCGGCACGGTGATGCGCACCGTGTCTTCGCTGGCGAACTGCGACTCGCCCTTGGGCGACCGGTTACGATGCCCAGGAGGAGAGACCCGCCCCGTTGCGCACACGGTCGTGGCCGGACGCTTGAGAACCCACTGGCCACCGGATTTGCTGGTAAGGGCGGGGGCGGGGGCGGAGTGCGGGTCCGTCGTCTGCCGAGAACCGTCAGGACGCTGATCCCGATTGGTGTGCAGCACCCACGACCGCGTCTTCTCCGTCAGAGCCCACGATGGCCGATCAGCGGGGAACTCGTTCCCGCCCGGCGTCCTACGCTCCCCGCGAGTATTGACGGTGATGCCGTCCACCCAGCCCAACGCCTCCGCCATCGCAATCCACTGCGGCAGACCAGGCCCGAACAGATCCGGCTCCGACACCTCCGCATGAGTCGGCTCTGGAGGTGCCACCTTGCGCACTGAAGAACCGATCAGCACGGCACGCTCACGCTTCTGCGGGACACCGTAGTTCGCGGCGTTCAGCACGCCGGCCCACACCGACCAGCCCAACTTGCGCAGTTCCTCCGCGTACACCTGCCACAACGGCAGAACGGACGGCACCTGCTCGAACGCCACCCACTCCAGCGGCATCCCCACACCATCGGGGCGCAGGCAGATCAACCCATGAAGGAACCGGGCCGGCTCCAGCACGAGCACCGTGGCGACCGTGTCCTCCCATGCGGCCGCCTCCACCTTGGCCTGCGGCCACCGCTTCTCCTCCAGCCGCGCGGCGTTCGTCTCATCCCGAGCCGCCAGCGCAGCCGGGTAGATCAGGTCCCGCAGTTCCTGCCGACAGTCCTCGCCGCGCATCGTGCGCCGGATCCCGTCGGCCAGGACACCGATGAACCTCCTTCCCAGCCCGTTCCCAGCGGTGGAGAACTTCGTGCACGGCGGGGACGCGATCAGCCCCCATACCCGGCCCACAACCGGACCCAGCACGAAGCACGACACATCCACCCGCACCGTCGTATGCCCGGCAGCCGCCCGCGTCAACGTCGCGGACTCGTCCCACTCCAGACCCACATCGTGCAGCCCCAGGAACCGGCGTATCCCCTCCGACCATCCCCCCGGACCGGCGAACAGGTCCAGGACGACGCCCTTCTGCTGCGGCGCCCACACCGCGGCGAACGCCATCAGGCGGCCCTCTGCTGCTGTCCGCCGAGCTCGGCGATACGGCCGTCCAGGACCTTCCGCAGCGTCGTACGCGCGCCGTCCTTGGCCGTGAACTCCTCGTCCAGGACACCGTGCTGGGCGCCGTCCTCCCCGATCTGGTTGAAGATCAGAAGGTTGTTGCTGTTCCAGCAGTCGGTCACCTGCCGCAGCAGCTTGGCCAGATGCTCACTCGGCGCGCCTGGCTCCGCAGACTCGGCCGCTGCCTCTCCGGGCGATTCAGGGGCCGGTGTGCTTGCGCCCGTCTCTGCGACCACCTGCGCCGCCACGGCAGGCGCCTCAGCAGCCTGCCGCGCCTCGCGCTCCGCAGCCTCCGCCTTCAACGCGGTACCGCGGGCCACGATCAGCTCCCCGAGCGTCGTCTCATCCCCGCCCGGCGCGTACACCCTCGCACCCAGCAGGCCGTCGGCCTTCGCCTCCGTGTGCATCGCCTGAAGCGCGCCCACGTTGTTCCACACCGCAGGCTTCCGCAGCCTCTGCATGTAGCCGTCCGCCGGCGACGTCTGCCCCTCCGGGTGGTCCCGGTCCCCGTCGTCCAGCGACCCGGCATCCACCGGAATCATGAACGTCTGCATCAGCGCGTACTTCAGGGCCGCGGACATCGCCTTGTTCGACGCCTTGTCCGCCGTGTCCGACGCCTCGCCCAGCGTGGTCGCGGTGACCTTGTCACCAGCCGGACCGTAGAAGTGGAACGCCACCCGCATGTGGACGGCGTTCATCTTCCCCCGCACCGAGACCTGGAAGTCCAGGATCTCCGTCATCATGAACACCCCGTGGTCACGCAGCGGCTGCGCCAGGGCACCGATGAAGTCATCCACGCCACGGAACTTGTACTTCTGGTGGTCGTTGAAGCCGTTCTTGCCGACGTCCCTGACGTCGTTCATGACCCGTGCCATGAGCTCGTAGATGGTGGGCTGGCCCTGGTTTTGGGTGTGCGAGGTGGGGCCCTCCGCCGTCGTGCTGGCGGGGGCCTCAACGGCTTGCGCCATGTGAGGTCTCTCCTAGGGGTGTTATGCGATGTACGGGGTGCGGCCGTCCCGGTGTCGGCATCCAGGCCGGCCCGCACCCGCGGTAGCTACTCGGCGGGCTCGCCCAGCCGGTCCTTCAAAATCGCCAGGCCGATCGTCCCCGGATACACCGGGAACGGCGACTCTTCGTTGATCTCCTGCGCGCGACGGCGAAGACCCTCCAGCAGGTCCTCGTCCATGTGGACAGTCAGCCGGCCACGCGTCTTCGGGACGGGAGGCCCATCGGACTTCGCCTGCCACATGCCGCCCTCGCCACGGGGCCGCTCCTCCAGCACATTCCACCCCGACAACTGCGGCACCCGAGACCCGTCCAGGAACTCCCGCACGCCGTCCTCCAGCACCTGGTCAACGGTTACCCCGCGGGCGGCGGCAGCTGCGACGATGTGATCCCGCATCGACTGGTGCAGCATCAAAGACAGCTGGTCCAGGTTGTCGGCCGTCGGACGATCCACACCCAGCTGGTCCGCAATCCAGGAGAGCGCAATGCTGGACAGCGTCACCCTGTAGCCGGCCCGCTCCGTCATCTGCGGAAGCTGCTCCAGTACCTGCTTGCGCAGTACCGCGTTCACCTCGATCTGGAGCACGGCCCGTTCATTGGCCTTCGTCGCAGCCTCCTGTGCCGTGCGCGCACGCCGGGTCAGCGTCTTGGGCGGCAGCCACCCGTCCAACGCGGCACGCAACCCCTGATCGGCCAGCGGACCCAGCGGGGTAGCGAACTCAGCCTCCGCACTCTTCAGGGCCTCCCTCAGCGCCCTCGTGATGGTCAGCGACAACTGGGCCAGAACAGCCGCCTCATCGCTGTCACGCAGGATCACCCAGCCCCGGGGTGCAAGCATCGCGTCCACATCCAAGGCGAACTCCTGCAACCTCTCGGCCTGGGCGGGCTCGAGGTCTGCGGAAGCGGCAACGCTCTTCAGGAGCTTGTTGCCCTCGATCAGTCGGGCTCGGGCGGGGTGGGTCACTCGGGTTCCTCTCGATGGGCGCCCGATCATCCGGGGCCTACCGGGCGGGCGCGTGGGG
>Ga0207660_10001699_pt1 | contig 14765 bp, 13 predicted proteins | sample KBSC73BmetaG_FD_184335 | JGI IMG/M metagenome (GOLD analysis project Ga0207660, IMG submission 184335) | Corn rhizosphere microbial communities from Kellogg Biological Station, Michigan, USA - KBS C7-3B metaG (SPAdes) (version 2) | ecosystem: Host-associated > Plants > Roots > Rhizosphere ... | reverse complement strand
GCTGATCCTGCTCGCACTGGATACATTCCTCCAGACGAGGCGACGTCGCCGGCGCGCCGTTGCCGCGGCTGCGACGACGGCCACGATGCTGATGCTGATGACCGTCTCGTGCCGGAGCGCCGAGCGCGACAAGCCCGCGATTGAGCTTTACAACTCGGGGACGAGATTATTGCTGCGTGACTCGCTGACACCGGCCGTGCAGCCGCTCACCAAGGCCGCCGATTCCAAGGATGCCGAAGTGCGCCACCATGCTCGGTTCAACCTCGGGCTGGATTATCTGGTTCAGGGTCGGCGCGCCAAGGATTCCGCCGACGCCCCGCTGGACAGTGCGCTCTATCGCTACAAGCAGATCCTGGAGGTCGCGGTGGCGGATTCCGATGCGCGCTGGAACTACGAGCTCGCGTTGAGGCAGAAGAAAGGAGGTGGCGGGGGAGGCGGTGGCGGTGGTGGCGGCGGAGGCGGCGGCCAGACCAACAACCCGAGTCCGGCTCCGGCGCCGAGTCCGAATCCATCTCCCGCGCCCAAGCCGGTGCCGGGCATGACCCCGCAGCAGGCGGAGGCAGTGCTCAATTCTGCCGAGGACAAGGAGACTGACGTGCAGGGCAAGCACCAGGCGCGGAACGTACCGGTCCCACCGCGCGGCAAGGACTGGTAGCTCGAGCCGCTATGTCACGCATTTCGATTCTTCCCGGATCGGTCGCAGATCAAATCGCCGCTGGCGAGGTGGTCGAACGCCCGTCGTCGGTTGTAAAAGAGCTGGTGGAGAATTCGATCGACGCCGGTGCCACGGTCGTCGAGATCACCCTCGAAGACGGGGGACGACGGCTGATCCGGGTCAGTGATGACGGGTCCGGTATGACCTGCGAGGAGCTGCCGCTCGCGCTCGCCCGACACGGCACCTCGAAAATCCGAAGCGCCGCGGATCTGGTCGGCGTACCGACCTTCGGATTCCGCGGCGAAGCCCTGCCCGCGATCGCTTCGGTATCGCACTTCGAGATCGAGACTGCCTGCGCCGATGGCGAAGGTACTGCCATTCGTGTTACCGGCGGACGAGCGTCCGCACCGGAGCGGATCACCCGACGTAAGGGCACGACGGTGTCGGTCGGCCAGCTGTTCTACAACGTACCGGCACGCCTGAAATTCCTCCGCAGCGCGCGCTCCGAGTGGCGAAGCGCAGTCGAATCACTCACGGCGTTGGCGCTGACCCAGCCTTCGGTGCGGATTCACCTCACCCACGATGGCAAGAGCGCCCTCGTCCTTCCTCCGGTTTCGAGCATCCGCTCACGGCTTGGAGCGATTTGGGGCGGCCGTTATGCGGAAGACTTGATCGATGTGGAAGACGTCGCTGGTTCGGTTCACGTCTGCGGGCTCGTGCAGCGTCCGGTCGATGTCGGCACTTCGACACGGCGGGTCTTCCTCGCCATCAACGGCCGCGCAGTGCGCGATGCGGGCATCGCACGCGCGGTGGAAGCAGCGTACCGCTCGACGATCGTTGCAGGGCTGAGGCCTTCTTTTTTTCTGGACGTCACGCTGCCCGTCGATTCCGTGGATGTGAACGTTCACCCCGCCAAGGCTGAAGTGCGCTTTCGTGATCGCTGGAACGTCGAGCGAGCCGTCGAGACCGCCGTTCGAAGAGCGCTCGGCACGCTCGACAGCGCGGCATCGTTCGGGTTCCGGAGTTCGTCGTTCAGCTTCCGTTCCCTGGAGGTTCCGCCGGCTCCGGGGACCGCGATCCTTCGTCCGACGCCCGACCGGGGATCGCCGCTGTTCGTACCTACGGCGGACGCGTCCGTCGCGCCTGCAAGCGGCGTGGCGGCGGCCACCGAGGCGGCTCCGGAAGCGCAAACCATTCCGCCGCTCTTCCAGCTGCGGCGGACGTACATCACTTTCGAGCATGAGGAAGGACTGGTCCTCATCGACCAGCATTCGGCGCACGAGCGGGTACTGTACGAGCAGTTCATGCGGGCTCTGGAAAGCGCGGCAGCTCCGGCGCAACGGCTCCTGCTGCCGCTTACTCTACACCTCGGACCCGCTGAAGCCGAAGCCTTCGACGCAAACCGAGAGTATCTGGAGAAGCTCGGCTTCGAGGTGGAAGGGTTCGGCGGAAACACTCTCATCGTGAGCACGGTACCGATGCCGCACCCGCGCTTTGATGCGGAGCGTTGTCTTCGCGATACCCTCGACGCGTTGACGGGCGACCGGATTGCCGGCGCCGCGGCGAAGCACGAGCGACTGGCGGCGACCGTCGCGTGCAAGGCGGCAATCAAGGCCGGCGAAGAGCTGTCGCAGGGAGAGATGCGATCCTTGTTCGCTGCACTCCGAGACACGACCTTGCCCGCGCACGACGTGCACGGCCGCTCGACGATCGTGCAGCTCACCTGGGACGAAGTAGAGCGGCGGTTTGGCCGTAGATAAGCTGCGGATCGTCTGCGGACCAACCGGCGCAGGCAAGTCCTCGCTGGCGTTAGATCTGTGCGACAGATACGACGGCGCCATCGTCAGCGCCGACTCCCGGCAGGTTTACTGTGACTTCGATATCGGGACGGCAAAGCCGGGAGCTGACGAGTGCGCGCGGGTTCCGCACTACGGAATCGATGTCGTCGAGCCCGACGAGCGATACTCGGCGGCGCGTTGGGCGGCCGAAGCGGATGAATGGATCGAATGCGCGTGCGAGATCGAGCGGACGCCGGTCGTCGTGGGTGGAACCGGACTCTACATCAGGGCGCTGGTCGATCCGTTGTTCGTCGCTCCGGAAGTGGACGCGTCGAGGCGCGCCAGACTCGAGAATGAGCTCGAGGACATGTCACTCCCCATGCTTCGTCGTTGGTGCGAGGAGCTCGATCCGGCCCGGGCGCACCTGGGTCCGACGCAGCTGATTCGGGCAATCGAAACCGCGCTTCTAAGTGGCGAGCGCATCAGCGAGCTCCACGCGCAAAAGGCCGACGTCGATAAGCGCAGGCAGGGTCCTCCCGCTACATATCTGGTTGTCGACCCGGGTGCGTCGCTGCGCTCGCGGATCGAGACCCGGGTCGATGACATGCTCGCCGCAGGCTGGGTCGACGAAGTGCGGGGCCTCATGCAAGAGATCCCGGAAGACGCGCCGGCGTGGAAGGCAAGCGGGTACGGCGTAATTCGCGAGCATCTCCTCGGCCGCGTCGATTTGTCATCAGCACGCCAGCGGATCATTATTGAGACTCGTCAATACGCCAAGCGACAGCGTACCTGGTTTAGACATCAGCTGCCGCCGGCGGCGGTGACGTTCGTAAATCCTGAAGATTCCGACTCCGCGACGGCAGCGCGAGAGTGGTGGGAGAGCGCTGAGTGAAAATTGGCATCACGTGCTACCCGACCTACGGTGGTTCGGGAGCTGTCGCGACCGAGCTTGGAATCGCGCTGGCCGATCGGGGACACGAAGTCCATTTCATTACCTATCGCCAGCCCTTTCGGCTGCCGTCGTTCCTGCCGCGGGTTTTCTTTCACGAAGTGGACGTTGGGCGGTATCCGCTGTTCGAGTTTCCGCCGTACGATCTCGCGCTCGCGGTCAGAATGCACGAGGTAGTGAAGGGGCATGGACTCGAGCTTCTGCACTGTCACTACGCGATTCCTCACGCCGCCAGCGCGTGGATCGCCCGTGAGATGCTTCGCGAGAACGGTGAGGACGTCCAGGTGGTGACCACGCTTCACGGCACCGACATAACCATCGTCGGCCAGGATCCGTCGTTCTATCCGATCACGAAGTTCTCGATCGAGAAGTCGGACCGGATCACTGCGGTGTCGCAGTATCTGCGCGAGGAGACGTGTCGCGCGTTCGGGTGCGATGGACCCGACGTCGATGTAATCCACAACTTCATCGATCCCGACATCTACGACCGCCGCAAGTATCCGGCGCTGCTCAAGAACGAGCTCGCGCGCTCGAAGCCGATCCTTATGCACGTCTCCAATTTCAGGACGGTGAAGCGGGTTCGGGACGTCATCCGCATCTATGCTGAAGTGAACCGCGAGCTACCGAGCGTGCTGGTGATGGTTGGGGATGGCCCGGACCGCCCGGCGGCGGAAGAAGAGGCTCGGCTCCTTGGCGTCGAGCACTCGGTTTCGTTCCTCGGCAAGCTCGATCAGATCGCGCCACTTCTGGCCGCGGCAGATCTCTTTCTGCTGCCCAGTCAGAGCGAATCGTTCGGCTTGAGCGCGCTCGAGGCACTCGCGTCCGGGGTGCCGGTGGTCGGGAGTAACACCGGGGGATTGCCCGAAGTCGTACGCGATGGCGAGACCGGAATCCTTTGCGCCGTCGGGGATGTCGCAGGCATGGCAGCAGCGTCGCTGCAGATTCTGAGCGACCGCGCGCGATGGACAGAGATGAGTAATCTCGCCGCCGCTGACGCGCGCGAGCGCTTTTCACGAGACGCCATCGTCAGCAAATACGAATCGCTCTACCGCGATTCACTCACGACAATCGACACATGACACCACTACAGGCGGTCGCGCTCGGGATCATCCAGGGTCTGTCGGAATTCCTCCCCATCAGCAGCTCGGCGCACCTTGCGCTGGCGCCGTGGCTATTCGGTTGGGAGGATCCCGGCCTGGCATTCGACGTCGCACTCCATTTCGGGACGCTGCTCGCCGTGCTTTGGTACTTCAGAATGGAGTGGCTCGCGTTGATCAAGGCGGCGTTCGGAATACTCACCACCGGCCGCGTCGAGACGCCGGAAAAACGACGCGTGGTGTACTTGATTATCGCCACGATTCCCGGCGCGATCGGCGGATTCCTGCTGCAGTCGCGGGCGGAATCGGCGTTCCGCAGCCCGCAGCTGATCGCGACGACGCTGATAATCATGGGAATCATTCTCTGGCTGGTGGACAAGCTGGTCGATCAGCGACGGATTCTCGGTGAGATGCGCTGGGTCGACGCGCTTCTGATCGGTCTGTCGCAGGTAATCGCCCTCATTCCGGGTGTGTCCCGCTCCGGCACGACCATCACTACAGGCCGCGGGCTCCGCTTCGACCGCGAGAGCTCGGCGGAGTTCAGCTTTCTAATGAGTATGCCGATCATCGCCGCCGCAGTCGTGCTGGAGGGGCCGAAGGCGCTCCATGAAGGCGGTCTCACCAACGAGCTGATGTCAGGCGTCGTAGCATCGGCCATCAGCGGCTGGCTCGCGATCTCGATTCTGATGCGCTACGTAAGCCGGCACAGTTACGGAATCTTCGCGTTCTACAGAGTGGCACTCGGTCTGGCGGTGCTGGGCATTCTCTACACGCGTGGCTAGCACGGCTGCTCTCGACGGCGTAAGCGGCGGCGCACTCGCAAAGATGCTGAAGCTACCGCGCGTCGACGTCCTCGAATCCGCGCCCTCGACGATGGATGTCGCCCACGCGCTCGCCGCAGGAGGTGCTCCCGCTGGAACGCTGGTGATCGCCGACGAGCAGACCGCCGGACGCGGTCGCGGAGGCAAGAGCTGGCAGTCTGCGCCCGGTGCCGGATTGTGGATGACGCTCATCGAGCGACCCAGCGATGCGTCGGGGATCGGCGTTCTCTCGCTTCGGGTCGGGCTGGCAGCAGCGGGAGCCCTCGATCGGTTTGCCGCCGAGCCGATTCGGGTGAAATGGCCGAACGATCTGTACATCGATCGCGGCAAGCTGGCGGGAATTCTGGTGGAGGCGCGCTGGCGCGAACAGTCGGTGGAGTGGGTCGCGATAGGTTTGGGAGTCAATGTTGCGCAGCCGGAGGGCGTGGAGCTGGCGACCGGCCTCGAGCCCGGCACCCGCCGCCTGGACGTCCTCCAGGAGCTGGTAGCGGCGGTGCGCTCCGCGGCGCAAAGGACCGGAAGTCTGGCCGCCGACGAGATGGAGGAATTCAACGCCCGCGATCTGGCGCGTGGGCGTGCGTGCGTCGAGCCGGCGATCGGGCGGGTTGCAGGCATCACTCCAGGAGGAGAGCTCCTGGTTGCACTTGCTGATTCTGTCGCGCCGTTTCGCTCAGGCTCCCTGATCCTTGAGGATACGAGATGATCGTCGTTTTCGACGTCGGCAATTCCGAGATCACCATTGGTATCTTCCACGGCGAAGAGCTGGTGTCGCACTGGCGGCTGACCACCGCGGCACCCCGTACCGCCGACGAGCTCGCGCTTCTGATCCGGTCCATAACCGGGACAGAAATCGCCTCACCCGGGGGTGCCGAAGGCTCGGCGATCTGCTCGGTGGTGCCGGCCATTACGCCAATGCTCGCTGAAGCCTGCGAGATATGCTTTGGCAACAAGCCGAAAATGGTTGACGCCCGCGCCAAGCTCCCAATCAAGCTGGATGTCGAAGAACCATTCACTGTGGGCGCCGACCGTATCGCCAATACTCTTGCCGCCAGCCGGATTCACAAGCGCGACGCGATCGTCGTCGACCTCGGCACGGCGACGACTTACGACTGCATCACCGGAGACGGCACCTTTCTCGGAGGCGTAATTCAGCCAGGGATCATGATCTCGGCAGAGACGCTTTTCAGGCGGACGGCGCAGCTACCGGCGACCGACATCGTGCCGCCGAAGCGGGTGATCGCGCGGCGGACGGACGAGTGCATCAGGGCAGGGGTGCTCTACGGCGCAGTGGACTCTATTGACGGCATAGTGAGACGCATCAAAAAGGAGTGGCCGGGTAAGGACTCGCCCCTGGTGATAGCCACCGGCGGCATGGCGGAGACGGTTCGCCCCTTCTCGGCGGAGCTGGAATTGGTCGATCCCTTTCTGACCCTGAAGGGCATCCGGCTCGCCTACGAGCTATTAGGCAACTGACCCCGCAATAGAAGGCTTATACACGCGTAGGTCCGGGTTGACTGGACCGGCCGGACAGCCTAACTTCAGAGCTTAGCACTCACTAAGCTCGAGTGCTAACAAGCACCCCCACCACAGCCACTTTTCAGAAGGGCAGCTAACTATGGCCACAAAAACCCAAGCCAGCACCAAGGTCGCTCCCCTCGCCGATCGCGTCGTCGTCAAGGCGCTCGAGGACACCGAGCAGATGCGTGGCGGACTCTTCATCCCCGACACAGCCAAGGAAAAGCCGCAGCAGGGCGAGATCATCGCCGTCGGCCCCGGCCGCTACGAGAAGAACGTCCGTGTCCCGATGGAGCTCAAGGTCGGTGACAAGGTTCTCTACGGGAAGTACAGCGGCACCGAAGTCACCATCGACGCCGAACAGCTTTTGATCCTCCGCGAGTCCGATGTACTCGCGGTCGTGAACTAAACCAGCCACCAACAGAGCGATTCATATGGCAGCCAAAGAACTACACTTCAACACCGATGCGCGCGCTGCTCTCAAGCGCGGCGTCGATCAGCTCGCCGAAGCGGTCAAGGTGACGCTCGGTCCCAAGGGCCGGAACGTCGTCATCGACAAGAAATTCGGCGCCCCGACCGTCACCAAGGACGGCGTCACCGTCGCCAAGGAAATCGAGCTCTCTGATCCGCTCGAGAACATGGGCGCCCAGATGGTCAAGGAAGTCGCCACCAAGACGAGCGACCTCGCTGGAGACGGCACCACCACGGCAACCGTTCTCGCCCAGGCGATCTTCCGCGAAGGACTCAAGAACGTCACCGCCGGCGTGAACCCGATGGCACTCAAGCGCGGCATCGATGCCGCCGTCAGCGCCATCGTGGAAGATCTCAAGAAGATGAGCGTCCCGACCAAAGGCAAGAAGGAGATCGCCCAGGTTGGTTCCATCTCCGCCAACAACGACAAGGAGATCGGTGATCTGATCGCCGAGGCGATGGAGAAGGTCGGCAAGGATGGCGTCATCACCGTCGAGGAAGCGAAGGGTCTCGAGACGACTCTGGACACCGTCGAGGGAATGCAGTTCGACCGCGGCTACCTCTCACCCTACTTCGTGACCGATCCGGAGAAGATGGAAGCGGTGCTCGAGGACGCGCTGATTCTGATCCACGACAAGAAGATCTCGTCGATGAAGGACCTCCTTCCGATTCTCGAGAAGGTCGCGCAGATGGGCAAGCCGTTGCTCATCATCGCCGAGGATATCGAGGGTGAGGCGCTGGCGACGTTGGTCGTCAACAAGCTCCGCGGAACGCTGCGCGTGGCGGCCGTCAAGGCGCCCGGGTTTGGCGATCGTCGCAAGGCGATGCTCGAAGACATCAAGTACTTGACTGCTGGACAGGTCATCTCGGAAGAATTGGGACGCAAGCTGGAGAACGCCGTCGTCACCGACCTGGGCCGCGCCAAGCGGATCGTCGTCGACAAGGAAAACACCACCATCATCGATGGTGCTGGCGACGAGGCCGAGATCAAGGGTCGCATTTCGGAGATCAAGGCGGCGATCGACAAGACCACTTCCGACTACGATCGTGAGAAGCTCCAGGAGCGTCTGGCCAAGCTCGCCGGTGGGGTTGCCGTCATCAACGTCGGCGCCGCGACCGAGAGCGAGATGAAGGAAAAGAAGGCCCGCGTCGAGGATGCTCTGCACGCAACTCGCGCCGCGGTCGAAGAGGGAATCGTCCCGGGCGGCGGTGTCGCGCTCGTCCGCGCGCAGAAGGCGCTCAAGACGCTCAAGCTCGATGAGAGCGACGAGCAGATCGGTGTCGACATCATCCGTCGCGCCGTCGAGGAGCCGATGCGCATGATCGTCCAGAACGCCGGTGGTGAAGGCTCGATCGTCGTCGAGAAGATCCGCACGTCGAAGGAGAACAACTACGGCTACAACGCTCTGACCGACGAGTACGAGGACCTGGTTGCGGCCGGCGTCATCGACCCGACCAAGGTCACCCGCACCGCGCTCCAGAACGCGGCGTCGATCGCGGGACTTCTGCTCACGACCGAAGCCCTGATCGTCGAGAAGAAGGAGCCGGCTCCGGCAGCCGCGGCGGGTGGCCCGCCGGGCGGCATGGGCGGCATGTACTAGAAGCGCAGCGAGTAGCGAACGGCGAGCAGCCGAGAGCTAGAGCTGAAGACGAGGGTCGCCAAACGCGGCCCTCGTTTTTTTTTCCGACTTGACGGTTTCACTCGGCTGGGATATTATCCGCGAACAATCGAAGCGTCCTGTGGTCATTTGCCGCGTATTGCAGCCACGTTAAATAAATGCTAAAAAGCGAGGAACGCCCGCGGCCTCACAGCCGTGGGCGTTCTGCTTTATGCGCGGAGTCCATAACCGAGGAATTCCGATGGCTCCCCTGCAGATCCCGACCGAAGCGCGACCGACGCGCGAACGAATCCTGCCTGCTGCTTCGCCGTCCCGCCCCAAAGCGATTCTCCAACCCGAATCTCCCGCGCCGCGCCGCGAATTGCCGAGGGAGCCGCGCCGCGTTCGGATCGCTCTCGCCGGTTGCGGGGTCGTCGGCGGCGGACTCGTTCGACTGCTGCACGAGAAGGCGCCATCGATTGCTGCGCGCTTCGACGTCCAATTCGATCTCACCGGCGTGCTCGTGCGCGATGTAACCCGCACGAGGAACCTTCCGGTCCGGTCGAGTCTCTTCACGGATGATCTCGAGGAGTTTCTGTCCCGCGAAGCAGATGTCGTGGTCGAAGCGGTCGGGGGTCACGAGCCGGCGCGCGCCATTGCATCGCACGCACTGAGTCGCGGCAGGAAGTTCATAACCGCCAACAAGGATCTGATAGCAGTCCACGGCATCTCCCTCGCGCGGCTCGCGGAAGAGAACGGCGCCGGACTCGACTTTGGCGCCGCCGTTGGCGGCAGCGCTCCGATCATATCCACGTTGCGCGACGTGCTTGGCGCCAGCACACCCACTTCGGTGAGGGGCATCCTCAACGGGACGTCGAACTACGTGATCTCCCAGGTCGAGCGCGGGATCCCGCTCGACGCCGCCCTTGCTGCCGCGTGCTCGAAGGGTCTGGCGGAGCTGGATTGCTGCCGCGATTTGGATGGCCGCGACGCGGCGGCAAAACTGGAGATCATCGCTTGGGTCGCTTTTGGCGTCGTGCCCGGCACGCTACCCCTGCGGCGCACGGCGCTCCCCGCCGATCTCTCTCGCCTGGTGCACGCCGCGTCTCTCCTGGGCGGCCGCCTCAGGTTGGTGGCCGAATGCACCCAGCTGCCCGACAACAAGATCTCTGGCTCCGTCGAGCCCACCATTGTCGCAGCCAACAGCGGGTTTGGACGAACTCATCTCGAGGAAAACAGACTCGAGGTCGATCTTGGCTGGGGCGCGCCACTCGCAGTGTCCGGGGCAGGCGCCGGCGGTGTCCCGACGGCGACGGCGCTCCTCGCGGATCTCGTCGGTGCAGCGCGGCCCCGCAACGAACCCGGTGTCGGCGCGACACGATTCACCGCCGTCGCGGATGAGCGTCGCCATCGCTGGGTTCTCTCCGCACTGCTTCCGTCCGATCGAGTCGAGACCGTCGCGATAGCGACAGGAGTTGGTGTCGAGCGATGTATCCCGATCGGCTCGTCCGCCGCACTCGTTACGCGTCCCGTGACCTGGCGGGAAGTAACACCTTTGATCGAGAAGCTCACTGACATCGGAGAAGATCCGTCGGTTGCGCGATACGAGCTGCCTGGCGGCGGCGAGGAGTGCTGACGATGACTCTCGCCATTCAGTCCGCGCCAAGCGAACAGACCTACTCTATCGCTGATTCGTCTCCCGAGTCCGGCGATCCAGCGCGGCGTGCATTCTACGAAATCGTCGGCAAACCCGGAGCGCCGGTGGTGGCCGTGCTAGGCGGGATTTCTGCCTCGAGACACGTCGCTTCTTCACCGTCGGATCCAACAGCTGGTTGGTGGGAGGACGTCGTCGGCTACGGCAAGCCAATCGACACCGACAAGTTCCGGGTGCTCGGGATCGAGTACGCCACGCATGGCGCTCGCCCGGGGGCTGTAAGCACCGCTGATCAGGCGAACACGCTTGCTGCCGCACTCGACGACCTTGGTGTCCACCGGGCGCATGCAGTCGTGGGCGCTTCGTACGGCGGAATGGTGGCGCTGGCGTTCGGAGCGCATCACCGCGATCGCGCCGGCCGTCTGATTGTCATTAGTGCGGCCCATCGAAGCGACCCTCTCGCAACCGCGCTCAGACACTTGCAGCGTCGGGTAATCGAGCTCGGATGCGAGGCCGGACGAGAGAGGGATGCAATCGCCATCGCCCGCGGGATCGCGATGACCAGTTACCTCACCGGGCAACACCTCGCCGAACGCCTTGCGCGCAACGGAGCCGACGACACCAGGGCGCTCGAGGACAGGATCGGAAGGTTTCTGAGAAGCAGGGGCGAGCAGTTCGCCGATCGCTGGACTTCCGAGCGGTACAACGCGCTCTCGCTCTCGTTGGACCTTCACGACGTGTCTCCGGAGGCGATTCAGATACCGACCTGCGTCGTTGCCGTCAGCAGCGACCGCCTTGTTCCGATCGAGGATTGCCGCGAGCTGACGCGGAGGCTCGGGGGCCCAGCCCAGATCGTCGAGCTCGATTCACCGCTTGGACACGACGCCTTCCTCGGGGACGCACACCGCATTTCGCCTTTCATTGCCGAGCTTCTGAACATCGACACGGGAGGTGCGCGATGAGCGAATCCACAACGCGCGTGACGAAGGGAGCGGCGACGCGTGCCGTCCGGGCAGGCATTGCCACCGATCTGCATCACGGTGCAGTCGTTCCGCCAATTCACCTCTCGTCCACCTTTGCCTTCAACGGACTCCGAGGAAAAGGGCGCTACGACTACACCCGAACCGGGAATCCAACCCGCGATTGCCTCGGCGGCGCGCTGGCGGAGCTTGAGCGAGGCCACGGCGCGGTAGTAACGAGCAGCGGAATGTCGGCAGTCGCGCTTGTCCTGCACCTCGTTCGCCCGGGCGATCTCGTCGTGGCGGCCCATGATTGCTACGGCGGCACCCATCGCATCCTGCGCTCACTGGCCGCGCGCGGCCACTTCGACGTCGCGTTCGTCGATCTGACGCTCGCGACAGCCGCGGAAACAGTGCCCGCGCTCAAGCCCAAGCTCCTCTGGATCGAGACACCGAGCAATCCGCTGCTTCGTATCACAAATCTCGAAACCGTCATCGCCGCCGGCCATGCTGCGGGTGCGATCGTCGCTGTGGACAATACCTTTCTGTCGCCTGTGCTCCAGCGCCCAATCGAGCTCGGCGCAGATCTGGTCATCCACTCCACGACGAAATATCTGAACGGGCACAGCGATGTTGTCGGCGGCGCGGTAGTCGCTGCCGATCCGTCTCTCGCGGAAGAGCTCGCCTGGTGGGCGAACTGTCTTGGAATTACAGGCGCGCCATTCGACAGTTTCCTGACGCTGCGCGGCATTCGGACGCTTCACGCCCGGATCCGAGCTCACGAAGAGAATGCAGTGCGAGTGGTCGAAGCATTGGCCGGGCACCCCGCCGTCAAACGCACTTACTACCCGGGGCTCCGCTCGCACCCCGGCCATCAGCTCGCCGCAGCGCAACAAAACGGATTCGGCGCGATGGCGAGCTTCGAGCTCGAGGGCGGCATCGCAGCCGTCGAAGCCTTTGTCGGCGCGCTCGAATTCTTCAGCCTCGCCGAATCGCTCGGTGGGGTCGAGAGCCTTGTTGCCCATCCGGCTACCATGACCCACGCATCAATGGACGCGGCAGCCCGCGCCAGCGCGGGTATAGACGACTCCCTTTTACGTCTATCGATCGGAATCGAGGACGGTGACGATCTGGTCTCGGATATCCGCGCGGCGCTCGACCTGGCGGGACTCGTGTGTCAAGCTCCTGTAAACGCGGTGGCGGAGCGTTGCAGTCCGGCTATCCCTGCTGCACTATGAGGACGTTGTTGCACGCTTCCACAACGCGGCAGGGACCTCATATGTCAGCCAGACTCGCTTCGACGGCTTCGGTTTTACTTTTTGCGGCTTCGCTTGGCGGCCAATCGGCACCCTCCTACATCGTCACCCGACTCGGTGTCGATACCGTCGCGATCGAGCGGTTCACTCGCACCAACGATCGGGTAGAGGGGGATCTCGCGCTCCGTTATCCACGCGTGCGCACCTTCCATTACGTCGGCGAGCTCACCCCCGCCGGCACCTTCAAATCGATGACGACGACAATGCGTCGCGCCAATGATCCGGCGGGTGGAGTCCCCGCAATCGAGATCAGTTCGACCTTTGGCGATTCGGTGGCAGTGATCAACGTGTCTCGAAACGGCAAGCCCGATACAGCGATGACCAACGCGCGCGTCGTCTATCACGGCGTGGCGGCGCCCACGATCTTCACCGAACCACCCGCCTATGGTCCGTACGAGCAGATTCTCGCGGCATCGCGGCTCGGTAAAGACAGCGTCGCGTACGCGCTCGTCGGGCCCAGTCGCGATCCCGCTTCTGCGATCATTCTTCGCAGACGCGGAGCGGATTCGGTCGCGTTTACGAGCACCTTCTTTCCGGGTTGGATCGAGGTTGCACGCGTTGACTCGCGCGGCCGGATCCTCGGTATCGATTCCAGAGCAACGACTGTGAAAACAGTTGCCCAGCGCGTCTCCGGCCTGGACTTCGACAAGGTGCTCAGATCCTGGGCAGCGGGAGAAGTCGCGAAGGGCGGTGCAACCGGGCAGATGTCACCGCCCGATACCACCAGGGCGTCCGTCGGTGGGGCCAATATCTCAGTCGCTTACAGCCGGCCCTTCAAGCGTGGCCGCGTCATTTTCGGCGAAGTCGTCCCATGGGATCAGGTGTGGCGCACCGGCGCCAACGCTGCGACGATGTTCACGACCGACAAGGATCTCGTCTTCGGCAATACGGTCGTGCCCGCCGGCAAGTACACGCTTTGGACGCTGCCGAGTCAAACGGGCGCCAAGCTGATCATCAATAGTGAGACGGGGCAGTGGGGTACCGACTATCACGCCGACAAGGATTTCGCGCGCCTCGATCTGAGCACGAGAAAGGTTGCGCCCCCTGTCGAGCAATTCGTGATCGGTGTCGTACCACAGGGTAGCGGTGGCTTGCTTCGCTACTCCTGGGACGACCGCGAGTACTCCATTCCGTTCACCGTCAAGCAGCCTTGATCGCTTCGCCGCAACCGGCGCGGAGAGATCGTTGGCTTCGCGCCATCGCCTACGGACTGCTCGCCGAGGTCGCCACCATCATCACGATCATCATCATCGTGATGGTATATCGTTACGTGATCGCGCCGGGACAGGCTGATGCGATCTACGCGGCGTTCGGCGAACGAGCCGGCGGCTGGGTCGGCATCATTGGCGGCACTTTCTACGTGTTTCTATTCGCGCGCTGGCTCGTACGCCGCTTGTCCGACAACCGGATCGCCCACGGTATCGTGGTGGCAGTGGCCGCGATTGCGTTGTCGGTCACCGGCTCACTCGTCGGGCATCACGGGGTTCCGATGGGTTACATCGTTGCGTCCGTACTCAAGCTCGCGGCCGGGGCGCTGGCGGGTTTTTTAGCAGCGCAAGGCCGACCAACGGCGACGGCATAAGCGAGCGCAAAAAAAGCCGGCTCTTCAAAGCCGGCTTTTCTTACTTAATCGGTTACAGTGAGCGAGACGGGATTATCGAGGTAGACGATTTTCTGTTCGCGCCGCGAATGGATGATTCGCCAGAACCAGTTCTCGTCGCGTGGCTGACCGCCGTTCTCCATGATGAGCTTTGCGAGATCCGCGACCTGATCCGGATCCATGCGCAGGCAGCCGTGTGACGCCGCCTCGCCCAGGCTGTCGATGTCGCCGGTACCGTGGATGTAATAATCCGGCTCGTGGAAGAAAATCTTCACGACCTTCATCGGATTGCCGGGTTCGCCCGGCCCCTTGGCGCTCTTGCCGCGCGCCCACGCCGCATCCGGTGGCGGAT
>Ga0207660_10001693_pt1 | contig 14785 bp, 12 predicted proteins | sample KBSC73BmetaG_FD_184335 | JGI IMG/M metagenome (GOLD analysis project Ga0207660, IMG submission 184335) | Corn rhizosphere microbial communities from Kellogg Biological Station, Michigan, USA - KBS C7-3B metaG (SPAdes) (version 2) | ecosystem: Host-associated > Plants > Roots > Rhizosphere ... | reverse complement strand
CGTCATGCGGGCGGTCATGGCGCCGCCAGGCCTGACGCCACAGCAACAGGCGTTCTGGGTCGACGTGTTCAAGAAGGTCTACGAATCCGCGAAGTGGAAGGCGTTCATGGACACCAACGCGCTGAATCCTGATTTCCGCTCGGGACTCGACTTCCGCACCTTTATCAACAACTACGAGAAGCTGCACATCGACATAGCGACCAAGAACAAGTGGGTGTGATCCCCACGGCGTGAGGCCGTACCAAGTCGCGACGGCGGCGGTCATGATCTTGATCGCCGCCGTCGCCATGTTCGACAGCCGAGCGTCCGCGCTCCCTGACCCGACCGGGAAGTTCCCCGGCGGTCTGGGGCCGGGCTTTTACCCGTTCTGGTCGGCGGCGATGATCGCTGGCGCCGCGGTGGTGGTCATCTACCGCTGGTTCGTCACGGTGGATATCGGGGAGGGCGTGTTCTCGAGGCGCGAGGCGTGGACCGCTCCGCTGAAGATCGCCGTCCCGATGATCGTCGCTGTCGCGTTCATCCAGTGGATCGGCTTCTACTTCGTCACCGGTCTCTACATGGGTTTCTTCGCGAAGTTCATCGGGCGCTACCGGTGGATCTGGGTGATCGTCATCGCGATCCTGTTCCCCGCGATCATCTATCTCGCGTTCGAGAAAGGCTTCCGGGTGTTCTTGCCGAAGAGCAAGCTCTACGAGCAGGGCTTCCCCCTGTAACGCGAGAGACCGATGGACATCCTCAACGGATTCACCAGCACGGTCGGGAGCCTCGCCGGCGGATTCGGTACGGCGCTACAACCGTTCAACCTCCTGCTTCTGACGATCGGATGCTTCCTGGGCCTCGTCATCGGCGTCCTCCCGGGCCTCGGGGGCACGAGCGGCGTGGCGATCCTCCTTCCGATCACGGTCTTCATCGCGAACACCGGCCCGGGCGGATCGACGAGCGCCGTGATCTTCCTTGCCGGCATCTACTGGGGCGCACTGTTCGGTGGGGTCATCACCTCGATCCTCTTCAACATCCCCGGCGAGCCGTGGTCGGTCGTCCTTCTCTTCGATGGCTTCCCGCTCGCGAAGAAGCTCGGTAAACCGGCACTCGCGCTGTCGTCCTCGTTCTTCGCGTCGTTCATCGGCGCGTTCATCGCGACCGTGCTCTTTACGTTCTTCGCGCGGGCGCTCGCCGACGTGGCACTTGCGTTCGGACCGGCAGAGCTCTTCGCGGTATTCATCATGTCGTTCGCGACGCTCATCGGACTCGGCTCGGAATCGCCGGCGAAGAGCGTGATGATGATCGGCTTCGGCCTGCTCCTCGCGGCCGTCGGCTTCGATACGATCACCGGCGCGCCGCGCCTCACCTTTGGCCGCATCGAGATCCTGTCGGGCATCGGCTTCGTGCCCGTGACGATCGGGCTGTTCGGGATGGGCGAGATCCTGGCGTCCGCCGAGGAGCAGGGCATCGGCTTCGTCGAGCGCCTCTCCGCCAAGGTCGGTCTCAAGGACATCCTCGAGACGCTGGGCGAGCTCCGGAAGCGCATCTGGACGGTCGTCATCACCGCTGTCATCGGCTTCTGGTTCGGCGTCCTCCCTGGGCACGGGGCGACCGCAGGATCGTTCCTCGGTTACGGCCTCGCACGCCAGTACTCGAAGAACAAGGAGAACTTCGGGAAGGGCGAGATCACCGGGATCATGGCGCCGCAGGCCGCCGCCGATGCATCGGCCGTCGGATCGCTGGTGCCGATGGTCGCGCTCGGCGTTCCTGGCTCACCGACGTCGGCGGTGATCATGGCCGGCCTCTTCATCTGGGGCCTGCAGCCCGGACCGCTGCTGTTCATCGACCACCCGGACTTCGTCTGGGGACTCACGGCGAGCATCTACCTCGGGCACCTCATCACCTTCACGATGTGCCTGCTGGCCGTCCCACTCCTCGCGAAGATCATGCACGCGCCCTACGCGATCATCACGCCGTTCATCGTGATCATCTCGATCATCGGTTCGTACTCGCTCAACAACAGCATGTTCGACGTCTTCATCACCATCACGTTCGGGTTCATCGGTTACTGGCTCCGCAAGATGAAGTACCCGCTCGCGCCCCTCGTCGTCGCGATCGTGCTCGGTGACTCGACAGAGCGCGAGCTCCGAAAAGCGCTCATCGCGAGCGGTGGCAGTCCGCTCATCTTCGTCGGCAGCCCGCTCGCCGCGACGCTGATGATCCTCGCCATCATCCTTCTGCTCGTGCCCGTCATCCGCAACGTGCGCGAGCGCCGTACGCGTCCCTCGTCCACCGAACCCGCGGCGTGACGCCGCTCGACATCGCGCTCATCGTTCTCGCGTTCGGACTGATCCTCGTCGGTGCCGAGGTCTTCACCAACGGGATCGAATGGCTGGGGATCAAGCTCAACATGTCCGAGGGCGCGACGGGCAGCATCCTCGCCGCACTCGGCACCGCGACCCCGGAGACGCTGATCCCCGTCGTCGCGATCCTGTTCACGAACACCACAGACTCCGACGAGATCGGCGTGGGTGCGATCCTCGGCGCGCCGTTCATGCTCGCGACGCTGGTCATGCTCCTCATCGGCGTGACCGCCTACGTCCTGCGTAAGCGGAGAGGCCGCGACACGCTCCGTGTCGACGCCGCGCACGCGTCGCGCGACATGTCGTTCTTCCTGGTCCTCTACTCGATCGCGTTGGGCCTCGCGCTTCTGCCACCGGATCTGCATTTCCTGAAGGGCATCGTTGGATGGATATTCCTCCCGGCCTACTTCCTCTATCTCTTCCTGGTCCTGCGCACGAAGAAGGTCACGCCGGAGGACGTCGAGGAACAGAAGGAGGAGCACGAGGCGTTCGACGAGCTCACATTCGCGACGCAGCTGCGGCGGCTCGGACTGGCGATCGTGCCAACGCGGCCGCCCCTGTGGCTGGTGCTCGTGCAAACGCTCGTCTCGTTCGGCGCGATCCTTCTCGGGGCCCAGTTCTTCGCGACGTTCGTCGAGGACTTCTCGCACGCGATGCAGTTCAACACCCTTCTCGTCGCGCTCGTGCTCGCGCCGCTCGCAACGGAGCTGCCGGAAGCGGCGAACAGCCTGCTCTGGACGAAGGACGGAAAGGACGTCATCGCGCTCGGCAACGTCGCCGGCGCGATGGTCTTCCAATCGACGATCCCGGTCACGATCGGCGTGCTCCTCACGCCCTGGGAGCTCGGACGCTTCGGCACAGTCGCCGCGGTGTTCGCGCTGCTTTCCGGCCTGCTGATCTGGATCCAGCTGCGCCTGCGCGCGAAAGACAACTCGCTGCCGCTGTCCTCTTTGATGCTCGGCGGCAGCCTGTATGTGGTCTTTCTCGTCTACGTGGTCTGGAGCGTGATCGCGGGCCTGCCAGCCTGATCTCCCGCACCTGACTAGAATCCCCGAGTCGCGCTGTGAGCAGCTTCCAAGCGCCGCGCGACGCGATGAGAGGGAGGTCGGACGGACCAATGAAGCGTTTCCTTGTGCTCGCGTTCATCTTTTCGATCCTGTTCACGACCAGTTGCGACGCGCTCACCGGACTCACGGGCTCTTCGCTCAAGATCGGCCTCGTCACCGACGTCGGCGGTCTGAACGACAAGAGCTTCAACGCCCTCGCGAACACTGGACGTCTCGATGCCGCCAAGGACTTCGGCGTTCAGACGTCGGTCATCGAGTCAAAGAAGCAAGAGGACTACGTCCCGAACCTGACAACGTTCGCGCAGCAGAACTACGACCTCGTCATCGGAGTCGGGTTCCTGATGACGAACTCGGTCTGGAAGGTGGCGAAGCAGTTCCCCAACATCAAGTTCGCCATCATCGACGGCGCTCCGGCCGATGACGCCGGCAAGACCGAGAACCTGACCAACGTCGCCAACCTGTTCTTCAAGGAGCAGGAGGCCGGGTACCTCGTCGGCGTGATCGCGGCGACGATGGCCAAGGACAAAGTCGGGAAAGCAACGCACAACACGGTGTGCTCGATGGGCGGCATCCCGATCCCGCCGGTCGACCACTACATCGCCGGCTACCAGGACGCGATCAAGACGATCAGCCCGACCACCACGATCCTGAATGGCTATAGCAACGACTTCGTGGACCAGGCCAAGGGCAAGGAGATCGGCCTGAACCACATCAGCAAGAACTGCGACATCCTTTTCCAGGTCGCGGGCGGTAGTGGCCTCGGCTACATCGCAGCGGCGAAGGAGAAGGGCGTGTACGCGATCGGCGTCGACGCCGACCAGATCGACGCTGCTCCCGGCACGATCATCACCTCCGCGCTCAAGCGTGTGAACAAGGCCGTGTACAACACGGTGAAGGCCGTGAAGGACAAGGCGTACAAGGCCGGAGACAACTTCTTCAGCGTCGCCAACGACGGCATCGGCTACGGGAAGACCGACGCGATCGTCCCCGCCAACGCAAAGGCCGCTGCCGATCAGGCGCTCGCGGACATCAAGAGCGGAAAGATCACTCCCAAGGACACGGTCCAGGTCAAGGGGTAGCGCCTTGACCATCGCATCGCCTGTACCACCGACGGGGCCGATCGCGGCCCCGTCGGTGCGTCAACCGTCCTCACAGTGGGCACAGGGACCGGCGGTGCCGGTCATTTCGGTCCTCGTCGCGCTCTTCGTCGGCGCGATCTTCGTTCTGATCAGCGGTCACAACCCCATCCGTGCGTACGCGGCGCTGATCCTCGGCGCGTTCGGTTCGCCCTACGACATCAGCGAGACACTCGTGATCGCGGTGCCGCTCACGCTCGCCGGTCTTTCGGTGGCCGTGGCGTTCCGAACCGGCCTCTTCAACATCGGGGCGCAGGGCCAGCTCCTCGTTGGTGCGCTCGGCGCGGGCTGGACCGGATCGCAGTTCCCGGATCTCCCGGGGATCCTGCTTCTGCCGATGACGCTCATCTCCGGCGTGCTCGCCGGCGCCGCGTACGGCGCCATCGCGGGATGGCTGAAGGCGGCGCGCGGCGTGAACGAAGTGATCACGACGATCATGCAGAACTACATCGTCGTCTTCGTCATGCACTGGCTGCTGCAGGACGGACCGATGTCGGCACCGAACGCGTCGGGGACTCCGGCCTCGTCGCCGATCGGCGCCGGCGCGATCCTGCCGATCATCATCCCGAACGAGCTCGTGCCGCTGTCGCGGCTGCACGCGGGGATCGTGCTCGCCGTTCTTGCGGTGGTCCTTTTCTGGTTCCTCCTGTGGCGCACCAGCCTCGGCTACGAGCTGCGCGCCGTCGGACTCGGCGCACTCGCGGCCGCGCAGGCCGGCATCGATCCCAAGCGCCGCATGGTGCTGGTCATGGCGATCGCCGGTGGCTTCGCGGGCCTCGCTGGGATGATCCAGGTGAGCGGGCTCTTCCACCGTGTGTTCGACGGCTTCTCGTCGGGCTTCGGGTTCGACGCGATCGCCGTGGCTCTCCTCGGGAAGAACTCCCCCATCGGGATCACACTCGCGGCGATCCTCTTCGCGGCGTTCGCTCGCGGCGGCACGCTGATGCAGGCGAACGCCGGCATCTCGTCGCACCTCGTCGAGGTCATCGAGGCACTCGTGCTGTTCGTCATCGCGGCCGAGACGATCGTCCGCGCGATCGCGGGCCGCCGCGGGCCCGCCCAGGCACTCGCGTGAACATCGAAGTCCTCATCGGCGCCGGAGTGCTCGCCGCGACCCTGCGGCTCGCGACACCGATCGCGCTCGCCGCCCTCGGTGGCGTCGTCACGGAGCGGTCAGGCGTCACGAACATCGCGCTCGAGGGCTGCATGCTCATGGGCGCGTTCTTCGCGATCTTCGCCGCGGACAAGACGGGCAGCCTGCCCGTGGCGATCGTTGTCGGGATCATCGCGGGCGTCGCGCTCGCCGCGCTGCACGCACTCGCGTCGATCACGTTCCGCGCCGATCAGATCGTCTCCGGCATGGCGCTCAACATCCTGGCGCTCGGCCTCACGTCATACCTCGACTACGAGCTGTATGGAACGACGGGCACGCCGGCGAGTCTTCCGGGCGTGCCGACCGTCGACCTCGGTTTCCTCTCCGCCATCCCGGTGCTCGGCGGTGCACTTGGTCACCAGAGCTCGATCCTCTGGGTCACGTTCCTGCTCGTCATCGTGCTCGAGCTGTTCCTGTTCCGGACCGTGCCGGGCCTTCGGCTTCGCGCGGTCGGCGAGCATCCGCGCGCCGCCGAGACGGTCGGTATCGATGTGCGTCGCACGCGCTACTGGGCGGTGCTCGCATCCGGCGCGCTTGCGGCGCTCGGCGGCGTCTATCTCTCGATGGCCGTCGCGGGATCGTTCACCGATGGGATGACGAACGGGAAAGGGTTCATCGGACTTGCGGCCATGATCTTCGGCCGCTGGAAGCCGGTGGGCGCGCTCGTCGCGTCGCTCATCTTCGGATACGGCGATGCCCTCTCGGTGTCGCTTCAGGGCGTCTCGATCGGAGATCTCCGGATCCCCGTGCAGCTGCTGTCGACGATCCCATACGTCCTGACGATCCTCGCGGTCGCGGGATTCGTCGGGCGCTCACGGGCCCCGGCCGCCGACGGCCTCCCGTACGAAAGCGAGGGTCACTAGTGCCCGTCCTCTTGGAGATGCGCGGGATCGCGAAGCGCTTCGGCGAGCTCCAGGCGCTCGGCGGAGTCGATCTTGTCGTCAGCGAGGGCGAGATCCATGCACTGGTCGGCGAGAACGGCGCCGGCAAGACGACGCTGATGAACATCCTCTACGGCCTGTACCACCCCGATGGCGGGACGATCCGCTTCCGCGGCAAGGACGTGCGCATCACGGGACCGCGCGATGCGATCGCGCTCGGGATCGGCATGATCCATCAACACTTCATGCTGGTGCCGCCGCTCACCGTGGCCGAGAACGTCGTGCTCGGTGAAGAGCGCATGGGCCCCGGCCTGAGCACGCGCGCCATCGAAGCACGTGTCCGCGAGCTTGAGGAGAAGTTCAAGATCGTCGTCGAGCCGAGCGCTCGGATCGAGGACATCCCGCTCGGGCTGCAGCAGCGCGTCGAGATCCTGAAGGTGCTTTATCGCGGCTCCGAGCTGCTCATCTTCGACGAGCCGACCGCGGTGCTCACACCGCAGGAGGTCGATGAGCTCTTCACGATCGTCCGGCAGCTTCGCAGCGAAGGCAAGACCCTGATCCTCATCACGCACAAGCTCCGTGAGGTGCTCGCGGTCACCGACCGCATCACAGTGCTGCGTGCGGGAAAGAACGCCGCTGAGCTCGTGACAAAGGACACGAACGCGCGCGAGATCGCACAGGCGATGGTCGGGCGCGAGCTTCATGACATCCGCCCGCGCGAGGCCACGGGAACGAGCCTTCCCATTCTGCAGATCTCGCGTCTCGAGGCCCTTTCGGATCGAGGAACGAAGGCGCTGCGCGGCGTCGACCTCGTCGTGCGCGAGGGCGAGATCCTGGGCGTCGCGGGCGTCGGTGGAAACGGGCAAAGCGAGCTCGCGCAATGCATCCTCGGCCTCCGCCCGGTCACCGAGGGAACGATCACCGTCGGCGCCGCCGATATCGCGCACGACGATCCGAAGCGAACGCGCGAGCGCGGCGTCGCGTACGTGCCCGAGGACCGGCGGGTCGAGGGTCTCGTGCTGCCGTTCACGGTGGCTGACAACTTCATCCTCGGCAAGCAGGATCGGCCGCCATACGCGCGCCGGGGCGTCCTCCAGCGCGATACGATCGCGAAAGAAGGCGATCGCCTGGCCAGGGAGTTCGACGTTCGTCCCCCGAACGCGCGCACGATCGTGGGGACGCTCTCCGGTGGCAACCAGCAGAAGGTCGTGCTCGGTCGCGAGATCTCGGAGAGCCCGCGACTCATCGTCATCAGCCAGCCGACTCGCGGCCTCGACATCGGATCGACCGAGTACGTCCACGAGCGTCTCCTGGAGCAGCGTGCCCGCGGCTGCGGGATCCTGCTCATCTCGAGCGAGCTCGACGAGATCCGGGCGCTCTCCGACCGGATCGCCGTGATGTTCGAAGGTCGGATCGTGGAGACGCTCAACGCCAGAGAGGCGACCGAGGAACGTCTTGGCCTTCTGATGGCGGGCCAGACCGCGTAGCGCGGCCCGCGGGGCCGGCGTCGGTCGCTCGACCCTTTGACGGACCCGCCCAACCGTCGTAGCCTCTTGCCGTTCTGGTCAGACCACCTGACCAGCGCCAAGGGGGAGGTCCGAACTGGCCGTCATCGAGCCCATTCGGCGGAGCAGGCTCTACCAGAGCATCGTCGAGCAGATCGAGTCTCTTCTGGAGAAGGGCGAGCTCCGGCCGGGCGACCAGCTCCCACCCGAGCGCGCGCTCGCCGAACAGTTCCAGGTGTCGCGCGCGTCGGTCCGCGAGGCGCTGCGGACGCTCGAGCTCCTCGGGGTCATCGAGACCCACGCCGGCGGCGGCACGTTCGTCCGTCAGGTGGCACCCGACGACCTCGTGCGGCCGCTGCACAGCCTCATCGCCCGTGGCCACAGCGTCTCTGATGTCATCGAGTTCCGTGGCCTCATCGAGCCGGCGCTCGCCGCGCTGGCCGCCACGCGCATCAGCGATGCGCAGCTGGCCGAACTCCGCGAGATCCTCGCCGTGCAGGAACGGAAGGTCGCCGCAGGCGAGACGTACGTGGAGGAGGACACGCGCTTCCACGAGGTCATCGGTGACGCCGCGAAGAACGAGCTCCTCACGACGATGCTCGCCGTCATCTGGGACGTGCTTCGCGCATCTCGCGAGCAGTGGCTGCAGACGAACCAGCGAGCGCACACATCTCTCGACGCGCACCGCCGCATCCTCGACGCGCTCTCGCGCCACGACGTCGATGCGGCGCGGACCGCATCGGCTGAACACATCCGCGCTGTCGGCGAAGGCATCTTGAAGCTGCTTGGAGGTCGCAATGGCTGAGGATCGCAGCATTTCCATCGAGGTCGTCTATCGAGGGATCTTCCAGAAGACGCTGGCGCAGCGCATCTGCCGCTCGGTCGTGCTCGCCGCGCGCAAGAAGGGACACACCGGCACAGCGTTCGCGCGCTACGGTGACTCGCCCGAGCGCAACGGCGTGCCGGCGAAGCAGTTCGCCGTCGTCGCAGCCGACGAGATCGAACTCGAGGCGTCGATGGCCAAGTACGAGCCAAGCGTGGTGGACGTGAGCATCGCCGTCGATGACACCCTCGTGAAAGGCGTCGAGTCGTGGGCCTGGTATGGGCGTCAACCCATCTGGAAGCCAGTGCGTGCTAACGGCTGGATGCTCGTGACGAGCGACAAGAAGCCGGACGAGGTCCTCGCTCAGACGGACAAGGCGGAGCGGCCGTACACGCTCGGCATCGTTCCCGGCGGAGCGTCGTTCGCCGGCCTCTGGGTGTACAAGGACGACCACACCGACTTCCGTGTGCTCGGCGCGCTCGCCAAGATCCTCCCGCAGTGGATCGCGCTCGACGACGCGAAGGCGGCGTCGCTCGATCTCGCGAAGGGCGACCAATCCGCCGTCGCATCCGTGCAGTACGGATACGACTCGACCGTGATGCGACAGGTGAAGGCGGGCGAGGGCACCAGCGGCCACGAGGTGCTGCAGTTCACGAAGCCCGGCTGGACCACGATGCGGCCGGGCATCATCGTCGAGGCGCGCAAGCCCGGCGAGCGCAACCCGTATTACAAGAAGTACGGCGCTCGCACGATGCGCCCGGTCGTGAACTTCGATACCTGCATCAAGTGCACTATGTGTTGGCTCGATTGCCCGGATGAATGCTTCGAGGTCACGCCAGAAGGGCACTACGAGGTCGTCTACGAGGCGTGCATCGGCTGCGGCATCTGCGCGCAGGTCTGCCCGGTGAAGGACTGCATCGTCATGGTCGACGAGCTGAAGTTCACCGACAACACGGACAAGTGGCAGGAGTGGAAATCGGACCGCCCGAAGTACAACAACTGGTTCGAAGAAATGGCCGGCGTCTCGGCGGACCCGAAGAAAGGCGCGGCCGGCAGCGTCCCACCGAACGCGAACCCCGCGGCCAACCCAACGACATCGGCGGGAGGTGACGAGTAATGGCAGTCGAGGTCAAGACCAAAGAGACCAATGAGATCGAGACCGAGCAGCTTGCGACGGGCTGCGAGGCCATCGCCGAGGCGATCCGGCTCGCCGACGTCGACGTGATGGCCGCGTATCCGATCCGTCCGTACGACGGTGTCATGCAGGCAGCGGCGAAGCTCATCGCGAACGGCAAGATGGACGTCGAGTACATCGTCGCCGACGGAGAGCACAGCCAGTTCGAGATCGTGAAGCACGCATGTGCCGTCGGAGCTCGCGTGTTCGTCGGCTCGTCCGGTGTCGGCTGGTTCTACGCCTTCGAGGCGATCGCGGTGACCGCCGGTTTGCGCCTGCCTGTCGTCGCGATCTGTGGGAACCGTGCCCTCGACGACCCCGGCGCGTTCGGCACCGAACACAACGACTCGCTCGCGGTCCGCGACCTGGGCTGGCTCCTCCCCTGGGCGGAGACGGCGCAGGAGGCGCTCGACCTCGCGCTGATGGCCTGGCGCGTCTGTGAGGACAAGCGCGTGTCGCTCCCGATCGCGATCGGGCTCGACGGCGCGTTCCTCACCCACTCGCAGCACATCGTGAAGATCCCGACCCAGGCAGCGGTGGATAGGTTCCTGCCAAAGTTCGACCTCGGCGATCGTCTCCTGCACCCCGACAACCCGATCACCATCGCCCCCCAGGTCGACCAGGATTGGCTCATGGAGATCCGCCGCCAGAACGACAACGCCATGCGGCAGGCACTGACGGTGATCAGCGAAGCACACGCGGACTTCAAGAAGATCTTCGGCCGCGGCGGCGACAACCCGTTCCTCGACGAATACATGACCGAGGACGCCGACTTCGTCGTCATCGGCCAGGGCACGCTCTCGCTGCCGATGAAGGTCGCGATCCGCCGGCTTCGGAAGGAGCGCGGCCTCAAGATCGGACTCGTCCGCCTGAAGTGGTTCCGTCCGTTCCCGACCGAGGAGGTCGTGAAGAGCCTCCGCCGCTTCAAGGCCGTCGGCGTGATCGACCGCGACTACAGCTTCGGTTCGCCGTATTACGGCGGCGTCCTCTACAACGAAATCCGCTCCGCTCTGTACTCGCTGGAAAAGCGTCCGGTCATCGTCGGGTTCATCGCCGGACTCGGCGGTCGCGAGATCGAGCAACCGATGGCGACCGAGATCTTCGAGAAGACCATGGCAGCCGGTAAGGGCGACCTCGCCGCCGGCGACACGTGCCATTGGATCGGCGTACGGGAGTAAGAGATGACGACTGAGATCATGCCCGCCCAGAACCTGCCACAGATCAAGGGCGTCAAGGACGTCCCGTACGACGAGCTCTTCGTCTCGGGACACCGCACCTGTCAGGGCTGCGAGTCAGCCCTCGTGATGCGACACATGGTGAAAGCGTCGGGTCCGCGCACGATCGTGCTCGGATCGACCGGCTGCATGTACGTCGCGAACACGACGTACTACACCACCCCGTGGGTCGTGCCCTGGATGCACACGCAGCTCGGCGCGTCCGGGTCCGCCGCCCTCGGCACGGCGGCCGGCCTCAAGGTCCTCATGCGCAAGGGCAAGCTGAAGAACGAAAAGATCAACGTCATCGCCTTCTGCGGTGACGGCGGCGGTGCCGACATGGGCATCGGCGCGATCTCGGCGACGCTCACGCACAAGGACTACAACTGCCTCGTCCTCCTCTACGACAACGAGTCGTACGCGAACACCGACATCCAGCTCTCGAGCCAGACGCCGTACGGCGCGGTCACGACTTTCTCGCCGTCGGGCGACAAGAAGCGGCTCATGCACACGCGCTGGAAGAAGAATGTGCCCGGCATGCTCGCGGCAGGTCATCCGGAATCGCGCTACATCGCCGCGGGGTGCGCCGCATACGCGGTGGACCTCATGAACAAGATCCGCAAAGCGCTCGAGCTCGGTGGACCAACGTTCGTGCACACGCTCGATCCGTGCCCGAAGGGTTGGGACTATCACCCGCAGTACAGCCAGGAGCTCGGCCACCTCGCAGTGGAGACCGGGATCTGGCCGCTGTACGAAGTCGTCGATGGCGTCTGCAATCTCACTGGTCCGACGCGACAGATCGCGGAAGGCCGCAAGAAGCGCAAGCCGGTGTACGAGTACCTGAAGCGCCAGGGCCGCTTCGCACACTTCATCGACGAGGACGTCGAGCACTTCCAGGCGCAGGTCGACAAGATGTGGACCGACTGGCTCATTCCCGGCGTGATCCCCTTCACCGTGCCCGCGAAGGACATGGCGATCCTGAAGATCGACAAGAAGGCGAAGCCGTTGCATGAGGAAGCGAAGACGGCGTAGTCCTAGCCGAATCTGTCTTGATGGGGCCGGCCACGAGGCCGGCCTCATCTAAGTACGACGAACGAACCAATTCTCCGCATCCCAGCCAAACGTCATCCACGGATTGCTCCGCCCGTAGCCGCCAACGTTGGATCGGAGCGCGTCGAAGCTGTTCTGCGCGTAGAGCCAGACGTTGAGGTACTGGTCATTTACCAAGCCCAACAGCTGTCGATAGATTCTCACGCGTTCTGCGCTGTCGATCGTGACGGCCGCCCGCTCGAGAAGGCGGTCCATCTCTGGTGTACCGAAGCGATTCCAGTTGAGGCCGACCATCTTGTTCTCCGGTCGCGGGATGCTCTTCGTGTGGTAGCGCTCCGCAAGCCGCACATGTGGGTCGACCCGCAGTGCCTCAGCGTACATATCGACATCGAAATCTCCCTGCCGGACCGGGCCACCGGCCGCAAATAGCACAGCGGTCGGGAAATTGCGGATCTTCAGCTCGACGCCGACCGCCTTCCACTCATCTAGCAAGACCTGTTCGATCCGCTCGCGAACCGAGTCCTGAGCCACGGTCGATATCGTCAGGCTCGCGCGCGTGCTGCCCTTCGCGCGGATTCCGTCCGATCGGGTCGTCCATCCAGCGCGATCGAGGACTTCTTTCGCCTTGGCGGGGTCATAGCTCTCCTGCATCAGATCCTGTGGCGCCGCCCAACCAATGGAGACGAGCGAATTCGCGATGTCCCCCTTACCGGAGAGCAGAGAATCGACGATCTGCCGCTTAGGTGTCGCGAGAGTTAGAGCGCGGCGGATCGCGATGTCGCCAAGGACCGGATGGGGGATGTTGGGATCCGATGGGTCGCCTGGCTTCGCGAGATTGAACTCCAGGCGCCACACCTGACTGCTCGGGCCGGTGAGCACCTGAACGTCTTTCGTCTTCTCGAGATCCGCCGCCTGCGACTCGAGCAGGCTCCACATTGCATCGACCTCCCCGGCCTTCAGCTGCAAGACGGCTGCGTCTCGCGACGCGATGAAGCGAAACACGATGCGGTCCAGGATCGGCCGATCCTTGTTCCGATACGACATGTTGCGCTCGAGGGTGAGATGATCGCCGGCCGCGAATTCGGCTACGCGAAACGGCCCGGTACCAAGTGGCTTCCGCCCGTAGTCCGTCTTGCTTACATCCCCCGCTCCTTCCAGCACATGGCGTGGCAGGACGAATTCGAACAGGATCAGGTAGGGCGCATACACCTCCCTGAAGTGCAAGATCGCCGTCAGTGCATCCGGAGTCTCGATCGATTCGATCCTGTCGAAGCCTTCACGCGAGAACACCGTGGGCTCCCTCATGACGAACTGCCATGTGTACTTCACGTCGTCACTGCTGAAGGGCTGGCCGTCAGACCAGTGAATGTCGGGCATCAGCCGATAGGTGACGTCCATCCTGCCGTTCGGCAACAGGCGCACGTCACCGTTTGCCACGGTAGGGACTTGCCTGGCCAGCCAGGGCTGGTACTCGGCGTCGGGCGACACCGCGACCAGCCCTTCTAGCGCGAAGTGGCTGAGGATTCGCGCGGGCAGCTGACTCACGACATAGGGCGTGAGTCCGCTGGGTTCACTCCACCACGCAACGGTCAGTGTGCCTCCGCGCGTGACCTCGGTTCGGTCCACAGGAGTCGAATTCGGCAGGCACGCAAGCGCGGCCAGCGCCCCCGCGAAGAGCAAAGCCGCAACGCGATGCGGCAAGCCCATCACGATGGCGCGCCCGGCGACAGCTCATTGAGATACCAGTTCGCGCCGACCTGCTTGGAGAACGTCCGGGCATCCTCGATCACGCGCGCCCACTCGGAGCCCAGCTTCAGGCCGCGCCGCCGAGCCTCCCGAGCACAGATGACAGTGAACCAAGGGCCGCCCGACCCGACCATGCCCCACTCCTCGCCACCCGGCTCGAACAGAGTTTCGAGATAGCGAGGCGTGGCCGTCACGTCACCCTTCAGCACGCTCGCCACCGCTCGCGACTCAGCTTGGTGGATCGCAACGGCAGGATCCGTTCGTCCCGCGATCGCCGCGTCCACATGCTCGATCCATTCGGGCGCGTCACACACCAGCGAGGCGACCAGCGACGAGGCGATGCCGGCGGAGCCCATTCGCATCTGCGTCCGTGCCTCCACATCGGCGTCGAAGCGGGCCCGTAGTCGGTCGAGCCATCCACGTGCGCCGGACGCATCGCCAGCGAGACCGCATGCCACCGCTGCCTGCGGCATCGCCCAGATGAAGTCCCAAGCGAAGTGCGCGCGAACTCCACGCTCAGCCGCGTCGAGGGCTAGAGGAAGCGCAGCCTGCGGTCCATCGCGGCCGCGAACGATCACCGACTCAAGCCCGAGGAGGTACTGCCGATCGCTTTGTGTCGATCGCCTGGCGACTTCGATCGCCCCGTCCCAGTCGCTCCCGAGCGAGGCGAACTCGTCGCTCGCGCTGATGA
>Ga0207660_10001692_pt1 | contig 14787 bp, 12 predicted proteins | sample KBSC73BmetaG_FD_184335 | JGI IMG/M metagenome (GOLD analysis project Ga0207660, IMG submission 184335) | Corn rhizosphere microbial communities from Kellogg Biological Station, Michigan, USA - KBS C7-3B metaG (SPAdes) (version 2) | ecosystem: Host-associated > Plants > Roots > Rhizosphere ... | reverse complement strand
CCGAACATGTCGAACACTTCGCGCTCGAGCCAATCCGCGCCGTGCCACAGGTGGTAGACGGAGTCCACCGCGAGCTCGTCAGCCGCGTTCAGCTCGACCTTGATGCGGATATCGACTTTGCGCTCGAGCGACCGGAGGAAGTAGACGACTTCGAGCGGCCGCTCGCGGTCGCGAAACTCGACCGCGGTGACGTCGACCAGGTAATTGAAGGACTGCCCCGGCGTCTCTTTGAGGTAGCGCATCGCCTCGAGCAGGCGGTCCCGCGCGACGAACACGATGCGCTCGCCGTCGCGTCCGACCGTCTCGCGCTGGGCGCCCGGAATCACGACGAGCGGAACTGGTGAACGGAGTTGCCGAACGGCTCGGAGATCTCGTCGATCGTCTCGGGCGCGAGGCGCAGCCCTTTCTCGTCGAGCGGTTGCTCGTCGCGGCGCCGCACCGCGTCGAACAGCGACTCGCCCTTGATCTTTTTGTGCAGCAGCAGGATGCCGTACAGCAGCCCTTCCGGACGCGGCGGGCAGCCGGGGACGTACACGTCGACCGGGACGATCGTGTCGATGCCCTGCACCATCGCATAGTTGTCGAAGATGCCGCCGGTCGACGCGCAGGCGCCCATCGAGATCACCCACTTGGGCTGCGGCATCTGATCGTAGATGCGCCGGATCACGGGCGCGAGCTTGAACGGCAGCCGCCCGGCGCAGATCAGCACGTCGGCCTGACGCGGCGAAAACGCCTGGCGCTCCATGCCGAAGCGCGCGAAGTCGTAGCGGCTCGCGGCGGTCGCCATGAACTCGATCGCGCAGCACGCCGTGCCGAACGGCATCGGCCAGAGGGAATTCGCGCGCGAGGAATTCACCGCCCAGTCCACGAGGTTCTGGAACTTGGCGAGCAAGTAATTCGAGCTCTGGACTTCGCCGACTCGTTTCATGCGCTCAATCCCACTGAAAGGCTCCCCGTTTCCAGACGTAGATGTAGCCGACGAACAGGATGAGGAGAAATACCAGCATTTCTACCAATAAGAAGCCGGTCGTGAGCGCGCCATTCCCCATGAAGATCACGGCCCACGGGATGAGAAAGACGGTCTCGATGTCGAACAGGATGAACAGCACGGCGACGAGATAGAACTTGACGGAGAAGCGCTCGTGCGCGCTGCCCAGCGGCGGCATGCCGCTTTCGTACGGCCGCTCCTTGACGTCGGTGGGCCGGCGCGGACCGAGGAAATGCGACCCTATGATCATCGACGCCGCGATGATGATTGCCAGACCGAGCAACATCAGAAACGGGATGTAGGGTTGCATTGTGCTCGTGAAAAAATTCACTAAGTGTGACGCGTTAGTCAAGTTGGCGCCGGGCCATTACATTGCGCCCCCATGTCCATCAAATCTGATCGCTGGATTACGCGGATGTCAAAACAGCACGGAATGATTGAGCCGTTCGCGGACCGGCAACATCGCGACGGCGTCATCTCCTACGGCGTGTCGTCCTACGGCTACGACATGCGGGTCGCGCCCGAATTCAAGATCTTCACCAACGCCCTCTCGGCGGTGGTCGATCCCAAACACTTCGATCCCAAGTCGTTCGTCGAGTTCAAGGGCGACGTCTGCATCGTCCCGCCGAACTCGTTCGCGCTCGCCACGTCGGTCGAGTACTTCCGGATTCCGCGCAACGTGCTGACGATCTGTCTCGGCAAGAGCACCTACGCGCGCTGCGGCATCATCGTGAACGTGACGCCGTTTGAACCGGAGTGGGAAGGGTTTGTGACGCTAGAGATCAGTAACACCACGCCCCTGCCCGCCCGAATCTACGCGAACGAAGGCATTGCGCAGGTGCTGTTTTTTACGGCGGACGAGGGCGACGAGTGCGAGGTGAGCTACAAGGACAAGAAGGGGAAATATCAGGCGCAACGGGGGATCACGTTGCCGAGGCTTTAGCCTTCTGGTTGTACGCGTACGCCACCGCGAGCGCGATGATCGACAGGGCGAAGAACGAGCCGACCCGATAGAGCGCGTTCAGCGTCGACAGGTCGTAGAGCACGATCTTGAGCCCGGCGAGCGCAGCGACGGTCAGACCGGCCGAGCGCACCTGCTTGCGATCGATCTCGAATCCGATGAACACGAGCGCGCCCGCATAGAGCAGCCACCACACGCTCAGCGCCAGATTGCCGGCGAGCGGCGCGATCGCGCCGAAATGGCGGCTGAATTCGATCGATCCGCCGAGGAATCCAGTCGCGCCGCACAGCATCCACATCCACTCCGCATCACCATGTCGCCACAGCGGACGCCGCGTTTCACTGCCCCACCACCGCGCGGCGGCTGCCGTGCCGGCGACGACCGCATACAACGCCAGGGCCCACGTATCGGTGAACGCCGGCGCGCCCGGAGGCCGGAACGTCAGCGCCGAGCTGAAGAGGCAGATGACGGCCATCGTGGCCAGGCCGACAGCCGCGTGGCGCCCGCCGGGACGCGCGCCGTCGCGCTCGGCGGCAAGCGCGGACAGCGCGAGCAGCATCCAGGAGACGGCCACGGCGGCGCCGTTCCATGCCGCGGCCGTGGCGACCGCGGCCAGCGCGAACCCCATGACGAGCATCGAGGCCATGCGGCGCTGCCATCCCGCGGCCAGATGCAGGGCCGCGAGCGCGGCCGGCACGAGCCAGGGAGCGCGCTGGACTAGCGGGACCGCGAGCACGCTCGCCACCAGGAGCAGCGCGAGCGGATTTGCGATGAACAGGAACCGTTCGACGGGCGCGATCTCTCGCGCGAGCTCGGCGCCGAAGGGATCGCGCCGCAGCTGCTGATACCACAGCACGGCGAACACGATCGCCACGGCCGCGAGCGGCGTCCATGATTTCGTGCCGCCGCTCCAATCCCAGGCGCCCGCGCCGATCGCGGCCCACGTCAGCAACACGATCCCGAGTCGCGCTTCGGTCCACGGACGGCGATACGTCACGTGCACCGCCAGAACGGCTCCCGCGACGACCATCAGGCGGCCGGTGATCGTCGTGAGCGCGGATTCCGCGCCGGCGATCGCGAGCAGCAGATAACCGAACAGCGCGAGGTTGAACGTCGAGCGCCACGACATCGTGTAGGCCAGGATCGCGGTACCGAGGCCGATGACCTCGAGGTAGGCGAGGAACCCGAGCGGATTGGGCGCAGACGAGACGATGATCGGCGCGAGATAGGCGCCGCCCAGGGCCCAGATCGCGAGCCCCTCGATCTCGTGATGCAGCGCGAGCATCGTGACCGCGACGGTTGTCGCGGCGAGCAGCAGGATGCCGAGCCGAGGCTCGAGCAGCGCGTAGGGACCGGCCGCGGCCCAGAGTCCCAGATAAGTGAGCCCGCCCCCCGCGCCGATCAGCGCCGCGCCGTAGTTGCGCATACCGCGCATGATGCGCTCGTGACCCCACGCGGCCACCGCGATGCCGAGCACGATGGCGCCGACCGCGCGCAGCAGCGGCGAGATCCAGCCGCGCTCGAACGCGTACTTGAGGAAAAACGCCATCGCGGTGAGCAGCGCGAGCACGCCAACCCCGAGCAGCCCGCGCTGGCCGAACCATTGCTCGAGGTCCGGTCCGGGCCGCTCGGCGGGCTTCACCGTCGGCAACGTCGCGTGGACGGCCGGCGGCCGCGCCGGTCGTGGTGGCGCAGGTGGCGCGGGTGGCGCCGCGGATTCTGGCGTAAACGTGAGACGGCGGATGATGTTCTCGAGCGTCGCGACGCGGCGCTCGAGCGCTTCGATGGTTTCCTTCTGGTCGTCGCTCAAACGACGGCGGCCGCCGTCCTTCGGGATCCGGCGGCGGTAATGGCGATCGTGACGATCAGCAGAATGGCGATATCAGGAGTCCAGCCCAGCTCGGTCGCAGGCACGGCCATCTGCACGAAGTACATCACGAAATCGAACAGGCCGAGGATGAGGCCGAGCAGCACCGTGTATTGAAGGGTCCGGCCGAGGCGGGCGAGCAGGCTGCCCGTCACCAGCGCCACGGCGCCCTGGGCGGCGGCGAGCGCGACGGCCGCAACGAGGCCGCTCACGAGCGTTTCCACGACGGCGGAACGGCCGGGATTGAAGCTGAAGAACGCGGTGTGAATCAGCGCGATCGCGACGCCCGCGACGGCCGCGCAGATCGTGGCCCAGACGGCGTATGCAATGACGACGCGGGTGCGGCTATCGGCCATGAGACCTCCGGTCCCATCATAGGAGTTTGGCCCGGCTATCGCAACGCGGCGGCAGCCTCCACGAGCGCGGCGCGCGCCTGATCGACTCTGGTCACGAGATCGGCGAGCTCCTTGTTCGCGGTTGCCGCATCGGCATAGCGGATCGCCTCATTCACGGTTGGGAATGCCATGGTGGCGTAGCCGTTGTCGATGTCGGAAGCGAACTGCAAGCTCCGGAACCACGGTCGACTCGCCAGTCCTTCGGGCCGCGTGAGCCGGCGCTCCACCTGCATCAGGGCGCGATTGACGCGCTGCGCGCGCTGATCGTTGGCTTTCGCCGTATCGCGCGCGGCGTTGAACGCGCGCGCGACCGCGGTAAACCGATCGAGCGCATCCCGCAACGCCTGCGTGCTCACGCCCGTCCACTTCTTGTTCGTGATTCCGGAATCGAGCTGCGCGACGAGCGCGTTCATTTCCGTCCCGAACACCGCGTAGTCGAGCGGCAAAATGTTCTCGTTCGCGAGCCGGCCCAGGATGACGGCCACGAGCTGCGAGCCGGCCCGATGGGCCTTGTATCCGGGATCGCCGAACTTCGACATCCAGTCGTACGAGTCGTACATCGAGTGATAGATCCCGTCCGGACCGTCGAATCCGATCCCGCCGGAGGGAATGCCCAGGTGATGATAGAAGCCCGCGAAGTCCGAGCCGCCGCCCAGGTTTCCCATCGTCAGCGCGGTCGTATCGCCATTCTTGCTCTTGAGCCACACGTCGTACACGGAGCCCGGCCCCACCGGGTCCGGGACCGCTTTCGCGGCAGACCGGAACAGCGGCTTGAGCGACGGCGAGCCCGCGCCGCTGAAGCTCGTGCCGGAAAACGTGCCGTCTTCATTGATGTAGGCGACGACGTTGCTCTGGACCGAGTCCTCCATCTCTTCCACCCACTCCGTCGAGCCGATCAGTCCCCACTCCTCGGCGTCCCAGGTGGCGAAGACGACTGTGCGGGCCGGCTTCTGACCGTCGCGCGCCAGCGTCGCGAAGGCGCGCGCCGCTTCGAGCACCGACACGGTGCCGCTGACGTTGTCGCGCGCGCCTGGACTCCACGCGTCGCGGTGGCCGCCGACGACGACCCATTCGTTGGGCCACTTCTCACCGCGGATCACGCCGATCGTGTTCCAGATCTTGTGAAACGCGCGCTCGCCCCGCTCGGTCTTTACCTGCAGGCGCGCGCGCACCGGGCCGGGGCCGAGGTGATAGCGGAACGGCAACGCGCCCTGCCAGCTCTGCGGCACCGACGGACCGGCGAGCGGCTCGAGGAACCGGCGCGCGTTGCCGTAGCTCATCGGGATGATCGGAATCCTGGGAATGTGGAGCGAATCCTCGGGCACGCGGCGCGCGCCCTCGACGGAGGCCCAGCTGGGTGTCGTCGGATCGCCGTTGCCGTTCATCATGCTGCCGCGCTGAATCCCTTCCGGGTTGCGCATCGGCCCTTTGGGATAGACATCGCCCTGGAAGTAGCCGTCCTGCTGCGGATCGGAGTAGACGATCAGCCCCACCGCGCCGCGCTTCTGCGCCTCGCGCGCCTTGATGCCGCGGAACGAGCGGCCGTAGCGCGCGATCGCGATCTTTCCTTTGACGCTGATGCCGAGTGAGTCGAGCGTCTTGTAGTCTTCGATCAGCCCAAAATTCACGTACACGACTTCGGCGGTGACATTGCCGTCGCCCGTGTAGCCGTTGAACGGCGGCACCTGCGGACCGAGGCCGGGCTCGATGAGCGACAGCCGCTCGGTGCGTTTGCCGTTGATGATCCACGCGGCGACCGTATCGGGCTGCGGCAGGTAGATCGTGTATTCCTTGCTCCAAGCGTCGATGCCCCACGACTTCATCTTCTCGAGCACGTAGTCGCGCGTCGCGGCCTGCGCCGGCGTGCCGGCCATGTGCGGGACCGCTGAGAGATCGCGCGACATCTGGCGAACGCTCGCCGTGTCGGGGACGGCGATGAGGCGTTGCTCGAACGTCTGGGCGGTCAGGCGGTTGGGCGCTTGGGCGGTTAGCAAGACCGCGAGGCCGATTACAAACCGCCGAACCGCCGAACCGCCCAACCGCCCACTCTCGTGCCTCACAGTTCTCTCCCTGCCAACAGTACCGGTCTCGGTGCCCGCAGCTTCCGTATAAGAGCCGTCAGAACCATACAGAGTAACGCCCCCAGCGCGGCGAGTCCCATGTCTTTCTGCGGATCCCACACGTCGCCCTGCGTGCCGAGCCAGGCGTCGCCCGTTCCCGGGGCGACCATCGTGGCGACGACCATTTCCATGATCTCATAGAGCGCGCTGAAGGCCAGCGTGACGTCGAGCGGGAGATAATACGCCCAGAATCCTCGTGCGTTGGCGACGCGCAGGAAGACCTCACGGATCGGGTACGCCATCAACAACCCGAACGAGAAGTGGACGATCCGGTCGAAGTGATTGCGGGAAAGACCAAACGCGTTCTGGATCCAGAAGCCGAGTGGCACGTTGGCGTACGTGTAATGCGAGCCGACGGCGTGCAGCGTCATGAACGCCGTGATCAGCAGATATGACAGGTCCGAGAGCGGGAACCAGCGATAGGTGCCGATCAGGATCGCGACCATCGCCACGACCAGCAGGTTTTCCAGAAACCAGTCTTTGCGGTCGAGCGGCGCGATCGCGGCCCACAGCCACACGAGGCTGTACGCGAGTACGAGCCCCTGGAGCAACCTGTGGTCGCGGAAACGGGTCTGCTTACGCGTTGTGGACGTTGAAATCATCACCGTGGGTTCAAGATCTGATCGATCCGCGCCTGGAGATCGACGATGTGTGCCCGCGTGGTCCGATCGCCCGCGCGCGCGAGCGCGGTCCGCAACGTGCTCTGCAGATCCACCAGCTCGAGCCGCGCCTGCGCGCGCGCATCGGCGGGCCGCGGCGCGGGCGGCGTGAAGCCGGGGAACGGCGTGAACCCGGGCGGCAGCGGCGTCACCAGCGGCGTGCTGATCAGTCGCTCCATCTGGTCGACGAAGCTGCGCTGCAGATTGCGCCGGTAGGCATCGACGCGTACCTGACCCCCGGCCGCGAGCTCCGAGAACGCCCCGCGCCGCACGTCGCCGAACAGGTCGGCGATGGTGTACGCGCTGCCCGCCGGCTGCGTCTGCGCCTGCTCGGCGACGCGCGACAGCCGCGCATCCTGGAACAGCAGGCTCAGCACCGCGGTCTGACGCTGGCGGATCCGCTCCACGAAGCCGGTGGGCTCGATGCGCCGCAGAATCTCGGGATCGAAGAAGTACGCCGGCGTGGTGAACACGTTCTCGTTCAGGAACCGGACCGCCTCGGCCTGCTTGGCGCGCGGCACCGGCTGGTACACCGTCCCCGACTGGCTCGCGTACTTCGTGAACTGATAGACGCCGCCCACCACGACCGCGACGTGGTTCATCTCGCGCGCCCATTGCGCGATCAGCTCGCCGTACATGTCCTGCAACCGGTCGTAGTTGTCGAGCCGGTCGTCCGTCGTCGCCGGAATCAGCATCGGGACGAGTCGCTTGATGTTGCGCACGCCGTAGCCGCTCGCGCGGACCGGATCATCGCCCAGCGCCTCGGTGATGATGCGCGGATCGACCGGGTCGCCGTCCCCGATCCAGCGGTTGACCGGCTGGGCGTCCTGGAGCCGGGCGAGCGAATCGAGCGTCGGGCGCTCGGCGTCGGGCGAGGGCGCGGTCGGAATCCGCCGGTAGCCCCAGTCGATCGCGAAATAGTCGTACGGCCCGATTCCCTGCATCAGGCACGCGTTGTCCTCGGGCTGCGCGACGTAGTTGTAGCGCGCGTAGTCCATGATCGATGGACTCGTGCCCTGCACCCGGCAGGTGAACGAGCGGCTGCGCAGCGAATCGACGGAGTAGTAGGTCGAGGCGATCATGTTGTGGCGCAGGCCGAGGCTGTGACCGACTTCGTGCGTGGCCACGTACGCCACCATCAGGCCCATGAGCGAATCGGGGAACGGCAGCTTCTTGGCGCGCGGATCGGCGGCGCCGGCTTGCGTCCAGTACCACGCTTCGACCAGGCTCGTGATGTTGTGATAGAAGCCGATGTTCGCGTTCAGAATCTCACCCGAGCGCGGATCGCTGAGCCGCGGCCCGTAGGCGTTTTCGATCACGGACGGCAGCCAGCGGATCGTGGAGTTCTGCGCGTCGTCGAGGTCGAAATCGGGGTTGTCTGCGGGCGCGACCTTGGCGACGATCGCGTTGCTGAACCCCGCCGCGCGGAACACGGGCTCCCACAGCTCCACGCCCTTGATGAGCCACGGCACCCACTTCGCCGGCGTCGCGGGATCGATCCACCACGTGATCGGCGTGACCGGATCCGAGACCGCCGCGTTGGGGTCCTTGGGCTCGAGCCGGTAGCGCTGGATGAAGCAGCGGCGCGGCCCGCTCACCCGGTCGTCGTTGTAGTTCTCGAACGACAGGTTGAAATACCCGACCCGGTCGTCGCACAGCCGCGCCATCATCGGATGATCGGGCAGCAGCACCATCGAGTAGTTCATCAGCATCGTGAGCGAGTTGATCGAGCGTTGTGTCTGCGCGCCGGGCGCGCCGGGGAGCGAATCGACCTCGAACGTCTGGAGCGCGCTCACCTCGACGTTGCGCGGGAACGAGCGCGCCCGCTCCACGACGGAGCGCGCCGGGTCCATGCGGCGCACGCGAACGCCCGACTGCCGGATGTTCAGCTCCTGCACGTCGGTCGTGAACAGTTTGGTCGTTTCGACCACGGCGTTGCTGTCGGGCGTGTGCCAGGCGGCCACGTCGAAGCTCATGATGATCGGCGCGATGTTGGAGAGCCGCACCGCGCGCGACACCGGCTGGTTCGAGTCGGCGCGCATCGCGTAGGAAACGATTCGCAGGAAGACTTTATTCCCCATCCGCTCCCACACCACGATGCGGTTGCTGATCTCTTCGCCGGCGTAGCGGATGCCGCGCATCGTGCCGCGCTGATCGGCGACGAGCAGAAACTGGCGGCCGAACATCTCCTTGGGGATTTCGTAGAACAGCTTCTCGCTGATGCGGTGGACGATGAACACGCCCGAATCCGTCACCGCACCTGGGGTGATGACCTGATTGTAGGGTTTTGGTCCCTCCGCAGCCTGGCGCCCGGTCTGCCCCCCGCCGGCCGCCCGGGACGTATCTTGTCTGGCAGGAGCCGGTGGTTGCGGGCGGGCCGCTGAGCTGCCAGACGAGCAGGCGAGGACGCCGAAAACCAGCAGGACGCTCAATGCACGCATCGGATCTGACCCGGATGGAATGGGAACGAGAGATTAGAGCGCGCGGAGGGCTTCGTCAATGAAGAGTCTTCGAGTTTTGATCATCGTCGTCGCGCTCGCGGCCATGGTGTTCGGGGCCGCGGTGACGCTCGCGGTCACGAGTGATCTCGGCTCCATTCCCGCGATCGTCGTGCTCGTTGTCGGCGCTGCCCTACTTCCGATCATGTGGCTGCTGGTGCGGCGCCGGATGTGGGAACCGCTCACGGCGCTGCGGCGCGGCATCCAGCAGGTCTCCGACGGCGATCTCACCACGCAGGTCACGGTCAAGCGCGACGACGAGCTGGGCAACGTCACCACGCATTTCAACCACATGACGCGCGTGCTGCGCGATCGCGCCGAGGAACAGGGCCGGTTTGCGGCGGCGGGCGAGCTGCTGGGAGGTGTGGCGCACGAGGTCAACAACCCCCTGATGGCGATCGCCAGCCACGCCGAGCTGCGCCTGGCGGACGCCAATCTCGCGGCCGAGCAGCGCAACGAGATGCAGAGCATCCTGCGGCAGGCCCAGCGCGCCGCCAAGCTGCTGCGCGGGCTGCTGCGCTTCGTGCGCGTGGGCGAGAAGCGCACCGCGGCGGTAAACCTGAACGACGTCGTGCGCAGCGCGATCGACCTCGTCTCCTACCGCTTCCTCATCGACGAAATCACGATCGAAGGGAAGCTCAATCCCGTGCTGCCCCCGATCATTGGTGACGCCAACCGGCTCGAGCAGGTGCTCGTCAATCTGCTGAGCAACGCGCTGGACGCGCTCAAGCAGGTGAAGCCGCCGCGCCGTCTCACCGTCGACTCTTTTCTCGACGACACGGGCGGGCGGGTGTGCGTGACGGTGACCGACAACGGTCCCGGGATCGCGCCCGAGATCGCGCAGCGGCTGTTCCGGCCGTTCGCCACGACCAAGGGCGCCAAGGGCACCGGACTCGGCCTCTATATCTCGCGGCAGATCGTGCGCGAGGCGGAAGGTGAGCTGGATGTCGTGCGGCGCGACGCTGGATCGCAATTCCTGCTCTGGCTGCCTACGACGCGACAGGCCGTACCATCGGCGCCGACGGTGGTGCCGCAGCCGGCCAGCGCGCCGCGGGCCGATGCGTCGCCGCCGGATGCAAAGCGACTCGCGGGGATTCGCGTCTTATTGCTCGACGACGAGGAGGGCGTGCGCCGCCCCATGGCGCGATTCCTCGTAAAGCGCGGCGCGGAGATTCGCGAAGCCGGCGACGGCGAAGCGGCGCTCGAGCTCCTCGCGGCGGGCTTCGCACCGGACGTCATTCTCGCCGATCTGCGGATGCCGCGGCTGGACGGCGCCGAGTTCTACCTGCACCTTCAGCAGGCGCATCCGGGGTTGGCGGACCGGGTGATGTTCCTGTCGGGAGACATCACACATCTTGCGGGGCGCGGCCTGGCCGAAGTGCCGCGCGATCGTGTCCTGGTAAAACCTGTCGAGCTGGCGGAGCTGGAGCTGCGGATCGTGACCTTCGTGCGTGAGAAAGCCGCCTGATGCTGATCGTGGTCATGTTGCTCGCGACCGTGCTGCTGCGCGTCGCCATCGTCGGGACGGTCATGTTCGTGATCCTGCCGAAGGGATTTTCCTGCCCGCGCTGCTCCTGCCGCCTGTCGCAGATCTGGCATCCCGTGTTGCACCGGCTGTTGCCGCGCATCGAGCATCGCTGGTGCATGCGGTGCGGTTGGAGCGGGCTGGTGAGCGCCTCAGTCGCGCGTGATCAGGCGCGCCGCGCGCTCGTAGAAAAAGTAATCCCACGCCCAGTTGATCAGGACAAATAGCTTGTTGCGGAAGCCGATCAGCTGGAAGATGTGAATCCCCAGCCATAAGACCCACGCCAAAAAGCCCTTTGCCTTGATGCCGTACACGTCGCACACCGCCGCGTTGCGGCCGATCGTCGCGAGCGTGCCCTGATCGCGATAGCGGAACGGCACGAGCGGCTTTCCCCGCACCGCGTTGGCGAGGTTGAGGGCCGCGTGCTTTCCCATCTGAATCGCGACGGGCGCGACCGCGGCGAGCGGATTGCCGTGCTCCTCGAAATGCGCGACATCGCCGATCACGAACACCTCATCATGCTCGGGGTGCTGCAGCGTCGGCCGCACCCGCACCCGCGCGGGGCCGAGCAGCGGCTTCGGTTTCACGCCGGCGGCCCAGATCACGGTGTGCGCGGGGATCACTTCCCCGCTCTTGAGCCGGACGCGCTCGCCGTCGAAATCGGCGACGACGGCGTTGAAGCGCACCTCGATCCATTTCCGCCACAGCGTGGTCACCGCCGCTTCGCGCAGCCGCTCCGGCATCGCGGCCAGGACCTTGTCGGTGGCCTCGAGCAGCAGAATCCGCACCTCTTTGATGTTGAGTCGCGGGTAATCCTTCACGAGCACCAGGCGAATCAGCTCGGAGAGCGCGCCCGCCATTTCGACGCCGGTGGGCCCGCCGCCCACCACGACGAACGTGAGCTTGGCGCGGCGGCGCTCCGGATCGGATTCGAGCATCGCTTGCTCGAATGACGTGAGCACCCGATTGCGGATCCTGACGGCGTCGTCGATGTCCTTCAGGCCGAGGCCGTGCTTCATCACGGAGTCGAGTCCGAAGAAGTTGGTCTCGCTGCCGTGCGAGAGGATGAGATAGTCGTAGCCGAGCGGGCCGGCGCTGGTCTGGAGCCGGCGCTGCGCGAAATCGACGCCCGTCACCTCCACGAGGCGGAAATCGAAGTTCTTCTGCCTGCGCAGAATCGCGCGCACCGGCCGCGCGATCTCCTCGGGCTCAAGGCCCGCCGTCGCGACCTGGTACAGCAGCGGTTGAAAGAGGTGGTAGTTGTTGCGGTCGAGCAGGACGACGTTGACGGGAGCGCGGTGCAGCGCGCGCGCGGCGTTCAGGCCGCCGAAGCCGCCCCCGACGATGACGACTACTTTGTCAGCTTGCGCCACAGCGCCGCGAGCGGATCGTAATTCGCGTCGACAACGCGCTCCTTCAGCGGAATGATGGCGTTATCCGTGATCGTGATCGACTCCGGACACACCTCGGTGCAGCACTTCGTGATGTTGCAATAGCCGATCCCCCCCTCGTGGCGCAGATGATCGCGCCGGTCGGCTTCGTCGAGCGGGTGCATCTCGTACACGGCCGCGCGCACCAGCATCGCCGGTCCCATGAATTGCTCGTGCTTCTCGTGCGTGCGCAGCACATGGCAGACGTCCTGGCACAGGAAGCACTCGATGCATTTGCGGAATTCCTGGGGACGCTCGACCTCGTACTGGTACATCCGCCACGTCCCGTCGGGCTTGTCCGGCCTGCGCGGCTGGAATGCCGGAATCCGCTCGTTCACTTTGTAATTCCACGACACGTCCGTCACGAGGTCCTTGATCACGGGGAAGGCGCGCATCGGCGTGACCGTGATCGTCTCCTCCGGCGCGTAGTCGGACATGCGGGTCATGCACATCAGCTTCGGCTTGCCGTTGATCTCCGCCGAGCACGAGCCGCACTTCCCCGCCTTGCAGTTCCAGCGCACCGCGAGATCGGGCGCCTGCTCGGCCTGGATCATGTGCACGGCGTCGAGCACCACCGAGCCTTCGGCGAGCGCGACCTCATATTCCTTCAAGTCGCCGCTCGAGCGCGTGCCACGGAACAGGCGCAATCTGCGAAGATCCGCCATCACTTGCCTTCCTTAATTAGGGCCATGAGATCCGCGGGGATCGGTGGCTGCGCTTCTCGCCGTACGGTCATGCGCTCGCCGTCCTTCTTGATCACGATCTGCTCCCGCGCCTGCTTCTCGTCGGATTCGGGATAGTCGCTGCGGGTGTGGCCGCCGCGGCTCTCGGTGCGCTCGAGCGCCGCGCGCGCGGTGGCTTCGGAGATGACGAGCAGCGAGTGCAGGTCGATCGCCGTGTGCCAGCCGGGATTGTACTCGCGACTACCGGTGATCCCGACGGTCCGAGCGCGTGCTTTGAGCTTCTCGAGCTCCGCCAGCGCGGTCTCGAGCCCTGCCTTGTCGCGAATGATTCCGGCGTTGCGCTGCATGATCGCCTGCAGCGCCGCTTGAACCGCGAACGGGTTTTCGCCGTCCCGATCGAACGGCACCAGCGCGTCGCGCACCGCCTGCTCGATTTCATTGTCGGGAATCGCGGCTGCCGCGCCGCGCTTGCCCGCGGCGTACTGACCTGCGCGGCGACCAAACACGAGCAGGTCGCTCAGCGAATTGCCGCCGAGCCGGTTGGCGCCGTGCATCCCGCCACCCACTTCCCCCGCCGCGTACAGACCCCGCACCGTCGATTCCTGGGTTTCGGCATCGACCTTGACCCCGCCCATTACGTAGTGCGTCGTGGGGCCGATCTCCATCGGATCCTTGGTGATGTCGACCTGCGCCAGCTCTTTGAACTGGTGATACATGCTGGGCAGTTTTTTCTTGATGTAGTCGGGGCTCTGTTTGGAGGCGATATCGAGGAACACGCCGCCGTGCGGCGAGCCCCGTCCCTCCGCGATCTCCTTGGTGATGGCTTTGGCGACGACGTCGCGCGTGAGCAGCTCGGGCGGCCGCCGATTCTTCTTGCGATCCCCTTTCACCCACGCATCGGATTCCGCTTCGGTCTCCGCGTAGTCGCCTTTGAACATGTCGGGCATGTAGCGGAACATGAACCGCTCGCCGTCCTTGTTCTTCAGCACGCCGCCTTCGCCCCGCACGCCTTCGGTCACGAGGATGCCGCGCACGCTCGGCGGCCAGACCATCCCGGTCGGATGGAACTGCACGAACTCCATGTCGATCAGCTCGGCGCCCGCGTCGTACGCGAGGGCGTGGCCGTCGCCCGTGTACTCCCACGAATTGCTGGTGATCTGCCACGCTTTGCCGATGCCGCCGGTGGCGAGCACGATCGCGCCGGTCTTGAACAGCACGAACCGCCCATTCTCCCGGAAGTAGCCGAGCGCACCGGCGATCCTCCCGCCGGCGACGAACAGCTTCACGATCGTGCACTCCATGTGCACGTCGATCCCGGAGTGCACGCCCTTGTCCTGCAGCACGCGGATCATCTCGAGACCGGTGCGGTCCCCCACGTGTGCGAGCCGGCTATAGGTGTGGCCTCCAAACGGGCGCTGATTGATCTTGCCGTCCACCGTGCGGTCGAACAGCGCGCCCCAGGCTTCGAGCTCGTTGATGCGGTCGGGGGCTTCCTGGGCGTGGATCTGCGCCATGCGCCAGTTGTTGTGCATCTTGCCGCCGCGCATCGTATCGCGGAAATGCACGCGCCAGTTGTCTTCGGAGAAGACATTGCAGAGCGCGGCGGCCGCGCCACCTTCGGCCATCACGGTGTGGGCTTTGCCGAGCAGCGATTTGCAGAC
>Ga0207660_10001691_pt1 | contig 14787 bp, 22 predicted proteins | sample KBSC73BmetaG_FD_184335 | JGI IMG/M metagenome (GOLD analysis project Ga0207660, IMG submission 184335) | Corn rhizosphere microbial communities from Kellogg Biological Station, Michigan, USA - KBS C7-3B metaG (SPAdes) (version 2) | ecosystem: Host-associated > Plants > Roots > Rhizosphere ... | reverse complement strand
GGCGATGCCTTCCTCGAACCACGCGGGAAGCGCGCGGGCTGCGGTCGCCTCGCGGACCATCAGGTGCGTGAGCTCGTGCTCGAGCGTCGGCGCAACGCCATTGACCCCCAGCGCCTCAAGACTCATAGCGATCGTCGATGTAGTGGGATCGAACACGCCACCGTGGTTCGTAGCCAGGAACGTGACGGCACCCTCTGAGTAGCCGAAACGAGCCGAGAGGCCTTCGCTGAACGACTGGCGAGTCGCGAACAGCAAGACCTTCGGTGGCGACGCGAACGAGCGCTGGAAGAGCCCTTCGACATACGCGACAGAACGCTCGATCGTCCGCCCGAGCCGCGCCACATCCGCGTCCGAGAGCGTACGGTCGGCTCGTGCGTCCGCCGCGGATGCGGGCACGCTCCGTAGGGCGACCGCGTCACGATTCGACCAGAGGACGACGAGTCCGATCGTGAGGAGCAGTACGAAGAGCAGGGCGGTGGCGCGGAGGCGCACTCGTCAATCGTACGTGTAGCCGGAGAGGATCCCCGAGAGCTCTGACACCCGTTGCGTGATCGCGAGTTACCGATAGGCCGATGAATTAGCGAGCCGTGAACAACTCCGCGATGGTGTCGCGGGCGATGTATTGGGCCATCTCCGGGTTCTCGCGCAACCGACGCAGGCTATAGGCGTACCAGTCCTGGCCGTATGGGACATAGACGCGGAGACGATGTCCGCGGGCGATGAGCGTGTCCCCGCGCTTCGGAGTCACGCCCAGAAGCATCTGGAACTCATACTGCGCCGGCGAATGGCCGGCCATGAGCCCGAGGCTTTGCTCGATGAGCCACTCGTCGTGTGTCGCAATCTCGGGATAGCCGCCGCACGCTATGAGCTTCTCGAGGATCGCGACGTAATTCCGAGAGATCGTGTGGTCATCGAGGTACGCCACCGACTCCGGCTCATGCCAGATGCCCTTCACGATCCGGACACGTGGCCGCAGATGCGCGAGCGCTGCCAGATCATCAAGCGTCCGGCGCAGGCGACTCTGCAGGACGATACCGACCCCATCGAATCCTTCTGCGCGAAGCCGGCGATATATGTCGAGCGTCGCGTCGACGGTGGACGAGTCCTCCATGTTCAAGGTCAGCCCGATCGCCCGGTCGGCGGCGTCCTTGGAGAGGCGGCGCAAGTTCTCCCAACAGAGGCGAGGATCGAGACGTAACCCGAAGCCGGTCATCATGACGCTGAGCGTCGCGCTCGGGTGGCCGTGCTCGAGCTCCGCGAGTGCCCGCTCGTACTCAGCCATCATCGACATGACTTGCTCGCGTGAAGAGAACTGCTCGCCGAGCACGTCAAGTGTCACAAGCCTGTTCCGTCCCGTGAGCTCCGCCGTCACGCGGAGCGCGTCTTCAAGTGTCGACCCAGCGACGTATCGCTTTGCCACGGCCCACACGATCGAGCGCGGTAGAAGCGGAAGGATCCCCGCGAGGGCTCGGCCTGTGTGCACCGTCACTTCTCTGCCCACCGGCGGTACTCTCGCGTAATGCGACCCCTTCGGTATTCCATCAACGTCACGCTGGACGGGTGCTGCGATCATCGGGGAATCCCGGCGGACGAAGACTTACATCGTCACGCGGTGGAGAACCTCAACCGGGCCGATGCTCTCCTCTTTGGCCGGGTGACGTACGAAATGATGGAGACGGCGTTTCGGCCGGCGCGGTCGGGCGCGAGGCCTGATTGGATGGAACCCTTCGCCCGGACGATCGACGCGGCAAAAAAGTACGTCGTGTCGAGCACGCTCGACCGGGTCGATTGGAACGCAGAGCTCGTGCGCGGCGATCTGGGGAAGGCCGTTCAGCAGCTGAAGCAGGAGTCTGGCAAGGGGCTGTTGGTGGGAGGCGTGAAGCTCCCTTTGGCGTTGGCCGAGCTGGGACTCATCGACGAGTACGAGTTCGTGGTGCATCCCAGGCTGGCGGGCCACGGGCCGACGTTGTTCGCTGGACTTTCGAAGCCTCTCGACCTCAAGCTCGTGAGCCGGCTTGAGTTCGGGTCAGGCGCGGTGGCGATGCGGTATGAGCCCAGAACGTAGCCATTGGGCCGGCGCGTCGTCGATACGATGAGCCGGTGACGTCCCGCCTTCGCGTGCTCGTCGAACAGCCCACGAGAGGCAAGCGATGGGTCGCTGTCGCGGCGGACTGGCCGGGCCTCGAACGAGGTGGCAAGACGGAGGACGAGGCGGTCGAGAAACTCGCCCGTTACGTGCCGCGATACCTTCCGGTCGCGAAGCGCGTACGGCTGGGCGCGGAGCTCGCGACCCAGACCACCCCCGTCATCATCGGCAGGTACGTGGGGACTGGCTCGACCGACTTTTGGGGCATCTCGTTCGCGCCCTCGCCGCTCGACCGGAAGCCGTTTGACGCGCCGCTCTTTGAGCGCAACGTGCGGCTGCTACGTGCGGCGTGGGCCGAATTCGACGCGACGGCCGCCCGCGTCTCGGCGGAGCTCCGACTCGGTGTCCGGGGCGGCGGCCGCTCCCGTGACAGGCTCGTGCGACACGTCATGGCGACCGAGGGTGGCGACTTCTCGAAGCGAGTCAAGGCGGAGTCCGAGCTGGAGGACCTGCTGACGCCGGGTCGGCTCGCCCGTCACCGCGACCGCTTCGTCGAGGCAATGCGCGTTTGGTACGCGCAGGGCAAGCCGCTCGGCAACTGGACGATCCCGTACCTGCTCCGCCACACCGCGTACCACGTGCTCGACCACACGTGGGAGATGCAGGACCGGGACCTGACGAGCGACGCCTCCGCCGGATGACCGCTACGCGCGTGGCCGCAGTAGGTAGAACTCGAGCGCGATGCCGTCCGGGTCTTTCAGGGTCATGCTGACGACGGCGCCTCGGTCGTCGATGGGGTCGTGTGTGATGCCGATCTCGTCGAGGTACCGGCTCCAGGCGGTCAGGGCGGCGTCGTCGGCGACCGCGAACGAGAGGTGATCGAGACCCGTACGCAGAGGCGTGAACGGGCCGCCTTCGATCCTGTCGTGCTGGGTGAACGCGAGCACGGTGCCCGTCACGGGCTCGCGGATCGCGCACGCGCGGTATCCACCTTCGTCGTTCCGCCCGCGCCACACATCCTTTGCGCCAAGGACGCGGCAGTACCACGCCACGCTGGCGTCGACATCACTGACGCTGAGCTCGACGTGAGCGATACCGGTGATCGCGGGTCGCACGTGGCTTTCCAACCCTACCCGCCCGCGATGGCCCCGATCACGAGGAACTGTTCCTTCCCAGAGACGACGTCGTCCGGCAGTGGAGCATCCGGCGACTCGTGCGACAGATCTTCCTCACACGCGAAGAACCGGATGAACGCGCGGCGCTCCAACGTCGTGTGGTCGCGAATGGTCCCCCGAAGCATCGGATAGGCCGTCTCCAGCGCATCGAGGACCGCGCGCTGCGTCACCGCGCCAGCCACGTCGAGCGCGACCTCGTTGCCGACGTGCGCGAGCGTCCGCAAGTGATGCGGAAGCACGACGCGGATCATCGCAGCGTCTGCACCTCCACCGAGAGCACCGGCGGCAGGTCGCGGACGATCGGTGCCCAGTTGTCTCCGGCGTCCGCGGACGCGTAGACCTGGCCGCCGGTGGTGCCGAAGTACACGCCGCACTTGTCGAGCGAGTCGACCGCCATCGCGTCGCGCAGCACGTTCACATAGCAGTCGCTCTGCGGCAGACCGTTCGTCAGCGCCTCCCACTCGTTCCCGCCGCTGCGGCTCCGGTACACCCGCAGCTTCCCATCCGGCACGAAGTGTTCGGAGTCGCTCTTGATCGGCACGACGTAGATGGTTTCCGGCTCGTTCGCGTTCACGTCGATCACGAAGCCGAAGTCGCTTGGCAGATTCCCGCTCACTTCCCGCCATGAGTCGCCCGCATCGTCACTTCGCAGGACGTCCCAGTGCTTCTGCATGAACAACACGTTCGGTCGCGAAGGGTGCAGTGCGATGCGGTGAACGCAGTGGCCGATCTCAGCGTCCGGGTCGGGGATGTACGACGAACGGAGTCCTCGGTTGATCGGCTTCCACGTCGTGCCACCGTCGTCCGTCCGGAATGCGCCAGCCGACGAGATCGCGACGAACAGTCGCTTGGGGTCCTTCGGGTCCTCGATGATGGTGTGCAGGCACAGCCCGCCTGCTCCGGGTTGCCACTGCGGGCCGGTGCCGTGTCCGCGCAGCCCGGAGAGCTCCTTCCAGTTCTGACCGCCGTCGGTGGTGCGGAAGAGCGCTGCGTCCTCGACGCCGGCGTACGCCGTGTCCGGGTCCGTCCGCGACGGCTCGACATGCCAGACGCGTTTGAACTCCCACGGCCGCTGCGATCCGTCGTACCACTGGTGCGTCGTCAGCGGCTTGCCGGTCTCGGGCGACGCGTCGTACGCGAACTTGTTGCTCTCGCCTTTCGGCATCCCGTCCGGTGTCTTGGCCGGTTCTCCGGGCGGCGTCCCGGGCTGATGCCACGTCTTACCGCCGTCATCCGACCTCTGGATGATCTGGCCGAACCAACCGCTCGTCTGTGACGCGAAGAGGCGGTCCGGATCAGCGGGGGAGCTCTTCACGTGGTAGATCTCCCAGCCGGGGAAGTGCGGACCGTTGACCGTCCATTTCTTTCGCTGCCCGTCCGCCTCCAGGATGAATGCGCCCTTGCGCGTGCCGACGAGTACTCGAACCTTGCTCATTCCGTGGTCCTCCCGCTGTCGTTCTCCCCATGATGCCTAAGGTCATGCGATGCCGTAGCGTTTCACCGTGAGCCGAGACATCGAGGACATGAACCGGCGCCTGCTGCGCGCCCGCGACGCCATGGACCGCGCCTACGCCGAGCCGCTCGACGTCCGCTCCGTGGCTGCGGTGGCCAATCTCTCAGAAGCGCATTTCAGCCGCAGCTTCCGCTCCACTTTCGGGGAGACGCCGCACCGTTACCTCCAGCGGCGGCGGGTCGAGCGCTCGATGTTCCTACTGCGCGAGACCGACCGCAGCGTCACCGACATCTGCTTCGACGTCGGCTTCATGAGTCTCGGAACATTCAGCCGCACCTTTCGGGAGATCGTCGGCGAAACGCCGTCGGACTACCGTGCGGCGAATGGACCGGTCATGGCGCCTAACTGCATCTGGATGGCCGCCACGCGGCCACGCGCCGCATCGAGCGTCGCGACGCGATCGAGCAGTTTTGGAGAAGCGGACGCGCCCCCGGCTCCGTAGCCTCGTCCCATACGGATTCGCTAAGGAGAACGAAAGATGATCACCAAGCTGAACGTCGCATCGATCTTCGTCCTCGACAAGGACGAGGCTCTCGACTTCTATGTCAACAAGCTCGGGCTGGAGAAGGGCCAGGACGTCAAGCAAGGCTCGTACCGCTGGCTGACGGTGCGCGTCCCCGGCAACGGTACGGAGATCAACCTGGAGCAACCCGGTTCGCCACTGCACGATGACGCCACCGCCGCCCAGCTCCGCGAGCTGATCGCCAAGGGTGCGATGAGCTCCCTCGTCTTCAGCACCGACGACGTTCGCGGTCTTTACGAGACCCTCCAAGCGCGCGGCGTCAGTGACTTCACGCAGGAGCCCATCGAGCATTTCTACGGCACCGACATGGGCCTCCGCGACCCGTTCGGCAACGCGATCCGGATCCTCCAGCAGGGCAAGGTCGCCCAGAAAGTGACGGCGTGATATGGCTGTCAAGAAGACCGCGAAGAAGCCCACGCGCGGGTCCGCGAGCACCACGGGGCTGACGGCCGAGGAAAAGGCCGCGTTAAGGGAGACCATCGCAGATCAGAAGGCGGCCGCGGCCGGCCTCGAGGGTGAGAAGGCGTTGCTGGCGAAGGTCGCCTCGATGGTCGAACCGGACCGCAGCATGGCCAAGCGGATCCACGCGATCGTCAAAGCCAACGCGCCAACGCTTCAGCCGACGACCTGGTACGGGATGCCCGCGTACTCCAAGAATGGCAAGGCCGTTCTCTTTTTCCAGGACAAGGCGAAGTTCAAGGCGAGGTACGCCACGTTCGGCTTCAACGACAACGCGAGCTTGGATGACGGCAACATGTGGCCGACCTCGTACGCGCTGACAAAGCTCACCCCCGCCGATGAGGCAAAGATCACCGCACTCGTGAAGAAGGCGGCGCGTTGACCGGGATATCGAGATCCGCGGCTTCGTCAAGGCTTAGACGTGATGACGACCTTCGCTCGAGCCTGACCGGTACCGACGTAGCGCATCGCCTCGCGAGCCTCTGATAGCGGATAGGTCCGATCGATCGCAGGGCGCAGCTTGCCGGAAACGATCAGGTCTTTCAGGTACACGAGATCCTCGGGGACCGTCTGCGCGACGTAGAACGTCACGCGCTGGCGGAGCAGCCGCGAGCGCACCATCACACCGATGATCCGACCGAACACCCCGAACCAACCGCCGTTCTTCGCCGCGCCGACCTGAACGAACATGCCGTTCGGCACAAGAACGCGCCGCAGCGCGGAGATCGACCGCGTCGCGGCGATGTCGAGCACAGCGTCATAGCGCTCAGGACGGCGCGTGACATCCTCTTTCGTGTAGTCGATCACCTCATCCGCGCCGAGCGACTTGATGATGTCGACGTTGCGCGGGCCCGTCACCGCGGTGACGTGCGCGCCGAGCGCCTTCGCGATCTGCACCGCGAACGTGCCGACACCGCCGCCCGCTCCGTGAATGAGCACCCGTTGTCCCGGTCTCACCTGCGCGTGGTCGCGGAGACCTTGCAGGGCGGTGCGCCCCGCGACGTTGACTGTCGACGCCTGCTCGAACGAGAGATCGTGCGGCTTCAGCAGCAGTCGATCCTCGCGGGCTAGCACGTACTCGGCAAAGGAGGCGGGCGCACCGCCGAACACCTCGTCGCCGGGGCTGAAGCGCGTGACACCGGGTCCGACGGCCTCGACCGTGCCGGCGAGATCCACGCCCCGGACTGGAGCATCTTTCTGCCGCATGAGTTTCGACACGATCTCGAGCAGCAGTCCACCGTGTGTGGTGTGCCAGTCGAGCGCGTTCACCGACGCCGCGCGCATGCGGACCAGCACGCGACCCTCCGTCAACTCGGGCCTCGCGATGTCCCGCACATGGAGTGCGTCCGCCGACCCGTATCCCTCCTGAACGACCGCCTTCATGGTGTGGCCTCGGTCCTCGGCCTTGTCAGCCTTTTCGCTCTCCTGCACCGCAGCATTCATCTTTCGGACTCCTTTCGCTCCGGCTCAGCGTGAAGCCTGCTTGTGAACCAGTCATGAATGCCGACCCGTGACACAGCAAAGAGCCCGGTCGATGTCGACCGGGCTCCCGTTCTGGAGGGCCACTCCCTTCGCGCATGTCCGAGACGATCGGCTGCTTAGGCGGGAATCGGCTTGCGGGCCGGCTCGATGGCTGGAGCGAAGACCGGCTTCTCCTTCGGTGTGACGAAGGCGTGTACGAAGCCTGCGGCAGCGAGGGCGAACATGATGGCGGCGAGTCCGTAGAGGAGGGTCGACGCGAGCCCGGCCATGTCGCCGAGGACGCTGAACCCGTAGACGGTCAGGAGCAGGCCGCGAAGTGTCTCACCGGTCTGCATCGTGGTGCGCAGTGACGTGGCGCTGTCGAGCTTCTTCTGGGCGTCGGCTGCCGCGGTGGTGTCACCCTTGGCCTTGGCGGCCGTGATGTCGGCGCTGAGGCCGGTGCGGATCGTGCCGAGCGTCGCGTAGGTGGCACCTGGGAAGCCAGCGGCGATCGCTGAATTGTCCATGTGCTTGGCGATGTAGTACTTGGCGTAGCACTCGGCCTGCGGGCCGGTCTCCATGAGCTGGCCAGCGTACGTGACGAGGCAGGCCGAACCGGCCTTCCAGGTCGTCTCCTCGGTGGTCAGCTTGTCGGCGGTCGCGAACGTGATCTTCTGGGCGCCCAGCTCTTCCTTCACGTAGTTCTGCGAGAAGCTGTACTGAGTGAAGAGTGCGAAGCCCAGGGCGACGAGGATGACGGCGACCATGAGGCCTCCGCCTGCGAGGATGAGATCGAGTGATCGGCGCTTCATTTCATTTCCTTCCGACAGGTTGTTGGCTATGACATTCAGGCTTGGAGCAGCCTCGAAGCAGTACTGAAGTGCCCAAATCAGGGCGCCGATCGGCCTCGTGTCAGGGGACGACTGACAAAGGAGAGCCAGTGCGCGATGCCGATCGGCCCCTGGTAGGGGTGCCGTGCGGCCCTCGCCTGGTCACCTCGACTACGGGAGTGCCAGAAAACGGCCTAGTTTCTTGCTATGTCGCCGCCCAGGACCCGCGCCGAGCGTCAGCGCGTCCGCCGCGGCGGCGCGCCGGCCGATGCGGCGCGTCCCTCGGGTCGTCAGCTCGCGATCGCCGGACTGACCGCGGTCGTTGCCGTCGTCGCCTTCATCGCGCTCAGCGGTGGCGGTTCGCCGTCGCCGTCGGCCAGTGTCGGCCCCGATGTCCGGCAGTCGAGCCACGTGCGCGGCTCGGATACCGCACCCATCACGATCGAGGAGTGGGCGGATTTCCAGTGCCCGGCCTGCGGCATGTTCGCGCGCGCGACCGAGCCTCAGGTCGTCACGACGTACGTGTCTCGAGGCCAGGTGAAGATCGTCTACCGACACTTTGCGTTCCTTGGCCCGGAGTCGCAGTGGGCGGCGGAAGCGTCGGAGTGCGCGGACGAGGAAGGGAAGTTCTGGGAATTCCACGACCGTCTCTTCGCCTCTCAGGCCGGCGAGAACCGAGGGACCTTTTCGAAAGACAACCTGAAGCGCATCGGCGAGGCGCTCGGCCTCAGTCCCTCCTTTGCGGCTTGCGTTGACTCTGGCCGCCATGCCCAGCGCGTCCGCGACGAGACGCAGGCTGGTCAGCGCAAAGACGTGCGCGCGACACCGACGCTGTTCGTCCAGGCGCAGAAGCTCGAGGGCGCGGCAACGTTCGATCAACTGAAGACGATCATCGACGCGCTGATCGCCGCTCGTTGAGAAGGACGGTCGCCGTCGTCTCGGGGATCGGCCTCGTCATCTCCGCATACCTGACCTGGGTCCACTACTCGGGCGACCTCGCGCTCTGCATCGGCGTGGGTGGTTGCGAGATCGTGCAAGGCAGTCGCTTCGCGGTTGCCGGTGGCGTGCCCGTCGCCTTGATCGGGCTGGGCGGATTCGTGCTCATCTTCGCGCTCGCCATCTTCCGACTCCGCGAGGCGACGCCGGTGTGGGCGGACACCACGATCTTCGCACTCAGCGTTGCGGCGACGCTTTACGTCGCGTACCTGACCTACATCGAACTATTCGTGCTCGGTGCGGTGTGCCCGTGGTGCGTCGCCGTTGCGCTGTGCTCGGTCACTGTGCTTGTGCTCGTGAGCCTTGAGCTACTCCGGCCCCGGCGGACATGAGCCGAATATCTAGGGCAGCACGCGATCTACGCCCTCGGCACGAACTTGAGGGAGATCGAGTTCACGCAGTGCCGGGTGTCTTTCGGCGTGAACCGCTCGCCAACGAACACATGGCCGAGATGACCGCCGCACGCCGCGCACTCGATCTCGACGCGATCGCCGTCCGGGTCCGGTAGCCGTCTGACCGCACCTTCGATCTCCTGATCGAACGATGGCCAGCCACAGCCGGAATGGAATTTCGCATCCGAGACGTAGAGGGGCGTCTCGCAGCGCCGGCAGACGTACGTGCCGTCTTGGAAGAAATCGTCGTACTCGCCGGTGAAGGGGCGCTCGGTCCCTTTGTTGACGATCACGCGTGTCTCATCCGGTGTGAGCTGCTTCAGCGCTTTCATCACCTGATTATCGGGCTGAGGATCCTCGGGATTTGTTTGCCGCCGGGCTCGCGCCTCGAGCCTGCGCGAGGTCCGCGACGCGAGCCGACGGCGGCTGTGGGGAGGGGTTGGGGTGGCGGTTAAATAAGGCTCACGTGAAGATGAGCCTCGTCGGCTGCCTTCGTCATTACCGAACCGTCATGACGAAATCGTCACCCCCTGGCGCCAGCGGGCGTGGATAGTGACTGGTCCAGCGCCTGAAGTTGAGTTCATCTCCGCGGATGGCGTCCGCCCTCGCGCCGCGATGACGGTCGAGTCATGACTCCAGTGCTTCCGGCGGCCAACCTGTGGACATGGCGATCGACGTCCGCATCAACGCCCTGGTGGTCCTGGAGTTCAGGCTGCACAGCGCCGACACCGCGGGCGACGCGGCCGGGATCGTCGCGGCATTTTCACATGGGATCGGTCCAGCCGTGCCTCTCCTTACAAGCATCGACGACGCCCGTGATGTCGCGACAGTGCGCGCGCTGCATCCGGGAGACCCCCTTGGGGGTGATCCGGCAGAACGCGCCGCGCTCGGACCCCTGGTGGCGAGTTGGCAGCCGCCACGGCACTACGGGCCGCGGATCACAGAGCGCTCCGAGAGTCCGCCGTCGTACTACAGGCTCGCGGTCACGGAATCGGGCATCAACGACGCGTCCTCTGAAGCGCTCGCCGCCAAGCGGCGCGACCCGGTCGATGCGGGAGGGGCGGCGCCTCTCGGCCTGCTGTGGATCGGTCAGCCGCTAGGGACGTACGCAGGTCTGATGGTCCTCGTCGGCGATCACGACGACCCGGCCGGAGCCATGTTCGCGTCGCGTGACTGGCCGCTGCCGTTCAGCCGCGCGCTCGGCGTCCGCATCTACGAGAGTCAGTCCTAGCTCGGAGTTACGCGCGCGCGGGTCCCGACACGAGCAGGGCCATGAGCTCGGCGGCCGTTTCCACATCCGCGGCTCCGCCGGTGCGGTCGTGGATGGCAAGCTCGCGGGCGAGCGTCATCATCGTCCACGCGACGAATTTCGCATCCATCAGCCGGCTTTGCTTTGGTTTCTCGGTACGGGCTTGCTCGATCATGGCGGTGAGCTCATCGCGCACCGCGCGGCGCCATTCCGTGTGGAATCGCGCGAGGTCGTCTTCCTGCAGCACGGCGTCGTGCCAGGCCCGCCACAGACCGACCGAGCGTGGATCGTCGACCGTCTTCCGAAGCCCGGCTGCCAGCAGTTCCGAATGGCCAAGGTCCTTCGTGGTCAGGATCCGCGACAGGACCTGCGCCCGCACGACCATCACCTGCCGGAGGAGCTCGGACTTGCGTCCGAAGTGCGTGTAGAACGTCCCGATGCCCACGCCCGCACGAGCGCAGATGTCATGGATCGTGGCCGCGTTGTACCCACGCTCTGCGAACGTGACCTCTGCCCCATCGATGAGCCGCCGAAAGCTGGCGCCACGCTCCCGGAGCGGCGCCGGGCGCTCGGGCGTCGTAATTCCGCCTGAATTCAAGTTAGTCATTGCCAACCAATGGACAATATTGCGAAGCGTAATCGCAAGTGCAATACGTCTGGACTCATACGTCGGTGGTGATCAGGAGAGTGGATGGCGTCTAGGTCTGATCGTCCGGCCGTCCCACCAGTGAAGGAAGCCGAGCGCGCCGTTCGCGTGCTCTTGGTGATCGAAGACCGGGCGCTCGCGAACACGATCGACCTTACCCTGCGTCACGGCGGCTATCTCCGCCGGTCGGAGGCAAGCGTGGAGGCCGCCAGGGCCGCGATCTCCGACTGGAAGCCGCACCTCATTCTTCTCGACATCGACCTCGAGGCTGGCGCGGGCATCCAGCTGATCGACGACGCGCGGTCCGGAGGTCCGATCGGCGTGATCGCCCTGACTCGCCGCAGCGACCTTCGCGGGAAGCTCGACGCTTTCGAGCGCGGCGCCGACGACTACATCGGTGTGCCCTTCGTTCCAGACGACCTGGTCGCCCGTACGCGGGCGGTCATCCGCCGGACTCATGGAAAGGCCGGGGAGCTCGTGCCACGCCTTCGTATCGGCGATCTCGAGATCGACGTCCTCAACCGAAAGGTCCTTGCCGGCGATCACGAGCTGCATCTCACGTCTCTCGAGCAGGCCCTCCTGTACCTCCTTGCCGCGAACGCGGGAAGCGTGCTCACGCGCGAGCAGATCCTCGACGCGCTCTGGGGCACTGACTTCGTCATCGAGAGCAACGTCGTGGACCGCCACGTGCGTGCCCTCCGCGCCAAGCTGCAGAACGACTGGCACAAGCCGCGGTACATCGAGACGGTCCCCGGGGCCGGTTATCGATTCGTCCCGGGTCCCGGCACGAAGGCGAACGGACCCGTTTAGCCCGCGGCCTCGCGGCAGTACGCGTACAGGGCTTCGCAGAACTGAGATCCGACGCTCAGGCGCTCCTCGTCGGTGAACGGCCCATCGCGAAGCGCATCGAAGACCGCGCGCACGCCGGGTGACTCAGCGGGCATGCCGTCCTCGTAAGGGAGATCGGCTCCGCGGACGATGCGACCCATGCGACCGAGCGCCGTATCCATTAGTCGATGCATCTCCACGAGTACCTCGAACGTGCAGCGCTCGCCGCGATGGCTGAGGCTCGCGCCCCGGATATCGAACGGAGTCTCGGCCATGCCGCGTATGTCTTTGGTCCGCGGAACGAACACGAAGCTCGCCTGGGAGTCCACAAAGCGGCCGATCGCCCACGCGGTCGCGATGCGATCGATGTGGAGCGTCTCTCGCGTGACGTAGCGCACGTCTATCGCTCTCGGAGGCGGCGCGCCTCTTCGATGGCGCGACGCGCGGGGCCACGACCGCTGGCCTTGAAATGATCGCGAGCCAGGACGGAGCTGTAGCCACGCTCGAGCGCGAGCAGCTTGCGGCGCGAGGGCAGCGTGGTTCGCCGACGCGTGTTGCCCCTCAGTCCCTCTGCCTGCGTGCGTAGCGTCCCGTACTCCTGCTCGCGCGTCGCGCGGTCCCGCTCGCGGATGGTCGCCTCTTCGCGTTCGGAGAGATCTGTCACGGGGAGGACCCAGGCTTCACCTCCGCTCTCGCCGATGCGTTGTGCGAGCCACTCGCATTGTTCGAGCAGATCAGGGGAGAAGGGGACGATCGCCGCACCCGGTGTGAGCAAGATCGCCCCCAACCGACGCAGCGTGCGCCAGGTCATGACACGCGGGGTACTCGACCCCGAGGGCAAACGCCAGGTCACGACGACCCATTTCGGTCCCGTCGAGTTCATATGAAACGTATGTTACAGTCCAGACGTAGGTGTGCAACTCCTTCAGCTCGTCAACTTCTTTGGCAGCCGCCATCGCGCCCGACCGCGTTGCGGCCGCTACCTCGCGGTCATGGGTTTCAGTTGGCAGGGCGGGTTCATGGTCGGACCTGCGCTCGGAGGAGCGCTTCTGGCCTCTGGTCCGGTCGCGCTACCGCTCGCGTGCGCGGTGGTGTGCGCGTCCGCAGCGATCGCGGCCCTTGCTATCGAGCGTGTTCTTCCCGGCGAGCACGTGCGCACACCGCGCGCATCATCAACACATGGGAGGCACATCGTGAAGTGGATCACCCGCGAACATCCGCGCGTCGATCGAGTCGCGTGTCCATGGCTCATCGAGCGGTTCGTCGACAAACAGGCGGAGTTCATCTATGTCCCGTCAGACCAGGTGGTTTCGGAGGCTCAGAAGCGAGGCGCCACACCGTTCGACATCAAGGATGTCGAGCTCGGACACCACGGCGCGGAGTGCAGCTTTGACGCCTTCGTGCACAAGTACGGTCTCGATAAGGACACGGCGATGGTGTACATGGCGAAGGTCATCCGCGGAGCGGATACCGATGACAAGACGTTGGCCCCCGAATCGCAGGGCGTCGAGGCGTTACTCGACGGCCTTCGTCATCTGCACTATCCGAACGACCACAAGCAGCGCGAGGCGTCAAGGCCTCTGCTCGATGCGCTGTACGCGTACTGCCAGCAGAAGGTCCAAGCCGCGGCCTGACGCTTCATTCGCCGGGCACGAGGAAGGGAGCACCCTTTCGGGTGCTCCCTTCGTTCTCCCGCGAGGTTGAGTTACGGCTTGGGCTGTGTGGTGATGCCGAGCTGCTTCATCAGGTCGGCTTGATCGAAGTAAGTGCGCTCGCGCTGGATCAGGCCGTTGCGGAACGCGGTGATCAGCATGGTCTTCAGCACGATCGGCTTGTTCGTCGCTGCGATCGTTCCCGTCGACGCGACGAGCGGGCCGGTGTGCGTCGCCTTGTAGACGACTTCTGAAGCGACCTGATCGCCCTGCGCGATCTGGTTCGTCACTTCCGCGGTGCCCTGAGGGAAGGCTGTCTTCCAGACCTTGAATGACTGGAGGATCTGCGTCTTGCCCTTGTACTTGCCGCTCGGGTCGGAGGTCTCGGCGTCCTCAGCGTACGGAGCGTGGTCGAGGTCGCCCTTGACCATGGCTGCGACCCATTGCTTGATCGTCGCGGTGTTGGCTGCGGCGTTGTTGATGCCGCCGTTGTTCGTGCCGTTCTGTGCGACGACCGGTTTGTCTTGTGTGAGTGTCATAGATGCCCTTCTTTCTCGGTCCACCGTACTCGCGATACTTGCAAATAGCAAGCAAGTAACAATAAAGTAAGTAATAGCATGGATGAGCTCGCGAGCGCACTCGCCGTCGTCGGACACAAATGGACGCTGCTCATCATTCGTGATCTGCTCAACGGTCCGCGCCGATTTACCGAGATAGAACGTTCGCTCGTTCACGCAAATCCGAAGATGGTCACAGCGCGGCTGCGCGAGCTCGAGGCGGCCGGACTCGTGTCACGCACCATCTACGCCGAGGTGCCTCCGCGGGTGGAGTACGCGCTTACCGATCGCGGTCGGGAGCTTCGCCCGACGATCAACGCGCTGAAACGCTGGGGGACGCGCAAGCGCCGTCGAAGCTCGCGTCCTGTGAAAGCCGGCTAGACACCGGACACCGCGTCATAGCACCGGCAGGGACGAGAA
>Ga0207660_10001690_pt1 | contig 14788 bp, 15 predicted proteins | sample KBSC73BmetaG_FD_184335 | JGI IMG/M metagenome (GOLD analysis project Ga0207660, IMG submission 184335) | Corn rhizosphere microbial communities from Kellogg Biological Station, Michigan, USA - KBS C7-3B metaG (SPAdes) (version 2) | ecosystem: Host-associated > Plants > Roots > Rhizosphere ... | reverse complement strand
GCGCCGGCAAACGGCTCATTGGGCCGAGCCGACCCGCGGCATAAAAAAGCGGCGGGCCTCTTTCGAGACCCGCCGCCGTTTTTGTCGCGTGTCGCGGTCTTAGAAGTCGACCGTGAAGCCCGCGAAGAAGAACCGACCCATCGCGTCATAGACCTGTGGGAAGGTGTTGCCGTTACCGATCGAGAGGCCCTGAACCGGAGGCTCGCGATCGAAGATGTTGTTCACGCCCAGGCGCAGGTTGAGCTTCTGAGCCATGCGCGCGGTGAACGCGAGGTCGAAGTAATCCTGACGCTTGAACTGGTTGTCACCCGGGTTGCCGAACGGACCGGAACCACCGTTCAACGTCGGGTCGTTGCTCAGCGTATCGAGCTGGACACCCGAGAAGTGCCGCCACTGGATCGACGCGCCGAGGCCGTTCGGCATCGTCAGGCCGACGCGCAGCTTGTGGCGCCATTTCGGGTTCGGGCTGCCGCAGGTCGGACCGTAGAGCCCCGCACAGTCGAAGAAGATGTCTCCGAACGGATTGGTGATCAGGTTCGACAGACGGCTTCCAACGAAGCTGACGTTCATGGTGCCAAGACCGCCGAGACGACGGTTGTAAGTACCCTGGACGTCCCAACCCTTGGTCTGCAGGCCACCGACGTTGGTGTTCGTCAGCACGATGAAGCCGTTGGGCTGCAGCCACAGCGTACCGAACTGGTCGCGGTGGATGAGGTTGCAGAACAGGTCCGCATTCAAGCACTCGTTCATCACCGTCGAGAAGCCGAGCGTCCCGATCAGGCCCTTCACCTTGATGTTGAAGTGGTCGACCGTGATCGCCAGGCCGGGGATGAACCGGGGCTGCACAACCGCACCGAAGGTGTACGTGTCGGCGGTTTCCGGCTTCAGGTTCGCGTTGCCGCCGAGGAATCCGGTATACTGGTGCGCCGGGTTCTCGGGGATGCCGCCATACTGGCCGGCGGTGACTCCCGTGTTTTCGCAGGCCGCGAGGCTTGCGGTCGGGGCCGAGCCTTCGCACGGGTCAGCCGTGCCGACGAGACCGATCGAGGTCGGCGAGAAGAGCTCGACGACCTGCGGCGCACGAACCGCGCGGTTGTAGCTGGCACGGAACCGGATGTCCGGGATCGGCGCCAGTTCGCCTTCGATCTTGTAGCTGCTCGTGTTGAAGCTGTTCGCGGCGATATGGTAGTTCGACAGACGATAGCCGGCGTCGAGCTGGAGCAGGTCGATGAAGTTGTGCTCCACGATCGGCACCCGCAATTCGCCGTAGAGTTCACGGACGTTCGTGCTGCCATTGACGGGCGGCGTGGTGCTGCCGTTACCGGTGAGGTCGCCCGTCTGGAACTCGATGTCCGGCTGATACAGCAGGCCGTTCCGGGCATAGTCGACACCGATGTTGGCGCCGATGCCGGTATCCGCCCACGGGGACTGCAGCCCGAAGTCGGAGCCGGTGAACGTCACGTTGGCGTCGGCGATCTGCAGATCGACAAATCCCTGCTCGAAGCCGGGCACCTGCAGATAGTTGAGCGCGTTCTGCGTGACACCGCCCGTCTGGAAGATGTTGTAGGGCACGCAGTTCGGGTCGATGCCGTTGAACACGGAGCGGCACTCGATCGTCGCGCCGGCAGTGCCCGGAGCTACAATCGCGCCGTTCGCGACGGAGACGACGTCGAGGGCCCGCGTCAGGCGAATGAGCGAGAAGTCGTTGAAGTGGCCGTGGTCGAACAGCGATTTGCTGTACTGGTACGACATATCGTACGAGATGCCGCGCGCGATGTCGCCGCGCATACCGGCGATCAGGCGATAGTCGGTGTGGTTGTACAGCTCGTCACGACCACCGCCTTCGACGTTGCGTCGGCCGATCGTCATGACGACGCCGGTGACCCCGTTCTGCGTCGTCAGGAGCGCGGGATTGCCGCAGATGGCGTTCCGCTCCTGGGTCGACAGCAGCGGGTTGTCGCAGTTCAGGAAGCTGGTGTTGCTGAAGTCACCGCTCGGCGCGATCTGCGCGTCCGTGCGGTCATGCATGAACATCGCTTCGAGGTACGGGTGGAACGCCGGGCTGATCTCGTAATCGGCAAAGGTGCCGAACGTGTACCGCTCGTCGGGCCGCTGGAAGTAGTTGTACGGCGCGAAGTTGAACAGCACCGCGCCGGGCGCGAAGTTGGTGCCATCGACATGGAAGCGCGCGACGCGCTTGCCGGTCGCGGGATTGAACAGGTTGAATGTACCGGACGCGGAGGTCGACGAACCGCCGCAATAATATTCGCCATACTGAGCGACATAGGCGGCAGGGTAGCTGCCGAGTGCGCAGAACGAATAATCGCGGGTGGATTCGAGGATCGGATCCTGGTTGCGATAAGTCGCATAAGCCTGGACGTGACCCCGTCCGTCATCGAGCGAAGCGCCGAAGACCGCCGCGAGGTCCTGCGCGCCGCCATTCACGACATTGCCGTGCGGCGGAAGGAATCCGAGCGCGGCGTTGGCGTTGAGGATCTGCTTGCTGGTGCCGTTGTTGTGCTGGAACACGCTGGCCTGGCCGTCGAGGCGAAGGCCGGTGAAGGTGTTGTCCATCACGAAGTTGACAACGCCGGCCACGGCGTCCGCGCCGTACACCGCCGATGCGCCGCCTGTCAGCACGTCGACGCGCTTGACCAGCTGGATCGGAATGAAGTTGATGTCCGGAACGGCGTCACGCGGGTCGCCGCCGACCATGCGCCGGCCGTTGATCAGCACCATCGTGCGCTTGGCGCCTAGGCCGCGAAGGTCGATTGCCGCCGTACCCGTCGCGCCGTTCGACACGTTCGAGCCCTGGTCAGCGAAGACCTGCGGCAGCGAGTTGACGAGGTCCTCGGTACGGGTCGTACCGGAGAGTTTCACTTCCTGGCTGGTGACGGTGGTCACCGGGCTGGCAGTCTGAAGGTTCGGCTGCGGAATGCGCGAACCCGTCACCACGATTTCCTGGGCGCTCGTCGTCGGCGCGCCATTCGCGTTGGTGCTCGAAACGCCCGCAGCGGACTGCGGAGCTGTGGTCACCGGGGTGGTCGGAACCGCGCTGCTGTCAGGCGGATTCACCGGCGTAGGAGGCGGTGCACTCTGCGCAAGCGCGGGCGATGCGATCATGCTCGCGCCGACCAGAAGGGTGGTCGAGAGCAAGCGCTGACGGAAATCGAGCTTCATTGTATTCTTCCCCTTCACTAGCCGAGCGCGGGGCAACGGCTGCCGTGGAACGGCAAATAGAGATTGCCGAACTGGTCCGATTGATAGGTTAAGCATGGAGAGGCTTGCAACGCTTGCCGACTCGTCCGGGGCGAGTTGTCAATGCGCTGTATCAATTTTGCAACAGCGGTACCTTGCGCCGAATCACCCCCGCCACGTAGTGTGCGGACGGCCAGGGAGGGACGAATTTCCGATGCGAAACTGGATGCTTCTGCTTGTGGGCTTCGCCCTCTTCGGCGCCGGCGCAGCCCCTGCGGCGCGGCGCAATCAAACCACCACCCCGGCCCAGGTCCAGCGGCTGATGAACTGCCGAAGCATCGCTGCAGCCGACCAGCGACTCGCTTGCTACGACCGCGAGTCCGCCGCCATCCAGCAGGCGATCACCAACGAAGACTTGTACATGGTCGACCGGGAGAAGGCGCGCGCCGCGACCCGCTCCCTGTTCGGCTTCTCGATCCCCAACTTCGGCGGATTGTTCGGCAACAGTGACCAGCTCAGTCAGATCGAAGGGACCATCAAGAGCGCCGGGCGCAATTCAGACGGCGGTTGGGTGATCACGCTCGACGACGGTTCCGTCTGGAGCCAGACCGACGACTGGCCCGGGCTGGACCCGCGGCCCGGGAAGAAAGCGGTCGTCAAGCGCAGTGCCCTCGGCAGCTTCTGGCTGTCGATCAGCGGCCAGAACGGGATCAAGGTCAAACGCGTGGGTTGAGCGCCGGGCGCGCGGTCAGCGGCGACGATGTGATCTAGCGGCGCGCCGCTGCCTGCTCGGCCTTCAGGCTTGCCGCGGCGTCGACATAGGGCTCCTGCCGTTCGACGCTCCAGTAGCGCAGATCGTGAAGCGGGATTCGCGCGCCGGTAACGGCGCAGACGACATGATCGCCGTCGCTCAGCAGCCGGAACGTGCCCGGCAGGTAATTGATTCGAGCGGCCCTTCCGCTCCCCGACATCAGCATCGACACTTACTCCGCCGGCGGATCGAACAAGCCGGGCTGTGAACTCATGTAGGATCGACGCGGCTTTCGCTCAACCGGCTTCGAAACCGCACTCTCCTCGACCGCGGCATCGACGGTGCCGTCGCCGAAGCGCAGCGTCAGAAGTGCTGCAGCGTGCGCATCGGCCGCGTGGGTCAGGGTCGCCCCGTCGCGGCTAGTCACCCGGACATAGCCCTTCGACAAGGGCCGCTCGGGATGGGCAAGCTCGGCCATCTTCCATGCGGCGCTCAGCTTCTCCGACAGGCGCACGATGCGCTGGTCGATGAGGTCGCGCCGGAGGCGGCCCGCGACGAGGTTCAGGTCGGCGCGGGCACTGCCGGCGCGCGACCCCAGCGAGCGCGGGAGCCGTTCACCGAGCTCATCGAGCCGCTGGACCATCGGCGCGAAGATTGCCTGCGGCTCGGGCCAGCGGCAGACGGTGAGCTCGAACCGCTCACGGGTGCGCTCGATGCGGCGTGAGAGGCATTCCTGGCCGCGATGCTGAAGGTCGCGAAGCTGGGCGAACAGTTCGGCGCGGACCGGCACCGCCATCTCCGCGGCGGCGGTGGGGGTCGGCGCGCGCCGGTCGGCGGCATGGTCGATCAAGGTCGTGTCGGTCTCGTGGCCCACGGCCGAGATCAGCGGGATCGGCGAATCAGCCGCGGCGCGAACCACCTCTTCTTCGTTGAAGGCCCAGAGGTCCTCGATCGACCCGCCGCCGCGCGCGACGATCAGAAGGTCGGGCCTGGGCTCGACCAGCGGAAAGGCGCGGATCGCCGCGGCGATCTTCGCTGCAGCGCCTTCACCCTGCACCGGCACCGGCCACAGGATTACGCGCGTCGGGCATCGATCCTCGAGCCGGTGGAGGATATCGCGGATGACCGCGCCGGTCGGAGAAGTGACCACCCCGATGACCTGCGGGAGGAACGGAAGTCGCCGCTTGCGCTCGGGGGCGAACAGTCCTTCGGCGGCGAGCGCCTTGCGCCGCTTTTCGAGCAGCGCGAGGAGCGCGCCCTCGCCCGCGATCTCCATCCGGTCGACGACGATCTGATATTTCGAGCGGCCCGGGTAAGTGGTGAGCTTGCCGGTCGCGATGACCTCGGCACCGTCCTCGGGAAGAAAAGCCAGCGCTACCGCGTTGCCGCGCCAGATCACGGCGTCGATGCATGCGTTTTCGTCTTTCAGCGTGAAGTAGCAGTGGCCCGAGCCGTGGCGCTTGAACCCGCTGATCTCGCCGCGCACGCGGACATGGCCGAATGCGCTCTCGACCGTCTTCTTGAGCGCGCCGGAAAGCTCGCTGACGCTGAGCGCTGGCGAATTGTCGCCGGGGGCGACGTTCGCTAACAGTCCGGCGCGTGCTTCTTCGGGATTGTCCATGAATATTCTGTTGCTTGGCTCGGGCGGACGCGAGGATGCGCTCGCGTGGAGACTTAGGCAATCGCCGAGCTGCGACAAGCTGGTCGCCGCGCCGGGTAACCCGGGGATCGCGCGCTGGGCGGATTGCTTCGGCATCGACCCGTGCGATCCTGGCGCCGTGGTCGCGCTGGCGAAGGACAACCGCATCGACCTTGTCGTGGTCGGACCCGAAGCGCCGCTCGTCGCCGGTGTTGCCGATGCGCTTCGGGCCGAGAACATCGCCGTCTTCGGCCCGAATGCGGCGGCGGCGCAGCTCGAAGGTTCCAAGGGCTTCACCAAGGACATTTGCCGCGCAAACCACATCCCCACGGCGGATTATGTGCGGGTGGAAACGGCTGTCGACGGCAAAGCCGCGCTTGCCCGCTTCGGCATTCCGGTGGTTATCAAGGCCGACGGCCTCGCCGCGGGCAAGGGCGTGACGGTGGCAATGACTCGCGAAGAAGCTGAAGGGGCGATCGAGGCGGCCGGCGACGGGCCGCTGGTGATCGAGGAATTCCTGGACGGCGAGGAAGCGAGCCTGTTCGCCTTGGTCGACGGCGAGACTGCGGTGCCGCTCGCCTCCGCGCAGGACCACAAGAGAGTCGGCGAGGGCGACACCGGGCCGAACACCGGCGGAATGGGCGCCTATGCCCCTGCCCCAGTGCTCACCCCCGAGCTCGAGGCGCGGGCAATGAACGAGATCGTGCGCCCGACCGCACGGGCTCTTGCTGCCGCCGGGACGCCGTTCAGCGGCGTGCTTTATGCCGGGCTGATGCTCACAGCAGAGGGACCCAAGTTGATCGAGTACAACGTCCGCTTCGGCGATCCCGAGTGCGAGGCGATCATGCCGCTGATCGAAGGCGACTTCGCCGCGCTGCTCAATGCGGTCGCCACCGGGCGGCTGAGGGACATCGATGCACCACGGCTCTCGGGCAAGCATTCGATGACGGTGATCGTTGCCGCCCGCGGCTATCCCGGGACGCCGGCAAGCGGCGGGCTGATCCGCGAGATCGAGGCGGCCGAGCAGGTCGAAGGCGTGACCGTGTTCCATGCCGGTACCGCGCTGGGCGAACAGGGACTGGTCGCGAAAGGCGGGCGCGTGCTCGCGGTCACCGCCGTCGCCGAAACCTTCGCCAACGCCAGGGCGCGGGCCTATCGCGCGGTCGACCAGATCGATTTTGCCGACGGCTTCCACCGCCGGGACATCGGCTGGCGCGAGCTTGCACGGGAGAAGGCATGAACGCCTTCTGGGCCTATTTCTGGCCGCCGTTCGGCGCCGGCCTGGCTGTGGGAATCATCGCCGGCGATTTCGCCTTCCGCCGCCGCGGCACGCGCTATTTGTCGCTGGCCATCGGAGTCCTTGCGAGCCTCGCGCTCGCGGCGCTGTGGCACGGGCCGGCGGGCGCAGCCGACCGTTTCAGTTCGGAGGTCGAGCGCGCCATTCGCCAGACCATCGTCTATTGGGAGATCCCTCAGGTCAGCGGTCACCTGCACCACGGACCGCTGACCCGCCGCGCGATCCTGTCCGGCCCCGCCGACGACTTTCAGCGCAGCCAGCTTGCCCAATACATCTCCGAGGTCCCTGGCGTTTCCACTGCCAGCTGGTCGGCCGCCGGAGCCGGCGTGCCGCTGATCGTCGAAGGCGGAGCGGTCGCGTTGCTGGGCTTTCTTTTCGGCCTGTTCGGCGCCTATCTCAGGGATATTCGCCGACGCTACAACGCAAACTGGAACTGGTGACCTGATGGAAGTCGTTCACGGATATTGGCCCGCGATCATTCTCGCGGTCGTTTTTCTGCTCATCCTCGCATTCCTGATCTTCCGCCCGCGCCAGCGGGTGAACCTGACCGACAGCGCGCCGGTGCGGCCGCACATGCAGCAGGCAGCGCCGCGCGAAGGCCGCGGCATCGCCGGCGAAGCGGCCGCCGCGACCAGCGACCTCGCCGGCGACATCATCAGCGCGCCTGTCCACAGCGCGCTCGAAGGCGAGGTGCCGAGTGACGATTTGTGCAGGCTGAAGGGAGTCGGGCCGAAGTTCGCCGCCGCGCTGCATTCCGCGGGCTTCTACAATTTCGGACAGATCGCCGCGCTGACGCCGGTCGAGGTCGATCGTCTGGACGGTCAGCTCGGCGCCTTCGCCGGCCGGATCAAACGCGACCGGATCGTCGAGCAAGCCGACTATCTCGCGCGCAATGACGTGGACGGGTTCGAGCAGAGGTTCGGGAAGATTTAGGCGTAAGGTCAGCATGAAGATCCGCGAAGCCTTCAGCTCCGACGCTGAGGCAATGAGCGATGTTCTTGAAGAGCTGGTTGCCGCCGGAAAACGGCGCAACAAAAGCGACGCCGACCACGCTCTCGGGCACTACATCAGCCACCCGCACCGATTGCATTGCCTGCTTGCCTTCGATGACGAAGGACGCCTCCTCGGCTTCCAGTCCTTGAAGATCGCCGATGAGACCAATCCCTACGGTACGAATGTCGGTTGGGGTATCATCGGGACGCACGTTCGACCCTCAGCTGCTCGTACGGGTGTAGGCTCAGCTTTGTTCGCAGCAACTCTGGCGGGTGCGAGGGAAGCCCGCTTGCCGGCAATCGAGGCTTATATCGGCGAGACCAACAGCGCTGCGCTCGCCTACTATGATGCCTTGGGATTCACCACCTATCGACGGCCAAGCGGGATCGTCTGCAAGGTCTTTCGGCTGGTCTAGGACACCGCTTCCGCTTTGGCTTCCGCCTGCCGTTTCTTCGGCCGCGAGGCGATGAGCTTGTCGATCTTGCGGCCGTCCATGTCGACGATCTCGAAGCTCCAGCCGTCGTGGCGGAATTTCTCGCCGACGTCAGGTAGGTGCTTGAGCACTGACAGCGCGAAGCCGGCGACGGTCGAATAGTCCCGGTCCTGCGGCATGGCGACGCCGAGCCGGTCAGAGAGCAGGTCCGCGCTCGCAGCGCCCGAGACGAGCCAGCTTCCGTCTTCGCGTTCGACCAGCGGCGGCTCTTCACTGTGGTCGAGGTCGCTGGCGAACGCACCGGCCAGGGCCGCGAGAATGCTTCCGGGAGTCACGATGCCGTCGAGATGTCCATATTCGTCCTGAACCAGGGCAAGCGGGACCTCCGCCTTGCGGAGCACCGCGAGCGCATCCATCGCGTCCATGAGGTCGGGGATCACCGGCGGCTTGCGACACAAATGCTTTAGGTCGAGCTGCCGCCCTTCGAGAAGCGCGGCGACCACATCGCGGAGCTGTACGACCCCGACGATATTTTCGACCGACCCGTCGGCCACCGGAACCCGGCTGTGCGGCGTGTCGAGCAACGCCTGCCGGATTTCCTCGGGAGTCGAAGCAAGGTCGATCCAGTCGATCTCGGTGCGCGGAGTCATGACCTCCCGAACCGGCCGGTCGGCGAGCCGCACAATGCCCGAGATGATTGCGCGCTCGCTTTCCTCGAGCACGCCCGCCGTCTGCGCTTCCGCCACGACCAGATGCAGCTCCTCGGCCGTCACCTGGTTCCTGGATTCGCGGTCGAGGCCGAACAGCTTGAAGATGAGCGCGCTCGACCGATCGAGCAGCCAGACGAACGGCGCCGTGATCCGCGACAGCCATTTCATCGGCTTGGCGATGATCACTGCGATCGGCTCGGGCGAGCGAAGGGCGATCTGCTTGGGCACGATCTCGCCGATCACCAGCGAGACGAAGGTGATGACGACGATCACGAGCCCATAGCCGACGGTGTGCGCCGTGCCGTGGCTGAGGCCGGCAAGCTCGAGGCGGTCGGCCGCCGGCTCTCCGAGGCTGGCTCCCGAAAACGCGCCGTTGATGATGCTGATCAACGTGATCCCGCTCTGGACCGTCGACAGGAAGCGGCCGGGCTCGGCGGCGAGGTCGAGCGCGCATTGCGCCCCGCTGCTGCCGCTGCGCGCCATGGCGCGGAGCCGAGCGTCGCGCGAGGAGACGATCGCGAGCTCGGATAGCGCGAGCAGGCCATTGAGCACGATCAGCGCGAGGATCAGGACGAGATCGAGCCAGGGAATGGGGGTTAAGTGGTCGCTCATAGGCGTGGCAGCCGGAATGTAGCCGTGCGCGGCGGGGGTTCACAAGCAGCAGCTCGATTCACCTGCGGAACCATCGCTTGTGCGCGCCGGTTTGGCCGCTGACCGCTTTCCCTTTACGGAGCTGCCCACCGTGCCTGCCCGATTCAGAATCGCGACCATCGCCCTCGCCGGCTCGATCAGCCTTCTCGCCGGATGCGAGACCGGCGCTCCGCCCCCGCCCCTCGTTCGCCCGGCCGCTTTCACGCCGCTCGGCCTCAATGCGCCTTACCTGTACGCGGACGAGATCGGCGGCCACCGAAGCCGCGCGGCGAAAATGAGAGCCGCGAAAATCCGTCCGCTGAACCCGGGTCTCGCGCCGTCCTACATGGCCGAGCTCGACAGGGAGCTGCGCGTGCAGACCGCCGGAATCGGCCTCGACGTGCTTCGCGTCGGCAACGGGATCGTCATCCGGATCCCTGCCGCGCTGACCTTCGACGAGGGCAGCGCCAGCGTGAAGCCCGAGTTCGACGCGACGCTCAAGGAAATCTCGCGCGAGGTGAAGGACCGCAACCAGACCTTCGTCGACGTATTCGCGCACACCGATCTCTCTGGCTCGCCTCAGGTCAACCAGACGCTGTCGGACAGACGCGCCGCCGCCGTGGCGACCTATTTGTCGGGCCATGGAGTGGCCAGGGCGCGGATCGCGTCGAAGGGCCTGGGCGAATCCGCGCCGCTCTACAATCCGGAGACCAGCGACACGCAGAAGGCGGCGAACCGGCGCGTGGAAATCCGCCTGCTGCCCTACACCGGCTAGCGCCGCTGTTCGAAGAAGGCGCGCAGGAGCGCGGCCGATTCTTCTTCGCCGATCCCGCCGAGCACATCCGGGCGATGGTGGCAGGTCGGCTGCGCGAAAATGCGCGCGCCGTGGACGACTCCGCCGCCCTTAGGGTCCTCGGCTCCAAATCGCAGCGCCTTCATCCGCGCCAGCGCCACCGCCGCCGCGCACATCGCGCACGGCTCCAGAGTCACCCAGAGCGTGCACTGGTCGAGCCGTGACGCGCCGAGCTTCGCCGCCGCGGCTCGGATGGCGACCATTTCGGCATGGGCGGTCGGGTCTGACGAGCCCCGCATGGCGTTGCGCGCTTCGGCGACAACCTCGTCGCCACAGGTCACGACCGCGCCGACCGGCACCTCGTCCGCGGCAGCGGCTTCGCGCGCGAGATCGAGCGCGCGGCGCATCGGCAATGGAAGCGGAAAGCCCATGGCCGCACCGGCTAGCCGAGCGGCGAAGCGAAGTCACATGGCGTTGCCGGCGTTCGCTTCTGTCTCCTTCTCGCCCGGTTTGTGGATGACCAGCGCGGGAACCTTCACCGTCGTGTTCTTCGACCCGACGCTGACCGAGCCGGTTTCGACATCGAACGCCGGCGCCTGGCCGCCCTTCGCGGTCACTCCGTTGCGCGTGGCGGAGACCTGCGGCGCCTTCGCGCCGCGGATCTGGTTGATGTCGATGTATCCGGTGGCGACCCCGGCAATCACGACGAGAACGATGATGATCAGGATGAAGATGATGGCGCGCATGGTCCGCTGGCTCTGAATCGTTGCGGATCGACAACGCAATAACGGCAGTAGGGTTGCCCGCTCCAACGTTGACGAAGCGGACCTCAGCGGCTAACGGGCGGCGCTCTTCGGGCCTTTAGAGGCTCGTCCAAAAATCAGGATTGATCACCATGTCGCGGGTTTGCGAGCTGACCGGCAAAGGCCGGCTGGTGGGAAACAATGTTTCCCACGCCAACAACAAGACCAAGCGCACGTTCCTGCCCAACCTGCAGAACGTGACGCTGATTTCCGACACGCTTGGAACGAGCGTCAAACTGCGCGTGTCGACGCACGGCCTGCGCTCGGTCGAGCATGTCGGCGGCCTCGACAACTGGCTGCTGAAGACCAGCGACGAAAAGCTCAGCCCCAAGGTGCGCAAGCTCAAGAAAGAGATTGCGAAGAAGGTGGCGGAGCAGCCGGCCGCCTAACCTCTTCCTCCCTGTCGCGTAGCGATTGGGGGAGTTAATTAAATCACTGAAACACAATGATTTTCCTGAACGTCGGCTGCATCCGCCGTTCAGCATAAATTCCCCGCGAATCGGACATAAGTGCTTTGTTCGACGGGGTTATCCCCTTTTCCCTGTCGTGTCCGGTAACGGACGAATTCCCTCGCGTCGCGTAACGAGGGGGGCCCGGTGCGCTTGTCGCGCCGGGCCCATTTTTGTCCGCTAGTGCGTCGTGCCGCGGATCGCGGGCGCGTCAGTGCCGACGAACTGCAGCGTGAACAGCACGAGTCCGTCGCTGTTCGTCACGCTCATGTGGAAGTCGCCGCTATCCCAGAACTCGGCGGCTGAATCGCAAATCAGCTGGCCCGCAAAGCGAACCGCTTCGCACTTGGCCTCGCCAAGAGTCGACGCTCGGATGTCTTTGGTCGGTCCATTTTCAACGCGTAGAACGAATCGGGGCATCTGAGTCGGCTAGCGGACATTCAGGGCTCGTTCCATCAACTTCCCTGTTCGCCGGAAGTTTCTGGAGAAATTCCGTTCAAGCCGTCTCGAACAGAGCCGCCAATTGTTCGACCATCGCGCCGGCGAGCTGCTCCGCGTCCATGATCGTCACCGCCCGCTCATAATAGCGGGTCACGTCGTGACCGATGCCGATGGCGATCAGCTCGACGGTCGAGCGCTTCTCGATCCATTCGATCACCTGCCGCAAGTGCCGCTCGAGATAGGTTCCCCCATTGGCGCTCGCTGTCGAATCGTCGACCGGCGCGCCGTCGGAAATCACCATCAGGATGCGCCGCTCCTCGGGCCGGGCAATCAGGCGGTTGTGCGCCCACAGAAGCGCCTCGCCGTCGATATTCTCCTTGAGCAGCCCCTCGCGCATCATCAGGCCAAGATTGCGGCGCGCGTGTCGGTACGGCTCGTCGGCGCGCTTGTAGACGATGTGCCTGAGGTCGTTGAGGCGGCCCGGATTGGGCGGGCGCCCGGCGGCGAGCCACGATTCACGACTCTGCCCGCCCTTCCAGCCGCGCGTCGTGAAGCCGAGAATCTCGGTCGCCACGCCGCATCGTTCGAGCGTCCGGGCGAGGATGTCCGCGCAAATTGCGGCGATGGCGATGGGACGGCCGCGCATGGAGCCCGAATTGTCAATTAGCAGCGAGACGACGGTGTCGCGAAACTCGGTGTCGCGCTCGATCTTGAACGACAAAGCATGACGCGGATTGACCACCACCCGCGCAAGCCGCGCAGCGTCGAGCAGTCCCTCTTCCTGGTCGAAATCCCAGCTCCGCGCCTGCTGCGCCATCAGGCGCCGCTGTAGGCGATTGGCGAGGCGGGTGACGACATTCGAAAGTCCCGCCATCTGCTGGTCGAGATAGGCGCGAAGCCGCGACAGCTCCTCCTCATCGCACAGCTCCTGGGATTCGACCATCTCGTCGAAGCGGGTCGTGAACGCCTTGTAGTCGGTCGGCGGCGAGAGGTCCCAGTTGCGCCGGCCGGGCGCCGCGAACAAGCTTTCGCTCAGATCATGACCGGGAGCCGCTTCCTCTTCGCCGGCTTCCATCTCCTGGGTCGAATCGCCGTCGGCGCTCTGGTCCTCACTCTCCTCGCCGCGCATTTCGACATCGCCGCCGCCGGGTGTCCCTTCGTCGCCTTGCTCGGCCGAATCTTCGCCGCCGCCTTCGTCACCTTCGGCTTCGTCGCCCGCATCATCGGGCTCGTCCTCGATCGGCTCCTCGGCCGCGGCGAGATCGAGGTCTTCGAGAAGGCGCCGCGACAGCTTGGCGAATGCGGCCTGGTCGTCGAGAGTCAGCGCGAGCGCGTCGAGCTCGGCGGCGGCTTTCTCCTCGATCCAGGGCGCGACAAGCTTGAGACCGGCAGCTGCGGCAGCGGGCGGCGCTTCGCCCGACAGACGCTCGCGCGCGATGAGGCCGATGGCGGTCGACAGCGGCACTTCCTCCGCATCGCGCGCGCGCACGATCGCATCGGCGCGAACGCGGGCATCGGTGAGGTGGCGGAGGTTGTCGCGGACTCCGCCCATCGAGCGGGCGCCAAGCGCCTCCACCCGCGCCGTTTCGAGCGCGTCGAAGACGGAGCGCGCATCGACATCGGCGGGCGCCGCGCGCGCGTGCAACTTCGCGTCATGATAGCGAAGGCGAAGCGCGGCGGAATCCGCTGCCCCGCGCGCCTCCGCAACGAGCTTGGGTTCTAACGCCGGGCCGGGCGAAGCCACCCGCGCCGTCTTGCCGGACGCGGGCGCCATATCCGAGGCGAAGACCACCTCGACTTCCGGATCCTTCGCGATTGCGCGCGCCGCGCCCGCGAGAGCGCGCCGGAACAGATCGACCTTCTCGGCCACCTACGCCTTTCCGACCACGCTCTCCGGCAGGTCTTCGCCGAACACGCGCTGGTAATATTCGGCGATTAGTGGGCGTTCGGCCTCGTCGCATTTGTTGAGGAAGCTGACCCGGAAGGCGTAGCCGATGTCGCCGAAGATGTGTGCGTTCTGCGCCCAGCTGATCACGGTGCGTGGGCTCATCACGGTCGAGATGTCGCCGTTGATGAAGCCCTGGCGCGACAGTTCGGCGACTTTGATCATCTTCTCGACGATCGCCTTGCCGTCGGGGTCGTCATATTCGCCAGACTTGGCGAGCACGATCTGCGCTTCGACCTGCGCGGGCAGATAGTTGAGCGTGGTGACGATGTTCCAGCGGTCCATCTGCCCTTGGTTGATCGCCTGGGTGCCGTGATAGAGGCCGGTGGTGTCCCCGAGCCCGACCGTGTTGGTGGTCGCGAACAGCCGAAACCACGGGTTCGGACGGATCACCCGGTTCTGGTCGAGCAGGGTCAATTTGCCTTCCGCTTCGAGCACGCGCTGGATGACGAACATCACGTCAGGGCGGCCGGCGTCATATTCGTCGAACACGAGGGCGACGGGGTGCTGCAGCGCCCAGGGCAGCAGGCCTTCGCGGAACTCCGTCACCTGCTGACCGTCGCGCAGAACGATCGCGTCGCGGCCGACGAGGTCGATCCGGCTGATGTGCGCGTCGAGGTTGATCCGGATCATCGGCCAGTTGAGCCGCGCGGCGACCTGCTCGATATGGGTCGACTTGCCGGTTCCGTGATAGCCCTGGACCATC
>Ga0207660_10001681_pt1 | contig 14824 bp, 14 predicted proteins | sample KBSC73BmetaG_FD_184335 | JGI IMG/M metagenome (GOLD analysis project Ga0207660, IMG submission 184335) | Corn rhizosphere microbial communities from Kellogg Biological Station, Michigan, USA - KBS C7-3B metaG (SPAdes) (version 2) | ecosystem: Host-associated > Plants > Roots > Rhizosphere ... | reverse complement strand
TAGGCGGCCGATGTGAAGAAGCCGATCAGCCGTCGCTCGCCGGTCACGCGGCCGTCGCCGTCGTGCGTCTTGGTGATCACGCAATCCATGGCGCCGCTGCGATGGACGAGGGCGCCGCGGTCGGTCTTCACGATCAGCAGCTTCTGCGGGCCGCGGGCGAAGCGGGCCATCGCCTCGCCGCCGCCCAGGCCCTCCTCGAACAATCGGATGTCGTCGCGGCGCAGGATGCCCAGCGCCGAGCCGGGGATCAGCTCGTAGCGCAGGCCGCCCGCGGAGGCCGCATCCTCGACGTAGCGATAGCGCCGGTGGCCGAGGAAGGTGAAGTGGTTGGCCTCGAGCCAGCGCAGGAATTCCTCATGCTCGCCGCCGTCATGGACGCCCGCATCGGTGGCGAGATCTTCAATCGCGTCGAGGCAGGCCTGGCGCAGCGGGCGCCAGTCCTCGACGGCGAGCCGCACCTCGGCCAGCACGCGGGTGAGGGCGGCGGCCAGTTCGTCGAGCACCAGCGGGTCGGCCTGGCGGTCGATCTCGATGTGCATCAGCGACTCGCGCGGCGCGCCGTCGCCGGCCTCGCCCGCCAGCTCGCCCAGGTCGCCGTCGAGGTCGCGGCGCACGGCCATCACCGGATGGGCCAGCAGGTGGACGGCGATCTCGCGGCGATTGAACTCGTTGGCGATCGAATCGACCAGGAACGGCATGTCGTCGTTCACGATCTGCACGACCGTGCGGCGGCTTTCGAAACCGTGGTCGGCCATCGCGGGGTTGAGCACCCGGACCTTGGCGATGCCGGGCAGGCGGCGGCGGGCGAAGGCCAGCAGGGCCGCCGCCGCGGCGGCGCGTTGCTCGACCGGCGCGGCGGCCAGGTCGCGGTCGGCCACCCGCTCGTAGAGGCGACGGGCGAATTGGGCGGCGCCCTCGCTGCCGGCGAGCTTGAGGGCGGCCAGGCAGATGGCGTCCAGGCCATAGGCCAAATCCTGGACTCTCGGGCTGCCGGTGCGCTCCAAAGCCGTCGACATAAGCCTTTTCCTTCCGCCCCCGCGTGGTGGGGATGTTACGCCGCGTTGTGACAATCTGACGACGAAGATTGGCGTGGCCAGAAGTGCCGACCGCATTTGGCCTTTCGGCCGGTGCCCCGACGACGGCTGGCCGAATCCATGGCGTTTCTGTTTCAGGCCCAAGGATTCCGCGGCAAGGCGCGTTTTGTTCTCATTCTTTGCTGCACCTGCGAAGGTTCGCAAACAAACGAAAAATCAAATTTTGGAATGTCTATTACTGGTGATGAATCAATCGGTTAGACACTAATTCTTCAGATTCACAGTCGAGGAATAAAATTGGCGATGACACCCGGGAGCAGCGGCGTATCATCAATGGATAGTGGGGAGCGAGAAACCGCTCCCTAGATGTAGGTATCTTCCACAAGGTGTCTTATCCACATCTGTGGACAACAAGAAAAAGGGGGCCGCAAGTGTTTGATGTCGTTCAAGTTCGCAGCGGTGCGCGCGTTGTTACCGATTCCACCCGGGATGCCCGCCTGACGGTGTTCGGCAAGGCTACCCTCTCCGACCGGTATCTCCTCCCGGGAGAGAGCTACCAGGACATGTTCGCGCGCGTCGCCTCGGCCTATGCCGACGATGATGCCCATGCCCAGCGGATTTACGACTACATGTCGAACCTCTGGTTCATGCCGGCGACCCCCGTGCTGAGCAACGGCGGCACCTCGCGCGGCCTGCCGATCTCGTGCTTCCTGAACGAGGCCAACGATTCGCTCGAAGGCATCGTCGGCCTGTGGAACGAGAACGTCTGGCTGGCGGCCCGGGGCGGCGGCATCGGCTCCTACTGGGGCAATCTCCGGTCGATCGGCGAGAAGGTCGGCATGAACGGCAAGACCTCCGGCGTCGTGCCCTTCATCCGCGTCATGGATTCGCTCACCTTGGCGATCTCGCAGGGCTCGCTGCGTCGAGGCTCGGCCGCGGTCTATCTCCCGGTCAACCATCCCGAGATCGAGGAATTCATCGAGATCCGCCGCCCGACCGGCGGCGATCCCAACCGCAAGGCGCCGAACCTGCACCACGGCCTGCTCATCTCCGACGCCTTCATGCGCGCGGTCGAGAACGACGAGGAGTGGGCGCTGGTGAGCCCGAAGGACGGTGCCGTCCAGCGCAAGCTTTCGGCGCGGTCGCTGTGGATCCGCATCCTGACGGCGCGCATCGAGACCGGCGAGCCGTACCTGGTCTTCGTCGATCACGTGAACAAGGCGATGCCGGAGCACCACAAGCTGGCGGGCCTCGAGGTCAAGACCTCGAACCTGTGCAGCGAGATCACGCTGCCGACCGGTGTCGACCATCACGGCAAGCAGCGCACCGCCGTGTGCTGCCTGAGCTCGCTCAACGTCGAGACCTACCTCGAGTGGCAGGACCATCCGACGTTCATCGAGGACGTGATGCGCTTCCTCGACAACGCGCTGCAGGGCTTCATCGACAATGCCGGCACCGACTTCGCCAAGGCGACCTACTCGGCCATGCGCGAGCGCTCGGTCGGCCTCGGCATCATGGGCTTCCACTCGTTCCTGCAGGCCAACGGCATTCCGATCGAAGCCGTGATGGCCAAGGTGTGGAACAAGAAGATGTTCAAGCACATCCGCAGCCAGTGCGACCAGGCGTCCAAGACGCTCGCCAAGGAACGCGGTGCGTGCCCGGATGCCGCCGACTTCGGCTTCGAGGAGCGCTTCTCCAACAAGATCGCGATCGCGCCGACGGCGTCGATCTCGATCATCTGCGGCGGCGCCTCGGCCGGCATCGAGCCGTCGGCGGCCAACGTCTACAATCACAAGACGCTGTCGGGGTCGTTCGTGGTGCGCAACCAGTACCTCGAGAAGCTGCTCGAACAGAAGGGCCGCAACGACGAGGACACCTGGACGTCGATCATGACCGACCAGGGCTCGGTGCGGAACCTCGACTGCCTCGACGACCACGAGAAGGCCGTCTTCAAGACCGCCTTCGAGATCGACCAGCGCTGGTTGATCGAGCACGCGGCCGACCGCGCGCCCTACATCTGCCAGAGCCAGTCGCTCAACATCTTCCTGCCGGGCGACGTGCATAAGCGCGACCTCCACCAGATCCACATGATGGCGTGGAAGCGCGGCGTGAAGAGCCTCTACTACTGCCGGTCGCTGTCGATCCAGCGCGCCGACGTCGTGTCCAACGACGCCGTCGCCGAGACGATCAAGGACCACGCTTTCGGAACTCCTGGCGCCCCCGCGACTCTGCCGATCGGCACGCCGCCGACGGCAGAGTCCAACAACTACGAAGAGTGCTTGAGCTGCCAGTAATCAGGGCAGCGCCGCTCGCGGCGGAGTAGTCTCCGCCGCGGTGGCGCGCTCCAGAGAAATCATTTGTTTTAGGTCAATGCCATGTCCCTCCTCGACGCCAAGCCGATCTACAAGCCGTTCCACTATCCCTGGGCCTACGATGCCTGGCTGACGCAGCAGCGCATCCACTGGCTGCCCGAGGAAGTCCCGCTGGCCGACGACGTCAAGGACTGGCGCAACAAGCTGACGGCGAGCGAGCAGCACCTGCTGACGCAGATCTTCCGCTTCTTCACCCAGGCCGACGTCGAGGTGAACAACTGCTACATGCGGCACTATTCGCGGGTCTTCAAACCCACGGAAGTGCAGATGATGCTGGCCGCCTTCTCGGCGATGGAGACGGTGCATATCGCCGCCTACAGCCACCTGCTCGACACCATCGGCATGCCGGAGACGGAGTACTCGATCTTCCTCACCGTCAAGGAGATGAAGGACAAGTACGACTACATGCAGGGCTTCAACGTCGAGTCGAAGCGCGACGTCGCCAAGACGCTCGCCGTGTTCGGCGCCTTCACCGAGGGACTTCAGTTGTTTGCGTCGTTCGCGATGCTGATGAACTTCCCGCGCTTCAACAAGATGAAGGGCATGGGCCAGATCATCACCTGGTCGGTGCGCGACGAGACGCTGCACTGCAACTCGATCATCAAGCTGTTCCGCACCTTCATCCAGGAAAACCCGGAAGTGTGGGACGAGGACATGCAGCGCGAGATCTACGTCGCCTGCTCGACCATCGTCGAGCATGAGGACGCCTTCATCGATCTCGCCTTCCAGCTCGATGGCATCGAGGGCATGACCGCGACCGACGTGAAGCGCTACATCCGCTTCATCGCCGACCGCCGCCTGACGCAGCTCGGCCTGCAGCCGATCTATCGCAAGGATGCCAAGAATCCGCTGCCGTGGATGGACCAGATGCTCAACGCCATCGAGCACACCAACTTCTTCGAAAACCGCGCCACGGAATACTCCAAGGCCTCGACGCGCGGTTCATGGGACGAAGCCTTCACCTGAGCAGGGGCCGGCTTCCCGGTCCCGTCGTCTCCTGCGTCATCGCCGCGGTGGCCCTCATCGCGGCGATCGGCGTCGCGCGCGCCGAAGGGCTGGCCGGTCACTCCGTCACCTATGACGTGAAGCAGCTCAAGGAAGACAAGGCGATCTACCTCGAGGGCCAGGCGTCGACGACGCTGTCGCGCGTCTGCGCCGGCTGGACCCTGGGCGACATCTTCCAGCTCGCGGTCGAGCGCGCCAAGCCGGCCAACAAGGCGATCACGGAGAAGTCCGAGCGCATCGAGGACAGGGTGAGCGCGCAGGAGTCGGCCGACGGCACGACGCTCAAGTACCAGACGCGGCTGCGCCACGATGCGCGCATCGACACCGCCAGCGGCACCGCCACCCTGGGCCGCGAACCCGGCCAGCTCCACGCGGTGCTGAGCCGCTACAAGCAGGACAGCGCCTTGCCGGCCGGCACGCTCGCACCGGCGGCGGCGCGGGCGGCGTTGCTCGCGGCCTTGATGGCCAACAAGCCGGGCGCGATCGAGATCCACACCGTCGAGATGTATCGCTTCCACAAGCCCATCAAGCAGATCTTCACACGGCTTGCGCCGGAAGACGCCACCATCGCGCGCACCTTGCCCAAGGGCCTGAAGGCGCCGAAGGAATTCGCCGCCGGCCGGACGTGGGCGCTGAAGCGCCAGGTGCCGGAGTTCAACGAGTTCGGCGACGAGTTCTGGCTGCTCCACGAGTCGGGCGCGATCGTGCGCGAGATCGCGCAGCGCCAGAACATCAAGCTGCTGCTCGAGGCTCGCGAGATCTCGATCTTCCCGCCGCCCGCCTGCCCCTAGAAGCCGCTACGCCCAGCCGCCGGCGTGCGGCAGCACGTGGCCGGTGATGAAGCCCGCGCCGTCGGAACAGAGGAAGCAGACGGCGGCGCCCAGCTCGTCGGCCTTGCCGAGCCGGCCGAGCGGGATCTGGCCCACCATCTTGGCCATCGCTTCCTTGTTGGCCAGCAGCGCCGGCGGGAAATAGTCGGGGTTCTCGACATAGTTCGAGCCCACGGCATTCACCGTGATGCCGTCGCGGCCCAGTTCCTTGGCCAGCGAGGACACCAGCCCGTTGGCGGCGGCACGGGCGGAAACATAAGGCGCATAGTTGCCGATGCCGCGCAGCGGCGCCGCCGAGGACACGAAGACGATGCGCCCGGCCTTGTGCTTGCGCATGCCCGGCACCACGAGCTGGGTCAGGCGAAAGGGCGCCACGGCCATCGCCTCCAGCGCCGCGCGATAGTCCTCCAGCCGGGCCTCGCCGAGCGGCGCGCGCAGCGCGGGATAGGCGTCGTTGTTGACCAGCGCGTCGATATGACCGTGCCGCTTCAGCGCCATCTCGACCAGCGCCACAGGCTCGGTGGCGGGCAGCGCGTGGGCGCCGGGGAAGCGGCTTTCGTACTTGTGGCGGGCCGCCGGCGTCTCGAAGGCGGGGTCGTGCGCCAGCACCGTGGCGCCCTGGGCCAGCGCCACCCGCGTGGTGCCATGGCCTGCGAATTTCTCGACATTGGTGATCAGCATCACCCGGTCTTTCAGCAGCATGGCGATTCCTCTAGGTTGCGCCCCCATGAGCCCCGATCAGAGCGCCCAGAGCGATACCCCCGATCCGGACGGCCGGCAAAGCGCGTCCTTCGGCTACCGCGACGTGCCGGCGGCGGAGAAGGCCGGCATGGTGCGCCAGGTCTTCGAAAGCGTGGCGCCGCGCTACGACCTGATGAACGACCTGATGTCGGGCGGCGTGCACCGGCTGTGGAAGAACGCGCTGCTCGACGTGGTCAATCCACGGGGGGCCGAGAAGTTCCTCGACGTCGCCGGCGGCACCGGCGACATCGCCTTCCGGATCGTCAAGCGGCAGAACGAGCGCGGCGGCCCGGCGAGCGTCGCGGTCTGCGACATCAACACCGCCATGCTGTCGGTCGGCCGCGACCGCGCCATCGACCGCGGCCTGCTGCGCGGCCTCACCTGGACCACCGGCGACGCCGAGAGCCTGCCGTTTCCCGACCGCTCGTTCGACGGCTACACGATCGCCTTCGGCTTGCGCAACGTCACCGACATCGACAAGGCATTGCGCGATGCCTATCGCGTGCTGAAGCCCGGCGGCCGCTTCTTCTGCCTGGAATTCAGCAAGGTCACGTCGCTGCCTGTTGCGCGCGCCTACGACGCCTACTCCGAGCGCGCACTGCCGTTCTTCGGCCGCGTCATCGCCCGCGATGCCGAGTCCTATCGCTACCTCCACGAAAGCATCCGCCGCTTCCCGCCGCAGGGCGAGCTGGCGCGGCGCATGAAGGACGCGGGCTTCGGCAACGTCGCCTGGCGCAACATGACCATGGGTGTCGTGGCGCTGCACACCGGCTGGCGCCTCTAGGATGTTCCGCGCGCTTCGCAACAGCTGGCGGCTGTTCGCCGTGGCGCTGAGCTTCGCGCGGCACGATGCGCTGTTTCCACTCGAGACGCTGGGCATCGCGCCGGCGTTGATCGCCTGGGCCCGGCTGTTCCGCGCCCGCCGCGACAAGCGCCGCCCCGGCCAGCGTCTGGCGGCGGCGTTGCAGGAAATGGGGCCGTCGTTCATCAAGCTCGGCCAGGCCCTGTCGACGCGCGCCGACCTGTTGAGCGAGGAGGTGGCGGCGGACTTGGGCCACCTGCAGGACCATCTGCCGCCGTTCCCCGGCAGCCAGGCCCGCGCCATCGTCGAGCGCGAGCTCGGCCAGCCGCTGGGCGCTCTCTATTCGGCGTTCGACGACGTACCGGTCGCCGCCGCCTCGATCGCCCAGGTGCATTTTGCCGTCACGACCGACGGCCGTGATGTGGCGGTGAAGGTATTGCGGCCCGGCATCGAGCAGGCCTTCGCCCGCGACCTCGACCTGTTCTACTGGATGGCCGAGCTGGTCGAGCGCACCCAGCCGCGTTTTCGCCGCCTCAAGCCGGTCGAATCGGTGCGCGCCTTCGCCGAGATCGTGCGCATCGAGATGGACCTGCGCATGGAGGCCGCCGCGGCCGAGGAGCTCGGCGCCAACTTCCAGGACGATCCGAGCTATCGCGCGCCCACCATCGACTGGGACCGCACCGCCGAGCGCGTGCTGACGCTCGAGCGCGTCGACGGTACGCCGATCGGCGACCGCGCGGCGATCGCGGCGGCCGGCCACGACCCCGACGTGGTGATGAAGAAGTGCGCCGAGGCGTTCTTCTACCAGGTGTTCCGCGACGGCTTCTTCCATGCCGACATGCACGGCGGCAACGCCTTCGTCGATCGCGGGGGCTGCATCGTGCCGGTCGACTTCGGCATCATGGGCCGCGTCGACGAGGCCACGCGCGGCTATCTCGCCGAGCTGCTGGTGGCGTTCCTGCGCCGCGACTACCGCGCCGTCGCCGAGGTCCAGTTCCGCGCCGGCTACGTGCCGCCGGACCAGTCGCTCGAGATGTTCGCCCAGGCCTGCCGCTCGATCGGCGAGCCGATCTTCGGCAAGCCCAGCCACCAGATCTCGATTGCCCGCCTGCTGGCCCAGTTGCTGAGGGTCACCGAGCAGTTCGAGATGACGGTGCAGCCCGAGCTGCTGCTGCTGCAGAAGACCATGCTGATGGCCGAGGGCATGGGCACCCGCCTCAACCCGACGGTCAATATCTGGGAACTGGCGCGGCCGCTGATCGAGGACTGGATGCGCACGCACTTCGGCCCACGCGCCACGATCGGCCGCGCCACCGAGGATCTGATGAACGGCCTGCGCCGCTTGCCGCGCCTGATCGACAGCCTGCACCGCGTGGCCGAGCATGAGCGGCTCAAGGTGGAGCTGGCCGAGCTCAAGCCCGTGCCGGTACCGTCGCGCCTGTGGCCGCGCCTGGGATTCGCCGAGATCGTGGCCATCCTGGCGCTGGCCGCCGCCGCCGCGGCCTGGTGGCGCTGAGCGGGATGACCGTCGAGGCCATCGCTTTTGCGCTCGCGGCTTTCTTCATCGCCGGCACGGTCAAGGGTGTGGTCGGGCTCGGCCTGCCGACCATCACCATCGCCATCACCTCGCTGGTGCTGCCGCTGTCCGACACGATCGCGCTGATCGCGCTGCCGACCGTCATCTCCAACCTGTGGCAGGCCGTGGTCGGCGGCAATTTCCTCAAGATCCTGCGCCGGCAGGCGCCGCTGATCGTGCCGCTCGTGGTCTTCCTCTACGGCACCATGTGGATCGCCGGGCAAAAGGGACCGGGATGGGCGTTCCTGGTCCTGGCCGCGATGCTGGTCGTCTACAGCGGCCTCGGCCTGCTGCGCATCCGCCTGCACATTCCCCCCGACCTCGAGAGGCCCCTGGCGCCGGTGATCGGCGTGGCTTCCGGCATCGTCGCGGGGGTGGTGGGCGTCCCGGTGGTGCCGCTGATGCCCTATCTGCAGGGCCTCGACGTGAAGCCCAGCGAACTGGTCCAGACCCTGGGCGTGGTGCTCTGCGCCACCTCGCTCTCCCTGGCGGCGGCCTTGCTGCGGTTCGGGCTGCTCGACGGCCGGCACGCCATCGTTTCGGCCGTGGCGGTGGCGCCCGCCATCGGCGGCATGTGGCTCGGCCAGCGGGTCCGCCGGCGCCTGTCGGTCGAGCAGTTCAGGCAGGCGGTGTTCTGGGCGCTCCTGGCGACGGGGCTCTATACTTTCGCGACCCGCCTGGTGTGATATCCTGACCGGCATGTCGAACGGCCCATGTTGACCAATAGGCGAATCCTGCTGATCGTCGCGGGCGGTATCGCGGCCTTCAAGTCCCTCGAACTCGTTCGCAAGCTGCGCGGACGCGGTGCGTCGGTGCGCTGCGTGCTGACCGACGCGGGCGCCAGGTTCGTCACGCCGCTGTCGCTGCAGGCGCTCACCGAGGACAAGGTCTACAGCGACATGTTCTCGCTCACCGATGAGAGCGAGATGGGCCACATCCAGCTGTCGCGCGACGCCGACCTGGTCGTGGTGGCGCCGGCGACCGCCAACATCCTGGCGCGCATGGCCGCCGGTCTCGCCGACGATCTCGCCGCCACGGTGCTGCTGGCCACCGACAAGCCGGTGCTGGTGGCGCCGGCGATGAACGTCCGCATGTGGACCCATGCCGCGACCGTGGCCAACGTCGAGACCCTGAAGAAACGCGGCGTCACCTTCGTCGGTCCCAACGACGGCGCCATGGCGTGCAACGAATACGGGCCGGGCCGCATGTCGGAGCCGCAGGAGATCGTCGTCGCCATCGAAGCGGCGCTGGCTGGCAGCGGCGCGTCCACCGGCCCGCTGGCCGGCCGGCGCGCGCTCGTCACCTCGGGCCCGACGCGCGAGGCGATCGATCCCGTGCGCTACATCTCCAATCACTCGTCGGGCAAGCAGGGCCATGCCATCGCCGCGGCCCTGGCGAAGCTCGGCTGCGACGTGACGCTGGTCAGCGGCCCCGTCGCCGTCGCCGATCCGCCCGGAGTCAAGGTCGTGCGCATCGACTCGGCCGACGAAATGCTCGCGGCCTGCCTGGCCGCCGGCAAGCTCGACGTGGCGGTGTTCGCCGCCGCCGTGGCCGACTGGAAGGCCGCCCGTCCCGCCGGCGCCAAGATCAAGAAGAAGCCGGGCGCACCGCCGCCGGCGCTCGAGCTGGTGCCCAACCCCGACGTGCTGGCGACCTTGTCGAAGCCCGGCGCCGGCCGGCCCACCCTGGTCGTGGGCTTCGCCGCCGAGACCGAGAACCTGGTCGCCAACGCGCTCGACAAGCGCAAGCGCAAGGGCTGCGACTGGATGGTCGCCAACGACGTCTCGCCCGCGACCGGCACCTTCGGCGGCGAGCGCAACACGGTGCACCTGGTCACGGCCGAGGGCGTCGAGGAATGGCCGACCCTGGCCAAGGAGGAGGTCGCGGTGCGGCTGGCCGACAGGATCGCCCGCCAGCTCGGCCTGCCGCGCGCGGTCAAGGCCGCGGAGTGAGAGCAGAATGACAGGCGTCGAAACCGTCGAGATCGAGATCGTGCGCCTGGCGCACGGCCGCGATCTCCAGCTTCCCGACTACGCCACGGCCGCCGCCGCCGGCGCCGACCTGCTGGCCGCCATCGACCAGGACATCGAGCTGGCGCCCCTGGAGCGGCGGATCGTGCCGACGGGCATTTCGATCGCGCTGCCGGTCGGCTTCGAGGCCCAGGTCCGGCCGCGCTCCGGCCTGGCGGCCAAGAGCGGCATCACCGTCGCCAACGCCCCGGGCACGATCGACGCCGATTATCGCGGCGAAGTGGGCGTCATCCTGGTCAATCTCGGCAAGGAGCCGTTCCGCATCACCCGCGGCATGCGAATTGCACAGATGATCGTCGCGCGGCATGCCCGGGCGGTCTGGCGGGAGGTCGGTGCACTCGGCCAGACCGAGCGCGGGGCCGGCGGCTTCGGCTCGACCGGGGTCACGGCGGGGTCGGCGCGCAAGGTCTAGGACACGGAGGCCACAGGGACGCGGAATGCCTCGGCTGAGCAAAAAGACCATGTTCGCCATCGAGGCCGTTCTCGATGTGGCGTTCCATGTCGGCGAGAACCCGGTGCGCAGCGGCGACATCACCGAGCGCCAGCGCATTCCCAAGCGCTACCTCGAGCAGGTCCTGCAGCACCTGGTGCGCGCCGGCATCCTGTCCGGCAAGCGCGGGCCGCGCGGCGGCTACCGTCTCGGCCGCGAGCGGTCGCAGATCACCCTGGGCGAGGTCGTGCGCGTGGTGCGCCGGCTCGAGGCCGAGACCGAGCCCAGCGACCTGTCGGTCGGCTCGGCGCTCGCGCACGAGGTCGTGTGGCCGGCTTGGGAGAAGCTGCGCGAGGATATGATGACGCAGCTCGACACCATCAGCATCGAGGATCTGTGCCGGCGCGCGCGCGCCAAGGGCATTCCCGTCGGACCGGGCGGACCGCGCAGCGAGGGCGCGGCGAAGGTGCCGGCGACGTAGTCCGCGATCCTGCGCTATGGTCCGCCGTTTACAACCGAATGGAGGACCGGATGGCCAAGGCCCGCAAAGCGGTGGCGAAAGCAAAGCCCAACCCGCGCAACAAGAAGCTCTACGACGACGGCATGAGGATGCGCAAAGCCGTGCTCGGCGCCAAGTACGTCGACAACTCGCTGGCCGGCGCGGCCAACGACGAGTTCATGATGGCGTTCCAGGACATCACCACCGAATACTGCTGGGGCTATGCCTGGACGCGCCCGGGCCTGTCGAAGAAGACGCGCTCGATGCTGAACCTCGCCATGCTGGCGGCGCTCAACCGCAGCCCGGAGCTCAAGCTGCACATCAATGGCGCGCTCAACAACGGCCTGAGCAAGGACGAGATCAAGGAGATCTTCCTGCAGGTCGCGATCTACTGCGGCATTCCCGCCAGCCTCGACGCCTTCAAGACCGCGCGCGACGTCTTCAAGGAACGCGGCGTCTGAGCGATGCCGGGCATTCGACCGGCCAGGGCAGGGGAGGCCGAGGCGCTGACCGCGCTCTGCGTCCGGTCGAAGGCCCACTGGGACCATGACGCGGCGTTCATGCGGCTCTGCGCGCCCCCGCTCACCATGAGCGAGCACGGCATCGCCGAGGGTCGCGTGCTGGTGGCGACCGGCGGCTGATGTTCGTCGAACCCTCGGCCATGGGATCGGATTGGCGCGGCAGCTGGGCTACGGGCGCATGACCATCCTCGCCGACGTCAATGCCGCCCCCTTCCATGAGCGCATGGGTGCCCGCTATCTGCGAAACGAGCCGTCGGATGCGATTCCCGGACGGGCCCTGCCGTTCTATGAATACGACCTCACGCCAGGAGTGCAGCCATGACCCCGCTCGTCCCGCCCGCCACCATCGCCTTCATCGGTCTCGGCATGATGGGCCGCCCGATGGCCTCGCGCCTCGTCGAGGCCGGCTTCAAGCTGCGCGTGTTCGACACCTCGCAGAAGGCCGTGTCCGACTTCGTCGGCGCCCATCCCGCGGCGCTGGCTACCGCCTCGGCCAAGGCCGCCGCACAGGGCGCCGACGCGCTGATCACCATGCTGCCCGACGGCAAGATCGTGCGGCAGGCCGTGCTCGAGGGCCGCGACCCGGCGGTCGAGGGCCTGTCGGCCGGCGCGCTCGTGCTCGACATGAGCAGCTCCAATCCGGTCGACACCCAGAAGCTGGCGCGCGATCTCGCGGCGCGCGGCGTGGCCCTGCTCGATGCGCCGGTCTCGGGTGGCGTGAAGCGCGCCATCGACGGCTCGCTCAGCATCATCGTCGGCGGCGCCACTGCCGATCTCGAGCGCGCGCGCCCGGCGATCGCGGCCATGGGCAAGACCATCACCCTGTGCGGCCCGGTGGGCGCCGGCCATGCGCTGAAGGCGCTCAACAACTACCTGTCGGCCTCCAGCCTCGTGGCCATGTGCGAGGCGCTGGTCGTGGGCGAGGCCTTTGGCCTCGACCCCGGCACGATGATCGATGTCTTCAACACCTCGAGCGGCATGAGCAACTCCACCCAGGTGAAGGGCCGCCAGCAGATCGTGTCGCGCGCCTTCGCGGCCGGCTTCACCACCAGCCTGATGATCAAGGACCTGCGCACGGCGGGCGACGTGGCGACCCATCTCAAGCTCAAGATGCCGAACCTCGAGCAGGCCGTGGCCTACTGGGCCGCCGCCACCGACAAGCTGGGCAAGAGCGCCGACCACACCGAGATCTTCCGCTATACCGAGATGCTGGCCGAGAAGGACGCCTGAAGCCCTTGAAAGGGCCGGGCCTTTGACAGCCGGGCCGGCGATCCCTATATAAGCCGCACCCAGGGCCCCTGGCGCCGCCTCCCGGTGGTGATCGACGGGGTCCTTTCTAGAACGCTACAGCGCTGTTTTTCCAAGGTTCGGCCGCCCGGTCGCTCCAAGCGCGTGCGTCATTCTCCAAAGATTGAAGAGCCATGGACCTCCAGGACCTCAAGAAGAAAAAGCCCCCCGAACTCCTGGCCTTCGCCGAGGAGCAGGGCGTCGAAGGCGCCGCCTCGATGCGCCGCCAGGAGCTGATGTTCGCCATCCTCCAGAAAGTCGCGGCCGCCGACGAGGTGATCACCGGCATCGGCACCATCGAGGTGATCCCCGACGGCTTCGGTTACCTGCGCTCGACCGAGGCGAATTACCTGCCCGGCGCCGACGACATCTATGTGAGCCCCACGCAGGTCCGCAAGTTCAGCCTGCGCACCGGCGACACGGTGGAAGGCGAGATCCGCGCACCCAAGGACGGCGAGCGCTACTTCGCCATGGTGCAGATCAACAAGATCAACTTCGACGATCCCGACGCCCTGCGTCACCGCATCAACTTCGACTCGCTGACGCCGCTCTATCCCGACGAGAAGCTGAAGCTCGAGATGGACGGCGGCGCCGCCGTCATGGCGCCGGCCATCAAGGAAGAGGAAGGCGGCGCACGCGCCACCTCGTCGGGCCGCGTCAGCACCGGCAGCCGCCGCACCGGCACGCTCACCAAGAAGGCGGGCTCCTCGCCGCAGCAGCAGCTCGACATCTCGACCCGCGTGATCGACCTGATCGCGCCGATCGGCAAGGGCCAGCGCGCGCTCATCGTGTCGCCGCCACGCACCGGCAAGACGGTGCTGCTGCAGAACATCGCGCACGCCATCACCGCCAACAATCCAGAGGTCTTCCTCATGGTGCTGCTCGTCGACGAGCGGCCCGAGGAAGTGACCGACATGCAGCGCACGGTGAAGGGCGAAGTCGTGAGCTCGACCTTCGACGAGCCGGCGGCGCGCCACGTCGCGGTGGCTGAAATGGTGATCGAAAAGGCCAAGCGTCTGGTCGAGCACAAGAAGGACGTGGTGATCCTGCTGGATTCCATCACCCGCCTGGGTCGCGCCTACAACACCGTGGTGCCGAGCTCCGGCAAGGTGCTGACCGGCGGTGTCGACGCCAACGCCCTGCAGCGCCCGAAGCGCTTCTTCGGCGCGGCGCGCAACATCGAAGAGGGCGGCTCGCTCACCATCATTGCGACGGCCCTGATCGACACCGGCAGCCGCATGGACGAAGTCATCTTCGAGGAGTTCAAGGGCACCGGTAACTCGGAAATCATCCTCGACCGCAAGGTCTCCGACAAGCGCACCTTCCCGGCGATCGACATCACCAAGTCGGGCACCCGCAAGGAAGAGCTGCTGGTCGACCGCGCGACGCTGTCGAAGATGTGGGTGCTGCGCCGCATCCTCATGCCGATGGGCGCCGTCGATGCCATCGAGTTCCTGCTCGACAAGCTGCGCACCGCGAAGACCAACCAGGATTTCTTCGGGTCTATGAATCAATAAGCCGCGCAGCGGTTTATTGACGGTGCAGAAAAGACACGAGCTGCTGAGACATCGCTCATCGTGGCCGCCGCGCAATATTGTTGCGCGGGAGGGGTGGCGGAAAAGGGGACGAATCGCGCAAAAGCCTTATGCCATCGGCATCGAAGCCGTCCCCTCCAGAGGGGACGATTCTGTATCTAG
>Ga0207660_10001680_pt1 | contig 14826 bp, 10 predicted proteins | sample KBSC73BmetaG_FD_184335 | JGI IMG/M metagenome (GOLD analysis project Ga0207660, IMG submission 184335) | Corn rhizosphere microbial communities from Kellogg Biological Station, Michigan, USA - KBS C7-3B metaG (SPAdes) (version 2) | ecosystem: Host-associated > Plants > Roots > Rhizosphere ... | reverse complement strand
CGGATCGTTCGCCTGCGATCTCGCGGGCACCGAGCGCGTCCTCGGCGCGCCGTCGCGCATCGCGCGGCGGATCCTCGAGCGCCTCACGCGCATCGGCGCGCACGCGTCGGTGGGCGTCGCGCTGACGCCGTTCGCGGCGCGCGTCGCAGCGGAGCGCACAGCACCGGGCGAGACGCGCCTGGTGACCGATCCGCGCGAGTTCCTGACGCCGCTCCCGCTCGATGTCTTGCCGCTCGACGAGAAGCTGCGTGACGAGCTCGGTCTTCTCGGGCTGCGGACGGTCGGCGACTTCGCCGGCCTGCCGCGCGGCGCGGTGTTCGACCGCTTCGGTCGCGGCGCCGCGCGCGCACACGCGCTCGCGCGAGCCGAGGACGAGGAGCGCGTGCACGCCGATCCACCGCCGCGGCGGATCTACGCGCGGCGTCTCTGGGAGGAGCCGCTCGCATCGAAGGAACAGCTCGTGTTCGCGCTGCGCACCGCGCTCGATGAGATCTCCGCCGCGCTTGCCGCGGACGGGCTCGCCGCGCTACGTCTCGCGGTGAAGCTCGAGCGCGAGGACGACGAGCCACTGCGCCTCGAACGCTCCGTCCTGCCGCCGACGCGCGAGAGTGCCGCGTTGCTGCGCTCGCTGCGCTGGGCGCTCGAGGAGCGCGCGCACATCGGACGCGTGATCGGCTGCTCGGTCGAGGTGCGCGAAGCGGAAGCCGCGCGCGGGCGCCAGATCGGTCTCTTTGCCGCGGACGGCGCTCGCTGGGAGGAGGCGATCGCGAGCGCGCGCTACCTGCGAGAGAAGCTGGGCACGGGTCGCGTGCTGCGAGCGCGCGTCGCCGACGCGGATGCGCGGCTGCCCGAACGCGCCGCGGAGTGGAAGGAGGTCATCTCGTGACACGTCTTTTCGCCGACCCGATCCCGGCACGCCTCGTGTGGGACGAAGGGGAGCTCACGCTGCTGCAGGTCGCGGGTCGGCGCTTCACCGTCGTCGAGGTCATGCGCCGCTGGCGTGTTGAGGCGGAATGGTGGAAAGGTGGACCCGCGCGCGATTACCTCACGCTCCGCACCGCTGACGGCATGGTCTGCGACGTGTACACCGACCGCGGGTCTGGATCGAGCTGGCTGCAGCGCGTTATGGACTAAGGCGCTCGTTTCGCAGCCACACAGGCGCGCCATTCGTACTAGCGACTTGCTAGTTCATTGCTACTGACTGGGCCCTGACCGGAGCCTGTAATCGCGGTCCACATGCGACTCATTGGTGCGGCCTTTGGCTTGGCGTTGGTTCTCAGCGCCACGCTGTCCGGCGCTGCGGATGCAGCTTCCGTTGTGTGGCAATACCCGGTCGGCAATGAGCCGTTCGGCGTGACGATCGATCCATCTGACGGCCGGATCTACGTCGCCAATAGCGATCACGGGTCCAACAATCCCGGGTTTCTCTCGGTCGTCGACCCCGGTCTCAGCTGCTCACCAAGCTCGTGCCCTCTGACCCAGATCGCGCTGGACTCCCCGCCCAGTATGAGTGCGCTCGACCGCGGCCTCGGACGGCTGTTCGTGACGACACACGATCGCACGCTGACGTTCGTCGACATCGCGACCCAGTCGGTGATCAACAGGATCTCGAATGCTGGCATGCTCGGCGTCGCCGTCGATGAGGCCACGCACCGCGTGTACGCGGCGTCACAGACCTCCCTCTCGATGGTCGATGGCGCGACCGGCAGCGTGCTCCAGACGGCGACCGTGACACCAGGCGACAACGACAGCTGGTGGGCCGTCGCCCTCGATGCAGGCGCGCATCGCGTGTATGTCACCAATCTCGACATGAGCGCGCCGAGCCTTTTGATCTTCGATGCGGACGATCTGTCTCGCGTCGGCGAAGTGGCATTGCCCGAGGTGCCCCGCTTGGCCCTCGCGGTCGATGTGGTGAGACAGCTCGTCTACGTGGCCGGGTACTCCTCGGAGGGCCGTCTGTACGTCGTCGATGCCAACTCACAACTGATCACGAACACGATCGATCCGGGCGCGGGAGGCACGTTCGCGTTGTCCGCGACGGTCGTGGCAGCTCAAGATCGGCTCTATCTGTCGCACGCCGCGACCTACGGCCCGAACAGCATCGTCGCGCTCGACCTCGCAACGCAGCAGGTGGTTCAACGCATTTGGTTGCCCTGGCAGCCGGGGCAGGTGGCCCTGCACGCGAACGGCCGTCTCTACGTCGCCGAGATGAGCGATCAGCGCCTTGCCGCGGTCGAACCTGGGAATACCGCTCCGGTCATCGATGGCGTCACATTCTTGCCGGCAGCCCCGACCACGAACGACGTCCTTCGGGCGACCGTCGCTGCTCATGACCCCGATCTCGAGTCGGTGACGTACTCGTATGACTGGTCTCGGAACGGGGTGGTCGTGGCCGGCGCGACCGGGTCGTCACTCGATCTCGCGGTCGCGGGCCATGGCGATCGGGGCGACACCATGACGGTCCACGTCACGGCGACCGACCCACAGGGTCTGCTGACAAGCACCAGCGCTTCGGTGCTCATCGCGAATGCGCCACCGGCGCTCACGCTGACTTTGAGCAGCGAATCGCCCGGCACAAATGACGTGCTCGCCGCGAACCCCTCTGCGTCCGACGCCGACGGAGATCCGGTCACGCTGACCTACGAGTGGTCACGCAACGGCGTCGCGATCCCGGGTGCCACGACCGCGTCGCTCGATCTCGCGGTCTACGGTGACCAGGGCGACAGGATCGCTGTGAGCGTGACCGCGTCGGACGATCGCGGCGCTGTCCGCGTGGTCACCGCAGTTGCCTTCGTTCTTCCGGGTTCGGGCACCTTCCTGTATCTGAAGAGCCAGCCCGGCGACTACATCGGCCAGGGCGCCGTTGAGCTGTACACCTCCGCCGACTCGTTCATCGACGGATCGCTGCCGCAGGGCGGCAGCACGTTCAACGCTCGCGTGGTCCAAGGGAACTACGCCGACTGGTGGTACGTCACGATCGCGGCGCCCGTCGGTCAGCCCCTCGCGGTGGGGTCGTACACGGGCGCGGTGCGCGCCGCTTTCAGGCCGGCGGGCACACCGGGTCTCGATATCAGTGGCAATGGACGTGGCTGCAACACGTTGACGGGCACGTTCAACGTGACTGCGGTCACGTTCTCGTCCTATGGCGACGTGTCGCTATTCGATGCCACGTTCGAGCAGCACTGCGAGGGTGGCGCCACAGCGCTCTTTGGTCGCATCCGCCTCGAGATCCCGCCGCCGACACCAGGCGTGACGCTTCCCCCGGGCTCCATGACGGTGCCCACGACGGGAACATTCCTCTACATGAACCAGCCGAACACGACCGGCGGGACCTATGAGCAGCTGTACACATCGGCGGACTCGACGTTCAATCCGTCGTTCACTCAAGGCGCCAACCTGTTCTACGCATCTGTGATCCAGGGAAATTACGTGCACTGGTGGTACGTCAACATCGCCGCGCCTCTCGGCCAGCCGCTGACCGCTGGCTCTTACGTCCACGCCGTCCGCGCGATGTCCCGCACTGCGGTTTCGCCGGGGTTAGACGTGTATGGCGATGGCCAGGGGTGCAACGAGATCAAGGGGAAGTTCGACGTTGACGAGCTGAGCTTCGCGCCGACCGGCGAGCTGCTCGTCTTCCAGGCCACCTTCGAGCAGTGGTGCGATGCGAGCTTCACCGCTCGCTACGGGCGTATCCGCATCCAGAACGCGCCCCCGATCCCGCCGGTGACACTTGGCGTCACCGTGCGCGAAGAGGGGAGCGCGAGTAGCAAGACAGGGGTCGCGACGATCTCCGGCACCGTCTCGTGCTCGCGCGCCGCAAGCGTCCAGGTGAGCGGGACGTTGACGCAGCAGGTCACGAAGCGCCTGACCGTCACCGGAGCCTTCTCGACGACCGTCGCCTGCACGACGCCGTCCGTCTCCTGGTCGGCAACGGTGGCCGGCGAGGGCGGAAAATTTGGAGCCGGCCAAGCGACGGTGGCTTTGACCGCGACCGCGTGCGAGCCGCAGTGCGTCTACGTGGATGCGACTCGCACCGTGAAGTTGAACGCCGGCAAGTAAGACGCGCGCCCTTTTTCGGGCATAGATAGACTAGAACAAACGTTCTAAGCGACCGAAGGGGAGCGCGGTGACTCGGCTATTGCGCGGCGACGTATCCCGGCATGTCCGGCGTGAGGAGAGCGACGAGCTTGGCGGCCGGCCGTCCAGGAAGCACGGACGCGCACGTGTAGTCAGGCGGCGCGACCACGACACCGTTCGGGATCACGACCGCCAGTGGATCGACGCCCGGCGACGAGAGCACGAACGAGCCAGGCGTGCGCTCACTGACCTGACCGCAGCGAACGACCGTATCTGTTGCGCTCGCGCTCAGTCCGACGATCGCAATGAGGATCGCCACCGCGAAGAACAACGGGAAAACGCGCATCACGGTCATCTGTGGAGCACATGACGTGCCTGGCTATGTCGAGCTTCACACCCACAGCAACTATTCCTTTCTCGACGGTGCCTCCGACGTGGAGGACCTCGTCGCCGCAGCGGCCGAGCGAGGGATGGATGCGCTCGCGCTCACCGACACGAACGGCCTCTACGGCGCGGTGCGTTTCTGGAACGCCGCGAAGGACGCGGGCATCCGGCCGATCTACGGCGCGGAGATACAAACGCTCGACTTCGGCCATCTCGTGCTCATCGCGCGCGATCGCATCGGCTGGCGCAGCCTCTGCCGCACGATCTCCGCGGCGCAGCTCGCCGGCGAGAAGACGAAGCCGCGCGCGACGCTCGCGCTCATCGCCGAGAACGCCGAGGGCCTCTTCGCGCTCACCGGCTGCGCGTACGGCGCCGTGCCGCGCGCGATGCGCGGCGGCGACGTCGACGCGGCGCGCGATGCGCTCTCACGGCTCGCCTCCATCTTCGGCGAGCGCTGTTTCGTCGAGCTCTCCGACCATCTCGATCCCGATGACCCTGCGCTCTGCGATGCGCTCGCGCAGCTCGCGTCGGAGCAGGGCCTTGGCGCGGTCGTCACGAACAACGTCCATTACGCGCGACCCGAGGGCCGGCGGCTGCATGACGTGCTGCGCTGCATCGACCTCGGTCTGACGCTCGACGACGCCGGGAACCGGCTCAAGCCGAACGGCGAGTACTGGCTGAAGGATGAGACGATCCTGCGCGAGCGCCTGGGCCGGCACGGGGAGGCCTTCGCGAACGCGCGCGCGATCGCGGACGCGTGCACGCTCGACCTCGAGACGATCGGCCCGGGCGGCGGCCGCGCTCTCGGTTCCATGGTCGGGCAGGACCGCCTGCCCGGATTCCCAGTGCCGCAGGGTCACACGGCGTTCTCCTTCCTGTACGCGCTCTGTCAGGAGGGCGCGCGTGACAAGTACGGGCTCATGACGCCGGGCGTCGGGATGCAGCTCGCGCACGAGCTCAGCGTCATCGACCGCTGCGGCCTCGCGGAGTTCTTCCTCATCAACTGGGACATCGTCCGTTTCTGCAAGGAGCGGCGGATCCCGGCGCAGGGTCGCGGATCTGCGGCCGATTCGATCGTCGCGTACGTGCTCGACATCACCAAGGTCGATCCGATCCAGCACGAGCTCCTCTTCGAGCGGTTCCTCACCGAGGACAGCCGCACGATGCCGGACATCGACCTCGACATCGCCTCGAACGACCGCGAAGAGGTCATCCAGTACGTGTACAAGAAGTACGGCGAGCGCTACGCGGCGATGGTCTGCAACGTCGTGACCTACCAGGCGCGCTCCGCGAGCCGCGAGATCGCGAAGGCGCTCGGCTTCCGGGACGACACGGTCGACCGTATGTCGAAGTCGATCGATCAGTACCACGTCGACCCGAGCTCGCGCCCGAGCGCGGCGCAGCATCCGGCGTACAAGCATCCGAACCGCGAGTCGGAGCACGGCTGGGAGGAGGGACGCCCGGTCGCGGAGAACCTCGAGGACCTCGCGAGCGTCATGAACGAGAAGGAGCGCACGCGCTTCCCGCTGTTCCGCGAGCTCACCCTCGCGATCGCGAACTTCCCCCGCCACCTTTCGATCCACAACGGCGGCATGCTCATCACCGCACAGCCGCTCGTGGACACTGTCCCGATCGAGCGCGCGACGATGCCCGACCGCAACGTCGTGCAGCTCGACAAGCGCGACGTCGAGGACCTCGGCCTGGTGAAGATGGACCTCCTCGGCCTGCGCACGCTCTCGCTCATCAAGGACGCCGTCGCCGACATCGAGGCGCGACACGGCGAGCGTCTCGAGCTCGGGACCATCGCGCTCGACGACGAGGCGGTCTACGACCTCATCTGCGAGGTCGACACCGTCGGCCTGTTCCAGGTCGAGAGCCGCGCGCAGGCGTCCGCGCTCCCGCGCGTGCGACCGCGGTGCTTCGCGGACATCGTCGTGCAGGTCGCGATCATCCGACCCGGCCCGCTGCAGGGGAACATGGTGAATCCGTATATCAACCGCCGGCAAGGCCGCGAGCCGGTGACGTACGCGCATCCGCTGCTCGAGCCGAGCCTCAAGGAGACGCTCGGCGTGATCCTCTTCCAGGAGCAGATCCTTCGCGTTGCGATGGCGGTCGCCGGTTTCTCGCCGGCCGCGGCGGACAAGCTGCGCCGCGCGATGAGCCGCGCGCGATCTTCGAGCGATATGGAGAAGCTGCGTGCGCCGTTCGTCGATGGCGCGCGCGCGAAAGGCGTGGGCGACGATGTCGCGAACGAGATCTTCCGGCAGATCGCGGCGTTCGCCGAGTTCGGGTTCTGCAAGAGCCACGCGGCCGCGTTCGCGCTCACGGCGTATCACACCGCGCATCTGAAGCTCTACTACCCGTCGGAGTTCTACGTCGGACTCCTGAACAACCAGCCGATGGGGTTCTACTCGCCAGCCGTGATCGCCGGCGACGCCAAACGCCACGGCATCGCCATCCTTCCCGTCGACGTCAATGCGTCACAAGCGAAAGCGATCGTGGAGTTGCGCGATGCCGCGGGGCCGACTGTCCTCGCTGGCGAAACTCACTCGTCCGGGCTTGACACAAGCCCGGACGAGCTCAACTCGCGCTCGGACAGTCGGCCCCGCGACTTCTCGAACACGATCGCTTCTCATCGCAAGTGTCGCGAGCATGACGTTCGACTGGGATTTGAATCAGTCAAAGGATTGGGTGCTGCCGAGGCGAAGGGCATCGTCGCCGAGCGCGATCGCGGCGGCTCGTTCCTTAGTTTTGATGAATTCGCGCGGCGCGTGGGTCTGAAGGAAGAGGCGCTGCGCAATCTCGCGCTGCTCGGCGCGTTCGATGCGTTCGGTGAGGCGCGTCGCGAGCTGCTGTGGCGCGCGCGCGACGCGCATCGCACTTCACCCGCGTTCACGCGACCGGCGCTCGCACTTCCCACGTCCGACGCGCCCGCGCTGCCTGTGCTCACCGAACAGGAGCGCGTCGCGCTCGATTACCGAATCACCGGCATCCCCACCGGGCCGCAGATCATGCGCTTCTACCGCGCGGATCTGGATCGCCGCGGCGTGCTCACCGCCGCGGGGCTGGCGAGGCACAGCCACGGGGCAACTGTTCGCATCGCGGGAGCGGTGGTGGTGAAGCAGCATCCCGAGACGGCGAAGGGTCACGTATTCCTATCCCTTGAGGACGAAACTGGTATGTCGAACGTGATCATCCGGCCCGCCACCTACCGTCAGCACAAGCGCGTACTCGATGCGAATGCCGCTGTCGTGGTCACCGGGACGCTTCAAGCGGTCGACGGGGTCATTTCCGTTCTAGCTGCGCGACTCGATGGCCTCGCGCTCTTCGTGAAGATCGCCGCCCGCGAGTGGCAGTGATCGGTTTTCGCGCTCCGACAGGCGGTATCGGTCGGCGGTCAATGCGGTAACACCATCTTGTGACCCCCTCTAGTTCGACCGCAGACTGCCCGAAGTAACAGCAGGGAAGCAGGCAGGGACGGTAAAGCCTGCACCAGACGCGCCGCGACGCAGGAGTGGGGAACAAGGTGGAAGACCTCAGCGGAGGTCGTGCAGAGGATCTGCTCGACTCGATCTTCCGTGTGGCCACTGAGCTGGTCCGAGGCGAACGCGCCTCGCTGATGCTTCGCATGGACGCAACGAATGACTTCGTCATTGCCCACGCCTTGGGCCTCGCCGAGTCCGTCAAACGCGAGGTCCGCGTGCGGCCCGGCGAGGGAGTCGCGGGACATGTGCTCGCGTCGAAGCGCTCGCTCCTGGTGCGCGGCGGCGACGCACCCTTCACGGTGAGCGGCGGCCAGTACCGCTCCGACTCCTTCGTGTCGGTGCCGATCATGATCGACGATGACGCGCGAGGCGTCCTGAACGTGACCGATCGCTTCGACGGCCGCCCGTTCGAGGAGACCGATCTCGCGACGCTCGAGATCCTGGCCGGTCACATCGGTGCGTGTCTCGTCCAGCAGGAGCAGGGCGAAGCCCTCCAGCGCCTCGCGGAGACCGACCCGCTGACGTGGCTCTTCAATCGGCGCCACTTCGACAAGCGGCTTGAGGCCGAGACGAATCGCGCGCTCCGTGCGGAGCATCTGCTCGCGCTGCTCATGATCGACGTCGACAAGTTCAAGCTCATCAACGACAGGTTCGGTCATCGTGTCGGCGATCAGGTCCTCAAGGCTGTCGCATCTGCCGTGAAGCAGGCCGTGCGTCTGTACGACGTTCCGACGCGCTACGGCGGCGATGAGTTCGCGATCATCCTGCCCGAGGCCGACACCGAGGTCGCGACGCGGGTCGCGCGGCGCGTCCTCGAAAAGGCGGAGACCGTGACACTGCCCGGTGAGCTGCGCGACGCCGGCGTCCCGCTCAGTCTCTCGATCGGTGTCGCGACGTTCCCGCGTCCTGCCGGCGACGCGAACGCGCTCGTCGAGGCCGCCGACGGCGCGATGTATCGAGCGAAGATCGCGGGTGGCGGCATCCGCGTTTGGGAGCATGCGTTCGCGGATGGTCCGCACGGTGCGATGCGACCGGCGCGCGCCGCGCTCCCACCGGCGCCATACCTGTCCGACCCCGCGCGCCTTGCGACGCGCGAGCTGCAGCAGCTCATCCCGGTCGCGCTCGCGCAGGAATTCAATGTCGCGGTCGTGGGACACGATGGCCAGGTCCTCACGGTCGCGTTCCCGTCGCCGAATCCGGCCGCGGTCGACACCATCTCGAAGGCGACGGGGTTCGCGGTCTATCCGGTCTTCAGCAACCCCGCGGATCTCGAAGCGACGCGGCGGAGACTCGCGGCGGTCTAGCTCGTCCCCGTCATCTTCGGTCGCGTGTCTTCACGCTGGACGCCGCCGTCCGCGCCGCGGAACAGATAGCCGACACCGGGCACGGTCTGAATGACGTCGCGCGGCTTTCCGTCCTGCGTGAGCTTGCGGCGCAGACGACTCACGTTCAGCTTCACGAGGTCGCCGCCGACATCTGCGTCGTAGCCCCAGACGCCTTCGAGGATCTCCTCCTGCGTGAGCACGCGACCGGGGTTCGCCATGAAGTGTCGGAGCAGCTTGAACTCGGTAGGTGAGAGATGCACCGGCACATCCGCGGTCGTCACTTCGTGCGTCGCCTCATCGAGGACGAGATCGCCGGTGCGATACACGACCGGCGCCGGCCGTCCACGGGTGCGGACCGAGCGCCGGAGGATCGCCTTCACGCGGGCGACGAGCTCCTTCGGCCGGAACGGCTTCGTGATGTAGTCGTCCGCGCCCAGCTGGAGACCACGGAGGATGTCGCTCTCGTCCTGACGCGCCGAGAGAAGCAGAACAGAGACGTGCTCGTCGACGTGACGGATCCGTTCGAGGACGACGAAGCCGGTGAGCTTCGGCAGATTGATGTCGAGGACCACGAGATCGGGGTGTTCGCGGCCGACGGCCTCGACCGCGGACTCGCCGTCGTAAGCCCTTACGACGTCGTATCCCTCGCGACGTAGTGCGTAGTCAAGCAACTCAACGAGATCGCGGTCGTCATCGACGACCAAGAGCTTCACTAGGCGCCTGCCTCCTCCGCGAGCTGTCGAGCCTTAGGAAGCGTGAAGTGTACCGAAGTGCCACGTCCGACTTCACTCTCGACTCGGATGTCACCGCCGTGCGCGACGACGATCGCGCGGCAGATCGTGAGCCCGAGCCCCAGGCCGCCTGCCTGCTCGCGGACCTCGCGCGACCGGAAGAAACGCTGGAAGAGGCGCGGCTGCTCGTCGAGCGGGATGCCCGGGCCCTGATCCACGACGCTGACCTGCACGAACCCATCGCGGCCCTCGGTCGTGACGGTCACGGTCGTCGCCTCGGGGGCGTAACGGCTGGCGTTCGCGATGAGGTTGGCGAGCACCTGCGCGGTCCGCCGCGGGTCGGCGAGGACGCGGTCGAAGGCCGGGCGAAGCTTCGTCTCGAGCTTCTGCTGCTTCGCATCGAGGAGCGTCTGGGTGAACTCCATCGCCTCCTGTAGGCAGCTGCGGACGCTCGCCGGCACCGCGCGGACCTGGAACGTGCCGGCCTCGATGCTCCCGGCGTCGAGCAGGTTCTCGACGAGATACTCGAGGCGCAGGGCGCTGCGCCGGAGCGTCGACACCATCGTCACGAGCTGCGCCGGCGGCATCGAGAGCGCGTCGTCGACGAGCAGGTCGAGCGTCGCCGAGAGCGCGGCGATCGGCGTGCGCAGCTCGTGCGCGACCTGCAGCAGGAAGTCTTCCTTGAGCCGAAGGAGCTCGGCCTGCGCTGTGACGTCGCGGATGGTGTGAAGCACGCCGCGCTCGCCGATCGCGGTGCTCACGATCTCGAGCACGCCCATGCGGTCCTCGCGCGGGAACCAGGTGCGCCGCACGTGGTGGCCGTCGGTGTCCTGGACCGTCGTCGCGCCTGAGATGAGGAGCAGCTCCTCGAAGGGACGACCCTGGAGCGATTCCTCACCCAATACACGGAACGCCGCGGGGTTCGCGCTCGCGATCGTGCCGTCAGGTGCGGTGAGGATGATGCCATCCGCCAGCGCGACGAACGCGTCCTGTATCGCGAGCGCCTCGATCGCGCGGTCTTCGTTCCGACGACCGAGCGAGCGGCGGCGCTCCGGAGGCCGCGCGCTCACTGTGTTGGGATCCGCAGGCGCACGCGCGTGCCCTGCCCGGGACTCGAGTCCAGCGAAAGCTGTGCCCCGATGAGACGCGCCGATTCGCGCATCTGCAGCAGGCCGAGGCTCCCGCGCTTCGCATAGGTCTGCAGCACCGCCGCGACGTCGAATCCCTGACCGTCGTCCTCGACAACTGCGACCACCGCGTTGCCGTCGTCGTACAGATCGATCGAGACGTTCTTCGCGCGGCCGGTCTTGATCGCGTTGTTCGCGGCTTCACGGATCACCGTGAACGCGCCGGCCTCGATCTCCGGCGCCATCCGTCGCTCCGACTCCATTCGCCGCGTTGCGACATGCGAGCCGTTCGTCCCGTCGATCCGCTTCGCGAGCGCGGCGATCGCGGCAGGAAGTCCACCGTCCTCGAGGGCAAGGGGACGCAGTGCGAAGAGGATGTCGCGGAGACCCGCCTGCTGCTCGACGAGTCGCGCGCGGAGCGGAATGAGATCCGCGAGAGCGCCCGGGATGTCGGTGGCCGCACGTCGCGTCACGAGCTCGATGCTGATCGCGGCGTTCGCGAGCGTCTGCGCGACGCCGTCGTGAAGCTCGCGCGCCAGGCGGTGGCGCTCCTCCTCGACGACCTGCACGACCCGAAGGCGCTCCGCGGCCAGCTCCTCCGAGAGCTCGACGAACTCGAGCGCCACACCGGCCGCGCCGGCAAGTGCCTGGATGAATCGCTCGTCGTCCTCCTGGAAGATGCCCTCCCGGTCGTTCACCGCCTGCAGCACACCGAGACGGCGGTGGTCTCTCGCGTCGATCGGCGCGACCAGCATCGAACGGGTCCGGAAGCCCGTCCGGGCGTCGACGCTCGGGTCGAAGCGCGGGTCCTCATACGGTGCGTCGATGCGCAGGAGACGGCCGCTCCGGGCCACCTCTGCCGCGAGGCTCCGCCCGTCGAGGGGTAGGCGGATCTCCTTGAGCTCGCTCTCCGTGAGCACCCGCGACCAGAGCTCGTTCTTCCCCGGATCGAGCACGTACAGGGTCGCGCGTTCACAGTCGAGCATCTGGAGCGCGGTGCCGACGATGCGAGCGAGGACGCGGTCGATGCTGGCCTCCAGCGCGAGGTCCTGCTGGAGCTTGAGCAGCGCCTCGAGCTGAGCGGAGTCGTTGAGGTTGGCCATGCGCGCTGATGCTAAGACGACGGCGCCTCGGCCTTGCCTTCAGCGATCGCGCGAACGGTGTCCAGCGTGTCGATCTCATGCACCGGCTTGTCAGGACGCAGACGCACGATCCGTGGGAAGCGCATCGCGTAGCCCGAGTCATGCCGGTCGCTCCGCTGGATCTGGTCGAAGGCGACTTCAATGACCGTGTCCGGCCGGACGATGCGCGCGCGGCCGAGGTCCTTGACCGTCGATGCGAGGAAGTGCTCGGTCATCGCGGCGATCTCCTTGTCCGTGAGACCGGAGTACGCCTTGCCGACGACGCGCAGGCGGTCGCCGTCTTTCACCGAGAACGTGTAATCCGAGAGGACGCCGTGGCGTTTGCCGTGACCCCACTCGACCGCGGTGACCACCACGTCGAGCGTCCGCAGCGCGCGCTTCACCTTCAGCCACTCCATGCCGCGCCGGCCGGGCCGGTAGGGCGACCGCGGGTCCTTCACCATCAGCCCCTCGTTCCCGCGCTCGCGCGCCGCGAGGAACTCGCGGTCGAGCTCCGCGACGAGCTCGTCACCCGTCGCCTGGACCATCGTTTGGCGCGCAAGCCGTAGCGGCCCGGAGAGGGGAAGCCCGCGCAGTAGCTCGTGCCGCTCGGTCAGCGGCAGGTCGAGGAGCGCGCGGCCGTCTCGCTCGAGGAGGTCGAACACGACCAGCGAGGCCGGGAGGCGCTCGCGCATCTCGCCGGACACGTCCTTCCTGCCGAGGCGCGTCTGGAACGTCGTGAACGGCACAGCGCGGTCGCCTTCGAACGCGAGGACCTCCGCGTCGAGGACGAACGTCCCAGGGATCGCCTGCAGCGATTCGAGCAGCTCGGGGTAACGGCTCGTGACGCGATCGAACGTGCGCGAGTACAGCTCCACGCGGCCGTCCGCTTTGTGGACCTGCGCACGCACGCCGTCGTACTTGTCCTCGACGACATACGGCGCTGGAAAACGCTGAGCGACCTCGGCAAGATCGAGCACCGGCGTCGCCAGCATCATCCCGATCGGACGGAAGTGTGCGAGCGTCGGCTCGTCTAGCGTGCCGTGCTTGGCGCGGAGCGCGGCCTCACCGATGTCACCCGTGAGCATGTTCGCGCGCGCGACGGCGTCCCGGTCGCGGTCGAACGCTTTGGCGATGGCGTCCACGAGCAGACCTTCGCGCAGACCGATCCGCGTCTCGCCGGACACGATCTTCACGATGTAGCGCGCCTCGCCGCCGTCCGCGCGGCGCAACAGCGCGCGGACCAGCTCGCGCTTGTTGTTCGTACCGCGCACCGCGGCGATGCCGTCGAACGCCGCGGCGACGTCGGCGAGCGTCAGCGGATCGCCGTCACGGGCCGAATCGGCGATGAGGTCGTGCGCGACGTCACCGAGGTCCGCGTGGCGTTGATAGCTGGCGCCCATGTCCTCGCCGCTCTTACCCGACCTCTCCAACAGCACGTCCGAGAGCGCGCTCCAGCCCACGGACAGAACGCGCTCGTCCTTGCGCGGGAACGGCGCGCCCGCGAACAGCCTGGCGGCCGTGGCCACGTCGACGTCGTCCAGGCTCGCCAGGTACGCGCCGAGCAGGCGGTTCTTCTCGAGCTTCTTCGTGGTCGCACGCACGGAATCCGCCGTGGTCACCCAATCGGCAAAGCGGCCAGTCACTTAGGATGCCGCCGCAAGGAGGTGCGCATGGGGATCATCGAGCTGATCATCGTGGTGCTTCTGCTGCTCTGGCTCTTCGGCTACTTCGGACGCGGTCGTATGTTCTCGGGCACACCCGCGCTGGCCAGTGGGAACCTGATCCACACACTTCTCGTCATTGTCGTCATCCTCGTCATCCTGCGGCTGCTCAACATCATCTGACAGCCTCGGATGCCCGCGCGCACCGCTCGCTAGAGTCGAGCGGTGCAGCGGGCCTCCGGCGCAGACCGCGTCTTTCGCGTTCCCTACGGCCATGAAGAGCTGGAGTTCATGCTCCAGCCCTGGTTCGATGTCGACGTCGTCGAGTCCGGGACCGCCGCACCCATCACCGATCTGCCGGGTGCGGCCGTGGCCGCCCTTCGGCGACCGCGTGGGGCACCGCCGCTGGCGCAGCTTGCGCGCGAGGCGATCGTCGCCCGACCGGATGCCACGGCTGTCATCGCTGTCACCGATCTCACCCGGGCGTGTCCTGACGAGGTCCTCGTCCCTCCGTTGCTCGACGAGCTGAACGCCGGTGGCATACCCGACGAGCGGATCACCGTGATCGTCGCCGTCGGGCTCCACCGCGCGACGACCGACGCCGAGAAGCGCGAGAAGCTCGGCGGTGTCGTCGATCGCGTCCGTGTCGTGGACTCGAACGGCCGCGATCCCGCAGCGCTCGTGGACCTTGGGCCGATACCGCCGTACGGCGTGCCCGGATCCACGCAGCGGATCGTGAAGGATGCGGATCTTGTGATCGCGACTGGCATCGTCGAGCCGCACCAATACGCGGGGTACTCGGGCGGCCGCAAAACGGTCGCGATCGGGTGCTGTGGCGAGGCTGTCATCACGGCCACGCACGGGATGCGCTTTCTCGAGGATCCAGGCGTGCGTCTCGCGAAGATCGAGGGC
>Ga0207660_10001678_pt1 | contig 14829 bp, 11 predicted proteins | sample KBSC73BmetaG_FD_184335 | JGI IMG/M metagenome (GOLD analysis project Ga0207660, IMG submission 184335) | Corn rhizosphere microbial communities from Kellogg Biological Station, Michigan, USA - KBS C7-3B metaG (SPAdes) (version 2) | ecosystem: Host-associated > Plants > Roots > Rhizosphere ... | reverse complement strand
GGTGGTGCTGGCTTTCAATGGCGGTGCACCGATGTCGGCACGCGGACCATCCTGGCCATTCAACTCGATCGCAAAAATCCGGACTGGTATCAGGGTCCTCCGTACATTGCGAACGAGGTCGTGTTCGATGAGCAGGGAATGGGTCTCTGCCACCTGACGATCGAAGAGGCGATCTCTGCGGCGGCTCTCAATGATGAAACGAGCGGCCACCCCGGCTATCCCGCGGAAGACCTCCAGCGGATGATGAAAGCGCGACACGCGCATCGCTATCCACATGAAGGGGTACTCAGATTCAGTCGCCGCCGCGGCGATGGGGAAATCCTCGATCCGTACGCTGGGCGCAGGAAGGGGGCTACCTGGATAGTTGATGTGTACCTGCCATTCCAGAATGCTTTTGACACCATGGCAGAGGATGCTTTCATTGCGTTGCCGAGAGCAACGCCGGAGGACATTCGTTCGCGCGCCGACCGCCTCCGGCTGTCGCACCGGACGTCCTGACTCAAACCTGGTCCGCTCCAATTTCCGACGAGCCGCCGCCGGCGATCGCGCCGCCGGTCACGACCGCTGCATCGCTCTGATTGAACCGGAACATCTTGATGCCTGGCTCAATCCTGATCCCGACCATCTTGGGTGCTGCACGCAATCCTTGAGGATGGCGGGGTGCGTCCGGTGAGCCGTTGCAATTGTTGGTGATTGCGCCCGTCGCCACGGACGGTCATCTGCTAACATGATCAACAGTCCACACGACTCGCACCCGTCGCCGCGCCCAGCGGTATCCGTGCGCCTCCTCTTGCCCGGCCATCACGTGGCTTACGGGCGATTTTGTCCCACAGAGGAGACACATCGTGTTCACGTTCGAACCAGGATCGGCCACCGCCCCGGTGGACCGAAGATACGGCCATGCCGTCTGTGACCGCTGCGGTTACGTGATGGACGAACGGGCCTTCCACAGCGAGTTCCACAACCTTGCGATGTTCCGGTTTCGCGCCGGGGCCGGCAGCCGCTTCGGCGAAGGCCGGTACATCGAAGGGGACCTGTGCGATACGTGCCTGTTCACCTTGCTTGGCCGTTACGTCCGCGCCTACGACGAGGATTGGCGTATCGACGTTGCCCGCCGCAACGAAACGCCGTTGGGCGTACCCATTTCCAGGAGACCTTCCATGAACCAGACCGAATCCCGCCCGCAGGATGTCACTGTCGTCGTTTGCGACCGCTGCAAGAAGAGGATGTACGAAGAAGAGCCGGACTCCGGCTATCGCAACCGCATGCAGATTCGCTTCCGTGGCGGCTACGGGAGCCTCTTTGGTGACGGCAACAAGGTCGAAGGCGATCTGTGTGATTCGTGCTTTTACGAATTGCTTGGACCGTATCTGCGGATCGTCGAATCGATTCCGGATGAAGCCAAGCAGTACAACGACTTGACCTACAAGCCTCTCGATTCGTTTTTCGAGCTGCAGGCCCGGCGTGTGTATTCCCCGTACCAAACCCAGTACCAGACCGCCGAGGAGATGGCCGTGGCCCTGCGCGACTGGATCGACCGGCAGTTCGATCCCAACCTGAAGCGGACGCCGGTCATGCCTGCATCGGAAGCCAAGGACGCCGACAGCTAGGCCGACGCGGTTGGGAACTGGCGGGCCGTGCGATGCACGGCCCGCCTTTTCTCTCGGTAGTCACGCCATCGACACTTGCTTAGCTGGCGAATTGACATGGCTCCGCGTGGACTGGCGTGCCGATCTCGCCGCGTGAGAAGGCAGGATGGCACGCTGTTCCCGTCGGGGTCAGCTGCAAGACGCGAGCGGACGTGACTTCAACGAAGGGGCAGCCTGATGGAGAAGATTGAATTGCGTGGTGCAGCAGCCGGTACCGTGGCGCACCATCTTGATGCGTCGGCAGATGTATCTATGCGGGATTTGCAAGCAGCCGTCGCCAACATGGCCGAACGAATCGCGTCGCTGGAACGGGATCGCGATGAGCTCGCTCAGGCGCTGCGATGGTTCCACGAGGACATGGCCCGTGCGGAGGCTGCGGTGGCAAGCGATACCGACCGCCCGCCAACAAAAAGTCCATAGGTCGATGGGGTGTGACTCGCGCCGTGGGAGGGAGCTTCTGCGAGCTTGCTCCTAGCGTTGCTGGTTGAAACGCCAGAGCACCGCCTTATGACGAACCGGGATCCGACGTTCCGTCGTGGGCCATGGAAATTCAATAAATGCCGTGGAGAGCTCTGCCCATTTCGTTGCGAACCTCTTCGCGCTCGCCCGCTGCCAGCCTGGCATAGATGTTCTTCCGATCCCAGCCATACGGCTGGGCGAGGCTGATGGCAATGACCTCCGGGCGACCATACGCATGGATCGCAAATTGTGCGAGTTCCGGGTCGATCTTCCTCAGGCCCTCGAACGCCGCGATGGCCTCCTCAGCGAATCGCTGATAGGCGGCCTCGGTCCGCTTGTGCAACTCGGAGTAGGCGGAGCGATCGATCATGTCTGGTCTCCCTCAGCGCAGTCCGACGAGACGCCTTTTTGTTCCTGCGGCGCCGTGGCGAGAGCGGCGATGATCATGGTGATGAATGACACCACGATGCCAAAGAACAACCACGTCCCCAAGGTTTCATGCTTGAGGACGGAACGTTGGAAGTCAAAGACGTGGCCTGCTTCGGGGGTAGCGGGTATGGCATCCGGCCAAGTGCCCACGAAATCGCTGCAGGTCGCGGGCACGCCCGCCACACACAATTGCAGTCCCGACTTGTTCGTCCGCTCGATGGACAACGCGCGGCCATGCGGCGCCGAAAACGTTCCAGTGACCGTAAAACTTCCAACGGTGGTCTCCACCGTGGTCAAGGTTGGAGCCGTGAAGCCACCGGGGCTCGAAGTTGCAGCGACAAACGCCCCGGCATCACCCCGCCGAACGATCGCAGTCGGGCTCACTGCTTCCCAGATCAGCAGGGTGATGGGCGCGGCAAGGCCAAGCACCAACGCGGTAAAGAACGCAACGACAGCGATTCGCCCACGTCTTGAATGATCGGAAATCGGCGTTGTCGTCCTTGACTGGGTTTGCATGCTTATCCCCCTGTGGGATCCAGATTGAGATCGCGGTGGTGACAGTGTACAGAGGTCCCCGATTGCTCGCGGCCCCAAAATGCCGGAGCACTGCGGAGTCGGAGAGGTAAATGCATTCTCGACGAATGCCGTCGCATGGCATGCGACAGCATCGCGCCCGGACGATAGGAGCCTGACCGCGACGCAGTCGCCCCCGACATATGCAATCCGGGTCGCGCTTGGATCAAGCGGAGGAAGGTGGCGAAACATTCGCTTTACTAGATGACGCAACCTGGGTCTGACGAATGTGTCACAGATTGCCGTGCGCGGATGGCGGATCCTGTATGAGTTCGTACATGGAGACTGAGTGGATGGAAGGGTTGAAAGACGGGCAGCTTGTAGACCAGCTTGAAGTACTTCGCGAAACGCAATCTGGTGTCACCGGCGGCCCCGACCGCGCAAGTTCGAAACGCGATTTGCGGGAGCAGCCGCATACCTTCGCCAGCGCAAAAATTCGGACAATTCGCCTGGCGCGCATCCACATCACTGAGCACTCTCTCGAGCTGCAAAAGCGCATGAAGCAGCGGAAGCTACCCGAATTGGTTGTCGCGGACGAGATCGCTGCGCTGGGAGTAATGCTTTGCCCACCAGTGGTCGTCGCGGATCCACAGCGAGCGGGAGACTATCTGACTGTGGATGATGGCCGCGTCGTGCAGTGGCTCATGGCCCGGCTGGCGCCGGATGAGGCCGCGAAGTTCGGGATGCCGACGCTGGTCGTTGATGTCCCCAGTCTCTCAGTAGATGCTGTGGCCGCGATCCGCGGTTCTCTGATGCCGGTTGTATTGGGGACACTTAGCAGTCGCGACGCTCGCGTGGCTCGTAAACAACTCAAGGATGTGGGGATCGCGCGTCCCCGGAATCGCGGCCGACGACAGCAACTCGGTCACCTCGTCAAGCGCTGAGGTTTCGCGTGGCGAGAAAGCTCCCTTTGCTGTGGCTGACGCAGCAGCCCACAAGGCACAACGCGCCGGTCGACTTCACAGCGGTCGCTTCGCAACTGGGGATACTGCCGGACTTGCGCTACCTCGTCGACGGTCTGCAACGCTCCCGGCGATGCATCAGCGATTTCCCCGAGGAACTGAGCGAATGCCTGCGTGCGGTGCCAGGATCCCGCCTCGAGCCACAGCAGCTCGTCGATGGGATAGACCAACTGCTGGCTTGGTGCAATGCGCAGCAGTGGGGTGCACACGATCTGCCGCGCTTGCGCATGGGGCGCCAGGATGGGAACGCGGGCCATCCCCTGAGGGGCCACTGCCTCTCAGTGTCCTTTCATTGGCCGAACCTTTTCTACACCCTTGAGCCTGAAGAGGCTGCGACCGCGCGGACGGCCTCTGTGCTGGTCCCGTTCGAGTTGCTCATGGCGGAATTTTCAACTTACGTCATCGCGGCGCAGTCGACGATCGATCCCGACGACTACATCCTCTATTGCAAGAAGTGGTGGTCGTCTGGACAACTGCCGTCACACACGGCATTCCCCGATCGCCGGCTGGCGAGCCGTGTGGCTTCGGCATCGCGAGCCATGCGCCGCCTTGGACTCCAACGGCACCACGCGCTGCACGCCCACTTGGCAGATCCGGGTAAAGGCGACCGTTTTCACATGCGCGTATCGAGTGCCCTGCGGCGCAAGCGCAAGTGGGACGATGGTGATGACCAACTGTTGAACTCAATTGCCCTGCTGCTTGAAGAGGTCCGGCCCGGCTGGTCTCGTGTCGGGCACGCTCGACGAAGTGGTGGCGGCCACAAGCAAGGGCGCGCGCGCAAAGCTTTGCGCCGCAACTATCGTGATGGGTACGTCCGTGTCCTGGGCGATGCAATCAGAACGACCACCGGCACGGACGCGGGCACGGCGATCGAGCATACCCGACCACTCCCTGCCTCCATCGAGAGCTTGACGCTGGAATTGGTCGAGGAATGGAAGCTCCAAATCGAAGCAGAGCCGGACGGAACCGCCGCACGCGAGCATTCCGTCAACGGCAAACGACCCACCGTTGCGCTTCTGCGGCGAGAGGCAGAGCGCGAAGCGGAAATCCTTCTGGATGGCCAAGAATGGCTGCCTGCGGACGAGACCGGCAGCAACCCGGGAATGGAGTCCATTGTGTTGGGGCGGGAAATCGATGGCGACGAGCCCACCGAGGCGAAACAGACGTCCAAATGGGCTATCCAGCATGTCCGCCGCGCGCAATTTGCCCATGCAATCGGCCCGAATCGCCTGAGCCCCGCGGACGTGAAGCGCTTGCTCGAGAGCATCCGAGGGGCGCCCCCGGATTCGCCGAACAAGGTCATTCTTGTGGCATTACATGCCTGCCTTGCGCTCGGCCGGCCGCTCGACGAGATTGCAGCACTGCACATCCATGAAGGCATGCACTCGCCCAAAGAGGCCGATGAGCGAGTCCACTACTCGATCGAATCACGCAAATGGATGGTTCCGTGTCCGGCCCCTGCTTGGCGCGACAAGGGAAAGGACCCGAATGAACGCCCACAGTGGTCGACATTGTGGTTGTGGGACCAGACAGGGTTCGCCGATCTGCTGAGGCACTTCGGCTTGGCTCGCGAAGGGCATCCCTTCCAGAAACTCACCGAAGGTCGCAAGCGTGCGGCCGGGGCCTTCCTCAAGGCCAGCCTTCCACACGCTGGTGCCACTTCGAGCCAGTGTTCGGATTTCCTGTTCCACCGGCTCCTGGCCTGCAGTCAAGGTGATCTCGGCGTCGCAAGCCTCATCACCGGACACGAGCATGCCCACAGCAGGTCTATCAGGCACTATGCGAACTATCCGCCTTCCCACGTTTGGAGCGCTTATCGAAGAGCGTGGGAATTTGCTCAAAAGGACAGTCCACCACGTCAGTCATCGAGCGCAACGGCAGCTCCCTCGAAAAACGACCGCGGGGGATTCGGTGCCAAGCGCGTACCCACGGCGGACTTTGTTCAACGGTTGCTCGCGCACCTTGCCCGAATCGCCCGCCACGGTGAAAACGCGGCGGAACGGCGGAATGCGTTCACGGCATACACACTGGCGGGCCTTGTGCTCGCCCTCGGGATGCGGCCGGTGGTGGAGCCGCTGATCACAGACATCATCGGGAGTTCAGCAAATGAGTTGCTGCCGACATACATCGACAAGGCCCGGTCCGATTACGACCGTCGCGTCAACGCGATTCCGAATGAACTTGCCGAACACTTGTATCGATACGTCACGTTCCGCAAACAGTTGGTGGTGACGGGACCGGAACGCGTGAAGCGCGCCACGTTTGTTTATGTCGATTCAGAGGGCCTGTTCGAGCGCTTTCGTCCGAGCGACTTCCTGAAGGTGGTCGCCCCTGCCTTTACGCTCGAGTTGTATTCACTCAGGCGATTCCTGCGGACAGAGCTGCGGTGCACGTACGCAGTTCATGCGGAAGATGTGGACGCCTGGATGGGTCATTGGTTCCAGCGCCTCAGTCCACACGACCGGCTGTCCACCTACCCGTTGCAGCGCTTGCTGGCGCTCGGAAAAGGCGCAATCAGCGACCTCCTGGAATCGGTCGGGTTTCATCCACTCGCGCCGCCTCGATGAAGTCCCTGATCCATTCGCTCTGGACTTCGCCTCCCCCCGAGGCGACGGACCTGCAGAAGCAGGCCCACCGTCTCATGTTGCAGACACTGCAGCGGATCGAGAAACACGTCGAAGGGGTGCTGGCCTTTCCCAAGGACGCCGGTGGCGAGAGGGTGATGGATGCTGCCATGGCGGCGAGCCTGAACCCAAGGACGGCACCCGAGTTGCGCTCGGCCGCGCTCTCGATGTTGCAGCAAAGAATGGCGAAGGTCGACGCTGCCACACCCCAGCGGATTTTCATGCTGGACCAGGACCATCAAAACCCGATCTCCGACCAGGCGGGCGATGATCTCGAGGCTTTGCGGGCCTTCGAAGCGGCGTTCCACCAGTACCTTTCGAGCAAACGTCTGCGCGTCACCGGGGATCCTTCGGCCCAATCGGACGCGGGAGAAGCCCTGCTTGCATTGGGGGTACTCGAGGCGATGCTCGTGGTTCGGCTCGGCTGTTGCTCGTTGCCGCTATTGGGGCATGTCGCGGAAGCGGTGAAAACCAGGCCATCGGTAGCCACTCCGTGGGCGTGGGTCGACATCAAGTTCACATATGCAAGGGACCCGGTGCAATTGCGACGGATCTTCCTGGACCCTGTCTCGCTTGCCGCGTGGATCGTAACGTGTGAAGTCGCCGACAAATTGGCAAAGCCTGCTCTTCATGCGAAATCGGGCGAGCGCCGTGCGTTCCAGAACAAATTGGCGGCTCGCGCTTTCGTGAAACTCGCCAAGGAGATGGCGTCGTCGGGATGCCCAACTTCCGTTGGATCCCTGCGAAGGCTTTGCGAGCTGAAGGCACAGCATCTGCGCGTGACCAGCATGCCCCTCCTCGCCACGTTCGCCGAAGGTGCGATCGTCAGTTCCTCTCTCGAGATCGGGACTTGGGCGCGGTTGATCGGTTGCGGGCTGCTGGGTGCCCAGGAAGATCAATCCACGATGGTAGGTTCGGATTCGGCAGGGCGTGCGTTTCCAGATGGCGACGCGGAGGCGCCACTTCCGAGCGACACCTTGGAGGCCAAACCAGAAAGCTTCGCTGAGCAGACGATGCAGGGCGATCTCGAAGAGGACGGGATCATTGCCGAGCTGCGCGAGATCATGCGAGGCTCGCGGCAAACCTGGCGAACGGGCTTCGACGCGATGATCAGGAAATTGACCCGCGACCCAGAAAAGAATGAAACGGCGCGGTGCGTCGTGTCTTGGCTGCGCTACCTCGCTTTCGAACGAAGGAACAAGGGGAGGCTACTCAGCGATGGTTCCGTCCGAAACTACCGCGGCCTTCTGGCCAATCGTCTGCTGGTGCACCTGCCACCAAGATTACGCGGCATCGATGAGGACGAACTCCAGGATGTGTACCTCGATGTACTGGAGAGCCAATCCTCCGAAGCGCAAGGCGGACATATCAACGCCGCATTCGCATCATTCCACCAATATGTGCGCAGGGAGCTGATTCCAGATCTTCCGCGGATCCAACTCGCCGGGAACGGGCGCGGTGGCTATGCCATCAGTAGCCGAATCATCAGCGAGGCCGAGTTTCAGCGCGGGTACGAGATGATTCGGAGGGGCCGTCTTGGGAGCGCCAGCGATGTCCTTCTGAAGCAGACCGAGGCCTTCTGGATCCTTGCATTCAGGCTCGGCATGCGGCGCCGCGAAATCCTCGGGCTCCAGGTGCGCGACGTGGATCTGGAACTGGTGCGGGTCCGCAAGAACCAGGGGCGCGTCCTCAAGACGGCCAATGCGCGTCGGGTGCTTCCCGTTTGCGTCCTTTCCGATGAAGAAGCCAAGGTTGTGCTTGGGCTCGTTCGCGATCGTGGTGGGGACGAATTCCTGTTCTTCGGCCAGAAGCCACCTTCGGCACAGGATCTAGACTCGCATCGTGCGGTGGCCACGGTCAACGAACTTCTGAAACGCCTCACCGGGGATTCCAAGCTGCATCCGCACAACCTCCGGCACAGCACGGCAACGTCATTTCTGTTCGGCAGCCTCGGGAGCGATCTAGGCTTCAAGTCGCATCCGTACCTGATGCCGTGGATGGAGGACTGCTTTGCCCACGCCGAGGCAATGGAGGCGGCGATCACCGGTGAGTTGCACCGGAAAGGCGGCCGCGGTTCGGCGTTGGCCATGACAATGGGTCACGGATCGGAAATCACGACATACCAGCATTACGTGCACTGCCTCGACCTGCTGCTGTTTTTGGCATGCACGAGTGGAAAGCCGGAGTTGCAGCGGAGTGCCCCGAGCTTGAGCAGCATCTACAGGGACCGCGAAATCATTGCGGTCTTGCTCGGTTGTTCGTCCAACGAAATTCGGGCACGACGCGCGGCCGGACTCGTCGACTGGGTCGCACGGCGCCGACCCAGCCAAGTCGTGTCGCTTGCCATGCACGCCAAGGAGGCTTCCAAGGAGCTGCCAACCGGCCAATGGCCTATTGCCCTCGAAAAACTCATGGGCATCGAGTCTGGCGATGCTCCCGGCAAGAAGCCGAAACTGCGATCGCAGATCGATGCTGCGGCAGCCCTCCTGGACCAATTCAACCGGGTTGCGCAGGACCGGCGCGAATTGCTGCGTTCGGTCCTTCAGCGTTGGGCGGCAGCACGTATGGAAGATTCCGATTGGGCCTCCATGAAATCCGAGGCTGCAGTGTCATGGATCAAGGATCTTCGCGAGCTCGGCTCTCCCATCGCGATTGACGCGATGCGCGTCACCCGCCCAGATGGCAAGAACCGGAAGCAAAAGACCAAAATTGCACGGCCGCGCGACCCGAAGTCCTACCGGGCCAAGGGCGGCATCTTCTGGCTGCGTTTTTCGGAAACGACGCCAAGCTCAATCGGCATCATCGCAAGACGGGGGAATCCCGCTCGCGCGCCCAAGCCAGTATCACCTGGATGATCGCCGCAGTGCTCGAGGCGACGAGGGGTCAGCAGGAGTTGGGGTTCTAGCTGGCCGCGCGGCGAAGGGAAACGTTGCCGGTATGGTCTCAAACGTTTGCAAACACCCGCAGCACGCGAGTGCAGTACCGACGGATTGAGAATGCCTGCGTTACCAAAGCCGGACGATGTGCTGCTGTCGACCCTGAGGCGACACTCGCGACCGTCCGCTTTACGGTGGCCGATCGCCCGTGCACTTCAAACTTGCTGCTACGCCGCTACTTGCGGTGTGGCTTCTCGGTATGCGTGGTACTAGGTCTGTCAATCATCACCCCGTTCACCGCCACGACAGCCAAATCAGGAACGGTTACCGCAAACCACGCGGCAGCGTCCGAACGCGGAGCGACTCTCAAGTACGAGTGAAGCCGTCAGCGCTCCACTGTTCCGATCCAACGCCGTGGTGCACGGTGAACAAGCCGTCTGGATCGTAACGCTGCTTTACCGCAAGCAGCCGGGGGTAATTCGAGCCCCAGAACGCGCGCGACCAGTCCTTAAGCATAAAGTCACTTTCGGAGACGTAGGAGCCAGCGTCGGGGACGAGTTTGTAAATCTCCTGCATCGCCTTCGAGCAAGCCTTGGCTTCCTTTCGCCCGGCAAGGACATCAGGCTCGTGCCCGGCAATACCTGGAAACGCAGGGGCTTCGCCACTTCCCAGAATGAGCAACGCGAAGGCGTCCAAAACCTGTGGGTTGGTGGCGGTGTCCCGTGCGGACGCAATCGCATCGGGCGGGGCACCAGCCAAGCCTTTGTTGAAATGCAAGGCGAAACCCCATTGCTGGCTCGCGGAGAACAGCGCCTCGGCCAAGTCATTTCTACGCGCCCGCCCCAAGAGCGAAGCTGGCAACCACGCCGAGCCATATGCATGGATGTAATGCCCCGACTGATCCGCGTCGCCGGCCCATACGAAGTTGTCAGTGGGGGCATTCGGGCGCGAATCGGCCACGATAAGCCCAGGAATTTTCCGCATCACGACGGGATTCCAGAACATCCGCGCGGGAACGGTGATCACTTGAAGTGGTGCGGTGATCCGGTAATCCTTCGGCGCAGCTTGCACGAAGTCAAAGAACGGTTTCCATACAGCTTCAGCCTGCGCTTTGTCGAGCCCCTCGAAAATCATGTCGACGTGGAGGTGGTTTCCTGAGCGCAGATGCACCTTCTCACCCCAGTGCGGATTGATCAGCGCATTACGGGCAAAACCGAGGAAATGCGCGATCAGGCGCCGATGCGCGTCGTCGGAATTCGACACGATTACAGCATTGACCCCGCCAAAGAAGTTCGGCAGCTCGTGTGTGCGCAAGGTCAGCCGCGTGATCACGCCGAAGCTCCCGCCGCCGCCGCCCTTCAAGGCCCAGAACAGGTCGGGATCGTTGCAGGCGTTGACGGTACGGGTTTTGCCATCTGCGGTGACGACTTCGGCTTCCAGCAGGTTGGCTGCGGCTGTACCATAGCGCTTGGACCAGCTTCCAAAACCGCCGCTGCTAACGAGACCCGCGACGCCGACCGTCAGGCAACCACCGCCCTGCACGTAACGGCCGGCCCCTGTCGTCGCCGCTTCGTAGGTGTGACCCCAGATTTGCCCCGCGCCAACGCTGACGGCCGGCTGCGGCTTGACTTTGCCGTCACAATTCGTCGGCACGAAGGCATCGTGCATCGCGATGTCGTCCATGTAATGCGTCCACACCAGCAGTGAATCCGGCGCATCGGAGGTGCCCTGATAGCTATGCCCCGCGCCCTTCACCACAAGGCGCAGCCTGTGCTTGCGCGCAAAGTCCACGGCGGCCGCGACATCGGATGCGCTCTTCGCCGCCACCGCGTAAGCGCTAGGCTTTGATGTCCACGCATCCACCCAGCCCGACGTCTGCGTCAGGTTGGCTTGGTCGAGGATGAAATACGGATTGCGAATCTGCCTGAAGAAGTCGGCACATACCTCGCCCGTCGGATCCGCGCGGCATCCCGCCAGCGGATCGGCAAGTTTCATCAGCCTTCCACCAGTCTGCCCATTCAAGGTTTCCCATTCGGCCGCGGTCGGCCAACCAGCCTCGCCCGGCCGCACGCGCTGCAACCTTCGTGCAACAGCGGTGGTTCCGGCGCGCAAGACTTCGGGGAAGGTGACGGCTAGCGCTCCGAACAAGGGTGCAGCACTCACCCACTTCAGCAATTCGCGTCGCTTCATCGGATATGCCTCACAGCTACTGGGATGCAATCGGATCGGGAAAGACCAACGCCTATTTTCCTGCCCGGAATTTGATGTCGAGAACCGCGGACAGGATCACACCCAGGCCAACCGCATGGAGACGGTGCGACAGCCCGTGGCGGCGTCGGACTACGGTAACGCCTGACGCCAAAGCGAGCGCCGCAAAAGTGACGAGCGGAGCGATTCAGGGATGGACGGCGCCGTCGCGATGACTCTCTGCAAGCGGCACGAAGAGCCGTTCGAGTCCAGGACGGTAGCGACGGCTCAAGTTGACCACGCTTCCGTCCTTCAACACTATCCGGTAGTCACCGTGATCCCAAGGTTGGATCTCGCGGACATGGTCAATGTTGACGATCCGGCTGCGGTGGACCTGCACGAAACAGCGTGGGTCCAGCCGCCTCGACAATCCAGTCAACGACCCACGGAGCTGATAGGCCGTGCCGTTGGCATGAATTGCCACGTAATTGCCTTCAGACTCGATCCGGGTAATGTCGGCGGTGTCCAGGATGAACTCCCGGTTGAGCCTGCGCACCACGAGCTTGTCGGGTCGGGCCACAGTTTCTGGCGATTGCACTGCGCCGGCTTCTACTTTCCTATCTTCCAATGGCATCTGCGTCTTCACGTTGTGCCAGTAGCGCCAGGCATTGAACGCGGCGAGATAGGCCACGATCAACCAAAAGGTCACGAAATCCTTCCTGTACTCATAGACCCAGGTCGACAACATTGGGCCAAACTGGTAACTGCCTCCGGCCAGCGCGAAGATGAGCTTGCGCAAACCCACCATGCCGGCCACATGGACAATTGAAAACGGCAGCGTGGCAAGCGTATGGAGGATCGCTGGCCGGTACCAACGGCGGGCGTGAAACGGGAATCGTCGGTAAAACCAGGCCAGTGGCGGGAGCAGCACGCCGATCATGAACACGCTGGTGAATTCCCAAACCAGCGGTTCACGCAATGGCAACGAGTCGCCCAGGCTGGCGTAATTGGCTCGTTCGCTGAACGCGTTGCTTAGTGCTATCGCTATCAGAACCACCGCAGCAAACGCGTACATCCAGACCCTGGCAGGCCGAGAGCTCGCCTTGGGCGCAACGGGATGTAATGAGGTCATCCGCACTCGGGTCTCGCAGTCGCGGAATCTTACCTCGGCCGACGCGCCGTTGCCCATGCATTTTCCCCGGACCACCCTACATCGATGCCTGCGGCAGCAAGTGTGCGCTGCACTCAGCGCTGGAGCGCGTCCGCCGAGAACTTCATTCTACGTGTTGATTGCCAACTTGAAGCGAGGCTTTTGGCCGACGAGTTTGCCCTTATTCCAAGGTTGTCGTTGTTGGGGGTTCCATCGAAATCTCCAGTTGGGACTTCAATGGTGCGCCAAGGCCCCATAAGTAGGCGCCAACGCTTCAACGACTTGGGCGCTCCTGATGTGAGCGGGTGCAGTGCGACCCGTTGCAGCCGATCACGTGGGGCCGCTTCCGGGTGAGGTTGCTAACTGTACACTTCAATTCCGCCACGGGGTCGGTATGCGACGTTTTGTTCAAGTTCACCGGACCCAGATCGTGCCATGGGGATTACCAGTTCTGCTTAAGTACGGCAGCGTTCCAGCTGAGCGCGCTCTACTGAACGCGCCTCAATTAGGGGTGGAAGCGCCCGGGACCATTGACCTCGTACCAAGACTGTTTTCATGCCGAAGGAGGACAGCCATGTTTCGCAAGGTTATTGCGGTTGCTTCGATTCGCGAGCGATCGGGCAGCATCGGAACGGACGGTAGTCGTAGAGCAGAATGTCGCAGCGGAACCTAGGGCCAGATGACATGGATTCTGAGGATAAAGCCGAAGCTATTCCCACCAAAGACAGACGCGCCGGCCGCATAAGTTGGGAAGCCATTACTGCGGTGGCAGCAGTGCTCATTGCATTTGCCGCAACACTAGTCTCCGCCTACACGGCATGGGAGCAGCATCAGCAGACGCGTGCACAGGTTTGGCCACACCTCCTGGTGGCGACCTATGGCACGTTGCCCAACGATACGGTTGAAAACGGAAGTTTGAACAGTCACGGCGGCGGTTTGGTTGCAGTAAGCAGCGGCGTGGGCCCGGCGATTGTCAGTCGCGTCGAAGTGCTGGTGAACGGAAAGCCGCAACGTGAGTGGTCGGACGTGTTCCGCGCACTCGGATATAAACCAAGTGAACTGCATGCTCCGCAGTCGATCTTGAGCGGAAACGTGCTCGCACCCGGGACAAAAATGTACTGGTTAATGGTTATCGGGCAGCCGGCGTGGAAGGCTTTCGCACGGAAAGCCGCAGAGGAAGTTGTGATTCGCGTGTGTTACCGCTCCGCACTTCGTGACTACTGGGTGACCACCGAGAAAAGTGGCGGGCTCTGGACCAATGAACCAGTCGCATCTTGCGCGTCGATACCCCGGGAGAATGCGTTCAACGACTGAGCCAAAAGCTGGATGCGGCGAAATCACCGCTCGCCAGCCCTACAGGAAGAGCCTGTTGTCGGCGTTTGCAGAGTCTCTTGGCCGTGGCGGTGCGGTCCAGCCACGGACCACCAACTCTTGATTGAACCTCTCGCTGTCGATGGCTTCGCCCCTAATCCGTGCGATCAACATGCGCGTCGCACGCTCGACGATGATGTCGACGCGCTGTCGTGCGCTGGTGAGTGGCGCCTCGAATTCGTCCACGCCGCGCGCCGGTACAGCAACCGCCGCTGCCGACCCTAAGTGGCTTGTCGCGCCGATCATTCGAACGGCAGCTTTGACTACATGTCTGAAGCGTCGACGCTCCCTTAGCCGTCCGTTTGCCCGAACATCGATCCAGGCAGGGCGGATTTTTACGTAAATTTTATTCCCCTGCCTCGGGCTGATATCCACTTCTTACGTCTTCGTTCTCAGACTGTGCTCTTCGAAAAGGGGCTGCACCGCCACGGGCTGCACGGCTGCCGTCGGCACTCATCGTAGGCGACAGAAATGAAGACCGAACAACCCACCGGTCGGCGCATTCTGCCGCTGGCCTTGGCGGCCGTCGGCGTGGTTTACGGCGATATT